>Ga0070741_10004814_pt1 | contig 31014 bp, 27 predicted proteins | sample Coa_R1_4_FD_66440 | JGI IMG/M metagenome (GOLD analysis project Ga0070741, IMG submission 66440) | Surface soil microbial communities from Centralia Pennsylvania, which are recovering from an underground coalmine fire - Coalmine... | ecosystem: Environmental > Terrestrial > Soil > Unclassified ... | reverse complement strand
TCGCAATCGGCGCGTTCTTCTGTTTCGCCGGATGGTAGCGGCCTTCAAGACGGCCTGCGGGACCGGTGAAAATGACTTCAGGCATCAGTTGATCTCTGTTGACCGATTTATGTGCCAGCGCGACCTGAAAGGTTTCAGTCGACAAACGGCGAATGGCGCGGTTGGGCTTGGCGCAGAATGCGCTCGGTGAATTGTGGGCGCGTTCTAACATGATGCGAGGGGCAAAAAGCAAGCATCTTGAACGCCGGCAACGCGCGCGACCCATTAGCCACATGATTGCGTGCGCGCGAAAGAAGCGCCATTTGGCGGGCAGACTCGCCGTGAGACGACTATCGTCGGCGGCAGGCGATCAGGGTATCATGGTACTTAATGACTGAGAGGGTCTATCTCGACTGGAACGCAACCGCGCCGCTGCGCCCGGAGGCGATGGCAGCGATGGCGAAGGCGTGGGAACTCGCCGGCAACCCGTCTTCCGTTCACGCCGAGGGTCGGCAGGCGCGGCGCATGGTCGAAGACGCCCGCACGGCCGTCGCCAGCGCCGTGGGCGCAGCTCCCGGCAACGTCACTTTCACCTCAGGGGGAACCGAGGCCAATGTTTTGGGGCTGGCTCCGGGCGTGAGGCGGGTAGGTGCTGGTCCGGCGCAGCGGCTGCTGGTCTCGGCGATCGAGCATGCCTCGGTGTTGACGGGCGGCCGATTTCCGCCGGACCTGGTTAGCCGGATCGGCGTGACGCCCGATGGTCTGATCGATCTGGACGAGCTGCGCAGATCGCTCGCCGAGGGCGCGCCGGCACTGGTGTCGATCATGGCCGCCAACAACGAAACCGGGGCAGTTCAGCCGATCGCGGAAGCGGCTGAAATCGTGCATTCCGCCGGTTCGCTGCTGCACGTCGACGCGATACAGGTGGTCGGAAAAATACCATTCGATATCAAAGAATTAGGTGCCGACCTTGCGTCGCTCTCGGCGCACAAGATTGGCGGCCCCAAGGGCATTGGCGCGATGGTCGCGGGCGACGGTGTCGAGGGCATGGAGCCGCTGCTGCGTGGCGGGGGTCAGGAGCGGGGACAGCGTGCCGGCACCGAGAATGTCGCGGGGATTGCAGGATTCGGCGCGGCGGTCGCAGCAGCCATCGGAACCTCGGCAACGGAAACAGCCCGGCTGGAGGCCCTCCGGAACCGGCTGGAAGGCGGCCTGAGGCACACGGCGGGCGCCATCATTTTCTCCGAGAAAGCCCCGCGGTTGCCCAATACCACGCTGTTCACGGTCCCCGGCTTGCGGGCCGAAACCGCCGTGATCGGCTTCGATTTGGCCGGCATCGCCGTGTCCTCCGGCTCGGCCTGTTCCTCGGGCAAGGTTCAGCCCTCCCATGTCCTGGAAGCCATGGGATTCGGCCCAAAAATCGCGCAAGGCGCCGTGCGGCTCAGTCTGGGCTGGTCCACGTCGGAGACAGACATTGATTGCTGTTTGCAGGCTTGGCGAAAGCTCGCCAATGCCTTACTTAGTGAGGAAAGAAACACGGCTTGAATGGTTCTAAGCCTGTTTCTTCGATGCACCGCATCACGTTTGGAACTGGTTCCACCGCGGTCCTTGAAACCGCGAGCGGAGGAAGTGAATGCCAGCCGTACAGGAGACGGTCGACCGCGTCAGGCGGATCGACGTCGACCAATATAGATATGGGTTCGAGACGTTGATCGAATCCGACAAGGCGCCGAAGGGCCTGTCGGAAGACACGATCCGTTTCATCTCGGGCAAGAAGAATGAGCCGGCCTGGATGCTGGAGTGGCGGCTGGAAGCCTATCGGCGCTGGCTGACTATGGCGGAGCCGACCTGGGCCCGCGTCAACTATCCTAGGATCGATTACCAGGACCTCTATTATTATTCCGCGCCGAAGCCGAAGAAGCAGATCGGCTCGCTCGACGAGATCGATCCCGAAATCCTGAAGACTTATGAGAAGCTCGGTATCCCCCTGCGCGAGGTCGCCGTGCTCGAAGGCGTGGTCGCGCCCGAGCGCGAGGGCGAGCAGCCGCGCGGCAAGATCGCGGTCGATGCGGTCTTCGACTCGGTGTCGGTGGCCACCACCTTCAAGGAAGAGCTGATGAAGGCCGGCGTGATCTTCATGCCGATCTCGGAGGCGATCCGCGAGCATCCGGAGCTGGTGAAGAAGTATCTCGGCTCGGTCGTGCCGACCTCGGACAATTTCTTCGCGACGCTGAACTCGGCGGTGTTCTCCGACGGCTCGTTCGTTTACGTGCCCGCGGGCGTGCGCTGCCCGATGGAACTGTCGACCTATTTCCGTATCAACGAGCGCAACACCGGACAGTTCGAGCGTACGCTCATCATCGCCGACAAGGGTTCCTATGTCAGCTATCTCGAAGGCTGCACCGCCCCGCAGCGCGACGAGAACCAGCTGCATGCCGCCGTGGTCGAGCTCGTCGCGCTCGACGATGCCGAGATCAAATATTCGACGGTGCAGAACTGGTACCCCGGCAATTCGGAAGGAAAGGGTGGCATCTACAATTTCGTCACCAAGCGTGGCGATTGCCGCGGCAAGAACTCGAAGATCTCCTGGACCCAGGTCGAGACCGGCTCGGCGATCACGTGGAAATATCCGAGCTGCATTTTGCGCGGTGATAATTCGCGCGGCGAGTTCTACTCGATCGCGATCTCGAACGGTTACCAGCAGGTCGATTCCGGCACCAAGATGCTGCATCTGGGCAAGAACACGACCAGCCGCATCATCTCCAAGGGCATCGCGGCCGGAAAATCGCAGAACACCTATCGCGGCCTCGTCACCGCACATCGGAAAGCGACCGGCGCGCGCAACTTCACCGCCTGCGACTCGCTCCTGATCGGCGACAAATGCGGCGCGCACACCGTGCCCTATATCGAGGCGAAGAATTCGTCCGCGACCTTCGAGCACGAGGCGACGACATCGAAGATTTCCGAGGACGTGCTGTTCTATTGCGTCCAGCGTGGTCTGAGCCAGGAGGAGGCCGTCGGCCTCGTCGTCAACGGCTTCGTCAAGGACGTGTTGCAGCAGCTTCCGATGGAGTTTGCGGTCGAGGCGCAGAAGCTGATCTCGATCTCGCTGGAGGGGTCGGTCGGATAATTCCGGAGGCCGCTCGATGCGCCTCGCCAGATTTGGGAAACAACATGCCGTTACTCGAAGTGAAAGACCTGCAGGTGCGTGTCGAGGATCGCGAGATCCTTCACGGGCTGTCGCTTACGGTGAACAAGGGCGAAGTGCATGCGATCATGGGCCCGAACGGATCGGGCAAGTCGACGCTGTCGCATGTCATCGCGGGCAAGCCCGGCTATGAGGTCACCGGTGGCGAAGTCCTGTTCAACGGCGAGGACCTGCTTGCGATGGCGCCCGACGAACGCGCCGCCAAGGGCGTGTTCCTGGCGTTTCAGTATCCGGTCGAGATTCCCGGCGTCGCCACCATGAACTTCCTGCGCACTGCGCTGAACGCACAGCGCAAGGCGCGCGGTGAAAGCGAATATTCGACGCCGGATTTTCTGAAGAAGGTCCGTGAGGTCGCGAAGTCGCTGAACATTCCGCAGGACATGCTCCGCCGCGGCGTCAATGTCGGCTTCTCCGGCGGCGAGAAGAAGCGCAACGAAATCCTGCAGATGGCGCTATTCGAGCCGGCCCTGTGCATCCTCGACGAGATGGATTCCGGCCTCGACATCGATGCCCTGCGTGTCGCCGCCGACGGCGTCAACGCGCTGCGCTCAGCCGACCGCGCGATGGTGGTGATCACACACTACCAGCGCCTGCTGAACTACATCATTCCGGACTTCGTGCACGTGATGTCGAAGGGCCGGGTCGTCAAAAGCGGCGGCAAGGAACTGGCGCTGGAGCTGGAAGAGTCCGGTTACGCCCGGTTCGAGGACGCGGCCTGACGCAAGCGGATTTGGCTATGAACGTTGCTTTGGCAAAGACCGAGACCGCACGCGCCGTGAACAGCGTGTTCGCGGTTGCGCGCGAGCGCCTGCCCGGCTCAGGCAAGGTCGCCGACTTGCGCCGGCAGGCGTTCGAGGCCTTCGAGCGTGCGGGCCTGCCGCACCGCCGGATCGAGGAATGGAAATACACCGACCTGCGCGCGCTGATGCGCGAGGTCTTGCCGCTCGCGCCCACGCCGGACGCCGACGCGATCAGGCGTGCACGCTCGGCCTTGAAGACGGTTCGAGCAAAGGGCGCGATCAAGCTCGTGCTGGTCGACGGCGTCTTCGTTGCCGAGTTGTCAGATGCCGCGGCGGCCGGCGTCAGCGTAACGACGTTGCGCGCCGCGCTGGAAGGCGGCGACAGCAATTTGCTGGCCACGGATGCGACCGATGCCATGATCGCGCTGAATGCGGCGATGGCAACCGATGGCGTCATTATCTCCGTGGCCGATGGAGCAAGTCTCGCACGGCCGCTCCAGATTATCCATGTCGCGACAGCCTCGAAGGCATCGAGCTTCACGCGCTCGCGTCTCGATATCGGCAAAGGTGCGCGCGTGACGTTGATCGAGAGCTTTGCCGCGGCCGAAGGCGCCGAAGCCTATCAGGACAATGACGTGGTGATCCTGTCGATTGGCGACGGCGTGGACTTGTCTCACGTCCGACTGATGGGGGACGCGCTCGACGCCGCCAACATCACGTCGGGGATATTCGCCGTCGGCGCCAAGGCGAAATACAATCTCTTCAACATGACCAGCGGCGGCGCGCTCAGCCGCTTCCAGGGCTTTGTGACGCTGAACGGCGAGGGCTCCGAGCTCAACGTCAACGGCGTCAATCTGCTCAAGGGAACCCAGCATGGCGACACCACGCTGGTGGTCGACCACGCCGTGCCTGCTTGCACCAGTCGCGAGCTGTTCCGCGCTGTCGTCGACGATCGCGCGCATTCGGTATTCCAGGGCCGCATCATCGTGCGCCCGGACGCGCAGAAGACCGACGGCAAGATGATGACGCGCGCGCTGCTGCTCTCCGACGAGTCAGAAGCCGATAACAAGCCGGAGCTCGAGATTTTCGCCGATGACGTCACCTGCGGTCATGGCGCGACCGCCGGCGCGCTCGACGAGAGCCTGCTGTTTTACCTGCGCGCCCGCGGCCTTTCCGAGAAGGAAGCGCAGGCGCTGTTGATCCAGGCCTTTGTCGGCGAGGCCATCGAAGGCATTGCCAACGACGAGCTGCGCGAGGCCGCGATGATGGCTGCCCAGCGCTGGTTGGAGGCGCGGGCATGAGCACGCACCCGGCGGTCAAGAACGGTGCTTACGACGTCGCCCGCGTGCGCGAGGATTTCCCCGCGCTGGCCATGAAGGTCTATGGCAAGCCGCTGGTCTATCTCGACAACGCGGCCTCGGCGCAGAAGCCGAACGCCGTGCTCGACCGCATGACCGAGGCCTACAAGAGCGAGTATGCCAACGTTCATCGCGGCCTGCATTATCTCGCCAATGCCGCGACCGAGGCCTATGAGGGCGGCCGCGCCAGGGTCGCGAAATTCCTCAACGCCCGGCGTAACGAGGAAATCGTCTTCACCCGCAACGCGACGGAAGCGATCAACCTCGTCGCCTATTCCTGGGGCGAGGTGAACATCAAGGCAGGCGACGAGATCGTGGTCTCGATCATGGAGCATCACTCCAACATCGTGCCCTGGCATTTCCTGAGGGAGCGCCATGGCGCCGTGATCAAATGGGCGCCGGTCGACGACGAAGGTAACTTCCTGATCGACGAATTCGAGAAGCTGCTGACCGATCGTACCAAGATCGTCGCGATCACGCACATGTCGAATGCGCTGGGTACGCTGGTGCCGGTGAAAGAGGTCACGAAGCTCGCGCATGCGCGCGGCATCCCTGTTCTGGTCGACGGCAGCCAGGGCGCGGTTCATCTTCCGGTCGATGTTCAGGACATCGATTGCGATTTCTACGTCTTCACCGGCCACAAGGTCTATGGCCCGAGCGGGATCGGCGCGCTCTATGCCAAGCATGAGCACCTGGTTGCCATGCGCCCGTTCAACGGCGGCGGCGAGATGATCCGCGAGGTCGCCAGGGACTGGGTCACCTATGGCGATCCCCCGCACAAATTCGAGGCCGGCACGCCGGCGATCGTCGAGGCGATCGGGTTCGGCGCCGCCATCGACTACGTCAATTCGATCGGCAAGCAGCGCATCGCCGCGCACGAGCATGACCTCGTGACGTACGCCCAGGAGCGGCTGCGGGAGATCAACTCGCTGCGGCTGATCGGCACCGCGCGCGACAAGGGGCCGGTGATTTCCTTCGAGATGAAGGGGGCCCATCCGCACGACGTCGCGACCGTCATCGACCGGCAGGGCATTGCGGTCCGCGCCGGCACCCATTGCGTGATGCCGCTTTTAGAGCGGTTCAACGTCACGGCGACCTGCCGCGCCTCGTTTGGAATGTATAATACCCGGGAAGAAGTCGACCAGTTGGTGCAGGCGCTGATCAAGGCGCGGGAATTGTTCGCATGAGTGATACCGCCGAAGTCAAAACCAGCAATATGGAAACCGCCTCGACGCTGCCGCCGGAGGAGACCGAGCGGCTGACCGCGGAGATCGTCGCGGCGCTGAAGACCGTGTTCGATCCGGAAATTCCGGCCGACATCTACGAGCTTGGCCTGATCTACAAGGTCGAGATCAACGACGAGCGCGCGGTCGACGTGACCATGACGCTGACGACGCCGAATTGTCCGGCGGCCGGCGAGCTGCCGACCCAGGTCGAGAACGCGATCGCCAGCGTGCCCGGCGTGGGCGTGGTCAATATCAACCTGGTCTGGGAGCCCGCTTGGTCGCCGGACCGGATGAGCGACGAGGCCCGCCTCGTGCTCAACATGTGGTGAGACGTTAAGGGGACGACGATTAGACTCGAGGGAATCGGCATTGATTTGCCGCTGGGACTGACCAAATGACTGACATGATGCCTACAACGCCCGCCCCATCCGCCAAGCCCCGGCGTCCCCGGCCGCAAGTGATGCGGCTGACCGATGCGGCGGCTTCGCGCGTTCAGGAACTGACCAAGCGCGCGGATTCGGAGATCGTCGGCCTGCGTGTCGGCGTCAAGAACGGCGGCTGCGCCGGCCAGTCCTATACGGTCGAATATGCCCATGAGATCCGCCCGACCGATGAGGTCGTGGAAGACAAGGGCGTCAAGATCCTGGTCGATCCCAAGGCCGTGCTGTTCCTGCTCGGGACCGAGATGGACTACAAGGCCGACAGGATGCAGGCGCAGTTCGTCTTCAACAATCCGAACCAGGTTTCGGCCTGCGGCTGCGGCGAGTCGGTGCAGCTCAAGCCCGCGCAGGTCTGAGCGTCGCGGGCGATGGACCGCGAATTCCTGACAGATTTGTTCTCAGATTTCGGTCCCGTCACGATCCGGCCGATGTTCTCCGGCTTCGGCATTTCCGTCGACGGCGTCAATTTCGCCTTGGCGCTGCGCGCTGGCCTCTATTTCCGCGCCGATGACCTCACGATTCCGCAGTTCGAGGCGGAAGGGTCGAAGCCGTTCCAGTACCAGACGCGCGCGAAAACGGTGGTGGTCAATTCCTACTGGCAATTGCCGGCGCGGCTGTTCGACGACACCGAGGAATTGAGCCGGTGGGCGAGGGCGGCGCTTGCTGCTGCGCAACGCGCTGTGGCGAAAAAGCGTCCGAAAGCGCGGAAATCCGCCACGACGGCAAGGAACAAGCCCTCAAGGAAAAAGACCGTCAGCGCGAAGGCGATGGCCAAAACGAAGCGGAAGGGCGGGAAGCGCTAGCTGCGAGCTTTCAGCTAGGCCACCTGGCTCTGGGTCTCGGCGGCGTATTCCGGGTCGACCTCGCAGACCACGCGGTTGCGGCCGTTGCGCTTGGCGGCATAGAGGCAGCCGTCGGCGCGCTCGATCAGCGCATCGGTGTCGTCGCCCGGCTTCAGCATGGAGACGCCGACCGAAATCGTGACGCGGCCCAAAATCTCGCCGGTGGACTTCTTCTTCAATTCCTTCGCCATGATGGCGCGGCGGATGTGATCGGCAACGGTCAGCGCCTGCCGCAACGCGGTGTTGGGCAGCACGACTGCGAACTCCTCTCCGCCATAGCGCGCGGTGATGTCCTGGCCCTTGATGGTCTGTTTCAAGGACATGCCGACCAGGCGCAAAACCTGATCGCCGGTGAGATGTCCATAGGAATCGTTGAACGACTTGAAGTGATCGATGTCGAACATCAAAAGCGACAGCGGCTCGCCATTCGCCAGCGCGCTCTGCACCGCCGTCTCGATCATGCGGTCGAAATATTTGCGGTTTCCCAGACCCGTCAGCGGATCGGTCAGCGATTCCGCGCGGATCGCCTCCAGACTCTGCTGCAGATTGGAGATTTCGTTCTTCGACAGCGTGAGGCGCTCTTCCAGCGCCTTGTTCGTGTCGCGCATCTCGCGCGTGGACTTGACCAGTATTTCGACGACAGCCTTGACCTGCTCACGATCCTTGGCGGTTGCCAGCTTCTCGCTCGCGACGTTCAGGCTGGCGTCATAGGTGGCGGACACCCCCAGCGCATCGGTGAGCAGGCTCATGACGTCGTCGATCTCGCCGATCACGCGCGCGCCGACCTTGTCGATGCGATCGGTGGTTTTCAGATGCGACAGATAGGTTTCGTAGATCTGCTCGAGATCGGCTTCGCTCAGCCGGCCGTGGCGCGCCAGCGTCTCGTTGATGATCTTGTTGAGGGGAGCGTTGTATCCGGTCGCGTAGATGTACCAGATCTCGTAATTGCGGGGGATAGCGGTCTGGCGAAGGGACCTGATCTGGCCGAGCGCGACCTCCGCGAAGGCCATCGTGCGTTCATGTTCGTCGAGGACCTTGACCACGGAAATTCCCCATAGCGGGCAGCGATGCCCACCCAGCAATGACTGGAATTATGGTAGGTCAAGGTAGTTCAGGAGAATGAACGACCGGTAAATGGGTTCCGGTGGCTTTAACTGCCGACGCGGTCGCGAACCGGGCGCAGCAGGAAGGCCGGAAGGTGCGAATGATCCGCAGGCTCGCTGTCGGCTTCGCGGGGGCGGCGCGGCGCTTCAGCGCGGCCGAATGACGGAACCGGACCGGGGGCTTGCGTCGGCGGCGTCGCGTGGTGGCGTCCGCCCTTTGCCGGCCGTGGCTCGCGCTCTTTCGCGTGCTTTGGCTCGTGTTCGCGGTTTGCGTTTCGCGGCTCACGTTCACGGCGCGGCTTGCGACCGCCGCGGGACCCGTCCCGTGATCCTTCTCTTGCGCGATGGCCGCGCGGGCGTTCGTCATGAGAGGGTTCGGCTGATACCGAGAAGTCGCCTTCGGCGCGCGGGATGTCCTGGCCGATCAGCTTCTCGATCGCAGTCATGGATTTCTGGTCGAGCGGGGTGACGATGGAAATCGCGGTGCCGGTGCGGCCGGCGCGGCCGGTGCGGCCGATGCGATGGACGTAATCGTCGGCATGATGCGGCACGTCGAAGTTGAAGATATGGCTCACGGCCGGGATATCGAGGCCGCGCGCGGCGACGTCGGAAGCGACCAGCAGCGGAATTTCGCCCTTGCGGAACTGATCGAGCGCCGCGGTGCGCGCCGGCTGATCCATGTCGCCATGCAGCGCGCCGACGCTGAAACCGTGCTTCTGGAGCGATTTGTGCAGCACCGCCACGTCGCGTTTGCGGTTGCAGAAGATGATCGCGTTCTGCAGGTCCTTGGCGTCGCGCAGCAGGCGGCGCAACAGCTCGCGCTTGTCATGCGGCTCGCGGCCGACGGCGACCTGGAATTGCGCCACGCCCGTGGCGGTGGTTGCCGGCCTGGAAACTTCGATCTTCTGCGGATTGTGCAGGAAGGCCTCGGTGATGCGCCGGATTTCCGGCGGCATGGTCGCGGTGAAGAACAGCGTCTGGCGCGTGAACGGAACGAGCTTGCAGATGCGTTCGATGTCGGGAATGAAGCCCATGTCCAGCATGCGGTCGGCTTCATCGATCACCAGCAGTTCGACACCGGTGAGCAGCAGGCCGCCGCGTTCGGTGTGGTCGAGCAGCCGGCCCGGGGTTGCGATCAGGACGTCGACGCCGCGCGTCAATTTGGAGTCCTGGTCGCCGAAGGAGACGCCGCCGATCAGGAGCGCGACGTTGAGCTTCTGGCCAACGCCGTAGCGATCGAAGCTTTCCTTGACCTGGGCTGCGAGTTCGCGCGTCGGCTCGAGGATGAGCGTGCGCGGCATGCGCGCCCGCGCGCGGCCCTTTTCCAGCATGGTGAGCATCGGCAGCACGAAGGCTGCGGTCTTGCCGGTGCCGGTCTGGGCGATGCCGAGAACGTCACGGCGCGAAAGCACGTGAGGGATCGCCTGTTCCTGGATGGGGGTAGGGGTGGTGTAGCCGGTGGCCGCAACAGCGGCGAGAACCTTGTCGGACAAGCCGAGATGAGAAAAAGACATTGAGCCTCTAGTGCCGCCGATCTGAAGTCCCTGCATCACTCGCCGCGCGTTCGTCCCAGGGACTTCAGATCGAAAGCGGCACTAGAATAGTAGGTTTGCGAGTGCCCATGACTTTCCGAAGTTCGTGAAAGAGTTTGCGGCAATGGATCACGAACTTCGGAAAGTGGGCACTCGTCGACACCGCCGTTCGGAATCGAGGGTAAAAGGCGGTCGCGTTCGGCCCCGAAACGGCGCGCTTTGTAAAGCTCAGGGGCGGTAACTGACGCTGACCAGCGGCTGATCCACAGGAATCGTATTCGATTCAGGTCCGCTTTGACCGGCAACATAGGGACGAAATGGCCAAAGTCAATCTTGGAACGGGCATGAGAGAGGAAAAACCTTAATGTTTGCTCGCAAATTGCGGACTTTCTGTCATTTCCTCTTCAAATCGCGAGCTGGCGATGACAGCCTTTGCGGAACGGGGAATCGCGATGTTTCCGAAAGCGCGGCTTGACGCCTTGCATGACGGTATTTTCAGCGTCGCCATGACGCTGCTGGTGCTCGATGTTCGCCTGCCCGAGGAGTTTCGTCCGCGCGACGGCGCGGAGCTCGCGGCCGGCATCGTCAATCTCTGGCCGAAGTTTCTGCCCTACCTGCTGAGCTTCGCCGTGCTCGGCCTGCGCTGGCTCGCCAGCATCGAGATCCGCAGCCGGGCCGAGTACTACAATCGCGCTTACGTCAATCTGTGGCTGTTCTATCTGTTGCTGATCACCTGCGTGCCGTTCTCCACCATCGTGGTCGGCCGGTACGCCTCGCTCGCTCCGGCGGTCTGGCTTTATGCCGGCCATCTTCTCTTGATCGCGCTGGTCAGCATGCAAATGGTGGCGTTGACGCCGCATCTTGAACGTGGCGAGCATTTCCGTGCGAATCGGCTGGGCGGTACGGTTCTCGTCGCTTCGGCGCTGCTGACGATTGCGCTGACCTTCGTCGATCTGCGGATCGCGATGTGGGGGCTTGCGCTCAATTTCGTGCAGCCCGTGATCGCCCGATGGGGGCGGAGCAGGATCATTCCGGATTGAACCCGGGCCGCGGCTCGGTCGACTATGACAGGGAAGGCAAAGTCTGTCGGGCGGCTGGTCATCCCCATGAAGAGCTGGCAGTTTTCCAAACTTGCGTTGGCATGCGCCGTGGCGTCGTTGCTGGCCGCAATGGCGCCCGCGCATGCGGAAAAGCGCGTGGCGCTGGTGATCGGCAACAACGATTACCGCAACGTTCCCAAGCTGCAGAAGGCGGTGAACGACGCCCGCACCATGGGCGATACGCTCAAACAGCTCGGTTTTGCCGTGATGGTGGCGGAAAATCTCGATCGCCAGCAATTCAGCCAGACGCTGCTCGCCTTCGACAACTCGCTCGGGCCCGGCGATACCGCGTTCTTCTTCTTTGCCGGCCACGGCTTCGAAATCGCCGGCCAGAATTATCTGCTGCCGACCGACGTGCCGGCCGCGACCGAAGGCCAGGAGGAGCTGGTGCGCGATGCCTCGGTGCTGGCCGACCGCATCGTCGAGCGGCTGCAGAACAGGAAGGTGCGCACCTCGATCCTCGTCTTCGACGCCTGCCGCAACAATCCGTTCGAGCGTTCCGGCACGCGCGCGGTCGCCGGTGGCGGCGGGCTCGCGCCGATGTCGCAACTGCCGGAAGGTGTGTTCTCGGTGTTCTCGGCCGGCTACAAGCAGACCGCGCTCGACCGCCTGTCGAACGACGACAACAGCCCCAACTCGGTATTTACGCGCACCTTTGCCAGGGAGCTGCTGCAGCCCGGCGAAAATCTCGTCGAGGTCGCGCAGCACACCCGCAAGCTCGTCAGCGAGATGGCCGAGACCATCGGCCACCGGCAGATCCCGGCCTATACCGACCAGATGGTCGACAACGTCTTCCTCAATGGCACAGGCAAGGGGCAAGCGGAGGCTGCGAAGACGGCCGAGCCCGCGCCGCAGAAAATGGCGGCGCTGCCGCCGGTCGCGGTGCCGCGCACGGCGCCGCCGAGCGATTCCGTCAACGCGCCGATCGCGGCGTTTTCCCGTCATAACGGCGGTTGGACCGTCGTGTTCTCGATCGCCGATCCGACGCTCGGTATCTCCTGGCGCATCGGAGAAGCCGGCGATTTCCGCGAGACCGGCTTCCTCGACACGCTCGATCCGCGCACCCGCAAGCGCATGCCCAATCCCTCGATCGAGCTTGCCGCCGACGCGCCCGCGGCGACCATCCAGCTTCGTTACGTCGATGCTTCGGGCGAGATGCAGGGGCCATTCCCGATCAAGTTCGATCCCGAAGCCGCGCTGATCCGCGACCAGCGCAAGATCCTCGACATGACCGCGACGAGCTGGCTGTCGTTTCGCGAGTTCAACGGCCTGCTCGTCTACTACTCGCATCTGCTGTCGTATCGCTGCGCGATCCGCGAGGTGCGGATCGGCATCGACAGCGCGGTGCCGGACAAGGTTCTCAAACTGCCGCCTTGCGACATGAGAGATCCCGGCGCGATTCCCTACGGTGCGCAGATTTACCAGAAGCTGCCGTCCGCCACCCAGTTCATGTCGGTGGAATTGACCTATCGCGACGGCAGCGTGTCGGAGATCAAGACCTTCCGGACCGCGAACCGCAGCAACAATTAGGCAAGTCTCGCCCCGTCCATGAGCCCCGGCGCCGCTGGAGCCAGGCTGACTGGTACGGCGGTAGTGACGGCTGCTAGCCCACGTTAGGGGTGAGTTGCAGGCTCGCAACACTTGTCCGCAAACTGGGCTCCAAAGCCTGGGAAACAAGAGTTCCGCATCGCGAGGGTCCCTCGGACCGATTAGGATCGAAATCGGACTCGAATTGGTTTGATATGGGGAGCTTTTCATGAAGAAGCATTTCGGATGGGCACTCGCGTCGGCGATGCTGGTGGGGAGCATCGGCTCGGCATACGCTGCTGATATGCCGCTCAAGGCGCCGCCGCCGGTTGTACCGGTGTTCAGTTGGGCTGGATGGTATGCCGGCCTGAACGCGGGCGGTGTCTGGGGCGATACGACGCCCGGCCTCTCGATCGATCCCAGCGGCAACTACTTCACGTTCGGCGCCGGTCAGCCCGCAAATATAGCTGCAGTGCAGGCCGCGGGCAGCAACCGGTACAGCACCGACGGGTTCACAGGCGGCGGCCAGGTCGGATACAATTGGCAGGTTCGCGATGTAGTGTTCGGCGCCGAGGCTGATTTCGAGTATTTCAATCCGAGAGGATCGAGCACCGTCCTCGGCACCCTCCCGGCGCTTGCGGGTCAAACGTGCGCCAACAGCGGCGGGGGTTGCGCGTTCGCCATCACCAACAGTTCCGAGGGAAGGTGGCTTAGTACACTGCGCGCCCGTTTCGGTATCGCCAGGGATCACTGGCTGTTCTATGGAACGGCGGGCTTGGCAGTGGCGCGTCTGAACTTCGCTGCTACCTATGCGGATACAACCACTGCGCCGCCTCAGGACAGCGCAGCGCTGCGGTCGAACTTCTCGGTCTCCCAGGATCGGGTCGGCTACGCGGCAGGCGTGGGCGGGGAATACGCCTTTAACTCGAACTGGTCGATACGTGCGGAGTATCTTTACCTGAACTTCGACCATGGCCCGAGTGGATCCACGGTCGCAATGCCGACGACCGGCGTTATTCCCGCACCGGGGACATGTCCGCCGAGTGGGGCGGGCTTCTGCCAGCGCTTCAACTACAGCTCCCAGTTCGACGAGCATGTGGCGCGGGTCGCGATCAACTATCACTTCTACAGGCCCGTGGTCGCGAAGTACTGATCTCAAGGATTCTCCCTGACTTGAAGCCCCGGCCTTGCCGGGGCTTTTTGTTTGAGCGGTATCATGGGGCGAAGGGGTGCGCGGCTGAGACGAGGCGGTTGATACTTGGTTGTTGCGGTCCAGCAACAGTTGCGCGGAAAATCGACTTCCCGCTCTGGAAACAGCATTTTCGCGTCGCGTGTGCAAATTGAGGGGTCTAAAAATGGTCTGAAATTGAAATTCACTCAATACTATGCGCTCCAAACGGGGACGTTCCATGAAAAAGCATTTCGGATGGGCACTCGCGTCGGCGATGCTTCTGGGTGGCATCGGCTCGGCATCCGCTGCGGATATGGCCGTGAAGGCTCCGCCGCGGCCGGTAATAGCTCCGATCTACAACTGGGGTGGCTTCTACGTCGGATTGAATGGCGGCGGCGGCTCGTCGCACAAGTGCTGGGATCTCGTGAATCTCGCCGGCTTCGGCCCGGTCGTCCCCAGCCTCCCCGAAGGCTGTCACGACGCGACCGGCGGAACGATCGGTGGCCAGATCGGCTATCGTTGGCAGACTTCGAACTGGGTGTTCGGCGTGGAGGGCCAAGGCAACTGGGCTAATTTCGACGGCAACAATCTGAACCTTCAGGACGGCATACCGCCCTTCTTCTTCCGCGCGGGATTGACCGACCGGTCCAGGATCGACTCGTTCGGCATGATCACAGGTCAGATCGGCTACGCTTGGAACAACCTACTCGGCTACGTGAAGGGTGGCGCGGCCGTGGTGCACGACAGGTACGATACGTATATTGCCGTGATCGGCACTCCGATCGACTCCGCCAGCGAGAACCGTTGGGGTGGCGTGGTTGGCGTTGGGTTTGAGTTCGGGTTCGCGCCACACTGGTCCGTCGCATTCGAATACGATCACATGTTCCTGGGCAGCCAAGATGTCTCGGCATACACGCCCACCGGCGTGTTCTCGGCGACCGACCACATCCGACAGGACGTCGACATCGGCACAGTCCGCGTGAACTATCACTTCGGTGGCCCGGTGGTCGCGAAGTACTGATTTCAAAAAGTTCTCCCTGACTTGAAGCCCCGGCGTCTCGCCGGGGCTTTTTGTTTGCGCGAAATTGGCCTCACGCCATGATCGAATAGCCGCCGTCGACCGGGATCGCAGCACCGGTGACGAAGTCGGATGCGGTTGAAGCCAGAAACACCGCAAGCCCGCGGGCGATGCCAAGCCCGATGCCGCCATTGCCGCCGGTGACGATCGCGGCTTTGCCCTTCAGGTCGAACAGCTTCGTCGTCATGGCCGCTGGCTCTGCCAGATCAGGATCAGGCCGACTGCCGCCAGAACAGCGCCGTAGCCCGCCCACTGGATCTCGTTGATCATGAAGCTCGACTTCGGCCAGGCGACCGCCCCCGTGCCTTGACCGATCCAGAGCAGGCCGATCGCAAGCCCGATCAGGCCCAAAATCAACAACGTCCTGCGCATCGCGTGTCCTCCATCGCCCGGTGTTGGTGCTGGCTGCCGTCACCGAGCGGCGGCTCTTTCTCGGAAACCCTGGGCCGTGGCAACCGTAGCTGTCGGCAGATCGAAATACCAGCAGCGGACGGCCGGGTTGGCGAGGGCATCTTGGCGCGAAAAGCACTTCTGATCCTGGCGCTGTTGATCGGTGCCGCGGCGGCTTACGCCGGCGAGGCAAAGCAATTCCGTTCCCGCGGCGCGATTTCGCGTCCGGGTCTTGTCAATCGGTGTCCCTCTGAGAACAGAAGGCGCAGGGAGCACCGGGCGCTGGCCGCACCCGCAAGCCTTGTGTGCTGAAAGGGTAGAAGCGCACACAAGATAGTCAGGTAAGGCCGACACGCGCCGGCACTCCCTGCGCAATGGCTTTACGGCTTACTCCGCGCTCTCCCTGGGGTACCGGGCTTGTTAGCCCCCATCGCTGCGCAATCGCTTGCGCGGCTTGATCCCAGCGTCGGGGGATCAGGACCACACGGCTTGACCGTACGCGACTGTGCCGCACGCCTTGCGGCCCAACGCGTCCATCGCAACCCGCGCCGCGAGTCGTGGCGATCGCGAAACGCCCTCCGTAACGAGCGCGGGATGGCTTCTTTAAATCATAACTTCTGCCTTTCGGAAAGACGAATATTTTTGCGCGAGGGACTGGACATCGCTCGCGAGTTCTGAATAGGCGAAGTGTTTTGCCCGTCGTGTCGCGGCGGCAACACTAGTACCGCCGATCTGAAGTCCCCGACTCACGCGTGGCGAAATCGGGTTCAGGGACTTCAGATCGAAAGCGGTACTGGTGCGGCGACTTTGAAGTTCCGATCAGTAGTGCCGGCTATTCGCCATCGGAACTTCAAAGTCAAAGCCGCACTAGAATCAAAGGTTTGCTAGTGCTCCTTTGATTCCGAAGTTCGCAAACGAGGACGCTGCGATATGATGCGAACTTCGGAATCGGAGCACTAGAATCACAGGTTTGCTGGTGCCCATGACTTTCCGAAGTTCGTGAACGGTCGTGCGGCAATGGAGCGCGAACTTCGGAAAGTGGACACTTGGATGCGTCGACCGGTTAGCTCGCGGCCGATGAACCGCACACCCGCGTCAAGTGCGGGGCAGGCTTTTTCGGGATCGTGCGCTATGTCGCCACCTCGGACAGCGAAGCCCTGGCGCGACGCTCGAAGATGACCGCGCCCTGGCGCCTGGCGATATCGGCAGCAGTCGTGAAGGACGTCCGCGCTTCAGCCTTGTTGCGGCGGTCGAGCGCCAGCAGGCAGGCGCCGCGCAAGCGGTAGATCTCGGGCAGGTAGATGCCGATGCCGGCCTCATCGATGCCGGCAAGCGCGCGGTCGAGATGAGCGAGCGCGTCCGCAGGCCGGCCCGCGGCCAACAGAACTTCGGCAGCGAGGCCGAGATAATATTGCGGCAGCGGCCCGGCCGCGGTGGCATTGGCGATTTCGGCATCGATCAGCCGCACGGCGTCCACAGAGGACGCGCCATTTGCGGTGGCCCAGCCGACCAGGATCAGGCTGCTGGCCCGCCATGGCGGCAGGCCGAACTTCTCGGCCAGCCCGACGGCGCGATGCGCTGCCGCGTAGGCGGCCTCGCGATCACATCCAAGCTGGTGACCCATGGCGGTGCTGTGCAGGCCGTGCGCGAGACTGTTCGGGTGATCGAGCATTTCGGCCAGTGAAACGGCTTGCGTGAAATGCGGCCTTGCCTGCTGTGCGTCGCCCGACAATTGCCGGGCATTGCCGCATTGGGCGTGCGCGCAGACGCAGGGATCGTGGCCGCCAAACGCGTGCGCGAGATGACGGTGCTGCGCCATATCGTAGAGCGAGATAGCTTGCGCGGCGCCCTCCAGCACGCCGCGAACATCGCCGCGAAAATGTGCCGTGGAAAGCTGACAATGCCAGGCTTCGAGCAACAACTCGCGATCGCCCGATTGCTGCGCGAGCGACACCAGCTCGCTGGCGCGGTCGCGCGCCAGAGCCGTTTTGCGCCTCAGATTGGCGTTGATCCAGAGCCCCCATTTGGCCTGGAAGGACGCGGGGCCGTCGCCCAGCCGCGCTCCGATCCCGTCAGCCTTGCTGTAGGCTGTTTCGGCCTCCACGCTTTGCAGGCCGTGCGCCACGACGGACGCTGCACCGAGTTTCAGCCAGAACTCCAGTTGACGACGCAGGCCGTCCTGCTGTGGCACGGTTTCGGCGAGCCTGAGACCCGCCGTGAAATGCGCGACGGCCTCCGCATAGGCGGAGCGGCTTAAGGCCTGGTTGCCCGCGCGCATGCGGTAATCGCAAGCGAGCAGGAGTTGCCCAGCCTCGCCGAAATGATAGGCCAACAATTCCGGTTCCTTCGCGGCGACGTCGCCAAAGCGCTGCTCCAGCGCGAGGCCGACGCGCCCGTGCCATTCCCGGCGCCGCGTCAGCAACAGGCTTTCATAGGCGGCGTCGCGCACCAGCGCGTGCTTGAAGCTGAAGCTCCGCTCCAGTATGCGCTCCTCGGGAAACACGATTCCGGCGGCAACCAGCCTTGCCAGCATGTCCTGTAGCTCGTCGCCGTCCTTGCCGGCAACGGCTTCCAGCAGCGCAAGGCTGAATTGCCGGCCGATGACCGCGGCAATCTGCGCCACCTCGCGCGCGCCGCCGAGGCGGTCGAGGCGGGCCATCAGCGAATCCTTCAGCGTGGCCGGCACCGAATCCTCGCCCGCCGATTCCATCACGCTTCGGGTCAGCTCTTCCACGAACAGCGGCACGCCATCGGTCCTCGCGATGATCGTGGCGATGGTCTCCGCCGGCAGTCCGTGCGCGGCAGCGACACTCGCGACCACCTGCATGCATTCGGGACGGCCAAGCCGCCCCAGCGTGATCAGGGTGGCGTGCGGCCTCGACAGCCAGGGCGGCGCGAAGTCCGGTCGCGCAGACACGACGACGAGGACAGGCGCGCGTTGAACGCTGTCGGCCAGGCGCGTCATCATGTCGAGCGTGGTCGCATCGATCCAGTGCGCGTCTTCCAGCACGATCAGCACGGGATTGTCGCCGCCGGCCCGCATCATGATCTCGGCGGTCAGCGCCAGCGTTGCCACCTTGCGCTGCGCCGGCGAGGAGGGGGGAGCCGCCTCGGTCAGCGGTATTGACAACAGCTCGGCCAGCAGCGGCAGCGCAGCCGGATCGGCGATCTGCCGCTCACCGAGAAGCGCCTCGAGTTTTTCGCTGCGAACGCCCGGCGTATCGTCCGGCGCGAGCCCGATGGTGCGGTTGAGATACTGGATCACCGGATAGAGCGCGCTGTCGGTATGATATGGAGAGCACTGCAGATTGATGCGCGCATGCGCCTGGTCGGCGAGTTCCTGCTGGAGCGCCTCGACAAGGCGCGATTTCCCGATGCCGGCTTCGCCGGTCACGGTCAGTACCTGGCCTTCGCGCTGCCGCGCCATCTCCCAGCGCTCGCGCATCAGGCCCATTTCGTGGGCTCGGCCGATCAGCGGCAGCCCGCCGCTGCGGATTGCAGCAAAGCGGCTCTCGACCGAGGCCTCGCCGCAGACGCGCCAGGCGGGCAGGGGGCGACCAAAGCCCTTCAGCTCGTGCTCGCCGAGATGGGCAAGCTCGAACAGTCCGCCCAACAGCTTTTGGGTCGACTCGCTGACGAGGATGCAGTCCGCTCCGGCGAGGGCCTGCAGCCTGGCAGCGAGGTTGGGAGTTTCCCCGGCGATGGTCCGCTCCTGGGCCATGCCGGTGCCGATGATTTCGCCGACCACGACGAGGCCGGTGGCGATGCCGATGCGTGCCTGCACGCGCGTGCCGTCAGCCGATTCGATGGCGCCGACTTCCGACAAAATTCCGAGCGCGGCGCGGACGGCGCGTTCGGCCGCATCCTCGAAGGCGCGGGGATATCCGAAATAGGCCAGCACGCCGTCACCCATGAACTTGGCGACGAAGCCGCCGTAGCGTCCGATCGCTCCGGCCACCGCGTCCTGATATCGCCGGATCAGGCTGCCGAACAGCTCCGGGTCGAGTTTCGCCGACAGCGCGGTAGAGCCGACCATATCGGTGAACATGACCGTCACTTGCCGCCGCTCGGCAGCGCCAGAGTCGGGCGCCTCGACTGCGGAGGAAGGTTTAGCGGGCGGGCCGGCCTTGTCCCGGACGGAAGTAGGGGCTGCCGTGATGTCATGCGCCGCGACCGCCTTCAAAAACCTCCGGCGATGGCCCAATGAGAGGCCGAGCTGCTCGAGATCATGGTCATCGAGGTCGGGCAATATTTCGAGGTCGATGTCATTCTTCTCGAACGCATCGACGTATTGCTCCAGATTATTCGCGCGCAGCCAGTCGCGAAGGTCGCTCATGCCGTCGATTCCAACTCCGCCCGAAGGCAGCTTGGCACACTCCGGGGACCCTTGGTTACAGGACTTTGGGTGCGGGATTGCGAGCAGCGAAAGCGACGGCTCTCGGTTCCGCTCTGGATCCAACCGGAGTTCCGCGGCCAGTCAGGTGGGCAAAGCGGACATCCGCTGCGAGAAGAAGGGAGCACGCCAGCGAGAAGGGCGGCAACTGCCCGCAACAAAAAAGCCCCGGCGATGCCGGGGCTTTTGAATGCTTGGCCGTCAGGCCGGATCAGTACCTCGCCACCACCGGGCCGCCCCAGTTGAAGCGATAGACCAGCTCGGTGCGAACGGACTGCACCCATTTCTTGGAGTCCTCGGAGTAAATGGTCGGCGCACCGGTCGCGGTGATAACTATCGGGTTGGTCACGACGTTGAACTCGGACACGCGATACTCGGTCTTCCAGAACAAGCCAGGCAGGAAGCTGATGGCATATTCGTCGCCGGCGCCGAGGAACCAGCCCTTGTACCAGCGGCTCGGGGTGGACCAGGGCGTCGCGATGCCGAAGGGAGGACCAATGAGGTTAGTGTAGTTCTGCTGGTCGAAACGAGCCTCAGTATAGCCGGCCGAGAAGAAGGTCATGAGCTGTGGGAAAACGACCCAGCCGATACGGCCACCAACCGACCAGGCATCAGTCATCTTTTCCTGCGCCCAGAGGGGAGTGCCGGGTGGATTGTGATTGCCCGAGAGGCTGGCGAAATCATAGTCGCCGAATGCGCCGATCACGAACTGCTGCGTCCCCATGCCGAACTGATAGTCGCAGCCGCCCTGGACGGTGCCGAAATAACCGCGGCCGCCGGTGGTGACGGTCTCGGTGTATTGAGTCCGTACGGCCGGGGGGGCGAGCAAGACAGGATCGTTAGCACTGATACGCGGCTCAAGGTAACCAGTATTCTCCTGATTCCAGAGGCCGTAGCCGCCGCCGCCGCCGATATAGCAGCCGGTCCAGTTCGCCACCGGAATGGGCGGAGGAGGCGCCTTCACCGGCATGCGAGCGGGAAGGTCAGCGGCGTGAGCCGATCCTGTGAAAGCCGCAGCCGCGGCGAAAGCGAGCAAAATCTTTTTCATGTCCAATCCCCAGAGTAGAAGTTCGCCGCAACGAGGGTCCAAAGGGCTACGATTCCCCAAGCCCGATGCGGCAACTATACGCGGTTCCGTCCGAAATGCTGTTGCGCGGCAAGCACACTTGACGGAAAACGACCGTTGTGGGGCAAAAAAACACAGAATAGCTAAGTCGTTGAAAATTCGAATGAATGGATTTCACGCCGGTTGAGGGATACAGGCGTTGGCCTGCGACCAGTTGGCGGCCTGCCCTTAGACGTCCAGCAGATCGTCGCTGGCGAACTCCGCCTTGTCGGAGATGAAGGCGAAGCGCGCTTCGGCTTTTGTGCCCATCAGCCGCTCGACGGAATCAGCCGTGCCTTCGCGGTCGTCGGCGAGCAGCACCACGCGGAGCAGCGTGCGCTTCGCCGGATCCATGGTGGTTTCCTTCAATTGCGCCGGCATCATCTCGCCGAGGCCCTTGAAGCGGCTGATCTCGACCTTGGCGTTGGCGTGGAATTCGCTCTTCAGCAGCGCGTCCCTGTGCGCCTCGTCTTTGGCGTACACGCTCTTGCTGCCATGGGTGAGCTTGTAAAGCGGAGGCACCGCCAGATAGAGATGGCCTTCGTCGATCAGCCGCGGCATCTGCCGGTAGAAGAAGGTGATCAGCAGCGAGGCGATATGCGCGCCGTCGACGTCGGCGTCGGTCATGATGATGATGCGCTGATAGCGCAGATCCTCCTCGCGATAATGCGCGAGCGTGCCGCAGCCGATCGCCTGCATGAGGTCGGCGAGCTGCGCGTTGGCGGTCAGCTTGTCCTTGCCGGCCGAGGCAACGTTGAGGATTTTTCCGCGGAGCGGCATCACGGCCTGGGTCTTGCGATCACGCGCCTGCTTGGCGCTGCCGCCGGCCGAATCGCCCTCGACGATGAAGAGCTCGGAGCCGGCGAGACCGGCATCGGTGCAGTCGGAGAGCTTGCCCGGAAGGCGGGCCTTCTTGCCGGCGGCCTTGCGCGAGATCTCCTTCTCGGCGCGGCGGCGCAGCCGCTCCTCGGCGCGCTCGATGACGAAGTCGAGCAGCCTGTTGGCCTGCACCGGATTGGCCGACAGCCAGTGATCGAAGGGGTCCTTCACCGCCTGCTCGACGATGCGCTGGGCCTCGGCGGTCGCGAGGCGATCCTTGGTCTGGCCCTGGAATTCCGGCTCGCGCACGAACACGCTGAGCATCACGGCAGCACCCGCCATCACGTCCTCTGAGGTGACGCTGGCGGCGCGCTTGCTCTGGTTGACGCGCTCGGCGTGATCCTTCAAGCCGCGCAGCAGCGCGCTGCGGATGCCGGATTCATGGGTGCCGCCGTCCTGGGTCGGAATCGTGTTGCAGTAGGAGGACAGGAAGCCGTCGGCATCGGCCGTCCACGCCACCGCCCATTCGCAGCCGCCATGTCCGCCGACGCGTCCCGATTTGCCCGAGAAGATATCGGGATGCACCAGCGTGTCGGCGTGGATCGCAGCCGACAGATAATCCTTCAGGCCGCCAGGAAAGTGGAAAGTGTCTTCGGCGGGCACACCCTCCACGCCCTTCAAAAATTCGGGCGCGCAGCGCCAGCGGATCTCGACGCCGCCGAACAGATAGGCTTTCGAGCGCGCCATCCGGAACAGCCGGTCCGGCTTGAAGGTCGCCTTGGCGCCGAAAATCTCCGCATCCGGCTTGAAACGGATGCGCGTGCCGCGGCGGTTGTTGACCTTGCCGAGGTCCTCGAGCTTGCCCTTGGGCTGGCCGCGCTCGAACGCCATGCGATAGAGTTTTTGCCCGCGCGCGACCTCGACTTCGAGCCGCGACGACAGCGCGTTGACGACGGAGACGCCGACGCCGTGCAGGCCGCCTGAGGTCTCGTAGACCTTGGAGTCGAATTTGCCGCCGGCATGCAGCGTGCACATGATGACTTCGAGCGCCGACTTCTTCGGAAATTTCGGATGCGGATCGACGGGAATGCCGCGGCCGTTGTCGGTGACGGTAAGGTAGCCGTCGGCGCCGAGCTCGACCTCGATGAAGGAGGCGTGGCCCGCCAGGGCCTCGTCCATGCAGTTGTCGATGACCTCGGCAAAGAGGTGATGCAGCGCCTTCTCGTCGGTGCCGCCGACATACATGCCCGGGCGCCGGCGCACCGGTTCCAGCCCCTCCAGCACCTCGATGTCGCGCGCGGTATAGCCGGCCTCGCCGCCGCCGCGCGCCGCCACTTTCAGCGCCGCGCGGCCTTTCGGCTCGGCGGCAGCAAAGAGGTCGTTGGTCTTGGCTTTTGCAGCCGATTTCATGGACTTAGGCATGGATATTCATGTGTCTGCTGCGGACGAGCGCCGGCGAATCATTGGCTCTGACTATGCCACGGATAGGCCTAAAAATGTGGCCCGTCGGCCGCCTACGCGTTGCTTGTCCGGAACACGATGACGGCAAACAGCGCGACAGCCACGAGAACGATCAGCGAGCCGACGATCGGGATTGCCACCAGCGTTTCTCCCTTGCTGACGACAATGGCGACCCCGGCGGGAAAGACGATCGCGCCGATGATATGGAGCCAGCCCTGTATCCTTGCCAGTCCGCTGCCGCCTGCGGCGGGGACGAGCCTGTAGTACAGGCCGAACACAAACAGGAGCACGCCACCGACCAGGTTGAGATGGGCGTGCGCGGGCGCGAGCGCGAAATCCTGCCGGATCCCCATGTCGATCCCCCAAAGCAATCCAATCAAGAGGAGCACTACGCTCACGCGCATCATCAACGAGCCGATCATCGGGATATCCTTTATGTTCATGGCGGGTTGGAGCCGGTGAATGAGGCTAGTGCCCATGACTTTCCGAAGTTCGTGAACGGTCGTGCGGCAATGGAGCACGAACTTCGGAAAATGGGCACTAGGATCACGCTTGTTATCCACCTTTGTGACTTGAAGTCACGCAAGGCGCTGGCTTACCTGTTTTCGGGCACGAGAGGCAAAAAAGGTTTAATGGCCTGTTAGTCGAGGGCAGGAAGGATTTCTCCGGACAATGGAAGAATTTGCGCACGCGCTGGCCAATTTCGTGCGCGACCATCAGGCTTGGGCCGCGCCGATCGTGCTGGTGCTGGCATTCGGTGAATCGCTTGCTTTCATTTCGCTGTTGATTCCGGCCTGGGGCGCGCTGGTCGCGATCGGCGCGCTGATCGGCGCGAGCGGAATCAGCTTCTGGCCGGTCTGGCTCGCAGGCGGCCTTGGCGCCGCGCTCGGCGATTGGGTGTCCTACTGGTTCGGCTACAAGTTCAAGGAGCATGTCGCGCAGATGTGGCCGCTGTCGCGCTACCCGGACATCCTGCCGCGCGGGGAGGCGTTTGTCCGGCGCTGGGGCGTGCCCAGCATCTTCATCGGCCGCTTCTTCGGACCGTTGCGGGCCTCGGTGCCGCTCGCGGCCGGCATCTTCGAGATGCCCTACCTGCAGTTCCAGGTCGCCAATTTCGTCTCCGCGCTGGTCTGGGCGGCGGCGCTCCTGCTGTTCGGCGACATCATTGCCCAGATCATGGAATGGCTGTGGCGAGCGGTCTAAGCGGATCGGAGGAATAAGCCGGCGGACGCGGGGGTTAACCCGAACAACAACGCGGCGCGGCTAAAGGCCGTCGCGCGAGCGCGGAAACGCTGCTAAAAAGCCGCACCAGGAGAAGCGGGACAGCCGCTCGCCGACTTATCACAGGGAGAGAGCATCATGGATATATCGCGACGTAACACACTTCTCGGAGGGGCTGCGCTTGCGGCTGCACCGCTGATGACCCCCACGCCAGTGAAAGCGGCGGCGCCCGTCGCCGACAAGCAGGCGCCGAGCTACTACCGCTACAAGGTCGGCGACATCGTCGTCACCGTCGTCTCCGACGGCAAGAACGTGTTTCCGCTGACGGATTCCTTCATCACCAACGCCAGGAAAGAGGAGGTCGCCGCCGCGCTCGAGAAGGCGTTCATGCCGCCTGGCATGATGACGATTTATTTCGCGCCAGTGGTGATCCAGACCGGCGGCAAGACGGTCGTGATCGACACCGGCACCGGCGCGCTCTCGAAGGTCAACAGCAAGGGCAACAACGGCCTGTTCCACGACAACCTCGCCGCCGCCGGCTTCGATGCCAAGGCGGTCGACATGGTCGTGATCTCGCATTTCCATACCGACCACGTGAATGGCCTGCTCACCGCCGATGGCGCGCCGGCTTTTCCGAATGCCGAGGTGCTGGTGCCCGCCACCGAGTGGAAGTTCTGGATGGACGACGGCGAGATGAGCCGCGCCAAGGGCGAGCGCATGGTCGGTCTGTTCAAGAACAACCGCAACATCTTCGAGGCCGCGCTGAAGAAGAAGGTCACGCCCTACGACTGGAACAAGGAAATCGCGCCGGGGCTGACCTCGGTCGAGTCCATCGGCCATACGCCGGGCCACACCTCCTATGTGCTGGCCTCGGGCAACGGCAAGGTGTTCATCCAGTCCGATGTCACCAACAATCCGAATCCGTTCGCGACCCATCCGGGCTGGCACGCCTTCTTCGACCAGGATGCCGACGTGGCGGAGAAAACCCGCCGCCGGGTCTACGACATGGTGGTCGCCGAGAAGCTGCAGGTGCAGGGCTTCCACTATCCGTTCCCGGGCCTCGGCCATGTGGTCAAGGACGGCGACGGCTACCAGGTCATCCCCGCGCCGTGGAATCCGAGTATCTGATCGTCTTCCGTCATTCCGGGGCCCGCGCCAGCGCGAACCCTGAATGACGGCGGTTCTCCTTGACGAAAAGCGGGCGCGGCCTTATAGCCGCGCCCCATGATGACGTCAGCGACCATCCTGACCGCCGCCCGCCGCCGCCGCACTCATGCGGTATGGGCGGTTGTCTGCGTCTGAGACATCAGCCCCTGCCGCCGGACATTTTCCCGCGGCATCTTTCCCAGGATCAAGATACGCGGTCGTCCGGCGGCTCCTTCGCCAAGCAGGAGTTTGCCAGAGATGTATACGCCGCCACCTTTCAAGTCCGACCGGGCCAAAGCCATCGCGTTTGCGCAAGCGCGCGGATTTGCGACCGTCTGCGCCTGGAACGGCGAGAATCCGGTCGCCTCCGCGCTGCCGTTCTGCCTCGGCTTTGCCGATGACGGCACGCCGATCGCGTCCTTTCATGTCGCCCGCGGCAACGCGCTGGCGCATCTCGCCGACGGCAAGTCGCGCTGGTTGCTGGCGGTCAACGGCGCGGACGCCTATGTATCGGCGGACTGGTACGTCTCGCCCGAACAGGTGCCGACCTGGCTCTATCAGGCCGTGCATCTGACCGGTACGGTCAGCCTGATGCCGGACGGCGAATTGGGAGCGCATCTCGACGCGCTCAGTGCGAAGTTCGAAAGCTGGCTCGCGCCGAAGCCGCCCTGGACGGTGGCCAAGGTGTCGGCGGGCCGGCAACAGATGTTGAAGAAGGCGATCGTGGGTCTGGTGATGACGGTTGAGGACGTCGAGGGAAGCTTCAAGCTCAACCAGCACAAGTCGGACGCCGATCATATGGCTGTCGCGAACGCGCTGGCCGAACAGGGCGATCCGGCCTCGCGGCAGATCGCCGGAGCGATGCGGGGCTTGCGGCCGCAGCTCTTCGCCGACGAAGCCGAACAGGTTTGAGAGGAGCGTGCCATGACCCTGACCGACACCCACCGGTCCGCTCAAGCGGCGACCAAGCCGTCCGTCTTCGTCGACGGCGCTTCCGGCACGACCGGCCTTGAAATCGCCGAACGGCTTGCCCGGCAAAACGACGTCGCGGTGAAGAGCATCGCCGAAGACAAACGTAAGGATACGAACGCAAAACGCGCGCTGATGGAGGAGGTGGATCTCGTGATCCTCTGCCTGCCGGATGCCGCTGCGAGGGAAACCGTCGCGCTGATCGACGGCATGGGCAAGTCAGCGCCGAAAGTTCTCGACGCATCGACGGCATTTCGGGTCGCGCCCGACTGGGCTTACGGTTTTCCGGAGCTTGCGCCAGATCAGGCCGATAAGATTCGCAGCGCGCGGAAAGTTTCCAATCCCGGCTGTTATCCCACCGGCGGCATCGCGCTGCTGCGGCCGCTGGTCGATGCCGGACTGATGCGGCCGGACTATCCCGTCACCGTCAACGCGGTCAGCGGCTATTCCGGCGGCGGCAAGTCGATGATCGCGGATTTCGAGGGCGGCACCGCGCCTTCCTTCGAGCTCTACGGCCTCGGCTTCGAACACAAGCATCTGCCGGAGCTGCAGCTCTACTCCAGGCTCACGCATCGGCCGATCTTCATTCCGTCGGTCGGCAACTACCGGCAGGGCATGCTGGTCTCGGTACCGCTGCAGCTCGACACGCTGCCGGGCAAGCCCAAAGGCGCCGACCTGCACGCCGCGCTGGCCAAACGATATGCCGGAAGCAACTACGTTACGGTCATGCCGATGGAGAATGCCGCGACCAAGAGCGGACGGCTCGAGCCGGAGGCGCTCAACGAGACCAACAAGCTCGAGCTTTATGTGTTTGCCAGCGACAAGTACCGGCAGGCGGTGCTGGTGGCGCGTCTCGACAATCTCGGCAAGGGCGCCTCGGGAGCGGCAGTGCAGAACATGCGGCTGATGCTCGGGCTGCCCGAGGCGTGATGGGCGGCGCCGACGACGACCTGCGACGAGAGCGTCGACCAGCGCATCGCCACACCTTGTTGAAGCGAGTTGGGCGAGGCCAGGCAGTCGGCGCGGTCAACGAACCGAGCCGACTACGAAATCCAGGAATGCACGCACCTTTGCGGGCGGTACGTGGCGTGAAAGATGGAATGCGTAGAGCGGAAACCGTTCGTCCGGCCAATCGGGGAACAGCTCGATGAGCTTGCCGCGACTGAACAGATCCTCTGTCCCGAGCGCGAGAATTTGCGCAACTCCCTGACCGGCGGCGCAGGCGCTTAGCATCGTGCCGACGTTGTTCACCGTCAAGCGGCCGGAAACCGCGACCCGCAGTTTCTGGCGGCCGCGATGAAATTCCCAGGGAAACGGCCGGCCGGTGACAGGGTCCAGGTAGTGAATGCATTCGTGCCGCCCCGCGCCAAGGTCGCGGGGATGCCCAGGGCGACCGTGCTTGGCCAGGTAGGAGGGCGCGGCGCAGGTAAGGACCCTGGTCTCGAGGAGTCGCCGGGCGACGAGCGCCGAGGGCTCCGGCTCGCCGAAACGCACAGCGGCGTCGAAGCCATCAGCCACGAGGTCGCCGAGACGGTCACGTCCCATGATCTCCACCGACAACGCGGGATAGGCGGCCAGGAATTTGCCGAGGCGCGGTGCGATCACGAGACGCGCGAAGAATGGATCGACATTGACCCGGAGTCGGCCGCGCACCACCGCAGCCGAGCCCGCCGCCTCGGTGGCGGCATCCTCGATGCTGGTCAGCAACGGTACAACCGACTGATGAAAGCGGCGCCCTTCGTCGGTGAGCGTGACGGCGCGGGGGGTACGATCGAACAGCCGCACGCCGATGCGCATCTCGAGCCGCGCGATCGCCCGGCTGACACCCGATTGGGTCAGACCTAACGCATTGCCGGCCCGCACAAAGTTCCCGGTCTCGACGACGGCCGCCATCACGCCGACGCCGCCCAGCAGTCTTCCATCGAAACTCATGATGATCTCCTGTCATCTTAAGGTGGACAAAGATGCGCTGGCGGCAAGCCAAATTTGCGGCGATCTTCTGCGTATCACCGCAACGACAGGAGACCGCCCATGAAACTCGCTGGACAACGTATTGTCATCCTCGGCGGCAGTTCGGGGATCGGGCTCGCGACGGCTCGAGCCGCGGCGCGGGAAGGGGCGGCGGTCGTTATAGCCTCGAGCCGCAAGCGACGGGTGGAAGAGGCTCTCGTTGCGCTGCCAGCGGGTTCCGAGGGCCACCTGCTCGATCTCACCGACGAACAAGCGGTGAAGGCATTCTTCGCCGGGCTAGGTCCATTCGACCATTTGGCTTTTACCGCCGGCGAGACCTTGCAGCTTGGCCGGCTCGCAGAGACCGACATTGCCGCAGCGCGCGACTTTTTCGGGCTTCGCTACTGGGGCGCCTTCATGGCCGCCAAATATGCCAGCGGCCTTATCCGGCCGGGGGGCTCGATCGTCTTCACCTCGGGTCTTGCGGGCTTGCGTCCTCATGCCGGCTGGTCGCTTGGCGCCAGCATCTGCGCGGCGATGGAAGGGCTGACGCGGGCGCTGGCGGTGGAACTGGCGCCAATCCGCGTCAACATCGTTTCGCCAGGCGTGGTGCAGAGTCCGCTCTGGGCAAATATGACGGCAGCCGACCGCGACGCGCTCTATCGTCAAACCGCGGCGAAACTTCCCGTCGCTCATATCGGCGAGGTCGAGGAAATTGCCGAAGCCTATCTTTATTTGATGCGGCAGACCTACGGCACAGGCGAGGTGTTGAGAGTCGATGGCGGCGGCGCGCTTGTGTGACGATCGGCGTTATCGCGCCGCTGTCGGCGGACAAGCCGACAGGCGTGGGACCAATATTTATGGGCACACCGTCTAGAAGACTTTGAAGATCGCCAGCGCCAGCACCGCCTGCGCGAGAAAGCCGACGGTGAAAGCGAGCGTGCGGAACACCGGCAGGCCGAGCGTATAGACGACCAGATGCGCGACGCGTGCCCAGAAATAGGTGGCGCTGGCATAGACCGTCCATTTGGTCGAATAGTCGATCTGCGCGAGGATCAAGACCAGCGGCGCGAACACGACGAGGTTCTCGACCGCATTGTCATGCGCGAACATCAGCCGCGTCGCCCAGGCCGCGTGCGGCTTGGAGCCGGGCGTCGGATTGGCCATGGCGCCGCCGAGGCCGCGCACCATCACGCGATTGAGGATGTAGGGAACCCACAGCAGTCCCGTCAGGATCACCGTCAGCGTCAGCCAGAACAGTTCGGGCGTCATCAATCCGGGCGTCATCGTGTCCCCCCTTGTCGATTCAGAAGTCCTTGTTGGGCGTTATAGCCGAGCGCGCGGCGTTACGCTATGCGCGGACCTTCACATAGCTGCCGGGTGCATCCTCTATCGGCGGCAGCGCGTCGCCGCCGACCTTGCGCGCTGGCACCTCCTCGGCATCGATGCCTCCTAACCACTCCCGCCAGTTCGGCCACCACGAGCCCTTGTGCTCTTCGGCGCCCTTGATCCAGTCGGCGAGCTTGACGCCGTTTATATTGTCGTTGGTCCAGTACTGGTACTTGTTGCCCGAGGGCGGATTGACCACGCCGGCGATATGGCCCGAGCCGGACAGCACATATTTCACCGGCCCGCCGAAGAATTGCGAGCCGTAGAGCACGGACTCCGCCGGCGCGATGTGATCCTCGCGGGTGGCGAGATTGTAGACGGGGACCTTCACCTTGGAGAGATCGAGCAGGGTGTTGTCCAGCACCATGCTGCCGGTCGACAGCCGGTTCTCCAGATAGCAGTTGCGCAGGTAGTAGGAATGATTCGCCGCCGGCATTCGCGTGGCGTCGGAATTCCAGTGCAAGAGGTCGAATGCCGAGGGGTTCTGACCCCTGAGATAATTGTTGACCACATAGGACCAGATCAAATCGTTCGAGCGCAGCATGTTGAAGGCCATCGCCATCCTGCTGCCTTCGAGCACGCCGGATTCCTGCATGTCACGCTCGAGCGCCGAAATCTGGCCCTCGTCGACGAACACCAGCAAATCGCCGGCATGGGTGAAGTCGACCTGGGCGGCGAGAAAGGTCGCCGAGGTCACGCGCACGCGGCGCTTGTCGGCGAGCCAGGCGAGCGTGGTCGCCAGCAGCGTGCCGCCGACGCAATAACCGATCGTGTGCACCTTCATCTCGCCGGTCGCGCGCTCGATCACGTCCATCGCCGCGAGCGGGCCTTCCTTCATGTAGTCGTCCCAGGTCTTGGCCCCGAGCT
>Ga0070741_10004813_pt1 | contig 31025 bp, 19 predicted proteins | sample Coa_R1_4_FD_66440 | JGI IMG/M metagenome (GOLD analysis project Ga0070741, IMG submission 66440) | Surface soil microbial communities from Centralia Pennsylvania, which are recovering from an underground coalmine fire - Coalmine... | ecosystem: Environmental > Terrestrial > Soil > Unclassified ... | reverse complement strand
GTGTACGACGGCCCGACCGAGTTCCGCCGCACGGGCGGCACGACGACGCTGTAGTTGCCCGACGAGTCGGACGTGAGATACGGCGGCTCCTCGGACACGGGGGTCGTCGGCACATTCGTATAGCCGTTCGTGCCGGGCCCGAAGTCCGTCGCGGGTGCGCCGTTGTCGCCGAGGAACACCTGGTTCCAGACGCCGTTGCTCCACCCGGTGCCTCCGATGGTGCTGTTGCGCGTGAAGAACTGCTGCTGCGTGTAGTCGGCGACGCCGCCGTTGAACTCGTCGTTCGCGAAGAAGCCGCCGCTCGTGAAGAAGTTCGAGTTGCAGTAGTCCACGGCGACGAGCTGACCGTTGTTGACGATCACGCTCCGCACGGGCGCCGCCTGCGAGACGGCCCACATCTCGGCCGTGTTGAGGCAGAACGGGGAGAATGCGTCGCCCGAGTACGGGGCGTAGTTCGGCGGCGAGCTCGGCAGCGCGACGTTCAGCGTCAGGTTCGACAGCGAGCGCCAGAAGTTGTCGAGCCCGTTGCACACGCCGCCGCCGAAGCACTGGTTGTAGACGTTGATCGTGCCGTTGACGACGACGTCGCTCGGGTCGGCGCCGAGACCGGCGACCTGCGTGTAGTAGCCGACCTGGAAGTCCAGCGGGTCCGCCGCCGTGCCGTAGGTGCCGGGCGCGAAGAAGATCGCATAGCGCCCGGTGCCGAACTGGCTCGGCACCTGCTGCGTCGAGATCGAGTCGAGCGTCGCCTGGATGCTCGACTGGGACATCGACGGCGTGAAGACGATCACGTTCGGCCCGAAGCCCGGACCGGCGGCCGACGCCCGCCCGGCGCCCAGGAGCGCGACGAGGGCGGCGGCCAGCACCGCCCCTCCGGCGAGTCTCGCTCGGCGCGACTGCATGCTCCCCCTCATGACGATTCCTCCTCGCTCGTGACTGCCTGCGAGGGCGACCATATCGCAGCGAAAGGGCTTGTGTAAACGTTAACGGAGAGTTCCGGCGAGAGCGTCGGCGAGGCCTGCCCGGGAGCGCACGCCGAGCTTGCGGTAGACCCGTGAGAGGGCGGCCTCGACGGTCTTCACCGCGACGACGAGCTCGGCGGCGATCTCCTTGTTCGAGCTGCCGTGGGCCGCGAGCTCGGCGATCCGGCGCTCGGCCGGCGTCAGGCCGTCTGCGCCGGCGCGCCCGCCGATCCGACCGAGCTCGGCGCGCGCGAGCCCGGCCCAGTGCGTTGCCCCCAGGAGCTCGAAGGTCGCCGCCGCCTGCTCGAGGCTCTCCCGTGCGTGCGTCCGGCGGCGCAGGCGGCGCTGGAGCGAGCCGAGCGCGTAGAGCGTCCGCGCACGCTCGTATGGATCCGGCAGCTCGGCGTGCGCGGCGGCGGCGGCGAGGAGCTCGTCGAGCGCGGCGTCGAGCTCGCCCTCGGCTGCCAGCACGAGGCCGAGCTCGCGACGGCCGATCGCGGTACCGCGTGGCCCGGCGAGCGACAGCAGCAGCGCGGCCTCGGAGCGGGCGTCGCGGAGCTTGCCCGCGGCGATTCGAGCCTCGACGAGATCGCCGGAGAACGGGCGGAGCTGCGCGACCCCCAGCGCCGCCTCGCCCATGTGCGACGCGGCGGCCTCGAGGGCTGCGAGCGCCTCGGCCATCCGGCCCTCGCAGAGCGCGACGTGGCCGAGGATCCACTCGTTGCGGGCCCGATGCCCCGGATCGGGGGCGGGCCCGGTCACCGCGGCGAGCATCGCGCGTGCCCGCTCGAGCTCGCCGCGATACGCCGGGATGATCGCGCGCGACCAGGCGAGGGCGTTTGCGTACTCCTGGCCGCCCGACGCCGACCAGACCTCCTCGGCGTCGCGGAAGTAGCGCTCCGACTGGTCCCAGCACCCCGCGAAGAACTCGAGCCGCCCGAGCGTGAGCTGCGTGTCGGTCCGGTACCAGAGATCGCCGCGCTCCTCGGCGCGGTGCAGGAGGTCGAGGAACAGCCTTCGAGCCTCGTCGAGCTCGTCGCGCCACAAGCGGACCGTCGCGAGATGGAACTCGCTCGAGTGGGATACGGGAAGGTCGACGTCCGGCTGCTCGAGGGCGGCCGCCCGGGCGAGCGCTGCGAGCCCGTCGCCCGTGCCCGAGATCGCCTGCAGCCGTCCGAGCCAGCCGTAAGCCCGCGCTTCGAGCGCAGGTTCGCCCGCCAGCTCCGCCTCTGCGACCGCACGCTCCGCCGCGGCGAGAGCCTTCGGCGCGGTGTGCACATGCGCCGCCTCGGCGAGATGGAGCTCGATGCGCGCGCGGAGCACGTGGTCGTCGCCCGCCTCGGCCAGCGCAGCCTCGGCGGAGGCAACGTCGCGGTAGCTCGCCTCCGCGAGCGCGAGCAGCGCGCCTGCGCGCTCTCGTCCCGGTGCAGAGGCCTCCACTGCTTCCGCGGCGAGCGTGCGCGCGCGTCCGATGTCGGCCGCAGCGTTCAACGCCTCGGCGGCGGCGGCGAGGCGGCGCACGCGTGCTGCGCGGTCCGCGTCCGGCGTGAATGCGACCGCGCGGTCGAGCAGCTCGGCGACGGTGCGGCCGGCTCCGCGCCGCCGGGCCTGCGCCGCCGCGTCCTCGAGTGCCTGCGCGGTGGTCGCGTCGGGCGCGCTCGTGGCGAGCGCGAGATGGCGTGCGCGCTCCTCGATCCTGTCGGCGGCGTTCGCGTACACGAGATGGGCTCGGCGCCGGCGGTCCGGGTCGGCCGCTGCATAGACGGCGGACGAGAGCAGCGGATGCGTGAAGAGAAGCTCGTCACCGCGATGCTCGACGATGCCTTTTGCGAGTGCGGGGCGAAGCCGCTGCCACGGGTCGCCGCCGAGTGCGCGCCGCAGCACGTCGGCCGGGGCCGAGCCGCAGGCGGCGAGCAGGAGCAACGGCTCGGCCGTCTGCGCAGGGAGGGCGGCGACCCGGTCGCGCAACAGCTCTCGCAGTGTCGCCGGAAACGGAAGCGGCCCGGCAGGCGGCCGCAGATCGCCGCGTGCGAGCAGCGCTCGGGTCAGCTCGAGTGCGTAGAACGGGTTGCCGGCGCACGTCTCGTGCACCCGCAACAGCGTCGGCGGCGGAAGCAGCGTGTCGAAGCGTTCGCTCAGCAGCCGGCTGAGCGCGGCGGGATCGAGCTCGTCGACCGTGATCCGCACGCTCTCGGCGGCGACCGAGCGGTCGAGCCCGAGCGGAAGGCTCTCCTCGCCGTCCGACCGGCGGGCGAGGAGGAGCGCAACCCGCGCGTCCGGTGAGAGTCGCGCGACGGCGAAGGTGAGAGCGGATGCCGACGGCTCGTCGAGCCACTGCACGTCGTCGATCGCGAGCACGAGCGGTGCGTGCTCCGCCAGCGATCCGATCGCACTCGCAAAGGCCACGCAGACGGCGCGCTCGTCCGGTGCCCGGCCGTCCGGGTCGCGGAGCAAGAGCGCGTACTCGAGCGCGCGGCGCTGCGGCCGCGGCAGCGCGGGCAGCACGTCGTCGAGCCAGGGCGCAAGGAGGTCCGAGAGACCGGCGAACGCGAGCCGCGTCTCCGCGCTCGCAGGCCGGCTCGTCAGGACGCGCCGACCCCCGCCTTCGGCCGTCCGCACGCCCTCGAACCAGAGCGTCGTCTTGCCGATGCCCGCCGGACCATCGAGGACGAGCGCGGCGAATCCGGTCGAGTCCACGAGGGCCTGGAGCGCCGCGAGCTCGTCACGCCGTCCGATCACGTCCGGCACGACTCGGACTCTACGCCGCATCTTGGCGGACGCCTACGGGGGCAAAGTGTGGGGGAATCCCCACTTCCGCCTCGGTAGCCGGCGTCCTAGCGTCGACCGGGATGAGACGGCTGACGGTGCGGGTGCTGGTCGCGGTGGGGCTCGCGCTGCTGCTCTACGCGCGCGCCGCCGGCCCGGCCCGCGCCGACACGTACTTCGTGTCGACGCCGACCGAGCTGCAGAGCGCGATCACGTCGGCCGCCGCGACCGACGGCGACGACACGATTAACCTCGCCGCCGGCACCTTCGACATCGGCAACACGATCGGAACCGTCCAGCTTCGCGCGTTCGGCTTCGCCGTCCCGAGCGGCGAGAACGCGATCACGCTCGTCGGCGCGGGGCCGGGGCTGACCGTCCTCGACGGAGACGGGTCGTTCGGCGAGGTGGTCGCCGTGACCGGCTCCTCGACGATGACGATCCGCAGCCTGACGATCCGGAACGGCGGCGACGGCGTCGACGCCGTCGAGCAGGGCGTGACGCTCGACGACGTCGTCATCCGCGACAACACCGGCAACGCATTCACGGGCGGCAACCTGACGATCTCCGACAGCACAGTGACGAACAACGTCGAGGGAATCGACGTCGAGTGCGGCATCGTCGCGACGAACACGACGATCGCCGACAACGCGGGAACCGGGCTCGGCGTCGACTGCACGAACTGGAACTCCGGCCTCTCCAACGTGACCGTGGCCGGCAACGGCGTCGGCATCGACTTCGACGACAGCATCGAGCTGGACAACTCGATCGTCGCGGGGAACACCGCACAGGATTGCGAGGTGCAGCCCGGAAGGGATCCGACCGGGACGAACGACCTGATCGGCTCGGGGACGTGCGGCTCGGCGCTCACCGGCGTCGTCTCGGGCGATCCGCACCTCGGCCCCCTGCAGGACAACGGCGGCCCGACGCCGACGATGCTGCCGGCCGCCGGCAGCCCGGCGGTCGACGCGGGTGACGACGCGCTCTGCCCGGCGACCGACCAGCGCGGTGTGACACGCCCCCAGGGCGCGCACTGCGACATCGGCGCCGTCGAGGTCAGCGCCACCGCGCCCTCGAACAACCCGCCGGCCTGCAGCGCGTACAGCGGCTCGGTCCCCGGCGGCGGCGTGCTTCACGACTCGGTCTCGTGCAGCGACCCGGATGCAGCCGACAGTGTCACCGTGGCGGCAGTCTCAGGCCCCACGCACGGCGTTCTCGCGCTGACCGCGAGCGGCGCCTTTGCGTACACGCCCGACCCCGGCTTCAGCGGCCCCGACGGGTTCACCTACCAGGCGGTCGACTCGCACGGCGCGCTGTCCAACGTCGCGAGCGCATCTCTCACGGTTGTGGCGCCTCCGCCACCCGTGTGTCGCGACGTCTCCGTGGCTGCGGCGGCCGGCAGCTCGAGCGTCGGCGGCGAGCTCGACTGCACGAGCTCGGCGACGCTGACGGCGACGATCGACTCGAGTCCGACGATCGGCAGCCTGACGCTCTCCGCGTCCGATCCGCTCGGCTTCACCTACGCGATCCCCGCCGGCTTCGCGGGGACGGACAGCTTCGCCTATCACGTGACGGACGTCTTCGGGCAGACCTCGAATACGTCGACGGTCACGATTCAGGTGCCGAACCGGCCGCCGGTCTGCGGCGACCACACGAGCACGGTCGCTCCCGGAGGATCGCTGCGCAACGCGGTCGTCTGCACCGATCCCGATACCGGCGACACCGTCTCCGTCTCGACCGTTGCCGGTCCCGCGCACGGCACGCTCGCGCTGCAGGCGGACGGCACGTTCGACTACTCGCCGGATGCCGGCTTCAGCGGCGACGACACCTTCACCTTCGACGCGACGGACTCGCACGGCGCAACCTCCAGCGTCGCGACGGCGACGATCCACGTCACGAATCCGAACCATCCGCCCGTGTGTGCGGACGTGACCGTCACCGTGCACGCCGGCGGTTCCGCCGACATTCCGGATCCATGCTCAGATCCAGACGGCGACGCCTTCAGCGTGATCTTCACGGGCGGCGGCACGGGCCACAGCGCAGTCTCGGTCACGCAGACGGCTTCGGGTGCATTCCACGTCAGCGTCCCGTCGAGCCCCTCGGCCGTTGGCACGAACACGGTCACCTACGTCGCGTCGGACGTACACAACGCCGTCTCCGGCACGGGAACGCTGACGGTCGACGTCGTCAATCAGGCACCGGTCTGCAGCAGCTTCTCGGGATCCGTCGACAGCGGGGCGGTGCTGCACGCGTCGCTCGCCTGCAGCGATCCCGACGGCGACGTCGTGAACGTGTACACGGTCCTCTCCGAGACGTTCCACGAGCCGAATGACGGCACGGTGTCGCTCGACAACGCAGGCACCCTCACGTTCACGCCGACCGTGAGCTCGCCCGGCCTGCACACGTTCACCTTCGATGCGATGGACGTGAACGGCGGTGTCTCGAACGTCGCGACCGTCGACATCGTCGTCCAGAACACGCCGGTCGGCTCGAACGTGGCCGTCCCCGTCTTCGCGCCACCGCTCCAGGCGACGCTGACGTTCGCGTCCGTCACCACGCCGGGCGTCACGTCCGCGACGACGAGCTCGAGCGGCACTCCGCCTCCCAACGGCTTCTCCGCCGTCGGCCAGTACTGGGACTTCACGACGACCGCGACGTACACCGCGCCGATCGAGGTCTGTGTTCCGTCTCTCGGCGCCGCGAACCCGCACCTCTTCCACTACGTGAACGGGACGCCGGTCGACGTGACGACTCGCACCACCGCGACGCTCGTGTGCGGGAGCGTCTCGTCGCTCTCGCCGTTCCTCGTCGCGGTTCCGACGCATGGCTCGACCCTGACCTACACCGGTGCGACGAGCGTCGTGTTCGGCCCGGCCACGGTTGCAGCGCGACTCACGGACTCCGTTGCGAAGACGGGTCTCGGCGGTGAGCCGGTCTCGTTTTCGATCGACGGCGGCCCGGCGCTGACGGCCACGACCGCTGCGGACGGAACCGCGTCGGCGACGACGGCGCTGCCGCTCTCCGTCGGTGCGCATACCGTCGCGGTCGCATTTGCCGGCGACGCTTCGCATCGCGGCTCGCAGACGCAGGCGACGGTCAAGGTCGCGAACTCGGCACGCGGCACGGTCACAGCGCTCGCGCTGCGGCTCGCGTCCGGCGCGGCGCTCGAGCTGGTCGCCCACGTGTCGGGCGGTCACCTCCTCGGCGACGTCGCCTACACCGGCGCGCCGGGCGGAGCGAAGCCGTATCTCGCGACGACGATCACGGCGTTCGGCATCTCCGCGGACGGGCACACCGCCTGGGTCGCCGGCCGGAACGACGCGGGGCACACGTTCCTCGCGCAGGCGGTTGACAACGGCGTGCGCGGCGACCGGCTGCGCCTCTGGATCGACGGCGTCCTCGTCGACGGCGACGGCGCGCTGAGCCTCGGCCTCGTGAACGTCGATCCGTCGCGCTAGCCGGCGTCGTAGGTCACCGTCACCGTCGCGTCGATCTCCTGGGTGCCGGGCTCGATCGCGACGCCCGCGTCCGCGGTCTTGGCCGCCGCGAAGGGCAGCGGAGCCGGGCTCGAGCCTTCGACGATCGTGCGCACCGCGCCGAGCGTGAGACCGCCGGCTGCGGCGAGCGTCTGCGCCTTCTGCCTCGCGTCGGCGACCGCCGCCTTCAGGGCGTCGTCGTACCGGGCGTCCTGATCCGAGCGGGAGAGGTTCGGGCCGGAGACGCCGTCCGCGCCGGCGCCGACGGCGGCGTCGACGATCGCGCCCGCCTGCGCGATCGCCGCCTGCGCGGTGACGGTCGTCGAGGCGGCGTAGCCGAGCACCTGCGTGCCGTCCTGGTTCGTCTGCGGATCGAGCGAGACCTGCTGTGTCTGGATGTCGGAGTCGGCGACGCCCGCGCTCTTCAGCGCGGCGACGACGGCGCCCGCGAGCGTCGCGTTGCGGGCGAGCGCCGTCTTCGCGTCGGGCGCGCGCGTGTCGGCGGAGAAGTCGAAGGAGGCGACGTCGGGGACGACGGTCACCCTGCCGTTGCCGGTGACCGTGATCGACCGCGTCGGAGTCGCGTCGGCCGCGCGGCCCGCATGGGGCCGCGCGACGCCGGCGAGCGCGGCCGCCACGAGCAGCAGGGCCGCGAGGGGGAGGAGCCAGCGGAGGGTCTTCATGTGGGCGATACGGCGCCGGAGGCGCCGATCGTCACATCGTCACGACGAGCTTCGCGCGCGCGTGCCCCTCGCCCATGTAGCGGAGCGCCTCCGTCAGCTGCGCGAAGGGGTACACGCGCTCGATCACCGGCGTGATCTGCCCGGAGTCGAGCAGCTCCCGCAGCACCTCCAGGTCCGGCCTGTTGAACTTCGCGATGAAGAACAGCGCACGCTGCTTGCCGAATCGGGCGGCGAGCCAGGTTCGGACGATGCGGCCGAGCGGCCCGATCAGCCGATTGCCGCTCTTCTGCGAGCCGACCATGACGAGCGTCCCCGCCGGCGTCAACGCCTGACGGAGCTTCCGCCACGGCCGCGTGCCGGCGATGTCAACGATCACGTCGTAGCGCTCGCCGCGCGTCGTGAAGTCCTCCTTCGTGTAGTCGAGGACGAGGTCGGCGCCGAGCTCCCGCGCCTGCTCGACGTTGCGCGTGCTGCAGACCGCGGTCACGTGTGCTGCCCCGAGCGCCTTCGCGATCTGCACGGCGAACGGCCCGACCGAGCCCGACGCGCCGTTCACGAGCACGCGCTGCCCGGGCTGCAGGCGGCCGCGGTCGCGCAGCGCCTGCAACGCCGTGAGCGCGCTGACCGCGACGCACGCCGCCTCCTCGAAGGAGACTCCCGCAGGCTTGTGCGCGACCATGCGCGCGGCGACGTACTCGGCGAACGAGCCGGTGCGCGAGCCGAACACCTCGTCGCCCGGCTCGAAGCCGGTCATGTCCTTCCCCGCCGCTTCGACGACGCCCGCGAAGTCGCCGCCGAGGGCGGGGTCCTTGGGCCTGAGGAAGCCGCCCATCAGCGGCCGGAGCAGGAGTCCCGGGGCGGAGACGCCGTAGTAGTCGCCGCGGTTGATCGACACGGCACGCACGCGGACGAGCACCTGGTCGTCCGCGAGCGGGCCGGGCCGCGGCACGTCCGCGAACTCGACCACCTGCTCCGGCGAGCCCCAGCGCCGCCGCACCGCGGCTCTCATCGTCTCGAGCTTCGTCGTCCCACTCGCCGTCGTCGCAAGCGCTCCCATGTCTGCCTCCCATACGGTGTAAGCTTACAGTGTAAGCTAACGGCCGGCCGTAAGCTTGTCAACTCCGTGGCGACGAGAGCCCGCACCCGCAAGCCCCTGTCGAGGGAGCGCGTCCTCGAGAAGGCGATCGAGCTCGCCGACGCCGACGGCATCGAGGCGCTCACGATGCGCAAGCTCGGCCGCTCGCTCGGCGTCGAGGCGATGTCGCTCTACAACCACGTCACGAACAAGAACGAGCTCGTCACCGCGATGGTCGACCGCATCGTCGACCAGTTCGACCTCCCGGACGACGAGCCGCGCTGGGACGAGGCGATCCGGCGCTGCGCGATCTCCGCGCACGACCTCCTGATCGAGCACCCCTGGGCGTGCAGCCTCGCCCTCCTCCCGAGCGACGTCAACGTGATCGACGGGCCGCGCGTCCGCTACATGGAGTGGCTCCTGCGGCGGCTGCGCCAGGCGGGCTTCTCACCCGAGGTCGCCTACTCGGCCTACCACACGCTCGACAGCCACATCTTCGGCTTCACGCTGTGGCAGCTCGGACACGCGCAGGCGGCGCAGGCGTTCGCGCCGCCGGAAGGCGAGAGCGTCGAGGAGTGGATGGCGCGCTTCATCGCGCAGATGCGGCCGCGCTTCCCGTATCTCGCCGAGCACGGCGAGCAGCACATGGCGGCCGCGCCCGGCGACGGCCGCCGCGAGTACGAGTTCGGGCTCGGTCTCATCGTCGACGGGCTGAAGAAGCTCCGCCGGCGCCGCTGAGCGGCGCCGGCGGGAGCGGGCTCACGCGGTCGGTGTCGCGACCGGCGTGATCGAGCCGAAGAGGCCGTCCACCTCGTCGTTCGGACCCGCCGTGAAGAACAGCGTCGTGGCCGGCCCGTTGTTGGCCGATCCGTGTCCGAACTGCAACGCCCAGAGGCCGTCGATCGTCACCTTCAGGCGATGCGAATCCCGGATCAGGCCCTCGTGGTCCCAGGTGCCGTCCGGTCGTTCGCGCATCGCCTGGATCGTGCCGTCCCCGAAGTTGCCGATCAGCAGGTCGCCCGAGAACGGTCCGAATCCCGACGCGGGCGCCAGCGCGAGGCCCCAGGGAGCATTCAGGTCCCCGTGCGACGCCACGCGCGAGAGGAAGGTGCCGTTCAGGTCGAAGGCGTCGACGATCCCCGCGCCGGGTGCGTGCACCTCGTCTCCGTCGGGCCCTTGCTCGGCGAACGCGACGAAGACGCGGTTGCCGATCGTCTGGATGCCGAACGGGCCGTAGTCCGCCGGCAGGTGCGGCTCCGTGAACGCGCCGGGTGCGGTCGCGACGTTCCAGCTCCCGTCGAAGACGTCGACGTGCCGGTTCGCGAAGTCCGCGGCGTAGATCCGGGCGTCGCTGCCGGTACCGGAGATCGCGAGCCCGAAGTACGACGCGCCGGGTGTGGGCGCCGAGGCGGTGACGAGCGCCGCCGTCCCGCCTCGCCAGGCGCGGATCTTCCCGTCCTGGCTCGCGAAGATGAAGGAGGCCGGCGCGAGCGTCGTGGGCGCGGTCGCCGTGCCGACCTGGAACTCGCCTGCGATCCCGGCGAAGACCGTTCCCGTCGGTCCTCCGTCGACCTCCGGAGCGAGCGCGTTGATCGTCCCGGACGCGGTGTAGAGCGATGCCTTGTTCGTGTCGTTGTCGGACACCCACCACGGGCTCGTCGGGCTCGCCGTGAGACCCCAGCCGTTGTGAAGGTTCGGGTCGACGTTGGGCGCGAGCGTCCCGAGATCGGACACGATCCCGGCGACCGTGTAGCGGTCGTCGTTTGGTACTGCCTGGAGAGGAGCTGCCGCCGCCAGTGCCGCGGTCACGATCGCCGCCACCGCCGCCAGCCGAACGATGAGCCGGTGCATCCTGCCTCCCTTGTGTAGAGCGTCCCCGACTTTCGCTACGCCGGGCCTTCGGCATCGGTTTGCGGTAGATCGGAGTACGCTGCGCACGTTCGATCGCGTCGAGAGGAGTCGCAGATGAGGATGGTGTTCGCCGGTGGGCTCGTGTTCGACGGGACGGGTGAGCCGCCCGCGCGTGCGGACGTCGCGGTCGAGGGCGAGCGGGTGGTCGAGGTCGGCATCGGCCTCGACGGCGACGAGGCGGTCGACGTCTCGGGGCTGACGCTCCTGCCGGGCCTCTTCGACACGCACGTGCACGTGATGTTCGGTCACGTCGACGCGTGGAGGCATCTGCAGACGCCGTTCTCCTGCCGCTTCTACGACGCGATCCGCAACCTCGGCGCGACGCTCGCGGCCGGCGTCACGACGGTCCGCGACGCGGGCGGAGCCGACCTCGGCGTCAAGCAGGCGGTGGAGGACGGGATCGTCCGCGGGCCGCGGCTCCAGATCTCCCTGACGATGCTGAGCCAGACCGGCGGCCACGGCGACGGCTGGCTGCCCTCCGGCGGGGCGGCGAAGCTCTTTCCCGAGTATCCGGGCATGCCGAGCTCGATCGTCGACGGCGTCGACGAGGCCCGCCGCAAGGTCCGCGAGCTCGTGCGCAACGGCGCCGACGTGATCAAGATCGCCACGTCGGGCGGCGTGCTCTCCCCGCGCGACTCACCCGACCAGCCGGGCTTCTCCAGCGACGAGATCGAGGTGATGGTCGCCGAGGCACGGGCCGCGGGGCTCTGGGTGATGTCGCACGCGCAGTCGACGGTCGGGATCAAGAACGCGGTTCGGGCCGGCGTGCGGTCGATCGAGCACGGGATCTACCTCGACGACGAGGCGATCGAGCTGATGCTGGAGCGCGACGCGTATCTCGTGCCGACGCTCGTGGCGCCGACCGGCGTGCTCCGCGCCGCCGAGGCGGGCGCGCCGATTCCCGCGAACGTCCTGCAAAAGGCGGCCGAGGTGATCGAGGCGCATCGCGACTCCTTCCGCCGCGCGGCGGAGGCCGGCGTCCGGATCGCGATGGGCACCGACAGCGGCGTGACGCCGCACGGCGAGAACCTGCGCGAGCTCGAGCTCATGGCCGCGTGCGGGATGCCGCCGGCGGACGTCCTCGTCGCGACGACGCGAACGGCGGCGGAGCTGATGGGGCTCGAGCACGAGCTCGGGACGATCGAGCCCGGCAAGCGGGCCGATCTCGTCGCGGTCTCCGGCGACGCGCTCGACTTCGCCGGCCTGCGCGAGCGGATCGAGCTCGTCTGCCAGGACGGCCGGCTAGTGTCCGAGGCGGCGCTCGAGGTACGCAGTCGCGTCGGCGGCCGCCGCGGTGACGAGGCCGAAGTGGTCGACGCCGTCGTATGACTCGTAGCTGACCGGCAGCCCCTTCGCGGCGTATTCCTGCTCGAGCGCCTGGGTCAGCGTCGGCAGGACGACGGTGTCCGCGTCGCCCTGCTCGATGCGCACGGGCGTGTGGAACGTCAGGCCGTCGGGGTCGTTCGCCTGCAGGTCGCCGATCAAGCGCGACAGGTCTGCATTCGGCTGGAAGAGCGACGCCGGGGCGACGCTCGCGAACGGGCCGGCCGCGAGCGCGGGCTCGCAGTCGATCTGCACGAGCGGGAAGAGCGCCGCGCCCTGCGGGGTGAGCAGGCTCGTGACGTCGAGAGCGGGGTCCGCGAACTCCGTCGCGGAGACGATCGTGGCGGCGACGGCGGAGAGATCTCCGTCGGGGGTCGTTAGCGACCGCAGAACCGTCGCCTGCGCGGCGAGATGGCTGGACGGCGCGAACGCGACGGTCGCGCGTATGCCGAGCTCCGGCGTGTAGCCCGGCGCGAGCGCCGTCGCCCACAGCGCCGCGTGACCGCCGACGGAATGGCCGGCGAGGCCGACGCGGTGGAGGTCGAGCTCGCGATCGAATGCGTGGGCGGCGCGCACGATGTCGAGCACCGTGTGCGCCTCGGAGGTCCCGATCAGGTCGGGGTTGCCGCCCGGCGTGCCGAGCCCCTGGTAGTCGGTGCGAACGACGGCGTAGCCCGCGCGCAGCCAGCGGTTGAGCAGCGGCCGCTCGTAGCCGCCGAGCACGTCCGAACGCGTCGGCGCGCAGACGTCGGCGAGCCCGACGGTCGCGTGCGCCCACGAGATCACCGGCCAGCCGCCCTTGGGCGCGCGCCCCTTCGGAATCGCGACGGTGCCCGAGACGGCGATCGGCGTGCCGTCGAACCCGACGGAGCGGTAGAGCACGAGCTCGTTCACCGAGGCGCTCGTCAGCACTGCGGGCCCGGTCAGCTTGCGAGCCCAGATCAGAGCGCCGTGGCGGCCTGCGGGGAGCGGCGTCGGAGGCGAATAGAACCGCGTCCCGGCAGGCCCCTGCCTGACCTCCGCCGACGCGGCGCCCGCCGCGCTTGCCGCCACGAGCGTGACGGCGAGAAGACCCGCGAGACGCCGCATCGTCAGACCCTAAGCGATTTCTCCGGCTCTTCGAGACCTGTTGCGGGGGTATCGACCGCGAGGCGCCGGGGTGGTAGCGTCGCCGCAACCGGCGCCCAGAGGGAGGGTGCCGCGCGCCTCGGCGCGAGAGGGCAGGCGAGGGAGAGATGGCATGCACGCTCGTCTTCGACGCGCTCGGCAGAGCTCTGGAGGTTCGAGGGTTCTCCCGGCTCTGGTGGTGACGCTGTCCGCGCTCTGCTCCGTGTTGATCGTGTCCTCGGCGGCCGCGTCACCCACCGCGTTGCCGTCGCAGAACGTCGACCGTCACGTGATCATCATCATGCGAGGTCAGCTACGGCCCGACCGTGCCGGCAGCGCGGCAGCGGCGGCCCGCGCCGACGCGATCGCGGCCGTGCAGGCGCCGCTCGTCGCCCGGCTGCGCCGTATGCACGCGACCCACATCAGGCGCTTCCAACTCGTGAACGCCGTCGCGGCCACCGTCTCGCCGGCGGACGAGACGCTGCTCGCGGCCGACCCCGCCGTCAAGGAGGTCATTCCGGACGCGACGATCCATCTGGCGCTGCCCGCTCAGCCCGCGGCTGCACCGGCCAAGCCCGCGAAGGCCGGCAGGCTTCCCGCCAGCGCGGCCGATCTGACGCCGAACGCGATTCCAGGGGCCTGCTCGGCCACGACGCCTCAGCTCGAGCCCGAGGGGCTGTCGCTGACGAACACGGACTCCGACAACCCGAGCCAGCCGACGGCCCGTTCGCTCGGCATCACCGGCTCGGGCGTCAAGGTGGCCTGGATCGCCGACGGGGTCGACCCGAACAACATCAACTTCATCCGGTCGAACAACACCTCGGCGTTCGTCGACTACCAGGACTTCACCGGTGACGGCCCGGGCCAGCCGACGAGCGGCGACGAGGCCTTTCTCGATGCCAACACGATCGCCGGCCAGGGCCTGCACACCTACGACGTGAACGGCTTCAGCGCCCAGCCGGATCCGACCGCGTGCAACGTCCGGATCGAGGGCGTCGCGCCGGGCGCCAGCCTCGTCGGACTGGACGTGTTCGGCACGTTCGAGGACACGACGACGTCGAACTTCCTGCAGGCGATCAACTACGCCGTGCAGACCGACCACGTCAACGTGATCAATGAGTCGTTCGGCTCGAACCCGTTCCCCGACAGCAGCGCGCTGGACGCAGTCGCGCAGTTCGACGACGCGGCAGTCGCAGCCGGCGTCGTGGTGACGGTCTCGAGCGGTGACGCCGGCAGCACCAACACGATCGGCTCTCCCGCCACCGACCCGAACCTCATCTCGGTCGGCGGAAGCACCGCCTTCCGCTTCTACGCCCAGACCAACTACGCGGCGGCTCGTGACTTCGCGACCACCGGCTGGCTGGACGACAACATCAGCTCGCTGAGCTCGGGCGGCTTCGACGAGGCTGGCGGCACCGTCAACCTCGTCGCCCCGGGAGACCTGGCGTTCGCGTCCTGCGACGCCAGTCCGGTCTTCGCTGGCTGTGTCAACTTCAAGGGCCAGTCTTCCACGATCGAGGAGGCCGGCGGCACGAGCGAGTCGTCGCCGTTCGTGGCCGGCGCGGCAGCGCTCGTCATCCAGGCGTATCGGCAGACCCACGGCGGCGCGACGCCGACGCCCGCACTCGTCAAGCAGATCCTCGTCAGCACCGCGACCGATCTCGGCGCCCCCGCGTCGGAGCAGGGTGCCGGCCTCCTGAACAGCTACAAGGCAGTCCAGCTCGCCGAGTCGATCCCGACGAGCGACGGCTCCCCGGCTCCGACCGGAGACACGCTGCTGACCTCGGCCAGCTCGCTGAACGCAATTGAGAGCACGCCGGGGAAGGTGGAGCGGTTCAGCGTCTCGGTCACGAACACCGGCACGCAGACCCAGACGATCACCGCAAGCGGCCGGAGCTTCGAGTCGGAGCAGAACGTGCAGACGGGCAGCGTCACGCTCAACGACGCAACGAGCCCGCAGTTCACGAACTTCCAGGGCCTCCCGAACAACTACGGGACGTTCACCTTCACCGTGCCCGCCGGTCAGGATCGGCTGAACGCGTCGATCGCCTACCCGGGTAACCCGGCGAAGGGGAACAACCAGCGGGTCCGGCTGATCCTGATCGACCCGACGGGAAAGTTCGCGGCGCACTCGCTGCCGCAGGGCGTCGGGAACTTCGGCAACGTCGACGTCGTCGAGCCCGCGGCCGGCACCTGGACCGGTGTCGTCTTCGGCATCACGGCCGCTCACAACGGGACGAACGGGACCATTCCGTGGGAGGTCTCGACCCAGCGGTACACGCCGTTCGGCTCCGTCTCGCCGGGCATCTTGACGCTGAAGCCCGGCCAGACGAGAGACGTGAAGCTCCAGGCCAACGCACCGTCGAGCCCGGGGGACGAGGCGGCATCGCTCGTGCTCAGCTCGAACCTCGGCGGCACGACGTCGATCCCGGTGACGCTCCGCACGATGGTCGACGTCGGGGTGACCGGGGGCGCGTTCAACGGCGTGCTCACCGGCGGGAACGGCCGTGCGCCCGGCGAGGGCCAGCAGGACTACTACGAGTTCAAGGTCCCGCGCAGCGTGAACGACATCACCGCGAACGTGACGCTCGCGAACGATGCAAACGACCCGGTCGGCGCCTACCTCATCGATCCGAACGGGAACATCGCCGGCACCGGCCAGAACTCGATCAACGGCACGCAGACGACGGGGCTGACGGCCTACGCGGTCGACCCGGTCCCGGGAACCTGGACGCTCGTGGTCGACTTCGCGGAGCCGGTCGTCGGGAACGAGATCTCGCAGCCGTTCACCGGCGCCATCCTGTTCAACAACGTCGCGGTCGCGGCTCCGAGCGTCCCGAACCGGCAGCACACGAAGCTCGTCGCCGGTCAGCCGGTGACGTTCCCGGTGACGATCACGAACAGCGGGACACAGGCGCAGGACTTCTACATCGACCCGCGCCTCGCGACGTCGGAGACGGCCACGCTGGCGCCGTTCTCGCAGGCATCGGGCCTCGCGCTCCCGCTCGTCGTCGGATCGCCGCAGTGGTTCATGCCGACGGAGGCGACCTCCGTCTCCGTGTCGGCCACCGCGTCGCTGCCGGTCATGTTCGACTACGGCCCGAACACCGGTGACCCCGACCTCGCCAGCAGCACCGGGACCACCGCCACGGGGTCGTACACCACGTCGAGCGGCAGCCTCTCGAACGGGTTCTGGTTCGCGACGCCGAGTGAGCTCGGCCCGTACCCGAGCGGCGCACCCGCCGGAACGGTGAGCATGTCGATGAGCGCCACGTTCATGGCGTTCGATCCCACGGTGACGTCGAGCACCGGCGACCTCGAGCTGGCGGCTCTGAATCCCGCAACGACGTTCTCGCCGGTCGTCATCAATCCGGGTCAGTCCGCGACGGTGAACGTCACGATCACGCCGTCCGGGCCGTCCGGCACGGTCGTCAACGGGACGCTGTACGTGGACGACTTCTTGACGAACGTCCCGCCGTACGGTCAGCAGGGCGCCAACGAGCTGGCCGCGATTCCGTACGCGTACACGATCAAGTAGCGCAACCAGAGAAGGTGAGCTTCTCCATGAGGGCCGGCGCGCGTCGCCGGCCCTCATCGCGTTACCGGCGTGCGGCGTACACGTCGTCGCAGAGCGCGAGCAGCCGCCGCGCGTAGCCGCGTGCGGCGGCGAGCGCCGGCCCGGCCGGGAGCGCGAGCCCGGCCGTTCCGACCGGGATCAGCGTGCACGTGAACGAGCCGCGGCGCGCGTCGACGACCGACGGGAGCCTGCCGCCCTCGTAGCCCCACTTCGCCAGGCGACCCGTCTTCGAGAGCCAGCGGAAGGTCCCGTACGGCCGGTCGCCCCGATGCGTCCAGAGCGTGCGGTCGCCGTCGTCGAGCCGGAGAAAGACCTTCACGCCGGCCACCTCCGGGTCGCCGCCCCGCGGCGAGAAGGCGCAGTCGGCGTCGCCGCCGAGCCGGATCGGCGCGACCGCGCCGCTGAAGAGCGCACGCACGTGCTGCGGTCGAATCGCGCGGCAGAGCTTTCGGTAGACGGCGTCGCCCGGGCTTCCCGCCGCCGAGACGGTCGTCGCCGCGGCCGACGAAAGAGCCAGCAGCACGAGGAGCAACGTCGCCGTCGAGCGGAGTCTCGGCACAGCTCTTTCGACGCGTGGGCGTTGCTCCGGTTAGAAGACGGCCCGAGGGATGACGAGCGCGACGGTGCTGCGCAACCGACCCGACCCGAGCTGCAACGTGACCTGGAGCGCCTCACGGCCGGGCTTGACCCGGATGACGATGTTGCGCGGCGTCCGATCGACGTGGAAGCGACCCGGGCCGACGCGCAGCGTCGCGGGAAAGGTCGTGGCGGCGTGGAGCACGAGGCGCCGCGCGTTCGCGCTCAGAACCTTCGGCCCCGTCAGGACGGTGAACTGCGGTCGCTGCGGCGAGACGCGAATCGTGACCGAGGCGCGGGACGTCCGCCCATGCGAGTCCCGGGCCGCCAACGTGAGCCGGTGGCTGCCGAGCGCGAGTCCCGCGGCGGTGACGTGCTCGCCGTGACCGAGCAACCGCGAACCGTCGCGCCACGTGAGCGCCCTGCCCTGCAGCTCCCGCCCGCCGTCGTCGAACGCCTGCCCTTCGAGGCCGAAGGTCGCCCCGGCGAGCAGGCTCGTGCCGCTCGCCGGGAGCTCGATCCGGACCCGAGGCGGCGCGCCGAGCGAGACGAAGCGGCCGGACGTGGCGACGGTCTCGTGGAAGCCGTCTTGTGCGCGCACGCGGACGCGCGCGCGCCTCGAGGCGGGGAACAACGCGGCGGGAAGCCGCACCTCGCCGTGGCTCGGTCCGACCTCGACGACCCTCCACGACCTGCCGTCGTCCGGGGAGTATTCGACGATCGCGACGAGCGAGCCGTGATCCTGGTCGGTCGCGCTCCAGCGGATGCGGACCGGCGCCTTGCCGCCGATGGTGGCGCCGCGCCGCGGCGCGAGGATCCGCACGACCGGCGCGTGCGGGCTGGCGAGCTGCCCCGCGACCACGCGATCTCCCTGCACGAGCTGGACGGCGGTCGCGCCGGCGGCGGAGATGCGTCCTGTCAGGTCGAACGACGGCGGTGCTCCGTCGTCGTGCTGGACCTCCATGACAACCCCGGCCGTCGCGAGCAGCGTGCCCGAGGCGTCGCGGGTGACGAGCCGGTAGCCGTTTCCCTGATCGGGCGTCGGCGCGCCGCCGTCGGGCGCCACGTTGACGATCGACGGAGGCTCACCGAGCGGAGCCGTGATCTGCACGCGCAGCGTCGGCGCGTCGGCCGGCTGCGACGCCGGAATCCGAGCGACGTCGGCGCCTGCGCCCGCAGTCGCGCGGGCCGGCGACCGCCGGAAGGTGAGCGCGCGCTGCCAGTTCCTGATCGAGATCCAGGCATCGGGCTTGTTGCCGCCCGCGGTCGACTCGTTCGTGTTCGCGCAGTACGACATGAAGTCGTAGTAGGTGGACGGCTGCCCCGGCGCACCGGCGGCGATCACCCGGAACGGCGCCGATCCGCGCGCGTCGATGCCGACGGCCCGCGCTGTCGAATCGGCATACGGGTTGCCGTTCGCATCGAGTGCCTGCCCGTCGATCGAGCCGTCGTTCCCGGGCGGCCACGCTTCGCCTGCTCCGTCGGGGATGTTGCCACCGCACGTGAGGCCCGCGTGCACACGTCCGATTCCGTGGTGGAACTCGTGCGCGATCGACGTGAGCGGGCGGTCGTCTCTGGCGATCGACACCGGCTCACCCCCGCCGAAGGCGGGGCCGCCGTTCGTCAGCCCGCCGATGCCGTTGTTGTCCGCGAAGATGCCGATCACGTCATTCGTGTCGCCGGGGACGTTGGCGGTCGCCCAGTCTCGGACGCGCGCCTGGGCGCCTCCGTCCTTGTCGGCCCGCGTGGCCGGTCGTGTCGATGTCGTGCACGGCCACACGCCGACGAAGCACGACTGCGTTGTCACGCTCGTGACGTTCGCCCAGTCCGACACGTCGATGACGGCGCCGTACGGGTGGACGTCGATCGGGAACGGTGTCACGGCGCGTGTCGCCGCGAACGCCTTCTCGGGGTCGGAGAACGCCGGCAACTTGCCGTTGATCGTCAGCTCGACGGGGTACACCGCCTCGCGCGTCGTGGGCTGGAAGACGATGTCGTCCAGCCGGAGAGCGTTGTCGTCTCTGCAGATGCGGCACTCGTCGATGCTGGGCTCGAGTCCCAGCGGGTTGATCTCCGCGACGAGCGAGATCGTCCCCGTGGCCTCCTGCCATGGAAGCGTGAACTCGTACGCGGAGGTCTGCGACGTCCGGTCCGCGAAGGAGACGCTCGTGGGCGGGCCGACGGGAAGCGACGAGGGCTGGAAATCGGGCAGCAGCGGCCCGATCTCCTTGCCGTTGCGCACGATGCGGAGCGTCATCGTCGGCGTTGCCGGTGCCCCTGACTCGCCCGGGGGCAACGCACGCCTCGCAGTTGCGTAGACACGGATGACGGTCGTCTTGTACTCGGCGAGCGTTACGCCCTTGTACGAAACCGCGTTGCTTGCTCCGAGGGCGCCCGAGCGTGTCGGGATCGTGCCGGTCTGGACTGCCTGGTTGAGCTCGATCGCCGCAACGCCCACATCGATCAACGTCCGCTTCTTCTGCGAGCCGAAGGGAACGGCGCCGATGTTGCCGTTGCCGTTCTGCGTCGTCGAGAAGACCGCAAAGCCGCCGCCGTCGTCGGCGGCTCCGAGGCGTGGATACCAGATGCCGAGTGGGGCGCCGCGGACGATCGCGGTCGCGTCCGTGAAGTTCACGCCGTCGGGTGCATACCGGTAGCGGAGCTCGTCGTGGGAGTTCCCGCTCAGCACCTGCTCCACCCAGGCCGCATGAACGCCGCCCCCGTCGTCGACGAAGAGCGCATCCTGTCCGACGGACCCGCCGTCGCTGACCGTGCCGAGGTCGCGCACCGCGTTGCCGTCGTAACGGCGGAGGACGTACGGTGCATTCCCTGTTCCGGGTCGGTAGAGGAGGTACACGTCGCCGCCCGCGGCCGAGACCTTCGGGTCCCTGCCCGACCCCACGAACAGGCTCGGCGGCCATGCCGCGGCCGTGTTCGGGTCGCCCAGGCCGCCGTATCGACGCAGGTGGACGATCGAGGAGCCGCCGGTCGCGTCGGTGTACGCGACGACCGGCGTGTCGTCGTGCAGCGCAGCCACGGACATCTCTGACGCAACCGTGTTGGGTGCCGTGAGCGAGGCAGGCGTCCGGCCGTAGCCCGTCGGCGGCGGCTGCGTGTATGCCACGCCGAAGCCGGACTCCGCAAAGCCCCCGACGATTCCGAGATACGAATAGTCGTTGACGCGTACGACGGTCGCGTCGCCGCTTGCGAGATAGACGTGCGACACGATGTGCGGCGTCGAGAACGTCGCGCCGTCGTCTTGCGAGACGTACGCCCAGTCCGCGAAGCCCGAGCTGTAACAGAAGGGCGAGGTGTGCGCTCTGAAGCACTGCGGGTCGAGCGTGCCGTCCGAGTCGACCGTGTGCACACCCGGCTCGCGCTCGGTCAGCAGCGTGACCTGGTCCGGACCGGTGATGAGAACGCGAGGGCCGGCGACGTCCTTGTTGAACCTCGGATTCCCGTCGTCGCCGTTCGGCGGCACGAAGGTCTTGCCGTCGACGCACGAACGCGAGCGGCGCGGGATGCGACAGTAGTGGAGGATGTCGGCCCCGCCGTCGACGATCTCGTTCCACACGACGTGGGCCGTTCCCTCGGCGTCGACGGCGACGTCCGGCTTCGTGCCGCGCGCGCTGATCTGAAAGGGAGACAGGTTCGCCCCCGGGACGGGCGGGCTTGGCGCGGCGTCCCGGCCGAGGGATCCGACGCTGCCGCTGCCCGACCGCGCGCCGGTTGCGGTCACCGCAGCCGCGGCCAGCACTGCTGCGAGCGCGACCCTCATCTCACCTCACTTGGCCACCGCGGCAAGCGCACGGCCGCCCGTGCCACCGCAGTCGAGCAAGCGCTTGCCCTTGACGTCTCCGCCGAGGCAGCGCATCCCCGAGAACAGGCCGGCGTAGTACGGGCGCGTCGGGGGCGGGGTCGGCCTCGCACCGAGCTTCTTGACGATCGACCTCGCGCTCGCGCACGGGACGACGCTCGAAGCGCTGACCTGCCACGTCGCACCTCCGGCTGCGACGGAGCCGCAGCGGTGAAGGGCCGCGGACGTGCGCGTCGCGGCCGTGGCGGATCCGGCGACGATTGCCGCCGCAACGGCGGCGATCAGCATCTGTCTCATGGACGATCTCCTTGGTCGATGGCGCTCGAGATGCGCTCGATCGGGAAGCCCGCGCGGGCGTACGCCTCGCGCACGAGCTCCTCCGAGAGAGCCTCGACGATGCAGAGGACGGCCTCGTCCGCCGGAACGATCGTCGAGCGGACGAAGTGGATCGGCTTCCCGGTGTGCTCCAGGCCGTCGACGGCGAGGCGAACGCGGGCGGCGAGCCGCTCGAGCTCGTCGAGCTCCAGGCCGGGTTGGTATTGCTCGACGAGATAGGTCTCGCGCGTGTGTGCCATGCCGAGGACGCTAGGGAGGCGACCGCGGCGTGACATCAGGTGTCTCCCTATGTTTTTGCGCGCGACTCCCGCTGCTCGACGGCGAGCCGCGCGCCGAGCTCCGCCCGCGAGCGGATGCCCAGCTTGCGGTAGACGCGGGCGAGATTCGCCTCCACCGTCTTCGGGCTCATGAATGCGGCCTCCGCGACCTGCCGGTTCGTCATTCCGCCCGCGGCGAGCTCTGCGACCCGTTGCTCGCTCGCGGTCAGCTCGTCGGGCGCACGGCGGCGGAGACCGACGCGGTCGAGCTCGCCTTTCGCCTGCGCAGCCCACGGAGTCGCGCCGAGGCGCTCGAACCCGGCAAGCGCCTCACGGAGCGCGTCGGCAGCGAGCCGCCTGTGCTTCGCGCGCCGGCGGAGGCGGCCGAGCACGAGCTTGTTGCGTGCGGCCTCGAACGGGAGCTCCGGGACAGGCGCCGCCGCCTCGAGGAGCGCGAGGGCGCCGTCCAGGTCTCCTGATGCGGCGACCACGAGCGCGCGCGAGCGCGGGAGCGTCGCAGAGATCCACGGGCGCGGCAGCACGCGGTCCCGCCACTCGAGCCGCGCGAGCGTGCTGCGCGCGCGCCCGAGGTCGCCGCGGATGAGGCACGACTCGATCTCGTTCGGCTCGCTCCGATCGGGGAGCACGTCTCTGAAGCCGATTGCGTCCGTCGCCGACCGCATCCGCGCGAGTGCACGGTCTGCGGCCTCGTGCTCGCCGGCGGCGAACTCGACGAACGCGAGCGCGGAGAGCGACAGCGCCGCCCACCACAGGTTCCCCGCGGCCTCCATGTTGGCGATCTGCTCGGAGAGGTCGGCGCGTGCGCGCTCGAACCTGCCCCGATGCGCGTCGATGACGCCGCGAACCTCGTGCGGTGCGGCCCACGCTCCGCCCTCGCGAAACGGCTCGATGCGGCTCCAGCTCTCGTCGATGAGTCGCTCGGCCAGCTCGATCTCGCCCGCGCGCAGCTCGACGAGCGCGCGGTGGGCGAGCCGCTCCGCGCGCCAGAACTCCTCGCCGCGCTCTTCGTACCAGCGATCCTCGAGTGCGTGACGCGCGCGGGCCGCTTCGTGGTCGTCGACGGAGTGGAACCAGATGAGCGGAATCGAGCTCATCGTCGCCTGCGATCCTGCGTGGGCCTCGAGCTCGAGTCCGCGTGCGAGCACGTCACGCCGGGCGCCGCGGGCGAGGAGCGCTTCGGAGAAGAAGCGGTTGAAGAGCACGTACGCGAGGAGGCCGGGCTCGCTCTCGGGCCGCAGCAGACGTTCTGCGGCGCGCGCCTCCGCGGCGGCGCGCTCCGGATCGATCCCCATTGCAAACGCGACCACGCGCGCGCGGATGCGCGCCTCGAGCACGCGTTCGCCGACTGCGGCCTCGAGCGCGGCATCGAGCTCGGCGACCACGTCGTCGGTCGCGCCGGCTGCCCAGACGATCTCCGCGTGCAAGAGCAGGGCGCGCGCGCGGATCGACGGGTCGGGCGACGAGGCGGCGCGATCGGCGAGCGCGGCAGCCCGTTCGGCGTCACCGACGGCGAACTGCGCCGTCGCCTCGCCGAGCAGGCGGCGGCCGAGCTCGGTCGCATGCTCGCGCGGGGTCAGCTTTGCGGCGGCCGCGTAGAGCTCCGCGGCCGAGTCTTGCGCGCCGCGCAAAGCGACCCCTTCACCGGCCGCCTCGATCTCCTGCGCGACCTGCTCGTCCGGCTCGACGAGACAGAGTGCGAGGTGACGGGCGCGTTCCTCCGGGTCGCCGACGACGTCGGCGAGCCGACGGTGCAGCGCGCGCCGCCGTGCCGGCGAGGCGAAGCCGTCGAGTCCGGCGGCGAGCAGCGGGTGGGAGAAGTGGAGTTGCCCGTCGACGTCCTCGAGGACGCCTGCTGCGTGCGCTTCCTCGAGGGCGGCGTCGGCGCCGGCGCCGACCGTACGGCGGACCAGCGCGACGGTCGGGCGGCTGAGCGCGGCCGCGACAAGAGCGGCCTCACGCGCCGTCGGGGACAGGCCGCCGATGCGCGCCGACACGAGCTCCAGGAGGCTCGGGGGCAACCGCAACGGTCCCGGCCCCTCGTGCGCCGCCGCGGCGCGGGCGAGCTCGAGCGTAAAGAACGGATTCCCTCCGGAGGCTTCGGCGATTCGGTTGAGAACCTGGCGCTGCGGCGGTGTGCCGAGCCGGTCGCGGACGAGATGGTGGAGGGCTGCGAACGAGAGTGGGCCGACAACCAGCATCTCGACACGTTGTTCGGAGAGCGCTCTGCCGAGACCGAGCGGGGCGGCGACGTCGGTTGCGTCGGTTCGCTGCGCTACCGCGACGCCGACAGGGCCCGTGAGGCGACGCATCGCGAACTCGAGAACTCGCCGGGAGGCCGCGTCGATCCATTGCACGTCATCGATCGCGAGGAGCACCGGCGCGTCTGCCGCGAGTGCGTCGAGCACGCTGACGAACGCGGTCCCGACGATGCGGGCATCGGCAGCCTCGTCCCCCGAGCCTCGAAGCAACGCGGAGCCGAGCGCGCGCTCCTGCACGTCGGGCAACACCTCGCGTGTCTCGTCGAAGCCCGCACCGACGAGATCCGTCAGGGCCGCGTACGACAGTCGCGCTTCGGCCTCGGTCGGTCGCGCCGACAAGACCCGGTAGCCTCGGCGTCCCGCCTCGAACGTGGCGGCCTCCCAGAGCGTCGTCTTACCGATGCCGGCGGGGCCTGCGAGCACGAGCGCCGCCGGAGCGTCCGCCATCGCGTCCAGGAACCGAGCCTCTGCGTCCAGCTCGCGTGTCCGTGCCCGGATCGTCTGCCCCACGCGTCACCTCTTCGCTCGACGGTCCGCAGTGTGGCAACCTCGATCGGGGTCTACAAGCGACGGGTGGCGGCCCACCGATCCTGCGCGCTTGTCGCTAGGTGCCGAGCTTGCACGTCCCCTTGAGGTAGGCATCCACGACGTGGAGGTGCGGAGTGACCGCTTCCGCGCGCGGGAGGAGCTTCGGGAAGTACTGCGCCATGCCCGCCGGCTGCCAACCGACCTTGTCGAAATCGGCGATCAGGAGGTTGACGAAGGAGAAGATCGGCCTGAGGTGCGGTTTCAGCGAGCGGGGGGCCGACGCATTGAGCGCCGGCTCGGCCGTGGCGATGCGGAGATACGACGCCTTGACGTTCGGCCGTCGCCCCAGCGACGTCACGGAGGCGAGATCGCGGCCGACGCCGCGGGCGACCGAGCAGAACCCGCCGTCCGTCGCCGCGCCGGCCGACGGCGCAGCGACGGTGACGACGAGCAGTGCGAGCGGAAGTGCGAACAGCTTCATCGGAGTGCTCCTCTTCAATAGGTGACGGCTTGCGTGAGCGTCTGGTAGCCGGGGGAGGTGACCGTGAGCTTTCCGCCGGCGCCCGCCAGGACGAGCGTCGCCAGGCCCTTCGCGTTCGTCTTCGTCGTCTTGCCGCCGAGCGAGACCGTCGCCCCGGCGACCGCGTCGCCGGCGTCGGTCACGGTCACCTTCAGCGTGTGCGCGACGACGACGCCGAGCTTGTTCTTGATCGCCGTGACGGTCACGCCGGCCGACAGGACGGGCAGCACGTGCGCGTAGTAGAGGCCCGTCGGCGGGATCGGCCCCTTCACGTTCGGCAGCATGTCGACGAGGAGGTCGAGCGGTCCGAGCCGCCCGTCGCCCGAGATGCGAAAGAGGTCGGAGGTGTGGGGGTCGACGCGCTGGATCGGCTCGAACCGGGTGACACCCTTGTTCGATCGGGTGACGGCGATCCCACCGCCGGAGTCGTCGCCCCACATCACCCAGATGCGGCCGTCGAGGCTCGTGGCGACGCCGAGCGCCTTTGGCGTCGTGCCCTTGAGGGAGCCCACCGCAATCGAGCCGCCGCCGTAGCGCAGGAGTCGCACGTGCGTGTCGTCGGGGGTGTAGGCGGCGAACACGCCGGGGCCCGTGTCGCGTCCGGCGAGCTCGAGCGCGTTCCGCGACTGCCCGGGCACCTTTTGGACGCTGCCGACGGTCGGACCCACCTGCTGCAGGTAGTTCGTCGGGTTTCCTGCGATCGAGTTCCAGCTCGCGACGACCGTGCCTGTCGACGCGTCGACGCCGAGCTCGGTGTTCCCGGCCGCGCCGTCGGCGGGGGTCGTGACGACGACGCTCGGCGACCCGCTGCCGAGGCCGGTCTGGACGACGACGTTTCCGCAGCACCCGAGGGAGGTGAACGGCGTCGAGCCGGCGGCGACCGCGGTGATGTCGGCGGCGTAGGAGCCGGCCTCGTTCGGGCCGCCGCCCCTCACGTTTGCCGGCGCGGACCACGTCGCGCCGCCGTCGGTCGAGACGATCTGCCAGACGCTCGCGACGTTCGTCGGCGAGGTCGCTGCGAAGACCGCGTGGAGCTCTCCGTTCGGGAGCGCGAAGAGGCCGGGCTGCCCGGTACCCCAGGCCGGGAGCGCCTCGATGACCGGGTCGGGGTGCCCCGAAGGGCTGATCGAAAGCGTGCCCAGGCCGCTGAATCCCGCACCGGATCCGAAGGTCTGGAAGACGAGATGCAGCCGCCCGTCCGCGGTCCGGGCGAACGCGACGGCGGGCGTCGCCGCGGCGTTCACCCTCGTGAGCAGCGTGAAGTGCGGTGCTGCCTGCGCGGCGGTGGCTGCGACCGATGCGGCGAGCACCATGGCGGCGAGCACAACGGCGGGCCGTGTCCTGCGTGTCATGGCGTAACTCCTTCTGAAGCGGGATAGGTCGTCGTCGCGAGGAGTCGTTCGAACGGCACGTCCGCCGCCTCGACCACCCGTCGAACGTCCGCCTCCGCCCCTTCGAACCGGCAGAGGAGGACTTCGTCGTCGCGCAACAGGATCGAGCCGAGGTAGCGGACGCTCACCCCGGCCGCGTTGCAGGCAGCGACGCCGGCGACGATCCGTGCGTCGACGGCGCTGATCGCACGCTCGTCGACGTCGGGCCAGAAGCACTCAGCGACGAATCCGCCGGGCGTCGTCTCCATGCGGCCACCGTAGGACCGCGGCGGCGACCGCGAAAGGCGGGGAAACCCTACGAAATCGCCGGCTCGTCCCGTCTGTCGAGCGCCCGCGCCAGCTGGGCCCGCGACCGGATGCCGAGCTTGCGGTACGCCCGCGACAGGTTCGCCTCGACCGTCTTCCTCGTCACGAAGACCTCCGTGGCGATCGCGTCGTTCGTCAACCCGGCGGCGGCGAGCTGGGCGATCCGCAGCTCGGTCGCCGTGAGGCCGGTCGGAGCCGCCGCGCGTGCGGCGGTGCGTGCGAGCTCCTCTTGCGTTCTGCTCGACCACGGCACCGCGCCGAGCGAATCGAACACGGCGAGCGCTGCGGCGAGCGCTTCGCGTGCATCACGCTTCCGCTTCAGTCGACGCAGCACCTGTCCGTGGGCCAGCAGCGTTCGCGCGAGTTCGAAGGGCATCGGACAACCGTCATGCGCGTCGCGTGCCCGCACGAGCTGTTCCTCGGCGCCGGTCAGGTCGCCCTGCGCGGCGAGCACGAGCGCGCGAGAACGCGCGCCCACGGCCGCCGTCCACGGGATTCGCGATCGCGCCGCGGCCGTCTCGAGCTCGGCAACGGCCGCGGCAGCGCGTTCGAGCTCACCCGCTGCGACGAATGCCTCCGCGGCGTCGCCGTGGATCCGCCAGACGGCCGGTTCCACGAAGCCCATCACGTGCCAGGACTCGAGCGCGTCGGCGAGCAGCGCGGCGGCCGCCTCCGCGTTTCCGGCGGCGAGCTCTGCAAGCCCGAGCGTCCGCCGCCAGAGCATGCGGAGCACCGGCTCGTCCGACTCGGCTGCGGCGGCGGCGGCACGTCGGACGTCCTCGAGCCGTCCCACGTGGGCCGCGACGTACGCCTGCCAGACCGCATTCGACGCGGACGAGACGCCCGAGCGGACGAACGTCGCCTGCGAGCGTGCCGCGGCCTCGGCCGCGCCCACCCAATCTCCCGACCAGCAGTCGAGCAGGGCGCGGTTGAGGAGAATGTTCGCGAGCGACGACTCGTCGCCCTCGTCGACTGCCGCCGTCTCGGACTGCTCGAGGTAGGCGTGCGCGTCGTCGAATGCGTCCGCGTAGCGAAGCCACTGTGCGAGCTTGAACGGCATCCGGGCGTCAACCGCGAGCGGCGGCGCGCCGGATTCCGCTTCGAGTGCGAGCGCGCGCTCGGCAGCAGGGCGGTCGAGGCCCTCACCGGCGAACAGATCGACGCGCACGCGTGCACCGAGGGCGAGTGACTGCAGCGCGAGGTCGACGTTCGGCTGCGTGTCGAAGATCGCCGTCGCGGCACGCGCCGCGTCGCGCGCGCGCGCCAGGTCGTGGGTCGCCGCCGTCATCGCAATCGCGACGAGGCAGCGGGCGCGCAGCACGGGATCGCCGGCTTCGGCGAGCGCCCGTTCTTCGATCGCGACCGCGGCGCCTTCGCCGCTCAGCCAGTACTCGATGTCGGCGAGCACCAGGAGCGCGCGGGCGCGCAGGTCGCCGTCGGCCCTCTGCGTGAGCCGGCGCAGGACGTCCGCCGAGCGTTGCAGGTCGCCCGCGAGCAAGAGATCCTCCGCGAGCGCGAGCCCGCGCTCGGGCGCGGACGGATGATCGTCGGGCGTCACTCGCAGCGCCAGCTCGCTGAGCTCCGCGGCGGCATCGGGGGCGCCGCGCGCGCGCGCTCGGCGCGCGGCGGAGGCGAGTGCAGCTGCGATCTCGGTATCCGGCGCGCGCGCGCCGAGGGCGAGATGACGCGCGCGCTCCTCGTCGTCGAGCACGATCTCCGCGAGCTCCCGATGCGCGGCCGCGCGCTCGTCCGGACCGGCCGAGCCGTAGACGGCGGCCGCGTACAGCGGGTGCGCGAATGAGACCTGGCCGTCGGCGCCGATCTCCACGAGCCCTGCGCTCGCCGCAGGACGCAGTGCGGTCTCGTCGACGGCTCCCACCGTCGGGCGCGCGAGCGCGGCCGCTCGAAGGAGCGCGTCGCGGGTCTGCCGCGGCAGCCGCGCGATGCGCTGACCGACGAGCGTCCGCAGATCGTCGGGCACCGGCAGCGGACCCGCGGCCCACGTCGCCGGATCTCGGCCGTCGAGGAGTCGCGCGATCTCGATCGCATGGAAAGCGTTACCGCGCGACGCGGCAGCCAGCTTGACGAGCGTCGGACGCGGGAAGACGACGCCCAGCCGGTCTGCGACAATCCGCTGCAGCGCCGCGACGGTCAGCTCCCCGAGCTCGAGCGTGCGGACCGAGGCGTCGCCGCGAGCCGGGACGAAGGTCGGCCACGCCCCGTCGGCGCGAAGCGCGACGAGCAGCCGGAGCCGCCGGTCGCCGAGCCGGCGCAGCGCGAACTCGAGCACCGACGCAGACGCCGGGTCGAGCCACTGCGCGTCGTCGACGGCGACGACGAGCGGCGCGCGTCGTGCAAGCTCGTCGAGCGCCGATGCGAGCGCGGTACCGACGAGTCGCCGCCCCGGTGCGCGCCCGGCCTCGGCGCGGAGCAGCGCCACCTCGAGACCGTGTTGCTGCGGCGCGGGCAGCCGCTCGAGAACCTCGGCGCCGACGTCGGCGAGGAGGTCGGTCAACGCCGCGAACGAGAGCCTCGCCTCCGACTCGCTCGGCGAGGCGGCCAGTACCCGCAGGCCGCGGAGCCGCGCGCGGTCGATTGCCTCGCGCCAGAGCGTCGTCTTGCCGACGCCCGGCTCCCCGACCACCACGAGCGCGCGCAGCCGCTCCTCGACGTCGCCGAGCAGGCCGTCGACGACGCCGAGCTCGGTCTCCCGACCTACCACTCCGGGCATGCCCGGGAGCGTACGCGTCCGGTTCCGCGTGCAGCATCGAACTGCCCCGGCAAAGCGTCGAACGTGCCGCCGGTGGCGATACGCTGACGACATCCGCTCGATCAGCCGCCTGCGCGTCCGTCCCCGCAGCCCACGGTTCGCGGATCTCGTTTCGTCGCGCGACAATGCCTTCGGCGTGCTCCGGCTGACGCTCGCGTCGGCCGTGATCGTCTCGCATGCCTACCCGCTCGAAGGCCACGAGAGCCGCGAGTTCATGTTCCGCTTCTCGCGCGGCCAGGTGACCTTGGGTGACATCGCCGTCTGCGGCTTCTTCGTCATCAGCGGCTTCCTGGTCACTCGCAGCGCGCTCACCTCGAGCACCTGGCGCTATGCCTGGAAGCGGTTCATCCGCATCTTCCCGGGCTTCTGGGCGTGTCTCCTCGTCACCGCGTTCGTCTTCGCACCGCTCATGTGGCTCTACGAGCACGGCGCCAGGGGAGGCTTCTTCACGCACCGCGACGGCCCGGTGAGCTACCTGACCCGTAACGCGTTCACCGGCATCCAGCAGTACGGCATCTCCGGCCTGCTCGCGGGTACCCCGTACGGCAGGCAGACCGGCGTCGGCGTCTTCGACGGGTCGCTGTGGACGCTCGTCTACGAGGTCGCCTGCTACGTCGCCCTCGCATTCGGCGCAGCGACGATTCTGAAGCGCCGGCCGAGGGCGACCGTGACGGTGGCGGCGGCGATCCTGTTCTACAGCGTGGACGTGGTCCGGCAGCACACGACGCACCGCGTCCTCTCGCCGCCTCTGATCGGCCCCGTCTTTCCGTACTGGCTTGTGATCTTCGGGCTCTGTTTCGCCCTTGGTGCGCTCTTCGAGGTCTTCAGGACGGCGATTCCCGTCCACGTCGTGCTTGCCGCGGTCGCCGCCGTCGTGCTCACCGTGTCGCTCAGGTCAGGCGACTACTTCCTTGTCGGCCTGCCGGCTCTCGCCTACCTGCTCATGTGGGCCGCCGTCTCGCTCCCGAAGGCGACACGCCGGATCGGACGGCGCAACGACTACTCCTACGGCGTCTACATCTACGCCTTCCCCGTGCAGATGATGCTCGTCGAGCTCCGCATCGACGGGCCGTTCGTCGTCTACTGCATGGAGGCGTTCGTGCTGACGGGCCTGCTCGCGTTCGCGAGCTGGCACCTGGTCGAGAAGCGCGCGATGGCTCTCCGTCACGTCGGCCTCAGGCCCGCGGCGGCACGTATCCCGGCGCGGCGGAACGAGGACGCCCTCGACGTCCAGGGGACTCTGCTGCCCGATCCCCCGCGAAGCGGTGCCTGACCGCGGCGTCTCCGGGTCGCCGCGCCTCGTGCGTCTTTCGCGTGAGCGGAGCCTGATGACGCGCCCGGCCGCTCGCGGCAATCTCCCCGCGTAGC
>Ga0070741_10004812_pt1 | contig 31042 bp, 28 predicted proteins | sample Coa_R1_4_FD_66440 | JGI IMG/M metagenome (GOLD analysis project Ga0070741, IMG submission 66440) | Surface soil microbial communities from Centralia Pennsylvania, which are recovering from an underground coalmine fire - Coalmine... | ecosystem: Environmental > Terrestrial > Soil > Unclassified ... | reverse complement strand
GGGTACATCAACGCGTATCTGCAACGCGAGATCGCGTCTCGCGCCTTGGCGACGGGCAGACTTGTGGGCGCGCCCGGCCACACGGGCGAAGGTGCGGCCAAGGTCAGCGGCAAAATCCTGGTCGAGCACACCTCGATTAATCCCAACAAGGCGGCGCACATTGGGCACCTGCGCAATGCAATTCTCGGCGATACCTTCGTGCGCCTGCTGCGCGCCGCCGGTCATGTCGTCGACATCCAGAACTACATCGATAATACCGGCGTGCAGGTAGCTGATGTGGTGGTCGGATTCATTGAGCTGGAGAAGAAATCGAAGGCGGAAATTGCGCACCTGATCGCGACCAAGCCCCGTTTCGATTATTACTGCTGGGAGCTGTACGCGCGCGTTTCGCAGTGGTACGAGCGGGACAAGGAGCACCTGAAGGCGCGGTCGAATGCGCTGCACTCGATCGAGCAAGGGGGAAATGAGCTGGCCGAGATAGCGGAAATGATCTCGGTCGCTGTGCTGCGCCGGCACCTCGAAACAATGGACCGGCTGGAGATCGAGTACGACTTTCTGCCGCGCGAGAGCGAGATTCTGCACCTGCGTTTCTGGGAGCTCGCCTTCGAGATGTTGAAGTCGAAAGGCGTGCTGTATTACGAGACAGAGGGCAAGAACAAGGGATGCTGGGTAATGACCCGGCCGAAAACACTCACACAAACAAAAGACTCTTGTGTGGAGCATCCGCATCCAGAAACAGATGAGACCGACCTGTCGACCTCAATCGGCAAAGTCGAAGGCGTCGACATTCGAGCCACGAAAACCGGCCCCGACGAAGATGCCAAGGTCATCGTACGCTCGAATGGCACGGTGGGCTATGTTGGCAAGGACATCGCGTATCACCTGTGGAAGTTCGGACTGTTAGGACGCGACTTCGGTTATCGTCGTTTCTATAGATATCCGAACGAACACGAGGTCTGGATTTCTGCCGAGCACGGCGACCCTGACCATCCGCATTTCGGGGGCGTGGAGGCCACCTATAACGTCGTCGACTCGCGGCAATCGGATCCGCAGAACACGGTTGTCGAGGCGATTCGCCTGCTGGGCTACACCGAACAGGCGGCGCACTATACGCATTTTTCCTACGAGATGGTGGCGCTGACGCCACGATGCGCCACGGACCTGGGCTACGAGATCAAAGAGGAAGACCGCGGCAAGTCCTACATTGAGGTATCCGGTCGCCGGGGGTTTGGCGTCAAAGCCGATGACCTGCTGGACGCGCTGATCGCCGCGGCCAAGAAGGAGGTCGACAGCCGCCATCCCGAGCTCAACGATGAGGAACGCGCGCGCATTTCCACGCAAATTGCGATGGGAGCGGTGCGCTACTTCATGCTGAAGTTCACCAAGCAGTCGGTCATTGCCTTCGACTTCAAGGAAGCGCTGGCATTCGAGGGCGAGACCGGGCCGTACGCGCAATACGCGGTGGTGCGCGCGACCAACATCTTTCGCAAAGCGGCGGTCGATCCCGAGCAGGCGCTCACAGCCGAAATCGACTATGCCCGCCACTTCGCCGACGCCAGCGGAACCGAGATCTGGGGTCTATGGCTGCTGGCGAGCAAGACGTCGTTTGTCATCGAGCAGTGCATCGCGACCACCGAGCCGGCCTTCGCCGCCAAGCACGCGTTTCTGCTCGCGCAGCAGTTCAACAATTTTTATCATCGGCATCACATACTTACCGAAGCCGATGAGGACCGCAAGCGCTTCCTGCTCGCCACCGCGGCCGTGGTGCGGCGCGAACTGATACGGATGCTGGCCATTATGGGGCTCAGCGTTCCTCCCGTCATGTAGCCGCGCATGTCGCGATTCCGCCGACGGAGTTGCTGCCCGGCAGATGCAGGTGAGGCGCACCGCTACTAGGTCGCGAATTTTCGGAGGACCTGCAAGGTGCTGAACCTCAAATCCGCAGGCGCCCCTGGTCGCGAACCTGTCGCGCAACAGTTTCCAGGAACTCCTCGTTCGATTGTGGCGCCATGCGGCTCAGCCCGGTTTTGCGTTGGATCATCTCCGCTAGCCGCATGGCCGTGTTCAGGCGGACCATCGGATCCAAATCGAGACGGCGATGCAGGAAAGTTTCGATGAGCATCAGCTCCTGCTCCGAGATCTTAGCCAGCTCAGGGAAAACCGCCGCTTGCGCGGAGGGCTCGAAGCTCCAGTCAGGATTAACTTCGTGCGTGGGCTTGTCGTGGATCACGATCGTGCCGGCAACGTAGTCGCCCAGCCGTTTGTTCTGCCGGCTGAGCATGATCGAGATCGCCCCGACCATGTAGAAGAAAGGTCCGTCGATGACGCGCATCAGGTTCCGGCTGATCGCCTCAAGGGCGGTGATGGGGCGTCCCGATTCCTTGACCACGCGAATGCCGGCAACGCGCTTACCCGGCGTCTGCCCGTGCCAGAGGGCCTCGAAGGCGGCGAAATAACCCCAATAAACGCAGAACAGCAGGATGATGGCAACCGCTCCCACCCAGTTCGCTGATACCCAGCTGCCCCGCATGGCCGGCAGCACCCATATCGCCAGCAAAATGATGACGACGTAGGCGACGACCTCAATTACAGTATCGAGTACCAGGGCCAGGAAGCGGCTCCCGATGCCGGCCGGAGCCAGATGCATGGTGATCTGCTCGGGAGTTTCGATCGAGATCTGGCCGTCGGGATACAACTGTGATCTCCACCTACTGGATTGAAAAGCGCCGCCCTCACTGGGACCGCCTCGCGCGGCTCATGGATCGAGTGCAGGAGGCGGGGCTCAAGTCGCTGAACCGCGGCGAGCTGCGCGAATTGGGTCTGCTTTATAGGCAGGTCGCCGCCGATCTGGCCGTTATGCGCGCCGACGCCAGTGCGGTCCACTTCGCCGGATACTTGAATCAACTGCTCGCCCGCGCACACAATACCATCTATTCGGGCCACAAGACGAGTCATTCTGCCATCCTGCGGTTTTATCGCGACACCTACCCGCAAGTCTTTCGCCGCAATTTCAACTACTGCCTGTTCGCCTTCATCCTGTTTTTGGGCGGCGGGGTCATCGGCAGTATCCTGACGCTGCAAGACCCCGACTTCGGGCCCAAGATCATGGGGCCGCAGATGGTGCAGACGATCGAGCGGCACGAGATGTGGACGCATTCGGTGGTGGCCATCAAGCCCCTTGCGTCCAGCGCCATCATGACCAACAACCTGAGCGTCGCCTTTACCAGCTTCGCGGCGGGCATTACAGCCGGACTGGGCACGATGTACATGATTATCTTCAACGGCGTGCTGATCGGGGTAATCGGGGCCGCCTGCGCGCAGGCCGGCATGAGTCTGCAGCTGTGGAGCTTCGTTGCGCCGCACGGGGTGCTGGAGTTGCCGGCGATCTTCATTTCCAGCGGGGCAGGACTGCGCATTGCTGCCGGGCTGCTATTTCCCGGCGTGCTGCCCCGTCGCGAATCGCTCGCCCGCGCGGGTCGTGAATCGGTGCAATTGTTGCTGGGCTGTATTCCTATTTTGTTCGTCGCGGGATTAATCGAGGCCTTCCTGTCGCCCACCGAAGTCCCGGTGCGAATGAAGTTCCTGTTTGCGGCCTCGATGTTTACCTTGCTGGTGGCTTATCTTTCGGGAGTGACGGTGAAGAGAGCCGCCGTGGAGGAGTCGCCCGCGATCTGACAAACTCGCTACCTTGGAGAATGCCGGATTAGAGCCGGTTCTGCTGCTTGACGTCGAGATACGCATTCACCACGGCAGCCGACATGGCCGCGGCATCGACTTCCACCAGCAACGCGCCGCGATCTCGCATGCGTGCCAGCAGTACCTGTCGGCGCTGCAGGATCTCCTGCGCCGCGGAGGCAGCATACATTCCGGCGGCATTGGTGGGGTCCTGCCTCGCCATCTCCAGCAAGTCGGGCTGGCCGATCACAGCGAACAGCAGCAAATGCTGCGGCGTCAGTTGCAGCGCGGCGTCGATCACCTCGGGAGTCATCGCGGTCTCGGCAAGGTCGGTGAGCCAGATCACCAAACTGCGGCGCTTCTGGCTGTTGCGCAGCACGCCCATTGCACGCAGATGATCGGCTTCGAGCGCGCCGGTGCGCAGGTCGACCAGCTTCTCCATCAGCAGCCGCAGGTGCTCGCTGCCGCGCTGCGGAAGCAGGCGCTGGGTGGGAGCGCGATCGTAGGCCAGCAGCCCAACGCGGTCGCCCGAGTACAGCGCCACCTCCGCCAGACACAGCGCGGTGTTGACTGCATAGTCGAGCTTGGCGAAACCGCGAACCCGGGCCTGCATCAGCCGTCCGCAATCGATTACCACCCAGATTGTCTGGCTCCGTTCAGCCTGATAGAGCTTCGTGACCAGCTTGCCACGCCTGGCGGTCGCGCTCCAGCAGATGTTGCGGTACTCGTCACCTTCGCGATATTCGCGCAGGCTCTCGAATTCGCGGCCAATTCCGCGCGTGCGAGCCCGCCGCTGTTGCATCTCGATTTGCCGGCTGCGCGCCAGATGAATCGATTGTTGCCGCACCTCTTGCAGATTGGGATATACGCGCACAGTCTGGGCCAGGCGAGCACGCGCCCACCGTTCCGCCAATCGCAATGGGCTCTGGTAGCGCAGAAAGACGTCACCAAGCGTGTGGTCTCCGCGAGCGACTGGCTCGATGTCGTACTTCGCGGCGGCCTCGGCGCCCGCGGCAGCCCTGATCTCGACCTGTGGGACCTGATCGCGCAACTGCGCCGGAATCTCGTCAAGCGCCTCGGCGACGATGCCGACGTGACCGGTGTTGCGCACCAGCAGTTCCACCTTGCCGGGAACGGACAACGCGATGGCCTCGCTCCAGCGGCGCGTGACGACGAGTTCCTTAGGACGCGGCAGCCGATACAGGTCGATCAATGCGGCAATCAGCAGAAGCACGTCCCAGGCAAGAATGCCGAAGGCGAAACGCGGATTGAGGAATGCCGGACCGAGCCACACCAGGCCCACCGCCGCCAGCAGGAATGAGCGGCGGCCGAAGGCGAAACCCGTCCGCCCATTGGGCTCAGCAGGCGACTCGCGCTCTTCAGGCGTGAGCGCCGACGTGGTCTTCACTGCGGGACCTCGACCGTCCGTAATAAGTCCTGCAGCACCTGATCGGTGGTAAGGCCTTCGAGTTCGGCTTCCGGCTTCAGCACCAGCCGATGGCGGAGAACGGGCAGCGCTGCGCTTTTAACGTCGTCGGGAATCATGTAATCGCGCCCGTCGATGGCGGCAGTCGCTTTGGCAGCCTGCATCAGGAAGACAGCGGCACGCGGGCTGCCGCCCAGGGAAAGCGCCAGCGAGTCGCGTGTGGCCCGCACCACACGTACGATGTAGTCGAACAGCCCAGGTTCAACGCGTATACCGGTCCGAACCTCCTCGCGCGCCTGCGTCAACAGAGCGGAGTCGAGAGGCTGCAGGCCCACTGCGCCAAGATTGTGCGAGTCAAAGCCCTGCTGGAAGCGAGCGAGAATCTGCGCTTCCTGCTCTGCCGTGGGATAAGCAACATTAATCTTCAGTAGAAAGCGGTCGAGTTGCGCTTCAGGCAGGGGATAGGTGCCCTCGAATTCGATAGGGTTCTGGGTCGCGAAGACGGTGAAAAACGACGAGAGCGGCCGTCCCGTGCCATCCACGGTTACCTGGCGCTCCTCCATGCATTCCAGCAGGGCGGCCTGAGTGCGCGGAGGCATCCGGTTCACCTCATCCACCAGCAGGAGATCGGTGAACACGGGCCCCGCATGGAAGGCGAAGGCGCTGGTGGCAAGGTTCAGGACGTTGGTCCCGAGAATGTCCGCCGGCATCAGGTCGGAGGTAGCCTGCACGCGCTGGAACTGCAGTCGTAGCGTCTCGGCCAGCACTTTGACGGTCAGTGTTTTGGCGATGCCGGGCACACCTTCCAGCAGCGCGTGACCACGACACAGCAGGGCAAGCACGCACTGGTCCAGCATTTCACTCTGCCCGATGATGACCTTGGACATTTCTTGCCGCAGATGCGAGACGACGGCGGAAACGGCTTCCATCTAGTGATCCTCGTCGACAGCTTGTGGGGATAGCTTCAGCATTACGGAATACCGATGCAGGCGCTGAACCAGTGCCAGCGCCTCCTTCTGATTCAGGTCTTCATAGAAGCGCGCCGACTCGCAGGCCTCGAGCAGCGAGCGCAGCTCTTCGCGATCGATTGCGGAACGTTCGGCAACGGTGCGCGCCAGCTCGTCACTGCTCGCCATGGGACGAAGTCCGAGCCTTTTGCCGAGCGTGTAGCGGAAGCGCTCGTAAGCAATATCAACGGCAACGTTGCCGGCGCGCGCATGTTCGTAGAGTTGGCCAAGCGCGCGCACATACTCCAGCGGCGAGAGCCGCGACTCCGGCCGCGGGGCGCGTCTGGGTCCGCTACGCCGCGAAAACGTAATCAGCATGGCTACGCCAAGGAATGACAACTGCGCGAACAGCCAGATTACCTGCGGGTGTGCCAGGGCCACACTGGTCTCGCTGCGATGTCCGTGGAAATACTCATCCCACAGGACATGGCGCGACTTGCTGCCCACGGTGCTCAGGAGAAATTCCAGGTTTCCCGCTTCGCGTAGGCCGGCATTGCTGAGCATGCTGGCCGAAGCCAGCCAGAGCACGCTGCCCTTGCCCTCGGGAAATTGCATCACGACATATTGCGCGGCGTCACCGTAGAGCCCTACACCCGAGGCAGGCTTGCTCCATGCGGCGGCTGTATCCATCCGGACTTGCGGCGCCTGGAGCGTCTGCACCGCGGGCGCGAGGGCGGCGAACGTCTGCCAGCTCGAGTCCACGGGGATGTGCGTGGGCCCGGGCTGCGACACAAACCATTGGCTGTAGTCACCGGCAAGCACCACTTCCCCGCCGTCGTTCAAAAACTTCTCCAGCGCTTCCTTGTCGATCTGCTGCGGAGGCTCGAGCGGATCGGCGAGGATCAACAGCGCATTCTGCGCGTCCCGCAGCTCGGCCGGCGGATGGCTCCAGCGCTCCACGCGATAGCCGGACTCGCGCAGCAGCAGGTATGCCGCCTTAGCGCCTTGGGAAGCAGTGGAGTAGCTGGTGGCAAAATCCGCGTCGGATTCCGCGGGCGAGAAGAACAGCGCCAGCAAAGCGCTGACCACGAAGACAACCCCGGCGATCACGACCAGGCGACGGTCCTCCGGGCTGAGCTTCAGCGGCATCCTAGTCGCTCCAGCAGTGCGGCAGCGCCGGCAAAGCTTTGCGCCGTGGCTACTTCGTTGCCGTACCACACCTTTTCGAAGCTGCCCGTCAATTGCATCAGTGGATCGCGATGCTGGTCGGCGGCGGGCAGTAATCGCAAGTATTCGCGGGGCGTGCGCGTCAGGTCGGGCCGCCAAAGCCCTTGCCCCTCCAAGAAAGAAATGCCGGCCCAGTACGACAGATGAACTGCATCACGCCAGCGCCCCTCCTCGGCCGCGGCTTGGGCTTCAGCCTGCCAGTCACGCCAAGGCTTAGCGGAAACTACCGAGGGCGATCCTGAAAATTCGGTGTAGATGTTTTTTCCCCGGTAGATGCGCACGACCCAGAATGCCGCGACTGCCACCGCAAGGACCAGCAGGCTCCAGATCAGGACGCGGCTGACCGCTGGATAAGCCGAGGAGGTCAGGACCCGTTCCAGAAGGTTGAACAGCCAGCGTTGTGCGGCACGCTTCATCCGGTCTAACCAGCTTTCGCCGGCCACATTGCTAAATTCCCGCCGCGAGAGAATCTCAGCCAGCCGCGAGCGCCCGGGGCTGAAATCGGTCTTTGGCGCCTGCATGGCCTGCGCGTCGCGTATTAGCAGGTCGAGCTGGTCCGTTATGGCGTCGCGATTGGCGGGCGTGCGGTGCTTTGCATATTCGTACAACGACGGCCGCAAGCTGTCGGTAGATATTGCAAACTCCCGGCCGTCGGCTGTAACACGCCACTCATCGGGAAGACTCTGGGGGATCGCGAAGGCCGCTTTGTCATCGGCGGCGAACAACACCGTTTGCCGTAGCTGTCCAAGCGTGGCAATGTACTGCGCCAGAGATAGGGGCGCGCCGGTGGCGATACAGAAGGCGGGCCATAGCAAAAAGACAATCGCGATTTGAAGCGCGCGCATTTCTAGGCGGTTGCGGTAGCCGACTGCGGCGGAGCTTCGCCGAGCGCGTTCATCATCGCGTGAATGTCGAAAGCTTCCTTGCGGACCCGCTCGTCGTAATACATCAGCGACAGCGAAATGCTGATCACCGGCGTGACCAGCGACGTGACCACGTAACCGATGATGACATCGAGCAGGCCGACGATAGTGGCCATCGTCGCGGGGCTATGGGCTCCCTTCAGGACAACCAAAATGCCAAGCGGGGCTGCCATCATCGATTCCAGCCCGAACAGCAGGGCGAAATAAAGCATGTAGATCGCGAAGACACGCCCGCGATGGCCGGCGGTAAGCTCACGGCTGCGCGATATGCTCTCTCCCAGGCCGGCATCCTCCAGCACGGCAACCGGGATCGCCAGCGCCCACATCAGGAAGAGGATCACGCCGGGGACAATCAGAAATACAAATCCGATGCCGATGCCGATGCCCGTGGCGATCATGATGAAGAAGACCCGCAACAGCATGCCCCAAACGCGCCGGTAGGCTTCCCCAACCGTAATGGGGCGCTCCAGATAAGCGGCCGAAACTACGATGATGGTCGCCGAGTTGGCTGCCGCAACCCCCAGCAGGCGCAACACAACCAGAACCAGAAATCCGGTAGCGGCTGCAATTCCCATGGTCGGCGAGATGACTTTCGGTGACCACAGTGTCAACGCCTGTAGGACAAATACCGGCAGGTAAGCCACCGCGGCGATGCCGGCGAAGATGGCAAACCGGCTGCGGTAGAGCTGGAAGGAACGATCCAGCAATTCACCCAATGTCAGCGGACGCAGAAGAATAGGCATCCCAGGCCTCGGGAAAGCTGGGCAGATACTAGCACAGGAAGCTTAAAATCCTGGCTCACAAAAACATGCTGGGAGGATAAAGCTCCAGGTGCAACGATAGGGACCGCCTTGTGGGCCGAATCTGCGCCACTACTAAGGCAAGCCCACCTTCTTCACCAGCTCGGCGAAGCGCGGGTCGGAGCGTAGCGGGTCGAGCACAAAATCCGTTTTCAGGCTGATCATGCCCTGGCCGTCGCGCTCCTGGTAGGCCGTCTCAAGCCAACGAAAGGCTGCGTCTTTGTCTCCAAGCTCCGCATACAACGTTGCAATCTGGTACGGGGAGACATAGCCGCTCTTCCTTTGCGCCAATCGCACCTCAATGCCTTTGGCAACAGCGCCCTTCCAGCCTCCGGAACGATAGCCTTGCTCCATAGCTGCAGCAAAATCGGCGTCGTTCCGGTCTCCATCAAGTTGGGCGTAAGTTTTCCACTCTTCGATGGCCTGGGGGTACATGCGTTTTCCCCAATAGGCCTTGGCTAAGTACACGTGCACAGGGGCGAAGGTAGGATCTTCATTGGCCAATTTGCTGCCGATTGCAATGGCTTCATCATAGCGTCGCGCAGCGACGTGAGCCGTAAGCTCCGACGCTCGGATGATGGGGGAAAGAGGATCGAGCTGGCGGGCTCGCGTCGCTTCCGCCATGGCTTCCTTGTCCCTGCCGCCGATCAAAGCGAGGTCTTCCGCAAACCACTGGTGTGCGGTAGCGTCATTCGGATCGAGTTCCAGGCCTTTCCTGTATTCCCTCTCCCCTTGCGCAAAGTCCCAGTCGTAGTCTGTCAGATTGCTGCCCAATAGGGCGTGGGGATGGGCCAACGTGGGATCTAATTCCAGCGCTCGCCTCGCGGCAGCGTCGGATTTGGGCGCATCTTCAGTAGGAATACCGCCATAGACCGGCCATACTCCCCAGACATCCGCGAGACCCGAATACGCCAGCGCGTAGCCGGGATCTTTGGCGATGGCCTGGTTGAAATAGGACACTGCTTTGGCAAGCTCCGATGGGGTACGCCTGTTCCATGCATAACGCCCCTTCAAGTAGAGCTCATAGGCTTCGGGATCGTGTGTCCCCTGTTTTGTGACCTGCTGCTTTTCCGCGCTGCTGAGCTGTGAACGCAACCTGCCGGCGATGTCACCGGCGATCTGTTGCTGCAGCGACATGATATTCCCCGCCGGGCTGCTGTAATGCTGTCCCCAGATTTCGGTGTTGTCGCTGACGTTCGTGAGTTCGGCGCTCACTTCGATGGTGTCGCCGCGCGGCACCACGCGCCCGCTCACCAGCGCCGCCACGCCAAGGTCCTTGCCTACTTGCTGCACGTCGACATCCCTGCCTTTATAGCGAAAGACCGAATGCCTCGACTTAACCTTCAAATCCGGCACGTGCGCCAGATTGTCGATCAATGACTCGGTGATGCCGTCGCTGAGGTAGTCGTTCCTGGCGTCGCCTCCTTCGTTAACGAAGGGCAGCACAGCCAGCGAATCGATCTGCGGCCCCTTGCCCGATCGCAGGTACCACATAACGCCCGCCGCCGTGGCGATGCCCACGACACAGGCCACTACAACCATCCACCATATGCGCCGCGTGGGGGTGACGGCGGGCATTCTGCCGCTCGAGGAATGTGCGGCGGTTAGATGTGTCGACTCGGTGTCGCGTTTTAGCCGTTGCAGGTCAGTCCGCAAGTCGGCGGCACTCTGGTAGCGCAGGTTGCGATCCTTCTCCAAAGCCTTGCGGATGATGCCCGACTGCTCCGGCGAAATGTCGGGATTCCGCTGCGACGGTGGCTGCGGCTCGTCGCGCAGGATCGCACTGCAGATTTCGCCCGAGCTCGAGCCATCGAAGGGCATCTTGCCGGTCCCCATTTCATAAAGCACCGCGCCGAAGGAGAACAAATCTGTGCGCGCGTCCACCTCTTTGCCCCGGACCTGCTCCGGCGACATGTAAGCCACGGTGCCGAGCATCGTACCGGGACTAGTCAAATGCTGGACGGCGGAGTCGGCGACCCTCGTCTCGGAGTCGGAACTTGCCTCCGCGGCTCGCACTTTCGCCAGTCCGAAGTCGAGAATTTTAGCGTGGCCGCGCCGCGTGACGAAAATGTTTGCGGGCTTGATATCCCGATGAATAATGCCTTGGCCGTGTGCGGCATCCAGCGCGTCGGCCACTTCGGTCGCGAGACCCAGCAACAGTTCGTTCTCCATCGGCCGTCCGGCGATGCAATGCTTCAAGGTCACGCCGTCGAGGAACTCCATGACCATGAAGACACGGCCCTCTTCTTCGCCGATGTCGTGAATGGTGCAGATATTGGGATGATTCAACGCCGACGCCGCGCGGGCCTCACGCCGGAAGCGCTCGAGCGCGGCTGGATCGCGCGCCACATCGTCAGGCAGGAACTTGAGCGCGACGAAGCGCCCCAGACGCGAGTCTTCGGCCTTGTAGACGACACCCATGCCGCCACCACCGAGCTTTTCGACAATGCGGTAGTGCGAGATCGTGGTGTCGATCATGACCTGCGTTCGCTGAACGGGATGCCTGATGATAGGGCCGGCCCGAAATGCCGTCAATCCTTGAGGATCGGGGATGAAGGGGGAAGTGGGATTCGAACTTGAGCCGCATTGCGGGCGTCTGAGCCAGCAGACGAAATCCCGAGCGCAGCGAGGGACCTCAATCGTTTTGACGGGGAGGGGCGATGGCGGAGAGAGTGGGATTCGAACCCACGTTAGAGTTTCCCCTAAACACGCTTTCCAAGCGTGCGCCTTCAGCCACTCGGCCATCTCTCCGCGAGGGAAGCGGTGCGCAGGAGCGCCGAAGTGCGGCGCCCCTTAATTGTAACGTATCTGTGCGAAAGCTCGGACGCGGCGGGACCGTTTCGCGGTCAGTCGTCCTTCTTCAACTGTTGCGCCAGGTAGTTGGCAATGCCCATTTCGCCTATATCGTGCAGTTGCGCCTCGAGCCAGTCGATGTGGTGCTCTTCATCGGTAAGAATCTTTTCGGCAAGGTCCCTCGAACCATTGTCGCCCTGCGCCACGCACAGCTTAATGCCGTCGTTCAGGCGCTTCACCGCGTCGTACTCGAGCTGCAGGTCGTTCTTGAATTGCGCTTCCACACTAGCGCCGATGTTGATTTTAAAGTAGTCACTCATGTTAGGAGTGCCGTCGAGATACAGGATGCGCTCCATTAACTTCTCGGCATGAGTCATTTCTTCAATGGATTCTTTGCGCACCAGGTTTGCCAGCCGGTAGTAACCCCAGTTCTCGCACATCTCGGCGTGCAGGAAATACTGGTTGATGGCGGTCAGCTCCGCCTTGAGCACCTGGTTGAGAAACGCAATGACCTTAAGATCGCCTTTCATATCACCTCACAGGAAGCACTTGCCATTTGGCACCTGGTATTGAGGGCTTTTGCCAAGCGCCAAGTGCCGCTTTTCTTACCCGAACGACGTCACCGCCTTCTGTTCGTCGTCGTCCACCTCGAAGATCGTATACAGCCGGGTGATTTGGAGCAGGTTGCGCACGTTCTTGTTGAGGTGCAGCAACTTGAGTTTAGCGCCCTGCCTGTTGGCCGAGGTGTAACAGCTCATTAACTCACCAATGCCGGCGCTGTCGATGTGACGCACGTCACCCAGATTCAGCAGAATCTTGCGGTAACCCTGGTCCAGCAGCTGCCGCATCACGCCGCGAAGTGTCTCGGTACCCTCGCCCAGGCGCAGCTCACCAATGATGTCGATGATAACGACATTATTGACCAGCCGTGTGCTGGTGCGGATGCTCACAAACGCTTCCCGTCACCCGGTTATGCCCGGCTCAGCAACTGCCGGCGGCGAGTTAATCCTACAACTTGGGCGAGGATGGACAAACCAAAATCGATTACGAATCGTTTTCAGGCGAATTGGATTGCGGCGCGGCGAATTCGTGCTACTGGAACTTGAAGATGGCGACCAGCAGGAATACCGCTTCGGCGGCGGCAAGGCCGATCCAGATTTTGCGGCGGAAACAGGTGCGGCCGATGTCGCGCACCAGCTGCATGCGCGCGGTCAGCAGTGCAGGATTGGCTGTCTTGGCTTCCCGCACCGGAGCCTCAGGTCCAGCAACCGTTACGGCAGCGCTCAGCGGCGAGGGCTGGTCGGGTTCAAAGACTTTCGGCCCGGCGATTAGATCCGACCAGTCCAAAATCTGCAGCGTCGACTCCGCCCCGAAGCCCTCAACCGGCTGGGAAGTCAGGTTCAACGCGGGAAGCCGTTCCGCCGCGAGACGGTCGCGCAGAGTTTGCAGCAGCGAGTCCCACCAGGCGTGACTCAATTCGTCGGCCGGCAGCTCGCCAACGTCTACAGGACTGGACTCGAGCTCCAGCGGCGGAAGCCTTTCGGGCGAGATCACGTCTCCGATGTTGGTAAACACGGTGCGATACCAGGGTTGCTCGATCGAGTCGGCGGGGAGGATGACGTCGATCGGCTTCGAGGTTAGCTGCAGGGGCGCGAGACGCTCGGGGGCAAAACGGTCGGCGAAATTGATGATCAAAGAGCGCCAGAGCGGGCGTTGGATTTCCGGCGGCGGGGAAAAATCGGGATTGTACATCGGTTATGAAAACCCCGCTCAAGCTTCGCCTGAACGGGGCACCCAGTCAATACGGTTCCTAGTTGTTCTCGTTGCTGGCGCGCTTCCACGACATGAACTCGCCAATCGTGGATCCCGTGCCCGATGAGCTCGCCGCCGGCGCTTTGTACGACTCGACATCGGCGCGCGTCGCCTCTGCTGCGCCTACCGCGCGGATGCTGAGCCCGACCTTCTTCTCCGCCGGGTTCATCTTGATGATCTTGAACTCGTGGTCTTGTCCCGGCTCGAGTTTGATGGGCGCGCCGTGCTCGTCCACCGCCTCGGAGTTGTGGCACAAGCCTTCCACACCATCGGCAATCTCGACGAACGCGCCGAAGCTTGCCAGGCGCAGCACCTTGCCGTGGATCACATCCCCAACACGATGCTGATCGAAGAAGGTGTCCCATACGTCGGGTTGCAGCTGTTTGACGCCGAGCGACAGGCGACGCTGATCAGGCTCGATCGCCAGCACGATCGCCTTCACCCGGTCGCCTTTCTTCAGCACCTCCGAGGGATGTTTCACGCGCTTCGTCCAGCTCAGATTGCTGACGTGCACTAGGCCGTCGATACCGTCTTCGATCTCGATGAACGCGCCGAAGTCGGTCAGGTTGCGCACCTTGCCTTCGACCACCGTTCCAACCGGGAACTTATCGTGCAGCGTCTCCCAGGGATTGGCTTCCAGCTGCTTCAGACCGAGGCTGATGCGGCGCTCGGTAGGGTTCACGTTGAGCACCACGGCTTCCACCTGGTCGCCTACGTTCACCATCTTCGAGGGATGCTTCATCCGCTTAGACCACGTCATCTCGCTGACGTGCACCAGGCCCTCGATGCCCTGCTCCAACTCGATGAAGGCGCCGTAGTCGGTCACGCTGATCACGCGGCCCCGCACATGCGCGCCGATGGGATAGCGCTCGGCCGCGTCCAGCCACGGATCGGGTGTCAGCTGCTTGAACCCCAGCGAGACACGCTGCTTGTCCTTGTCGAACTTCAGCACCTTCACTTGAATTTGATCGCCTACCTGAACCAGATCGCGGGGATGGGTGAGGCGTCCCCAGGACATATCGGTGATGTGCAGCAGGCCATCAATGCCGCCCAGGTCGACGAAGGCGCCGTAGTCGGTAAGGTTCTTCACACTGCCGGTGAGGATCGCCTCCTCGTGCAGGTTCTCCAGCGTCTTGCCGCGCTTCTCAGACTGCTCTTCTTCCAGCAGCTGCTTGCGCGAGACCACGATGTTGCCGCGCTTCTTGTTCAGCTTGATGATGCGCACGTCAATGTCATGACCCTTCATGCCATCGAGGTTGCGCACCGGCCGCAGATCGACCTGCGAGCCGGGCAGGAACGCCCGCGCGCCGAGAATATCGACGGTCAGGCCGCCTTTGATGCGATCGATCACCCTTGCCTTGACGGGAGCCTTCTCGTTGAAGGCCTTCTCGATATCGTCCCAGGCGCGCAGACGCTGCGCCTTCTGGTGCGAGAGATGAATGTAGCCCTCTTCGGTGTGGCCGGGCTCGCGCATAACGGAGATTTCGTCACCGCGCTTCAGCGGAACGTTGCCCTCGGAATCCTGAAATTCCGCGACCGGAATCACGCCCTCAGACTTGTAGCCGACATCGACGACGATGTACTGCGCCGTAATGTTCAGCACCTTGGCCGTGACCACCTGGTCCTCGTTCAGCGCGGCCTCAGTCTGGGCCTGCTCCTGCTCGAAGGACTCCAGCGCGCTGGCGAAGTCCTCCATCGACTGCTCTTTTTCGCTGCGCGCGGCAGGTGCTGCCGGCGCGGACTGGGCGGTCGGCTCGGCTGCCGGCTCGGCCGTGTTCTCCGCCGGCGACGGCGCTGCAGACTCGTGATGCGCCTGCATCGGTTCGGCTGTCGGCTGTGGGTGCTGCTCGGCGGGATGCGTCGGTTGCTGCTCGGGAGCGGCGATTTCCTGGGTTTGGGTGGTCGGGGCGTTGTGGGTTTCTTCGAAAGACATGGGTTGCGCACGCACACTCGCCCGCTGTAAGCGGCGAGAGCCTGAGTTAAACGGACGGCTGGCTTGAATCATTTGTATGATTGTCCCGCTCATAGCGGGTCTTGGACAACCCAGCGGCCGGATCCTTTGGAGCGGGCTGCGCTTCCAGGGAACATTTTGACTATAGCAATGGGCTGGGGCACTGTCAAACGGTCGGAGGCGCGGTCAACGCTGATTTTGCAGGCCTTTCATCAAGTTTTCATGGTCACGCCAAGCCGCTTTCGCCGGCCTCGCGTGTGACCCGAAAATGTCGTTTATTTGGGCGCTCCGGAGACGAATGGTAGTCTGCAAATCATGGATATTTTGTGGACGCCGTGGCGGTACTCGTACATCACCACGGCGGATGTTTCCGGCGACGGCCGGAGCTGCGTTTTTTGTTCGCTGTTGCGCGCCGGCGACGACGAGAAGGCCCTGATCGTTCACCGCGCCAAGTTCAATTTCGTCGTGCTCAACGCCTTTCCTTACACCTCCGGCCACAGCATGATCGTTCCCTACGAACACGTCGACCGTTTGAACAAGCTGCCGGAAGCCGCAACCACGGAAATAATGGCATTGGCGCGCCAGCTGGAATCGGCGCTGTTCGAGCTTTACCGGCCGGACGGTGCGAACATCGGCATGAATATCGGCAAAGCCGCTGGCGCAGGCATCGCCGGACACATCCACATGCATGCCCTGCCGCGTTGGGTCGCCGACGCCAATTTCATCAGTGTGATCGGCGAGACGCGGGTGATCCCAGAGGCGCTGGAGACCACCTACGCACGGTTGAAAACGAAGTTCTAGAACTTGCCCGGATTTCGCGTCTGAATTATGACCACGCCTTCAGGTGCTCCGTCGTTCGGGTAGAGCGGGTCTTCAGGCCTGCGTAACGACAACAACAATTAATTTGAGCCCGGCTTTCAGCCGACGGCAGGGCGTCGCCCTTTGAAGCGGGCCTTTTTGAGAGAAGAATGTGAGTGACGCGGCGCTGAAGCGCCGCTCTACCCGTATTTATTCAGCCACAATGGCCGAAATCCGTAGGCGAGTCTGCGGCCCGTCTCGCGAGGCATCTGCCACTACGGCTTTACGGCACGGATTTTCACCAGCGTGCCGTCGGGCAGCGGCGTACCGGCAAAGTGGATGACGCCGTCGCGAACCACGCCATTGATCTCAGGCACCACCGAGGCCACGCCACCAGCGTCGGTAGCCGACACGGCAGGCGCCTTCTTCGCAATGCCGCGGTCCATGGCCATGTTGGCCAGACGGTCGGCCTCGCGGTTCTTCTCGCGCAGCACATGGCGGATCTCGAAGCAATCGAGTTGATCGATCAGGCCCAAAGCGCGCTGGTGCAGCTCCTTCAGTGTAGGACTGCTGACCTTGTACTCGCCGATGATCTGCTTCACCATCAGCTCAGAGTCGCTGATGACCTTCAGGGCCTTAAAGCCGTGGCGGAGGGTATAGTTCAACGCTGCCAGCAGGCCGGAATACTCGGCATAGTTGTTGGTTTGCCGGCCAAGGTACTCGCTGAGATTGGCCACCGGACGCCCCACCTCGTCCTCGAAGACAACGCCATAGCCTGCGGGACCCGGGTTTCCACGCGCGCCGCCGTCAATATTGGCGACGAGGTAGCCTTGTTCCGAGCTGCTGATGGCGCCGCCGAAAAACTCTTGCGAGCGATAACGCGATTGGCCGGGAAAGGGACGAATCGCCATTACATCACCTCTCTTAATTCGATGCTCGAGGAGCGGTGCGAGTAGCTGCCGCTAGCGTCCTAATGCCAGGCGAATGGCGAGCCGTTCAGGCAGGTTCGCGGCCAGAACGCGGGCTTGAGCCTGCTGCACGTCATACGGCACGCGATAAAACGTCACCGTGGGAGGCGCGTCTCCATCTCGCTCGTATAAGGCGAATGCCGCACGCCACTCATTATCCCGCGGCTGGCCCACCGATCCAGGATTGATCAGATACCGCTCCCCCGGCACCAGCGTCATCTGCGATTCAATAACGCCCTTGCCCCCTGAATAGCTGGGGGTGAAGTATTGCGTGCGGCCCGCCTTATAGACGAAGCCGCCCTGCAGGTGCGTGTGACCGAAGAAGATCACGTTGCTGTGGCCGCACAGTCCGAAGTCGAGCAGGGCTGAGGGAGCGGTTAACAGGTATTCGTCCTCGTCGCGCGGCGAGCCGTGAACGAATTCCAGCCCGGGCAAGTCTTCCTCCCAAAGTGGCCCCTGGGGAAGGTCCCGCAACCAGTCGGTGTGCTCGGGTTGCAGCATGGTCTGGGTCCAGCGCGCGGACATGGCGGCTACCAGGTTGAACTCCGAAAGATCGGAGAGCCCGGCGCAGGCGCGATCGTGATTACCTCGCACAACCACTCCGCCCAGGGCGCGCACCCGCTCACAGACCTCGTTCGGAGATGCGTTGTAGCCCACGACGTCGCCCAGATTGACGACCCGATCGTGAGCGGGCGCAGCCGCCAGGCAAGCCTCCAGCGCTTCCAGATTGGAATGGATATCGCTGAGCAGCAGCAACCGCATGGATCAGCGGACCTCCCGAGCGACAACCGGGCAGCGCGCAAAGTGCCCGGGGGCGATTCCGACCAGCGGCGGCAGCTCCGCTGTGCAACTCGCGAGCCGCCGTGAGCACCGCGGTTCAAAGGCACACCCAGGCGGAAGTGTGGCGGCGGGCACCATGCCCTCGATGATCCGTAACAGTTTGGAACGATCGGTGCGCAAGCTCGGCACTGAGTTTAGCAGCCCCTGCGTATGGGTATCTGCGGGGCTGGAAAACACCTGCGCCGCCCGCGCCGTCTCTACCACGCTGCCGGCATACATCACGCTGATGCGGTTCGCCGTCGAACTGAACCCTGCCCCGAATTCTGGCTTGCGGCGGCAACAGGCGCAAAAGGCACAACGCGGTAACCGATTCCCTGAGCCCGATTCACCTACCAGTCCAAGTACCTCGCCGGCCTCGATGTAGCAGCTGACCTCGCGCACGGCGCTGGCGCGCCCCTGAGCGGTAGCAAAATCGATGTTGAGGTTGCAGACGTCCAGCAGCGCGGGCACCGAACCATGCTAGCTCAGAATTGTCCAGCGACCCGGTCTTACCTGACTTTCGCGTACATTACCTGGTCGAGGATGACGCCGCCCTTGATCGCGCTACGCCGCAGAATTGCTTCGCGCTGAAAACCGGATTTCTCCAGCACCCGCATAGAGGCGGTATTGTGAGCGAAAGTTGTCGCGAAGAGGCGGACCACTTTGTAATGGTCGAGCGCCCAGTCGGAACTCGCGGTCACGGCTCGCGTAGCCAGGCCTCGACCCCAGAAGGGCTCGCCCAGCCAGTAACCCATTTCCATGCTCAGCCGGCTAATGTCGATACCTTGCTTAAAACCGATTCCGCCAATGGCCTCGCTACCGAGCTCGATGGCGAATGATAGCGGGACATCCATCGAGCGAACGTAGTTCAGGTAGTCGATACCTTCGCGTCGCGTGTAAGGGTGAGGAAACTGATCGCGAAGATTGGCCGCAATCTTCGCGTTATTCGCGTAGCGCAGCAGCGATTCCAGGTCATCCTTACGCCAGTCGCGGATGCGGAGATCGCCGAGGTCGAGCAACATAGCATCATTGCCGTTTGGATCGCTTGCCTGGGCTGGGGAGCAATTTACTTCCCGTTATCGGAGAGGAGCCTGCGTAGAATTCCGCTTTCTTCTTCTGCGGTATGATCCACTCCCATCGAACTCCTGCTTCCGGAAAGGTGGCGTGGAACGTGGACCGTCGTAACAGCTAGCAATCAAAGCTGGTTTTGCATCCGCGTACGCTTAGCGAGCGGGTCCCGGCCTACACTGACATCACTTCCTTCTCCTTGCCCTTGGCCAGCTCTTCCATTTTCTTGATTTCGTCGTCGGTCAACTTCTGGATCTGTTCCAGGGCGCCGCGCTCTTCGTCTTCGGTGATCTTCTTTTCCTTCATCGCCTTCTTGATTAATTCGTTTCCGTCGCGGCGAATGTTGCGCACCGCGGTGCGATGCTCCTCCAGCACCTTGTGCAGGTGCTTCACCATGTCCTTGCGACGGTCTTCGGTCAGCGCGGGCACGGGTACGCGCACCAGCTTGCCGTCGTTCATCGGATTCAAGCCGAGGTCGGCAGAGCGAATCGCCTTCTCGATAGCGCCAATCTGGCTTACGTCCCAGGGCTGTACGGTTATGAGCTGCGGCTCGGGAGCGCTTACATTCGCGAGTTGGTTCAACGGCATCTGCGAACCGTAGGCTTCCACTACTACGCTGTCGAGCATATGCACGCTGGCGCGTCCGGTGCGGGTCGCCCCCATCTCCTTGCGAAAGTCCTCTACCGCCTTCTCCATCCGCGTTTTCAGCTGCGCAAAGCTGTCTTTCAGCGCTGGAATCGCCGCCATCTGTACTTGAGCCATTCGGATCGCCTCACAGGGAAGTCACAAACCTGCGATTATAAACCTCCGCCCGGCTACGGCAGCGAAGACAGGGGTGTAATCACGTGAGTGGCGACTACATGCCGGTTTGCATCGCGCCAGTAAAAGAAGCTGACGGTGGCCAGCGAAGCTACGGGGCGGCGGCCCTCCACGGAAGGCGCGAATCGCCAACCCTGCACCGCGGCCAACGCTTTCGTGTCGGCCTGCTGGTTGAGTGACTGGATGACTTGCGCGATACAGACGTAACCTTTATCGCTGACCACAAAACGCACCCGCACCTGTCCCACGTAGTCGGCATCGGCGAAGGGCGGCTTAGTTTTCGCTTCAGGCTTGGATTCGGCGAGCCACTGCGGAGGACTGTAGGTGGGACATCTGCCCTTATCGCCGGCGGGCAGCAGTGCAGGCATACTGAGCACCAGTAACCCGCACCAGCACAGCCTGCGCATAGCCGCATTGTAGATCGGTGACGCGCATTCCCTAGTGCGATTAGCCCCGCAGCAAAGTGATAGCCCCCTTTGCTACCATCCTTTGCTGCGGTGGCCTAGCGCCTCTTACTGCTGGCGGAAGTGTCGCACAGCCCAAATCACTACTACCAAGGCTCGTACCCGCTTTTTATTGCGGATCGGCTGCAGACGAACGCCGCTTCGCGAGTGTCGGTGCACATCCCCTTACAACCTCCTCGGGTTTCGCACAGCCCAGGAGGTTGTTCGCCGCGCGCGCTCCGCATATGATTCAGCCCAATGTCACTCGGCGAAAAATCCGCCCCGAACGGTAACGACTTTCACCAGCCCAGCACCGAGGTTTACGCAGTGCATGGCGCCGACCCCGAAGTGCAGGCCTATGGCATGGCCAAGTATTCGCGCTCGGCGCTCTCCATGCGCGAATCGCTGTCCGAGATCAGCGAGCAGAAGGCCGAGAAATTCCTCAACACGTTCTACTTCCAGTACGGGCATCGCAGCATCGCCGACCTCGCGCATATCGCATTCGCCATTGAGCGGCTTTCCATTCTGGGGGCGACGGTTGTGGTCGACGAGCCCCGTTGGGACGGCCAGGAGCGCTCCACCCGTTATCAGGACTTCCAGAAGAGCGGTTACTACGTGCCGGACTTCGGCCAGGATGAGGCCGCGCGCACGCTCTACCGCGACACGGTCGATCATCTCTTTGCCGAATACCGGCATTTTTCCGAAGAGATGTTTCAGTATCTGCGCGAGCGAACCCCCAAGCCGGCGGAGATGAAGCAGGAGGCCTATGAACGCACCCTGCGCGCGCGCGCCTTCGACATCTCGCGCTACCTGCTGCCTCTGGCGACAAATACTTCTTTGGGCCAGATCGTCAGCGCCCGGACGCTGGAGAACCAGGTCTCGCGCCTGCTGTCGCACACGCACGCCGAGGTGCGGCGGCTGGGAGAATTGCTGCGTCGCGCCGCCCAGGAGCCGGCGTACAACGTGAGTGAGGCGCAGATGCGCGAACTGCTCGAGCGCTTCGGGCGGGAAGCTCCGCAGGCGTGCGGGGAAGCGGCGAAATACCTGAGCCGTGACGTGCGCGTCGCGCCCACGTTGATGAAGTATGCCGAACCGAATGCCTACGAAATCGAGACTCGCCGCGATATGTCCGCGGCTGCTGAAGACATACTGGCCGGCATTGCTATCCAGGATGCGCCGTTAGTGGACCTGCTGGAAGACGACCCGCTGGAGGTCGAACTGCCGGCCACGTTGCTCTATCAGTACTCGCATCATCCCTATCGGCAGGTTCGCGAGGCGGTCGCGGCGATGCCGGATGCGCAACGGCGTGAGATCGTCGACATGGGCCTGCGTTATCGCGGCCGCCACGATGAGGTCGCGCGCGCCTTCTGTGCCGGCCAGCGCTTCCGCTTCGACATTCTGATGGACATTGGCGGCTTTCGCGATATGCACCGCCATCGCCGCTGCGTGCAGATCGTGCAGGAGTACACCACCGCACACGGCTATGAGGAGCCGATCGAGATCGCGGACGCGGGTCTGGCCGGGCGTTATCAGGCGACGATGGAGCGCGCGAGAGGAACGGCCAAGCAACTGGCTCGAGCCATGATGCCTCCCACCGTTTCGGCAAACGACGACGAAAGGATGGGGCACCCGCCGGGAAATAGCGACGAGTCGGTACAAAGGTCCGAATACGTCATTCCGCTGGCCTTCCGCAAGCGCACGCTGTTCAAAATGGATTTTGCCGAGGCGCTCTACATCAGCGAATTGCGCACCGGCGCCGCCGGCCACTTTTCCTATCGCAACGTGGCGTATGCCATGTATGAAGCCGTGGCGCAACGCTATCCCGCTCTGGCGAACTATTTCCGCGTGACCGATGTGCGCCAGCCGGTGGACCTATTGAAACGGTGAACTGTCAACGCAAGAGGATTGCAACGATGATGAAACCTTGGATCGAAATTCCCGTTACGCTTGCGATATGGCTGTCGGTTGCGCTGCTGGCTTTCGCGCAGCCGCAAACCGCTCCCGCAGGCTCGGCAGCCAATCAGGAGCAACATGTGGCACATGCGACCGGAACCTTGGAGGTTAAGTTGACGCCGCAACCCTCCGACCCGCCGCTGGGCCGCATGACGCTCGACAAGCAGTTCCACGGCGGCCTGGAAGGCAGCAGCAAGGGCGAAATGTTGACCGCCGGCAGCGGCGCGAAAGGCTCCTCGGGCGGCTATGTCGCGCTGGAGAGCTTCACCGGCACATTAGACGGCCGCAAAGGCAGCTTTGTCCTCCAGCACAGCGGCACCATGACCGCCGGCAGCCCGCAGCTCACCATCACCGTCGTACCCGGTTCCGGCACCGGCGAGCTGGAGGGGCTCACAGGCAAGATGGACATCACCATGGCGGGCGGCAAGCATTCCTACGATCTCACTTACACGCTGCCCGGTTCAAAGTAAGGCTGGAGGACCGCAAGACTTTGAATTGTACTTATACGTTAATATTTCACGTGGTAATAGATCGCTCGACGCTCATGAAGCGCCGCGTTTTATCGGCCTCGAACATCACCCGTGTGCCCCAGCTCACAAAGTGATGTGAGACACGAAGGTAGTAATACTTTGGTTTCCCTAGGTTCGCTATTTCTTCGCTCTCGTAGGATTTACTCTTGTATAATGATTCGGTCAGTATTCGAGCGCTCTTGACGCGGACCGCCCACTCCCACGGCGCTGCCTCACTGACCCATTTGCAATCTTAGCGAGCTGCCGTCAAGGCAAAGCCATGCCGGGACCGGGGCAGCCAAGGAGCGCACTTCATGGCAGACGAAAAGACCGAAAAAGGCCGGGCCATCGACCTGGCGCTGTCGCAAATCGAAAAGCAGTTCGGCAAGGGCTCCATCATGAAGCTGGGGAGCAAGGGCGCGGTCGTGCCCATCTCCGTCATCTCCACGGGAGCGATTTCCTTCGACGCTGCCCTTGGCGTCGGCGGCTTCCCCCGCGGACGCGTGGTCGAAATCTTCGGTCCGGAATCGTCGGGCAAGACCACCATTGCCCTGCAGGTAATCGCGCAGGCACAATTGCAAGGGGGCATGGCCGCGTTCGTCGATGCCGAGCACGCCCTCGATCCTATTTACGCCGCGAAGCTGGGGGTAGATGTCGATAACCTGCTGGTCTCGCAGCCCGATTACGGCGAGCAGGCGCTTGAAATCGCCGAAGCCCTGGTGCGCTCGGGCGCCATTGACGTGCTGGTGGTCGACTCCGTCGCCGCCCTTGTCCCCAAGGCCGAGCTCGATGGCGAAATGGGCGACAGCCATGTCGGCCTGCAGGCCCGCCTGATGTCGCAGGCGTTGCGCAAGCTGACCGGCATCGTCGCCAAGTCGAATACCTGCCTGGTATTCATCAACCAGATCCGCGAAAAAATCGGCGTGATGTTCGGCAACCCGGAGACGACGACCGGCGGACGCGCGCTGAAGTTTTACTCCTCTGTTCGCATCGACATCCGGCGCATCGCTGCCATCAAGGACGGAGATCACGTCACGGGCTCGCGTACGCGCGTCAAGATCGTTAAGAACAAAACGGCCGCGCCCTTCCGCGAGGCCGAGTTCGACATGATGTATGGCGAAGGCATCTCGCGCGAGGGCGACCTGATCGACCTGGCGGTGAATGCCAACCTGTTGGAAAAGTCCGGGGCGTGGTTCAGCTACAAAGGCGAACGCGTCGGCCAGGGACGCGAGAACGCCAAGCAGTTTCTGAAGGACAACAAGGACATCGCCGCCAAACTGGAAGCCGAGGTGCGCAAGGCGCTGGGACTGGCTTCGACGGCCGACAAGGCACAGGCTGCTGCCGCGAACGCTGAGGCTTCGCCGACGCCACAGCCTAAGGGACCGGCAGGGCGGAAATAACGTCTCTGAGGACCGCGTCGCTGTCCGAGCAGCCGTTCGGGTAGAGCTGGCCTTTAGGCCAGCGTCTAAGCCGTTAAGTTTCGCGCTTTTCCGGCCAACCGTGCGTTTCATCAGCGACACGCTTTTTGACTGACCGACACACGGAATTCAGGCGGGCTGCGGCATTTATCCGTCTCTACCGCCCGTACTCCAGCACTTCCACATCGGCAAACTTCCGCTCGCTGGGGCGGCCAAAGATTGCCTGCAGCTTGGCTTGCAGTTGTGCGGCCCGATCGGCATCCGCCGGATTCGCGCCTGCGAAAAAAAGCCACACGTGCCGAAACGAGTGCGGATTGCGGTCCAGCTCTGCCAGCAGGTTTCGATCATCTTCCCCGACGGCATAGAAGCCGGGCGCAAAGACATGCAGCGGGGGCGCCGTGCCGACCCGCGCGCTGTAACAGTCGAGCATGATGCGGGTGTAGAACGGAAAGAAGGCAACGGCATCGCCCGGCGCGGCATTTGTCAGCACCGCGTTGGTCGCGCTGCGCCAGTCTTCGCGCGGCTTGCGATATTGCTTGGCAATGCTGGGCAGCGATGCGGCGCACAACGCGATCACCAGCGCAATCCCCAGTTTCCACTTCCGCAGAAAGCCGCTTCCCAACCCGGCCAGCAGTACAGCCGCGGGTAATGAGAACACCATGTAGCGCTGCAGAAACATCGGTTCCCGCAGTGAAATCAGCCCCAGGATCACGGCAGGAAGAACGGCCCACAGCAGGACCAGGCACCCGCGCCAGAACAGGATCGGCGCGATGCGACGCGCGCGCGCGATCGCCACTACCCCTAGCGTCCAGAGGACGAGCGCAAGCGCAACCTTTACCCCGCTGCCGCCGAAGAACATCAATAAATGCCAGACCTGCTTCCCATCGGCGCGCGGCATCCAGACGAAGTGCAGGTTTTCCGGCGCGGCGCGAAATACATAGGTGAGCCCCGGGACAGCGGCAGCGAAAACCACTGCACCGCAGAGGGCAACCTTGCGCCAGGGCGCGGGTCGAGGTTTGAATAGCAATGAGGCCGCCTGCGCCGCCGGCACCAACACGGTGAAGTAGTGGGTGTAGAACGCCGCAATCGCAAATACGGTCCAGAGCGCCCAATCGCGGCCATCGCCTCTCTCCACGGCGAGCAGGAAAAAATAAGTGGACAACAGCACCAGCGCAATGGCCAACGCATAGCTGCGCGCTTCCTGCGAGTAGTAAACATGCGCGGGACTGAACGCCAGCAAAGCAGCAGCAGCCAGAGCCTCCGAGGTCCCCATCCAGCAGCGGCGCGAGACAATGTAGAGCAGCGGGATCGACACGGTACCGAAAAACGCCGACGGCAAACGCAGCCAGGCCTCGCTTAGGCCGCCGTGGACCCACCCGCGCATCAGCAGGAAGTAGATGGTCTGCAAGCTGGCTTCGCCGTGCCACCACACCCAGGCAAAGTGTTGCCATGAGGTCCGGGCAAGGGCCACGGTGGCGCCCTCGTCAAGCCACAAGCTCTCCCCCCCGAGATGCCAGAAGCGCAGCAACCCGCCGGCAATCGTAAGCAGGATCAACAAGAAGTTGGCGTGAGTACGCGAGCGCCAGTGGCGAACGGTAGTGGTCGAGCTGGCAAGTGCAGGCTCGCGGATTGCAGCCATAGGTGCGTTCCTATCATACGGGCGCAGCATTTCGAATCTCCAGCCTTAGTGTGTTATAACCGCATGTTTCGCTGTTGCGCCGCGGCCCGTCTGCCGTTTCCCTTCTGAATAGGCAATATCCCGGAGGAACCGCTTGGATTTCCAGCTTTCCGATGAGCAGCTGCAACTGAAGAAGATGGTGCGTGACTTCGCCGAGCGCGAGATTGCGCCCAATGTCATGAAGTGGGACGAGCCCGGTACCTTCCCGCTCGACGTTATCAAGGAGCTGGGCAAGCTGGGTCTGATGGGCACCATCTTCCCCACCGAGTATGGAGGCGCGGGTATGGGCTACATCGAGTACGTCACCGCAGTCGAGGAGCTGTCGCGCGTAGACGGCTCGGTCGGGATCACGGTGGCGGCCCACACTTCCCTGTGCTCGAACCACATTTTCATTGCCGGCAATGACGAGCAGAAGCACAAATACATTCCCAAGCTCGCCGGCGGCGAATGGCTGGGCGCGTGGGGACTGACTGAACCCGGCTCGGGTTCCGATGCCGGCGGTGCGCGCTGCACCGCGACGCGCAAGGGCAAGAACTGGATACTCAACGGAAACAAGACGTTCATCACCAACGGCCACTATGCCGATGTCGCCGTGGTGATCGCCGTCACCGACAGAACGGCGCACACTCACGGACTATCAGCATTTGTGGTCGAGAAGGGCACGAAGGGATTTCGCGCGGGGAAGAAAGAGAACAAGCTCGGCCTGCGCGCCAGCGACACCTCGGAGCTGATCTTCGAAGATTGCGAGGTCCCCGCCGACAACCTGCTGGGCAGCGAAGGCCAAGGCTTCATTGACGCGATGAAGACGCTGGACGGTGGGCGCATCTCGATTGCCGCGCTCGGGCTCGGCATGGCGCAGGGCGCGTATGACTCGGCGCTGAAATACTCGAAGGAGCGCAAGCAGTTCGGCAAGCCGATCGGTGAATTCCAGGCCATCGGCTTCAAACTCGCCGACCTGGCCACCGAGATCGATGCGGCGCGCCTGCTGACACATCGCGCCGCTGCGATGAAAGATGCCGGCATGAAAACCACGCTGGAGTCGTCGATGGCCAAGCTCTTCACCAGCGAGGTCGCGGTGAAGGCCGCGAATGAGGCGGTGCAGATTCACGGCGGCTACGGCTTCATCAAGGACTACCCCGCGGAAAAGTTCTATCGTGACGTCAAGCTCTGCACCATCGGCGAGGGCACCAGCGAGATTCAGCGCCTGGTGATCGCGCGGCAGTTGCTGAAAGATTGACCTTCAATGTCCGCCGCCCCTACGAATCCGCCATGCGGGGTCATGCAGGACGAGTGTACCCTGGGCACGCTCGCGCACTTGCTGCAACTGGTGACCGCCTGGATGGGACCGCTCATCATCTTTCTCGTTAAGCGCGACTCGCTCTTCGTAAAGTTTCATGCGTTACAGGCATTGATCCTTCAGATTTGCCTGATGGTGGTCTGGATTGCCGGCGTGGTCGTTTTCATGATCACGATGGTTGCGAACATGTCTCACTCCGGAGGGGCGACAAACAGTGCGCCGCCGCTTGCGGTTTTTATCGTTTTTCCGCTTTTCTGGATCGTGGGGATGAGCTCATGGCTGGTGGTCCTGGTCCTCGCAATCGTCTACGGCATCAAGGCCGGACGGGGAGAGTGGGCCGGCTACCCGGTGATCGGCGGGCTGGCGCGGAACCTGCTGAAGATGTCGTAATCATGATGCAATCAAGAGGACGCAGCAACCGCTGGTGGCGGTGCTATATTTGTATAGCGAGGTGTAGATGCTGGCGATTCGACTTCCACAATCGGTTGAGAAGCGCTTACAGAAGCTCGCCAGGCGCAGTGGCCGAACCAAGACGTACTACGCCCGCGAGGCCATCCTGCGCTATATCGAGGACATGGAGGATGCCTATGAAGCCGAACGCATTCTCCACCGCGTCCGGGCCGGGCGAGAACGCACGTACACGCTAGACGAGGTCGCGAAGCGCCTTGGCTTGGACGATTGAGCTCATCAGTACCGCAATCCGGCAACTGGCGAAGCTGGACAAGGCGGTCGCCCGGCGAATTCGAAGATTTCTACAGCAGCGGATCGCCCCAATAGAAAATCCGCGAATTCTTGGCCAGAAGCTGCATGGCAAGACGCTGGGAGAATTTTGGAAATACCGAGTAGGCGATTACCGCATTGTCGCGAAGATTGAGGACGACCGCTTGGTCGTCTTAGTCATCCAGATCGGTTATCGGAGTGAAATTTAGCGCTGACCTTTCTCCCCTTACTCGTGAATCTGTGGGCACAACTAACCACATTCCGGAATTTGTCCAGCGCATCCGCAATGGCGACACTCGCGCCCTCTCGCGCGCGATTTCCGCCGTCGAAGATCACACGCCCGAATCGACTGCGTTGCTGAAGGAGCTCTTTCCGCACACCGGCAACGCCGTCCTGCTGGGCTTCACCGGATCGCCCGGCGCAGGCAAGAGCACGCTGGTCGATCAAGTTGCGCGCATCTATCGCCGCGAAGGCAAGACGGTCGGCATCGTTGCCGTCGATCCCACTAGCCCCTTCAGCGGCGGCGCCATCCTGGGCGATCGCATCCGAATGAGCTCGCATCACGCCGACTCGGGCATCTTTATCCGCAGCATGGCCACGCGCGGCTCGCTCGGCGGGCTGGCCTCGACCACCGCCGACGTTGCCACCGTCCTCGATGCCAGCGGGCGCGACGTGGTGATGATTGAGACCGTCGGCGTCGGCCAGGACGAAGTCGACATTGTGCGCCTCGCCGATGTCACCATCGTCGTGCTGGTCCCGGGCATGGGTGACGACGTGCAGACCATCAAGGCCGGCATCATGGAAATCGCCGACATCTTCATCATCAACAAGGCCGACCGCGACGGCGCCGAGCGCGTGGAGCGTGAAATCCGCGCCCTGCAAAGCCTGGCCATGCGCAAGGACAACTGGACGCCGCCCATCGTGAAGACCGTCGCCAGCAACGGCACAGGCATTGAAGAGGTGGTGGCGGCCATCGAGAACTACCGCACGTTTCTGGAGAAGAACGATCGCGCCCGCGACCGCCGCATCGAGAACTGGCGTGGCCGCATAGCCGAGATGCTGCGCGATGCGCTCTTCCAGCGCGTGCTGTCGTATTACCTCAGCGAGAGCGAGGCCGCGCGTTACGCCGCCGAGGTTGCCGATCACAGACGCGATCCCTATTCTTTGGTAGAAAAGATCGTGGAAGGATTGGGTAGCCCTCATGAGCGCAATTGATCATCTTGGAATTGCTGTGAAGTCGTTGGCGGACGCCAAGGGCTTTTACGAGAAACTCGGCTTGACGCCGATGCCGGAAGAGACGGTCGCCGCTGAAGGAGTGCGGCTGTCGATGGTGCCGGTGGGCGAGAGCCGCATCGAGCTGCTTGAGCCGACTTCGCCGGAGTCGCCGATCGCCAAGTTCCTGGCCAAGCGCGGCGAAGGCCTGCACCACGTCGCCCTGCATGTCGACGATCTGTCGGCCACCGTCGAGCGCCTGAAGGCGGCGGGCACGCGCCTCGTTTCCGACGAGATCAAAGTCGGCGCCGGCGGTCACCTCTATGTATTTGTACATCCTGCCAGCACCGGTGGCGTGCTGCTGGAGCTGGTGGAAGACGCTCCCCAGGGCGTGTAGTAGCGGATTTTTGTAGCCTGCGCGGAGAGTCCAATGCGTGCCCCTCGGAAGATTGTCGTCCCGCCAGGCTTCAGGCTGCGAGGGATCTGCTTTCCGCGAGAACAGCATATCGCTCGCGCCGGAGCCGGGCTCGTGATGGCAATCGATTCCGAAAAACCTTCATGCTGATCCTCGCGATCGACACCTCGAACCGGCAAGGTAGCGTTGCGCTGGGCCGCGGCGATGCCGAGACCTTTGAGACCTTGCAGCTCACCCCGGTGGAAGGCGGCACGTATTCCGCGCGGCTCCTCCCGACCATCGACGCGCTCCTGCAACAGCATAGCTTGAGCGCAACCGATCTCGACGGCTTCGCCATCGTCACCGGGCCCGGCTCCTTCACCGGGCTACGCGTAGGGCTGGCAACTGTGAAAGGGCTTTGCGAAATCCTGCACAAGCCGCTCGCCACGGTGTCAATGCTGGAGGCGGTTGTAACGGCGCGCGGCTCTACCGGGCACGACACCGCGATCCTCGATGCCAGCCGTGGCGAAATTTATGTCGGCGAATATGAGGTTGCGGCCAATGGAGCCGCACCCCTTCACGAGTGCATTGTGAAGTTGAACGATTTCGCTGAGGCAGATCGAGGCGGCGAGCGCTTGACCCCCGACAAGACGGTCGCGGATTTTCTCCAGCAGAAAAATGTCAGTGTCCGTCTCGTCACGCCCGTGCAAGCCGACATCATCGCCCGCATCGGCGTCCGCAAGCTGCTGACCAGCGATGCCACCGATCACGCCACGGTGGACGTGAACTACATTCGCCGCTCCGATGCTGAAATCTTCTCCACGCCAAAATGATGAGGAACATTGTTTCTCCGTTTCTTTGGAGAGTTTTGGAGCTACAAAGCAAAATGGCCTAGACGCATCGAACGTCTAAGCCATTGATGTTACGAAGCTTTTTGGTTGCGGGGGGTGGATTTGAACCACCGACCTTTGGGTTATGAGCCCAACGAGCTACCAGACTGCTCCACCCCGCATTTCGATGATAACGGGATCAGAACATCCGGTCAATTCGTGCGCGTCACATTCGAGAAGCTCGCGCGGAGGGGATACTCGCGCGAGCACCACACCGTTCTTGCGCATCGGTGGTGGCCGAACTCGGCCGCGCTAGTGCGCCCAATCCAGCGCGTTGGGAACTATCAGCCGATACGCTGAGAACTCTCGGTTGGCGCGCGTGGCAGTCAGCGGGAAATGGTCGAGGAGGTCGGATCACGAAACCCTCGGCGTCTGACCATCGCTGTCCGTAGCAAGTGAAAATGTCCGATTTTAATAGCACGTGAAATGTCCGGTTTTGATTAATCACCAGCAGCCGCCGAGGCTGGGGGAAAGTGGGAAACGGGAAGCGTTTTCCAAGGCG
>Ga0070741_10004811_pt1 | contig 31051 bp, 32 predicted proteins | sample Coa_R1_4_FD_66440 | JGI IMG/M metagenome (GOLD analysis project Ga0070741, IMG submission 66440) | Surface soil microbial communities from Centralia Pennsylvania, which are recovering from an underground coalmine fire - Coalmine... | ecosystem: Environmental > Terrestrial > Soil > Unclassified ... | reverse complement strand
AACTGGCGCGACTTCTTCCTGCTCACCGGCCGCCAGGACCTCGCGGACGACCCCCGCTACAAGACGCTCGGCACGCGGCTGCGCCACATCGAGAGCCTCTACGCGGAGGTCGCGAAGATGGCGCTCACGCGGACCAACGCGGAGTGGCTCACCGAGCTCGACAAGCGCAACATCCCGGCGATGACCGTCAACTCGCTGGAGTCGCTGCTGCACGACCCGCACCTGGAGGCGGTGGGCTTCTGGCAGACGGTGGAGCACCCGACCGAGGGGCCGATGCGCCTGCCCGGCCCGCCCGCCACCTACGGCAAGACCCCGGGCGGGATCCGCCGGCTCCCGCCGCGCCTCGGCGAGCACAGCGAGGAGATCCTCCGCGAGGCCGGCTTCGGCGACGCGGAGATCGCGGCCCTCCTGGCCTCCGGGGCCGCCCGCGCCGCGCGCTGACCGCTCAGCGGTCCGCAGCCGCGAACCCTTCTAGGGCTGCACGGCGCGCGTGGCCGCGAGGGCCTCGCGCGCGACCTCGGCGGCCGGGCGCTTCCAGGCCGCCGGATTCGGCGCCTCGTAGCTCGCGAAGCCCGCGTAGCCCTTCGCGGCGATCGCGGCGAAGAATTCCTTGATGGGCGCCCCGCCCTGCCCGGGCGGCAGGCGGTCGAGGGCCTGGCCGGGGACGAGCCCGGTGCGCGGCACGTCGCTGTACTGCACGTAGGCGATCTCCTCCGGCCGCAGGTCGTCGATCTCCCGCGGGGAGGCCCCGGTGCGGCCCAGGTGGTAGGTGTCGAGCAGCAGGCCCACGCTCGGGTGGCCGGCCCGCGCGATCACCTCGCGCATCGGGCCGAGCGCGTTCAGCTGCTCGGCCACGGAGTTGAACTCCACCGCCAGCCGCACGCCGTGCTCGCGCGCGATGTCGCCGACCTCGCGGACGCTCCGCGCCGCCGCGCCCGCGTCGCCCCGCCCGCGGTTCACCGCGCTCATGACGGTGGTGCAGCCGAGGGCCTTCGCGCGCGCGCACTGCTCGGCGAAGACGCGCAGCAGGCGCGCCCGCTCCGCGCCGGCGGCCCACACCCAGCCCAGCTCCACCCCCACGCACGCCACCGCGAGGCCGGAGGCGCGCACCAGGGCCTCCACCGACTGGGGGCTGGGCTCGGGCGCGGCGGCGCGCTCCCAGTCGACGCGGCGCAGCTCCACCGCGTCCCATCCGGTCCGCTTGATCGCGGTCAGCGCCTCCGCGAGCGGCGTCGTGTCGAGGGTCCAGGTGTGGAGCGCGAGTCGGAACGCCATGCCGGTCCTCCTCCGGTCGCCGCGCGCGCGATCAGTCGGCGCGCGGCAGGTCGAAGGCCTCGGCCAGCGGCTCGTAGGAGCGCAGCCGGGCCTTGAAGTCGTGGGTGATCGTCACCACCACCAGCTCGTCGGCCCGGTAGCCGGCCGCGAGGGCGAGCAGCCGCTCCTTCACCTGGTCCGGCGTGCCCACCACGCTGCGCTGGCTCGCGTGCTGCGCGATGGCCAGCTCCTGCGCAGAGTAGGGATAGGCCAGCGCCTCTCCACCGACGGATACGGTCCGGGCCGCCCGGTGTAGAGCCGCACGATGAAGAGGTCGCGGCCGCGCGCGAGCCGGCGCGCCTCCTCCTCGGTCTCGGCGCACACCGCGAACACCGCCACGCTGCTCCGGGGGGCGGCCGCGACCTCGGCGCCGCCGTGCGCGTTGATGAAGCGAGCGAACGAGAACGCGGCGCCGATGTGGGCGGCCAGCAGCCCCGCTCTCGTCGCTCGAGCCCGGCAGCCGGAGCTCGGGGACGCTCGGCCCGACCGGCATCGCGTGGATCCCGCGCCGGGGATGACCGGCGGGCGGCTCGTCGCGCAGGAACGCGCGCAGGTCCTCGAGCTGTCGCGGGTAGTCCTCGACCCCGTACGGCGCAATGCCCTGCCGCAGCACCCCGCGCGGTGCGCTGGTCGCTCCCCGGCGCGCGTCCCACCCCGAGGTCGATGCGGCCGGGGAAGAGCGGCTCCAGCATGCGGAACTGCTCGGCCCCGTAGCGCCGCGCGAAGCGCAGCGGCGGAGCGAGCAAGCCGCCTCGGGTCGCAGGCCCTCGCGCCACCCCCTCTGGGGGGGATGGGGGGTCGCAACTCGCTCCGCCCGAGCGAGCCGCGGCGTCGAGGCGAGCCCCCGGGGCGCCGGGCGCGCGCCCCGCCCCGCACCAGCGGCGCCTCCGGATCTCGGCGAACGCGCCACCGCTAGTTGATCCGCTTCGCCTTCCCCTTCCACTCCCGATCCCGCAAGACGAACTTCTGGATCTTGCCGGTGGAGGTCTTCGGCAGCTCGCCGAACTCCACCGCGGCGGGAGCCTTGAAACCCGCGATGTGCTGCTTGCAGAACTCGATGATCTCCCGCTCGGTCGCGGTCTGTCCCGGCTTCAGGGTCACGAACGCCTTGGGCCGCTCGCCCCACTTGTCGTCGGGGATGGCCACCACCGCGCACTCCATCACCGCGGGGTGCCGGGCCACGCACTGCTCGACCTCGATGGTGGAGATGTTCTCGCCGCCCGAGATGATGATGTCCTTCTTGCGGTCGCGCAGCTCGATGTAACCGTCGGGGTGCCACACCCCGATGTCGCCGGAGTGGAACCAGCCGCCCCGGAAGGCCTCCGCGGTGGCGTCCGGCTGCTCGTAGTAGCCCTTGGCCACGTTGTTGCCGATCATGATGACCTCGCCGAGGGTCTCGCCGTCCCGCGGCACGTCGCGCATCTCGCCATCCACCACCCGGACGAGGTCGAAGAGGGCGTAGCCCTGCCCCTGGCGGGCGGCCAGGCGCGCCTGCTCGTCGGGCGGCATCGCGTCCCACTCCGCGTGCCAGCCGCAGACGGTGTGCGGCCCGTAGGTCTCGGTGAGCCCGTAGACGTGCACCGGCCGGAAGCCCAGCTCCTTGAGCTTGCCGAGGAGCGTCGGCGACGGCGGGGCGCCCGCCACCGTCACCGTGACCGGCCGCTCGAGGCGATGGGCCTTCGGATCGTTCACCACCCCGATCTGCACGGTGGGCGCGCCGTTGTAGTGGGTGATGCCCTCGCGGTCGATGAGCTCCCAGATGCGGCCCGGCTCGACCTTCCGGAGACAGACGTGGGTCCCGGCCACCGCGGTCACCGCCCACGTGAAGCACCAGCCGTTGCAGTGGAACATGGGCAGGGTCCAGAGGTAGACGGTGTCGAACGACATCGCGGTCTCGATGATCTCGCCCACCGCGTTGACCCACACCCCGCGGTGCGAGTACATCACCCCCTTCGGGCGGCCGGTGGTCCCCGACGTGTAGTTGATCGCGATCGTCTCCTCCTCGTCGTCGAGCCAGCTCTCGACCGGCTCCGGCGAGCCGCCCGCGAGGAAGTCCTCGTAGGGGTCTCCGGGGGCGCCGGTGTCGTCGACCCGGACCACCCGGACGCCCTTGAGGTCGAGCGGCTTGATCACGCTCTCGTACTCGGCGTCGACGAAGAGGAACGAGGAGCCGGAGTGCTGCAGGATGTAGCCGATCTCGTCGGAGGAGAGCCGGATGTTGATGGCGACCAGGATGCCGCCCGCCGCGGGCACGCCGTAGTGCGCCTCCAGCATGGCGGGGATGTTCGGACAGATGAAGGCCGCGCGATCGTGCTTGCGCAATCCCGCCGCGCGCAGGGCGGAGGCGAGGCGGTTCACCCGCTCCGCGAGCTGGCGGTACGTGTAGCGCCGCGCCCCGTGCACCACCGCCGTCTTGTCGGGAAAGACGTAGGCGCTGCGGACGAGGAAGCTCACGGGGGTGAGCTCGGTTCGGTAGACCTTGTGGTGCTTCATCTCGGACGCCCTCCGATGGAGCGGGGATGGAATCGCGCTCCCGAAGTGTACCCAAGCGCCCCCGGAATGGCGAGGGGCTGCTACAATGCCGGGCGCCATGGCCTGGGACGAGCGGATGCGCGACTTCCACGCCCGGCGCGCGAAGGCCCGCGGCATGGGTGGATCCGAGCGCCTCGCGCGGCGACGGGCGGCGGGCGCGCTGAACGCGCGCGAGCGGGTGGATCGCCTGCTGGACCCGGACTCGTTCCTCGAGATCGGCACCTTCAACACCTCCGACGTGCCGGGCATGGAGCACGAGTCGCCGGCCGACTCCAAGGTCGGCGGCTTCGGCCGCATCGACGGCCGGCCGGTGGTGGTGTGCTCCAACGACTTCACGGTGCTGGCCGCGACGTCCAGCCGCGTGGCCTCGCACAAGGAAGCGGAGCTGAAGCGCCTCGCCGCGCGGCGCGGGCTGCCCATCGTGTACCTGGCGGAGGCGGGCGGGGCCCGCATGCCCGACATCATGGGCTCGGCCGGCATCGCCTCCTTCGGCAACTCCACCTACTACGGCACGCGCCGCCGCCGGGTGCCGATGGTGACCGCGGTGCTCGGGCCGTCCTACGGGCTGCCGACCTGGAACGCGTGCCTCTCCGATTTCGTGGTGATGCTCGAGGGCGCCTCGATGGCGGTGTCCGGTCCCCGCGTGCTGGAGCTGGCGACCGGCGAGCGGGTCACCCCCGAGGAGCTGGGCGGTGTGAAGGTGCACACCGAGGAGACCGGCTTCGCGGACGCGTCGGCCCCGACCGAGGACGCCTGCCTCGCGCTCGTGCGCCGCTTCCTCTCCTACCTGCCCTCGCACCGCGGTCAGGCCCCGCCCACAAGGAGGTGCCGGCCGGCTCCGGCGCCGAGATGGCGACGATCGCGGAGCTGGTGCCGGAGGCGCGCAACCGCGCCTACGACATGACCCGGGTGCTGCGGCGGCTCGCCGACGGTGGCGAGATCTTCCCGATCAAGGAGCGCTTCGGCCGGAGCCTGATCACCGCGCTCGCCCGCATGGGCGGCCACGTGGTGGGCTTCGTGGCGAGCCAGCCGATGCACAAGGGCGGGGCCTGCGACGCCGACGGCCGCGACAAGGCCGTCTCGTTCCTCGCCCTGTGCGACTCCTTCAACATCCCGCTCGTGTTCCTGCACGACGTGCCGGGCTTCTTCATCGGGCGCGACGCCGAGCGGAAGCGGGTCGCCGGCAAGATCATCACCTGGATGGAGGCGCTCGGCATGGTCACGGTGCCGCGTGTGTCCATCGTGGTGCGCAAGACCTACGGGCAGGCCTACTTCAACATGGGCGGCGGCGGCTACTCCGACCTGCTGGTGGCGTGGCCCACCGCGGAGATGTCCTTCATGGACCCCGCCACCGGGGTGAACGTGGTGCACGGCGCCGAGCTGGCGCGCCGGCCCCCGGAGGAGCGCGCCGGGCGCCGGCAGGAGCTGCTCGCCCGGTGGGAGCTCGACACCCTGCCCTACGGGGCCGCGGCCCGCCATCTGGTGCACGAGGTGATCGATCCCGCGGACACCCGCGACGTGGTGATCCGCTTCCTCGCCCTCGCCCGCTCCCGCTCGGCGATCGGCCGCCACCGCCTCGCCGGCTGGCCCACCAAGTTCTAGGCCCGCTCGGTGTCGCTCGCGTGGGCGCTGGGCGCGGTCGTGATCGGGGCGGCCGCCTTCGTCCAGGGCCTGGCCGGCTTCGGCATCGGGCCCGTCTCGCTGGCGTTCCTGCCCTGGCTCATGTCGCCGCACCAGGCGGTGGTGCTGATCACCCTCTACGCGACCGTCTTCATCCTGGTGATCTTCGTGCCGCTCCGGCGCGACTTCACCCGGGAGGGCATGATCGAGCTGGTGGTGGGCAGCGTGATCGCGACCGCTCCCGGCATCTGGCTGCTCGCGGTCCTGCCCGCCGACGTGCTCAAGCGGCTCATCGGCCTCGTGCTGATCGGGATCGTGGCGCTGGAGTGGCTCGGCCTCTACCCGGAGCGCCTGACCGGGCGCGGCTGGGGCCTGGGCGCGGGCCTCGCGGCCGGGCTGCTGGGCGGAGCCATCGGCACGCCGGGGCCGCCGGTGATCCTCTACGCGGCGTCCCGGGGCTGGAGCGCGCGCACCGTGAAGGCCAACATCCAGGCCTTCCTCGTGATCAACCAGGCGGTGATCCTCGCCGGCTACTGGTGGGCGGGGCTGCTCGACGCCGAGGTGTGGCGCCTCACCTGGCGCTACGCCCTGCCCGCGGTGGCGGGCCTCGCGGCGGGCATGCTGCTCTTCGCGCGGCTCGATCGCGAGCGCTTCCGCCGGGTGGTCTTCGCGGTGCTGCTGCTCTCGGGCCTGGTGATGCTGATCCGGGGCTGACCCGCCGCTCCGGTCCCGCTAGCTAGCGGCGCACCACCACCTCGGCGTCGCCGCGCCGGCCGATCACCTCCACCGCGGCCCCCTGGCGGCCCCGGGACACCACCAGGTCCACGCTCGAGTCCCGGAGCCGCAGACCGTGCAGCTCCAGCCAGTTGATCCACGGCGGCAGCACCGGCGCGTTCAGGGTGAGCCGGTTCGTCGCCGCCGACGGCTCGAACTGGAGCATGGAGAACAGCAGGTGGAACACGACCCCCGCGGCCCACGCCTGCGGCGCGCACGCCACCGGATAGCGGATCGGGCCGAATCCGGGCACCCGCGCAAACCCGCACAGCAGCTCGGGCAGGCGCAGCCCCTCGCAGCGGATCGCGGTCTCGAAGAGCCCGGTGGCCAGGGTCATGAACGGCTCCACGAAGCCGTAGCGCCGCAGGCCGGCCGCGGCCAGCGCGGTGTCGTGCGGCCAGACCGATCCGTTGTGATAGCTCATCGGGTTGTAGCGCCGCTCGCGGGCGGACAGCGTCCGCAGCCCCCAGCCGCTCGCCAGATCGCCGGCGAGCAGGCGCTTGGCGACCGTCTCGGCGTGCGCCTCGTCCGCGATGCCGGCCCACAGGCAGTGGCCCGGATTCGAGGTGATCACGCGGCAGGGCTCGCCGTCGCCATCGAGGGCCAGGGCGTAGAAGCCCTCGTCCTCCATCCAGAAGTCGTGCTCGAACCGCTCGCGCAGTCGCCCCGCGCGGGTTCGGAGCGTCCCGGCCATGTCGGCGTGACCCACCAGGTCGGCCAGCTCGGCGGCGCCGGAGAGCGCGGCGTACTGATAGCCCTGGACCTCGACGAGGGCGATGGGCGCCGGCGCCAGCGCGCCGGAGGCGTGGCTGATCGCGTCGTGCGAGTCCTTCCAGCCCTGGTTGGCCAGGCCCTGGGTGGACCGGCGCTGGTAGCGCAGGTAGCCGTCGTCCCCCGCCTGGGTGACCATCCACACCAGCGCGCGCTCCACCGCCGGCCACAGCTGCCGCGCGAGCGCGACGTCGTGCGTCCATCGGACGTATTCCGCGAGCGTGATGATGAAGAGTGGGGTCGCATCCACCGAGCCGTAGTAGGGCACGAAGGGGATCTCGCGGCACGCGCTCATCTCCCCGCGGCGATACTCGTGCAGGATCTTGCCGGGCTCCTGATCCGTGAACGGGTCGTCCGACGCCGCCTGGTGCCGGGCCAGGAACCGCAGCGTGCCCCGCGCGATCTCGGGCTCGAACGCCATCACCTGGAGCGCGGTGATGAGGCTGTCCCGGCCGAACGGCGCCACGTACCAGGGAATGCCCGCGTACGGAATCGGCCCGTCCGGCGTCTCGGTCAACAGCATGTGGAGATCGGTCCGGGCGCGCTGGAGCCACCGGTTGACGGATTCGGAGTCGGTCTGGATCTTCGTGGCCTGCCCGGCCAGACGCTCGCTGCCCGCGCGGCGCCGGTGCATGATCTCACCCATGTTCAGGGTCGGCGGCGGCGTCTCCGGCTCCGCCCGGGCCGAGATGGTCAGCGCGAGCTCGAGATGGCTCCCCGGCGGCACCGCCACGTGGTAGTGCGCCGCCTCGGTCGTGAGCTCGTCGGGCGGCGGATCGAACGCGAGCTCGGTGATCCGGATGACTCCGTCCAGGCCTCGGTAGCCCAGCCGGACCCGGCTGGCGCCGGCCTCGGCCGGGATCGTCCGCCCGCGGCGGGCCCGCCGCAGCCCGCGGACCTCGAACACGTCGGCGAAGTCGGCGTCGAAGCGCCAGGTGAGCAGGAACGCGTGCGGCTCCTGGGCGTAGCTCTCCACCGTGACCGTCTGGCTGAGCTGGCGCTCGTAGAGGGTGAGCCGGCGGGCGAGCCGGACGCTCTGCCCGGGCAGCGGCGGGCGGCCCGCCTCCGCCAGGTCCGGGTTGGACAGGTCGACCGCGAGCTGGTGCTCGTCCTCCGACGCGGTCGCGTTGAGCACGAGCGGCGGCAGGCCCTGCACGAAGAGCTCCAGCCGGCGCAGGACCCGCGTGTCGTCGACGTAGAAGCCGAACTCGCCCCCCGGGAGCTCGGGAAAATCGCCGCGCCGATCGGCGACGAGGAAGCTGTCCTGATGCTTCAGGACCAGCTTGGGAAGGTCGGCGGCCAGGCTGGCGGCCATGGTCGCATACCGACGCTCCGCATCGACGTCCATCACCACCCGGTCATGCCGCCTTGGTCGACGGGACCAGCCGGGCGTAGACCGACTCGTAGTCGGCGGCCATCCGCTCCACCGAGAAGCGGGTCTCCACGTGGCGGCGGCACGCGGTGCGGCTGATCATGGAGACGCGGCGGACGGCCGCCGCCAGCTCGTCGACGTCGTCGCCGAAGAGGCCGGTCTGGCCCGGGACCACCACCTCCCGGACCGCGCCCATCGGCCGCGCGATGACCGGGGTGCCGCAGGCCATGGCCTCGATCATCACCAGGCCGAACGGCTCGGGCCAGTCGACCGGGAACAGCAGCGCCAGCGCGTCGCCCAGCAGCTCCACCTTCTCGGCGTCGTTCACCTCGCCCAAGAACTCGATGAGCGGGTGGCGGAGGAGCGGCTCGATCTCCCGCTCGAAGTAGGCGCGGTCGGCCGCGTCCACCTTGGCCGCGATCCGCAGCGGCAAGCCGACGCGCTTCGCCACCGCGATCGCCAGATCCGGCCGCTTCTCGGGCGAGATCCGCCCGAGGAACAGCAGCGAGCGGCCCCCGGCCCGGGAGAACCGGTACCGCGCCACCGGGATCCCGTGGTGGACGGTCGCGGCCCAGTGCAGCCGCAGCCCGTCCAGGGGAGCCCGCTGGGCCTGGCTGATGGAGACGAGGGGAACGTCGTCGAAGTGCGCGAAGAGCGGCCGCAGGTGCGGCAGGTCGAGCCGCCCGTGGAGGGTGTGCACCGTCGGGGTCGAGACGAGGCGCGCGAACGGGAACGCGAGGTAGTCCACGTGACAGTGGATCACGTCGAACTCGCGGGCGCGCTCGAACACCTGGGCCAGCTCGAGCACGTGGGCGGCGAGCGGATCGGGACGCTGCGGATCGAGCCGCAGCGCGGCGCGGGTGACGCCGTGCAGCCGGCCCCGCGTCACCGAGTCGCCGCTGGCGAACACGGTGACGGTGTGGCCGCGGTGAACGAGCTCGTCCGCCAGGTGGGCCACGACCCGTTCGGTCCCCCCGTAGCGCACGGGTGGGACCCTCTCGTACAGAGGAGCGACCTGAGCGATCCGCATGACGCGACTCCGGCACGGCGATGCGCGCCGACCCTTTGCTTTACTAGCACAGGATTTCGCGGCGTCAAGTCGCCGGCCGAGGTTTCGGCGATTTGACAGACCCCCATCGGCCGTCTAGAAGAAGAGCAGAAACACGAACCCGGGGCTCGCGACAGCGCCCCGGAAAGGAGGATCGGCTATGGCTACGGCATTGACCCGCTATCACTCGCTCTCGGATGGTCTGTCCCGTGAGGTCGGAGAGATCCGGACGCAGATGAACCGTCTCTTCGATCAGTTCTTCGGCTATTCGCCGACCTTCGGCCTGGCGGATCAGACGTGGGCGCCCGCGGTGGACATGCTGGAGACCCGCGATGAGCTGGTGGTCGCGGTCGATCTGCCCGGGCTGAACGAGAAGGACATCAACCTGTCCATCACCGGGGACACGCTGGTGATCCAGGGCGAGCGGCGGGAGCCCGATTCGCACGAGCAGGCCACGCCCTACCGGCGGGAGCGGTGGTACGGGAAGTTCCAGCGCAGCTTCTCGCTCCCGATGCCCGTCCAGACCGACCGGGTCAAGGCGCGGTATCGGGACGGCGTGCTGACCGTCTCGCTGCCGAAGGCGGAGGAGATCCGGCCTCGGGAGATCAAGATCGAGACGATCTGATCCCGGTCCGATCGGCCTCCCGCACGGGGCGGGGCCCGATGCCCGGGCTCCGCCCCCGCCCCCGGACGCGGGCGCGGTCTGCGCGCTCGGCCACTCGCGCTCACCCGACCGGCAGCACGTGGGTGTGGTCACGCCCGCCGCTCGCGGGGCGAAAGCCCATGCGCTCGCAGAGGCGCACCGCGGTGGGATCGGCGACGCGCAGATGGAGCCGGTCGAACCACCCGCGGGCGGCCGCCACCACGTCGGCCACCAGCTGCTCGCCGGTGCCGCTGCGCCGGCTGGCCACCCTCACGTAGAGGGGCCGGAGACGGCCGACGCGCGGATCCTCGGCGTAGGGATCGACGCTGAGCCCGCACACTCCCACCACGTCGCCGCCGGGGGTGGTGGCGACGTACAGCGCCTCGCCGGGCCGATCGAAGCGGTTGACTCCGCTGCTCCACTCCTCGACGAGTCGCCGCACGCAGGCGAAGCCCTGCCGCTCGCTCTCGGCCAGGAGGGCCGCGAGGCGCTCGGTCGGCGTCTCGGTCACCCGTTCGACGACCGCCCGCATCGGGCGGCTCGTCAGTCGAGCCCCCAGGCGCGCACCTGCTGGGGCACCACCCGGAACATCACGCGGTCGGCCGGCATCGCGCGCCCGCCCCAGTAACCCTCGAGGTGCGGATGGTACTTGTCCACGATGCGGGCCACCAGTGCCCGGCGCTCCAACGTGTCGTCGAGGAACTGGGCCCGGCCCCGCAGGGCCACGCCCCTGATCTCGCGCCCGCGCGTCCCGCTCTCGGCCACCAGGTGCACGCGCGGATCTCGTCGCAGGTTCTTCACCTTCTGGAGACCGTCCACGCTGATGAAGGTGACCGCGGCCGGGTCGTGCAGGAACCACATCACGGTGATCAGCGGCGCGCCGTCGGGGTTGATGGTCCCGAGGAGCATGACGTCCTTGGTGGCCAGGAACGACTGCACGCGCGGATCGTCGAAGCGCATCAGGGAGCGATCCACGCCTTCATGAACGTGTTGTTGTCGTAGGTGGTGAGCCCGGGCTTGTAGTTGCGCAGCTTCTTGTCCTTGAAGAACCAGCCCTCCACCCATCCCACCGAGATCGAGGCGTGGTCGCCGCGGGCGAGGAGATAGCGCTGCAGGTCCCAGTAGGCCTGCTTGCGCTTCGCGCGGTTGGTCTCCTTGAGCGCGCGCTCGGCCAGCTCGTCGACCTTGGGGTCGGAGTAACCGCCGTAGTTGCTGCCGGCGTCGGTGGTGTAGGCGATGTGGAACACGCCGCTCGGGTCGTTGATGTCCATCGCCCGGTCCTGGGAAGCGATGATGGTGAAGTCGCCCTTGCCGAAGGCGGCGTAGCCGGCCGCGCTCTCGTGGGTCTTCATGGTCCCGCGGATGCCGATCTTGCGGAGCTGCGCGATCACGAGCTGGCCGCGGTCGACGTAGTTGCCGACCTGCCGCACCGCCACCTCCACGTCGAGCCCGCCCGGATAGTGCTTCTCCACCAGCTTCTTGGCCTCGGCCACGTCCGCGTCCTTGGGCTGGCGGCAGCCGGGCGCCTTGTTGACCTCCTCGAGCGGCAGCGCGAACTCCCCCACCAGCTTGGGATCGAGGATCGCGCACGGCACGCCCGCGCCCTCGAGGGCCTTGCCCACCAGCTCCTGGCGATCGAGGGCCAGGTTCACCGCCCGGCGCATGTCCGGGTTGTCGAAGGGCGGCTTCTTGGCGTTCAGGTAGACGAAGAACACGGTGTTGATGGGGGCCTGGTAGATGTCCACGTCGGTGCGGGCGCGCGCGAGCTCGTCGGCCTGGGTCTTGCGCATGGGCGGCCACGCGTCCCACAGCATGACCTTGCCCGCCTTGGCCGCGGCCAGCTGGGTGGGCCCGCCCACCAGGATGAACTGCTTGACGCCGTCCAGGTACGGCAGCCCGGGCATGAAGTAGTTGGGGTTCTTCTCCCACTCGATCACGCTGCCCCGCTCGTACTTCTTGAACTTGAACGGACCCGTCCCCACCTGGGCCTCGACCGAGTTGAGATCACCGTACTTGGCCAGGATGTGCTTGGCGGCCACCCGGCACCAGGCCGACGCGATGGAGGGCACGAACGGCGCCGCCGCGAACTTCAGCTTGAACTCCACGGTGTACGGGTCCACCGCCTCCACGCTCGCCACCATGGGCTTGAGCGCGGCGCCGCACTTGGGGCTCTTGAACTCGGGGTTCAGGATGCGGTCGAACGAGGCCTTCACGTCCGCCGAGGTGAACGGCTGCCCGTCGTGCCACTTCACGTTCTTGCGGAGGTGGAAGGTGTAGGTCTTGCCGTCGGCCGACGCGGTCCACTTCTCGGCGAGGTCCCCGATGATCTGGCTCGGCTCGCCGGGGTCGTACTGCAGGAGCCCGCTGTAGACCCCGGCGGTGGCCTGCTGGACCACCAGCGGCGATTCGGCGTGCACGTCCAGTCGGCCGGGGTCGCCGTAGTCGAACCAGTTCAGGATCCCGCCCGGCCGCGGCTTCTCCTGGGTCGCGGCCGGAGCGGCCGGCAGCAGCACGACGAGGGCCAGCAGGGCGCAGCGAACGGTCAAACGAGCCAGTCTCGAGCGCATCGGCATCGCGGTCGCTCCTTTGCGGGTTTCGCGGCTAGCCGAGGCCGCCGCGGAGTCGCGGATCCGTGAGGTCACGAATCGAATCGCCGAGTAGGTTGAGGCCGAACACGGCCAGGCTGATCGCCAGTCCCGGGAAGAATACCATCCAGGGCGCGGTTTCGAGCGCCTGGATGCCCTGCGCGAGCATACCGCCCCACGAGGGCTCGTCGGGCGGGGCGCCCGCGCCGATGAAGCTCAACGACGCCTCCACCACGATGGCGTAGGAGATGTTGGTGGTCACCAGGACGATGTAGCTCGCGAGGCAGTTGGGGAGCAGGTGCCGCACGATCACGCGCACGCGGGAGGCGCCCCCGGCCTCGGCGGCCTCGATGTACGGGGTGGCGGCCACCCCGAGGGCCACCGACCGCAGGGTGCGCGCGGCGGTGGGGGTGAGCAGGATCACCAGGGCCAGGATCACGTTGTTGACCGACTGCCCGAGCGCGGCCATCAGGGAGAGCGCGAGGATGATGGGCGGCAGCGCCATGAGGCAGTCGACCACCCGCTGGCTGCCGGTGTCGGCGGCGCCCCCCACGTAGGCGGTGACCACGCCCCAGAGCGCGCCCAGGGTGATGCCGAAGAGCACGGAGGCGAGCCCCACGTAGAGCGAGAGGCGGGCGCCCCAGATCACCCGGCTCAGCACGTCGCGCCCCACCTGATCGGTGCCCATCGGGAACTCGCGGCTGGGCGCCAGGTAGGGCGCGAACCCGGTCTCCTTGGGCCCGTGCGGGGCGAGCCGCGGGGCGAGCAGGGCGACCAGCACCAGGACCAGCACCACCACCGCGCCCGCGGCCCCGAGCGGCTGCGCGCGCACGACCCGCGCCATCCGCGCGGTCACGGCGCGGCCTCCGGCGCGGAGAGGCCCGGTTCGCGCGCGCTCATCTCACGCATAGCGGATGCGCGGGTCGAGCCACGCGTAGAGCAGGTCGACCACGAGGTTCACGATGAGGAACACCAGCGCCATCACGAACACCATGGCCTGCACCGTCGGGTAGTCGCGCTGGCTCACCGCCTGGATGAGGGCCGAGCCCATGCCCGGCACCACGAAGATGGTCTCCATGATCACGAGGCCGCCGAGCAGCCGCCCCCCCCACCAGCCGATGAAGGTCACCACCGGCAGCAGCGAGTTGCGCAGGGCGTGGCGGTAGATCACCGCCCGCTCCGCGAGGCCCTTGGCCCGCGCGGTGCGCACGTAGTCCTGCCGCACCACCTCGAGCATCTGGGAGCGCGTGAGGCGGGTGATGGGCGCGCTGATGTAGTACGCCTGGGCCAGCGCCGGCCACACCAGCTGCTTCAGGTTCTCCCACGGGTTCTCGGTGAACGATACGAACTCGAGCGGCGGCAGCCAGCGGAAGAAGCGCACCAGCCCGTAGAGGATGAGGGCGCCGGTGAAGAACAGCGGCAGGCTGAGCCCGCTCAGACTGAGCAGGCGGGACAGATAGTCGAGCACGCCGTTCTGCCGCACCGCCGAGACCACCCCCAGGGGGATCGCCCACGCCATCGCGAGGAGCAGGGTGAGGATCGCGAGCTCCATCGAGCGGGGAAACCGCTCGCGCAGGATGTCGACCACCGGCCGGCGCTGCACGTAGGACTGGCCGAAGTCGCCCCGCAGCGCCCCGGCCACCCACTCCACGTACTGGGTGACGATGGGCCGGTCGAGGCCGAGCTCGTGGCGGATCTGCTGGATCTGCCGCCGCTGCACCGCGCTCGACTCCGAGCCGGTCTGGTAGACGAGGATCTCCGCGATGTCCCCCGGCACCAGGCGCAGCATGACGAAGATGAGCATCGAGGCGCCGATCAGGGTCGGCACGAAGAGCAGGAGCCGCCGCAGGACGTAGGTGGACACCTCAGAGCCGGTGCCGCCGGATGGTCTTGGCCATCGCCTCCGGGCTGAAGCCGAGCTGGAGCAGGGCCGCGCCCATGTCGAACGACTCGCGGTAGGCCGCGATGCGCCCGTCGCGCTTCTCGAACAGGCTCATGCCGCGGAAGCGCACCGGACGCCCCGCGCTGCGGGGGATCGCGTCGCTCACGACGTAGGAGAAGGTCCACTCGGAGGCGGCGGCCGCGTCGGTCTCCACCACCGACTCCATGGTCCAGCGGTAGTCGCGGCCCTCGCGGAACATCCGCTCGAACATCGCGCGCAGGGCGGCCGAGCCCGCGTGCCCGCCGAAGAAGGTGTCGTGGTAGGCGCCGTCCGGGGTGAAGCAGGCCACCAGCGCCTCCACGTCCTGCCGGTTGAAGGCGCGCTCGAACTCCCGCACGACGCTCATGCTCGGTCTCCCTTCAGGCGGCGCCCCGCGCCGCGGCTCAGTGGATCACGAAGCGCAGGTGCCGGTGCGCCTCGCGCAGGGCCGCCTCGGCCCGCGCGGGCTCCGCGGCGCGGGAGAAGATGAAGCCGAGGTAGCGCGAGCCCTCGGGCAGGGGCACCACCTCCTGGCCCTTGTGGAGCGAGATCGTCACGTCCTCGATGTCGGGCACCGCCCGCGCCGCGTCCAGGCCGTGCACCTCCTCGAGCACCCCGCCCCGCGGGATCGGGATCATCATCACGCCGGCGGCCGCGCGCTCGCGCTCCATCTCCACCGGCAGCCCCAGCGCCCGGCGCAGGATGAGCTCCTCGAGCGACAGGCCGGTGCCGAAGCGGAGGGAGCGGCCGCAGAGCCCGCCGATGGAGCGGGCCGCGATCTCGAGCATCACCGGCTCGCGCCGGGGGCCCTCGCCGGCGAGGCGCAGCTCCGCGTGCACCGCGCCGTCGGTGAGGCCGAGCGCGGCCGCGGCCCGCGCGGTCACCTCCCGCACCGCGGCCTGCACCGCGGCCGGCCAGCGGGACGGCGTCACGTAGATGGTCTCCTCGAAATAGGGGCCGTCGAGGGGGTCCGGCTTGTCGAACAGGGCCAGCGTCCGGAGCCGTCCCGCCTCGAGCAGGCCCTCCAGCGCCACCTCCGCGCCGGGCACGAACGCCTCCACCACCAGGCTCTCGGTGCCCTCGCCCAGCGCGGCCACGTCCGGCTGGCTCAGGATCGCCCGGATACGCGCGACCGCGGCCACGAAGCCCGCCTCGTCGTCGGCGCGGATCACCCCCCGGCTCGCCGAGAGCACCCGCGGCTTCAGCACGCACGGATACCGCACCCGGCGCGCCGCCGCGGCCGGGTCCTCGTCGAGGCGCACGATCGTGAAGGAGGGCGACGGCACGCCCGCCCGCGCGAGCCGCTCGCGCATCACCTGCTTGTCGCGCGTGGCCCGCGCGGCCGCGAGCGGGTTGACGCGCAGCCCCAGCGCCTCACCCACCGCGGAGGCCACCACGGTGGTGACGTCGTCCACCGGCACCACCGCGTCCAGCGGCCGGCGCGCCGCGTAGGCGCGCACCTCGCAGGCCGCCGCGGCCGGATCGTCGAACGGCAGCGTCAGCAGGTGGTCGGGAAACTCGCCCGCCATCACGTTGTGGCGGTCGGAGGCGATCACGAGGTCGACGTCGAGGGCGCGCGCGGCCTCGACGAAGTCCTCGGTCCGGTAGGTGGTGGTCGGAATGAGGAGCAGCAGTCGCTGGGAAGACGCCATGGCCGCGGCGGAGCAAAGCTTATCACGGCACGTGGGCGGCACTTGGGGTATACATGAGAGCCCGGCCCCCTCCGGGATCCCCGCGCACGAGGAGGTCAGTCATGCAGGTCGGCATCATGATCGAGGGACAGGAAGGGCTCACCTGGGAGCGCTGGCTGCGGCTCGTCCAGGCGGCCGAGGACATGGGCTACCAGTCGCTCTGCCGCTCCGATCACCTCACCGGCCTCTGGGGCGAATCCAAGCGCCCGTCGCTCGAGACCTGGACCGCCCTCACGGTGCTGGCCGCGCGCACGCGGCGGGTGCGCTTCGGCCCCATGGTGTCGCCGATCACGTTCTATCATCCCGCGCTCCTCGCCAAGATGGCGGTGTCCCTCGACCTGCTCTCGGGCGGGCGGCTGGACCTGGGACTGGGCGGCGGCTGGAACGAGCACGAGCACGCGATGTTCGGGATCCCGCTGCCCCCGATGAAGGAGCGGCTCGACCGGCTGGAGTGCGCGGCGCGCTACGTCCGCGCGCTCGGCGTGGGGGAACCGGTGACGCTCGATCAGCCGTACTACCCGCTCCACCGGGCGGAGAACTATCCCCTCCCCACCTACGGCCGCCTGCGCCTCGTGATCGGAGGCCGCGGCGAGAAGCGCACCCTGCGCATCGCGGCCGAGTTCGCCGACGAGTGGAACGTGACCCGCGTGGATCCCGAGACCTTTCGACAGAAGCGCGAGGTGCTCGCCAAGCACTGCGCGGCGGTGCGCCGCGACCCGGAGACGATCACCCGCTCGCTCATGATTCCCCTCGCCATCGGGCGTGATCACCACGACGTGGGCCGGCGCATCGCGGCGGCCCGCGTCACCTTCCCCCAGATGCCGGCCGACGCGGAGGGCTGGCGCGGCGCGAGCTTCCTGGTCGGCACCCCCGACGAGGTGGTGGAGCAGATCCGGGTGTGGGAGGACGCGGGCGTCCAGCGCATGCTGCTCCAGATGCTCGACCAGGAAGATCTCGCCGCCATCGAGCTGTTCGCCCGGCAGGTCCTGCCGCGCGTGAGGTAGCCCCCCTCCGCTGGTGGCCGCGCTGCTCACCGCCGACGGCCTGCTCGCGCTCGTCACGCTCTCCGCCATGGAGATCGTGCTCGGGATCGACAACGTGGTGTTCATCGCGATCCTGGTCGGCCGCCTGCCCGAAGCCCAGCGCGAGACCGCGCGCCGCCTGGGCCTCATCCTGGCCCTGGGCATCCGCGTCGGCCTGCTCTTCGCGATCTCGTGGATGATGGGCCTCACCGCGCCACTCTTCACGGTGCTCGACCGCGGGATCTCCGGGCGCGATCTCATCCTGCTCGGGGGCGGCCTCTTCCTGATGTTCAAGGCGACCTGGGAGATCTACGCGAAGGTGGAGGGCGACCCGCACCAGCCCGACCCCGGACGGGCGCGCGCCGTCCTCGTGTGGGTGCTGGTGCAGATCCTGCTGCTCGACATCGTGTTCTCGCTCGACTCGGTCATCACCGCGGTGGGCATGGCCAACCAGCTCTCGATCATGATCACCGCCATGGTGATCGCGATGCTCGTGATGCTGGTGTCGGCGAAGACGGTCAGCGATTTCATCGAGCGGCACCCGAGCCTGAAGGTCCTCGCCCTCGCCTTCCTGCTGCTGATCGGGGTGATGCTGGTGGCGGAGGGCATGGGCTCGCACATGGAGAAGGGCTACATCTACTTCGCGATGGCCTTCTCGCTGCTGGTCGAGCTCCTGAACATGCGCTACCGGCGCAAGCACGCCCCGCGGGATCCCGCGGGCGCCTAGGCGCGGCCGGACTCCCCCGCGAAGCGCAGCAGGGCCAGGGTGAGGGCCAGCACCACCGGGCCCAGCACGAGCCCGATGGGCCCGAACGCGCTCACCCCGCCCAGCAGGCCGAGGAACACCGGCAGGGTCGAGATCTGGGCGCGGCCCGAGATGAAGAGCGGCCGCACCACGTTGTCCGCGCTCGACACCACCGCGACGCTCCACCCCGCCAGGACGAGCGCGGCCACCCAGTGGCCCTGCAGGAACAGCACGATGACCGCGGGCACCCAGACCAGCGCGGTGCCCACCATCGGGATCAGGGACGCCACCGCGGCCACCGCCCCGAACACCACGGACGAGGGCAGGCCGACGAGCTGGAAGCCGATGCCCACCAGCAGTCCCTGCACGAGCGCGGTGAGGAGTGAGCCGAAGACGACCGCGCGGATCACCGCCCCGATGTGCTCGATCAGCTCGTCGCGGCGCTCGAGGCGGAGCGGGATGAGCCGCGCCGTGGTGGCCACCATCTGCCCGCCGTCGCGCAGGAAGAAGAAGAGCAGGAAGAGGGTGATGGCGAGCCCCACCAGCGCGTTGAGCGCGCCCACCACGAAGGCGCCGCTCACGCCCACCAGGCCCTGCAGGCCCGCGTGGACGCCGGTCACCAGCCACTGCTGGATCTGCTCCGCGCTCACCGGGGCGACCGCCTCCGCCCAGCGGATCGCCCGGCTCACCACCGGAATCTCCAGCAGGTCGCTCGCCCCCGAGATGCCGGAGGCGGCCACCATCTGCTGCACGCGGCCGAACAGCTCGCGGGCCTGGCTGGCGAAGGCCACCGCGAGCAGGGGCCCGGGCGCGATCAGCACCACCGCGGTGAACAGGGTGAGGATCCAGGCCGCGAGGGTGGGGCGGCCGCGCAGCCGTGCGGCCAGGATGCGCTGGACGGGATGCAGCAGGAACGCGAGCAGCATCGACCAGAGGATCGCGGCGAGGAACGGCCGCACGATCGCGAACAGCGCCGCGGCCAGGAGCGCGGCGGTCACGATCGCGAACACGCGCGGATAGAAGCGGTCCTGCGATTCGAGCATGCCGGCATGGATAGCACACCGGCCGCGCGGACGTACAGATCAACACGCGCGTCAGAGCGATGACACCCGGGATCGGCCCTGCGTGCTATCTACCGGTGATTACAAGGCGCGCGGGGCCGCGGCCGCTGGCATCGCGATTGCTCTCCTGCCCCCTCTGCGGAGCCTCTTCCCGACAATGGCAAACCCGTCGCGAGACGGGGACGCAAAGCCGCGGGTCAGGCCAGGACGCCTGACGGCCGGGCTACCGAAGGAAGGGCGCACTTGATGGCGCTCGTCGGGATCTAGTGTCGCTCCGCTTACAGGAGGATCCCGATGCGACAGCACATTTCCCGCTTCATCGTGCGCCGGCTCGCCGCCCTCGCTCTCATCTTCCTCATCCCGGTTCCCGCGGCCGCCGACGACGCCATCATGGCCATCGACCAGTACAAGACGGCCAAGGCGCGCACCCTGGCCACCACCTACCAGCCGGTCCTCAAGCAGATGCGCGAGGAGATCTACCACTGCATGCCGTGGGTCGGCGTGCAGAAGGCCGGCATCGGCTTCCGCCAGCCCAAGGGCGCGGTGGAGGACGACCGCTATCTCTCGGTGTGGATCGTGATCGATCAGGACGAGGACGCCCGCTTCGCCGCGCTGCCCGCGGAGCGCCGCGCCTCCGCGATGTTCTCCCGCTACGGCACCGACCTGCTGCGCCGCATGGCGTCGCACCAGGCGCTGGTGGCGGACCCCAACGTGCAGGGCTTCTCGGTCGTGCTCTCCTGGCTCAAGCCGGGAACCGGCGGCGGCGCGGTGCAGCCGGTGAACGAGACGCTCGCCTTCTTCGTCGACAAGCAGACCACGCTCAACTATCTGGCCAAGCGGGTGCCGGCCAGCGAGCTCACCCGTCGCGCCAAGTTCTCCCTGTTCGACGGCGTGCAGGACATGGGGCGCCTGCCGCTCGAGGTCTGGGAGGACTCCTTCGTCCGGACCTACAAGGTGTCCAACTACGAGGCGCCCAAGGGCCAGAAGTGCTCGGGCTGATACCCGGCCGCTCCTGACCCCTGACGAACCAGGTCGCTCGGAGGAGCCCGATGCCAGCGCGAGCGCAGCGAGCGGGCTCCTCCGGGCGGCCGCTAAGTCACCGGCAGGCGGTCGCCGGCTCGGTACCACACCGGGTCGGCGCCCGGCCGGAACAGCTTCACCCGCGCGGTCCCGTGCGCGGTCACCACGCCGTCCTCCACCGTCACCCACGCCCCTTCCTCGAGGCCGAGCACCGGGTTGTCGTTGACCACGTGGTACTCGCGGATCCGGTCGTCGCGGGTCTCGCTGAAGGGCGCCATCATCGGATCGGCTTCCTTGTAGTGGGGATTGATGTTGAAGCCGACCAAACCCAGGGCATCGAAGCGATCCAGGGCGACCACGTTCCAGTCGTTCGTGGTGAGGATGGTCGGTCCCGCCACGTTGGACCCCGCGCTCGCCCCCAGGTAGGGCATGCCCGCGGCCACGCGGGCGCGAATGGCCGGGAGGAGCCCGGCCGAGCGCAGACGCTGGAGCAGGGCGTAGGTGTTGCCGCCCCCCATGAAGAGGGCCTCCGCCTCCGCGAGCGTGGCGAGCGGCTCCACGTTCCAGCGCAGGTGCAGCAGCTCCAGGCCCGCCCCCTCGGGCGGCGGCGGCGCGAGGGCGGCGCGGATGCGCTCGAACCCGGCCGTCTCGTCGTGGAGGTTCGCGGCGGTCACGAAGGCCACCCGGCGCAGCGGGCCCAGGAACTCGGTCAGCGCGGCGCGGCCGACCGGCCCGAGCGGGCCGCCGGAGTGCAGGAACAGGCGCACGCCGCTCAGCCCAGCAGCCGGCGCAGCTGGGACATCGACTTGACGAGGTAATGCGCGACGCCGTCCACCCCGCCCTTGGGCGCGAACAGCACCGCGGTCATCCCGACCCGGCGCGCGCCCCGCACGTCCGAGTCCACGCTGTCGCCCACCATCGCGGCCTCGTCGATGCCGAGGCCCATGCGCCGGAGCGCCAGCTCGAAGAGGGGCGGCTCCGGCTTGCCCACCACGATGGGGCGTACGCCCGCCGCGGTGGCCACCGCCTCCACGACGGCGCCGCAGCCGGGCAGGAACTCGCCGTCCTCCAGCGGCAGGCGCGGGTCTATGTTGGGGGTGACGAAGGCCGCCCCCCCGGCCACCGCGCGGGCCGCCGCGGTCAGCCGCTCGTAGCTGAAGTCGAAGTCGTTGCCCACCACCACCACGGTGGCCTCCCGGGCGCGGTCGATCGGCACCAGGCTGTGTCCCGCCTCGGCGAGGACCTCGCCGAGCTCGGGGCCGCCGATGGCGAGCACGCGCGAGACGCCCCAGCGCTGGGCCACCACGTCGCCGATGATCTCGAGCGGGGTGAGCACCTCGGACTCCTTGGCCTCGACGCCCAGGCGCACGAGCTTCGCCTGCATGGTCCGGGCCCGGGCGCGCGAGTTGTTGGTGAGGAAGCACAGCGACTTGCCGCGCTCGCGGATCACGGCCAGCACCTGGGCGGCCCCGGGCGTCAGGACGTCGCCGGTCCACACGCAGCCGTCGAGATCGAAGACGAAGCCACGCATGTCGCGCAGCGTGCGGCGGGTGGCGCTCATGGTCGCGGTCGGATACTAACACGCGGGCGCCACGCCCGGGGGCCGGCCACCGGCGCCGCCGCCCCTCTCAAAACTTTGGGCGCGACGACCGGCGCGCTAGAATTCGAGGAGCCATGAGTCGAGGCCGGACCTACACGCTCCGGAATGCGGCCTCCATCGTCTTCGCCCTCACGGCCGTGATCCCCCTCCTGCTGTTCACCTACACGCTCTACTCGCTCAACCAGCTCGGGCTCACCGAGGCGCAGATGGGGCTCGGGGTGGCCCTGGCCTGCGCGCTGGTGGGGCTGTTCATCTTCTCGAACCTCATGGGGCGACTCTCCGAGGTGCTCCGCTATCTCGAGGAGCAGCACGCCGACGGCGCAAACCCGGCCGCGACCTCGCCCGGGAGCCCCGAGACCGCGACCCCCGCGGCGGCGCGGGCGAAGATGCCCGCGGCGGCGACCGCCCTGCACCAGGGCGGGCTCGAGATCCCCGGCCTCGGCACCATCACCGCCGCGAGCCGCGCCGCCTCGGCGGCGCGCCACGCGGCCGGGATCTTCGACGAGGTCCAGAAGACGATGTGGCAGGCGGAGGCCCAGCGCCACCTCGGGCGGCGCGTGCTGATCTCGGTGAAGAACTCGATCGAGCCGATCGAGGGCAGCCTGGCCCAGATCGCGGAGGACGGCGTCCTGCTCGAGCAGGGCGACGAGCGGGTGGCGATCAGCTACCTGCGCATCACCAACATCGAGATCGACCCCACCCAGTCCTAGGCCCGCGCCCGCCGCAGGACCGCGCCGAGGGCCACCCGCGAGCGCGCGTCCGCGGGCGCGAGCCGCAGCGCCTCCCGGAAGGCCGCCTCGGCCTCCCGCCATCGCTCCTGCCGGGCCAGCAGCTGTCCGAGTCGCGCGTGGGCGTCGGCGAGATCGGGGTCGTGGGTGATCGCTTCGCGCACCGCGGCCTCCGCCTCCGCCAGCCGGCCCTGCCGCTCCAGCGCGGTCCAGAGGCCGAGCTGGCTCGGGGAGTCGCTGGCCCGCAGGGCGAGCGCCTCGCGGAACGCCGCCTCCGCCAGGTCGGGGCGGCCCCGCAGGAGGTGGACCGCGCCCAGGCCGCGATGCGATGCCACCCGGCTCGGCTTCACCGCGATGGCCTCGTGGAAGGCCTCCACCGCCTCCTCGTGGCGGCCGGTCTCGGTGAAGAGCTCGCCCAGGTCGCCCCACGCGCGCGCGTAGGTCGGCTTGAGCCGGACCGCCTCGCGGAAGGCGGCTTCCGCGTCCGCGTGCCGGCCCTGCGAGTAGAGGGCCATGCCGAGCCCGCGGTGCAGCGGCGCCGCCTCCGCCTTCAGCGCGAGCGCCTCGCGGTACGCGGCCTCGGACTCCGCGTGCCGGCCCTGCCGGCCCAGGCTGAGGGCGAGGTTCGACCGCGCCACCACGTGATGGGGATTGAGACGCACCGCCTCGCGCAGGGCCGCCTCGGCCTCCACGTGCCGCCCTTGCCGGCCCATGGCGATGCCGAGCTCGACGTGGAGGTCCGCGTTGTCGGGCGCGAGGGCCACCGCGCGGCGGAACTGCCCCTCGGCGGCGCCGAGCAGTCCCTGCGCCTCGAGCGCGAGACCGAGGTCGGCGTGCAGGTGGGCGTCGCCCGGCTTGAGACGGATGACCCGCTCGTACACGCGGACCTCGTCGGCCCACTTGGCCTGACGGCGGTAGATCGTCGCGAGGGCGAGATGCGCGTCCAGCCGGTCCGGCTCGCGCCGGATCGCCTCGATCAGGGCGGCCTCCGCCTCCGCGTAGCGGCCTTGCCGCTCGAGCACGCCGCCCAGCCGCGCCCGCCAGCGGGCGCCGGTCGCGTCGAGGCGCGCCGCCCGGGTGAACGCGCCGACCGCCTCCCGGTACCGCCGCTGCCGCTCGAGCATGAGCCCGAGGCGGCCGTGCAGGACGGCCACCGCGGGCCGCAGCGCGATCGCCGCCCGATACGCCTCCGCGGCCTCGCCCCAGCGGCGCTGGCGCCGATGGGCCTCGGCGTGCTGCACGTGCACGCGCGCCGAGGCGGGATCGAGGTGGGCGGCCCGGCCGAAGGCGGCCGCCGCCTCCGCGTGGCGGCCGAGCGCGGTGAGGGCCGCGCCGAGACCGCGATGCGCCACCGCGTTGGACGGGGCCAGGCGGAGCGTGGCCTCGAACGCGGCCACCGCCTCCTCGGCCCGGCCGAGCCGGGCGAGGGTCACCGAGAGGGCGTGGTGCGCCTCGCCGCTGCGCGGGGCCAGACGGACCGCCTCGCGCGCGGCGGCCTCCTCCTCCGCCGCCTTGCCGAGCCGCCGGCAGACCGCGGCGAGGCGCAGCCATGCGGTGGGGTGGTCGCGCTTGCCGCGGATCGCGGCCCGGAACGCCCGCTCCGCGGCCGCCCACTTCCGCTGCCGCTCGAGCGTCAGTCCCAGCTTGAACTGCGCCTTCACGCTGCGCGGATCGAGCGCCACCGCCGCGGTCAGGGCCTGCTCCGCGTCGGCGTAGCGCCCCTCACGGAGCGCCCGATCGCCGCTGTCGAGGCAGAGGGTGAACTCCGACACCTCACCGCCCCTCGCGGCGCGGGGTGATCCGGCTCAGGACCAGCTCCGCGATGTGCGCGGCGGCGTCCGGCCGCCGGAGGCGTCGCAGCGAGGCCTGCATGCGGTCGATGGTGTCGGGATCGGAGAGCGCGCGGCCGAGCAGGCGGCGGAGGTCGCCGCGGGAGCGCGCGACCAGCGCGATGCCCGCCCGCGAGGCGAAGCGCTCGTTGCCCGCCTCCTGCCCCGGCAACGAGCCGTACAGCAGGAGCGGGACCTCCGCCGCGGTGGCTTCGGCCAGCGTCATCCCGCCCGCCTTGGTGACCAGCAGGTCCGCGGCGGCGAGCAGGGTCCGCACGTCCTCCACGAAGCCCACCACCCGGATCGGGCTCCCCGCGGCGAGCCGGGCCAGGCGCGCGCGGAGCCGCTCATCGCGGCCGGCCACCACCACCGCCTGGAAGGGCCGCTCGACCGTGAGCAGCGCGCGGACGACATCCGACAGCCGGCCGAGCGAGCCGAGCGTGCCCGCCATCGCGACCACCGTCGGCCGGTCGGCGGCCAGCTCCCAGGCCTCGCGCGAGGTGGCGGCGTCGATCGATCGCGAGAACTCGCCGCGCACCGGCACGCCCGTCACCACCACCCGGTCGGGCGGGATGCCGCGCGCCACGAACTCGTTCCGGACCTCCTCCGCGGCCACGCAGTAGCGGTCCACCGGGCGGGGCATCCACTGGCTGTGGGCCACGAAGTCGGTCACCGCAGTGGTGTGGGGCGGCACCGCGCGGCCGGAGGCGGCGAGCGCGGCCATCACCGCGGCGGGTGTGGCGTGCACGGTCACCACCGCGTCGGGTCGCATCGCGTCGAGCAGCCGGTCGAGGCGGGCCAGGCCCAGGCGCGTCACCCCGAAGGCGAGCGGCGACTCCGGGCCCAGCCGATCGCCCAGACGGTAGGCGAAGGCCCACACCGCGGGGGCGTGCCGCAGCAGCCAGTAGTACGCCGCGCGGCTCGCCCGCGCGAAGAGCGGATGCACGAGCGCGTGGAAGTGATCCACCACCACCGGCTCGGCGCCGCGCGCGGCGAAGGCGGCCGCCAGGCTGCGCGCGGCCTCCGCATGGCCGGATCCATAGCTGGCGGTGAGGATGAGGACGCGCATGTCAGAGCGTGATCGGCTCGTCGACGTACACGGTGTACCGCCGCGGGCGGCCGGCCGTCGCGGTGGCGGGATCGACGTAGAGGATCGAGGACTGGCCGAGGATGGCCGCGGGCAGGATCGAGAACCGGACGAAGCTCGTCTCCTCGGGAGCCGCCACCGCCTGCACCGGCTCGCGCCCGCTCTCGAACCAGGCCTCGCCCGGGGCCACCGTCCTCGGCGCGGCCTCGCCGACCGTCACCTCCAGGCGACCGCGCAGCAGGCAGCGGATGCCGCCGCCCCGGTGCCGATGCCACGGCGCCACGCCCCCCGGCTCGAAGTCGACGCGGTCGCAGCGCATGAGCCAGCCGTCGCCTCCCGCGAGGTCGATCGGGTGCTCGAGCAGCACGCGCCCCCCCGCGGGCGGCGGGGGCTGCCGCACCAGCTCCACGCGGTACACGCGGGCCTCGCCGCCCGCCGCGCGCGCCCGAGGGGTGCCGGGGCCGATGGCGGGCGCCGGATCGTGGCCGCCCTCGGCGATCAGCACGCCCTCGCGCGCGTAGAGCACGCGGGGCACCGTCGGGGGCGGCGCGGGCGCGCCCGCCGCGAGCCGATCCTCGATCAGCCGGAGACTGTGGGCCATGAACGGGCTTCCATAGTAATCGCTTGGCGCTGCGCGGCGAAACCCCTACCCTGACCCGGTGACCGCCACCCCGTCTCCCCCGCCCTCGATCCGCGCCCGATGATCGCGTCCGCGGAACGCGCGCGCGGCCGGCTGCTGGTGGCCGCGGCCGCGGTGTTCTGGAGCCTGGGCGGCCTGCTGGCCCGCAGCGCAAACACCGATCCCTGGACCACCGTGTTCTGGCGCGGCCTGTTCTGCGCCGCGTTCCTGCTCGCGGTCACCTCGCTCCGCGAGGGCCGCGGCACCGCCGCGGTCTTCAGGGACATGGGCGCCGCCGGCGTGGGGATGGCGGTCTGCTTCGCGATCGCCTCCACCTGCTTCATCATGGCGCTGCACCGCACGTCGGTGGCGAACGTGCTGATCATCCAGAGCCTGAGCCCGTTCATGGCCGGGCTCATGGGCTGGCTCTGGATGGGCGAGCGGGTGGCCGCGCGGACGTGGCTCGCGATGACGGTGGCCCTGGTGGGCAGCGGCATCATGGTGTCGCGCTACTTCTACGCCGCGCCGGCGCGGGGCTCGCTGGCCGGTGACGCCCTCGCCCTCGCGGTGGCGCTCGCCTTCGCGCTCGCCACCGTGCTGCTCCGCCGGCGCCGTCAGGTGCAGATGCTGCCCGCGGCGGCTTTGGCCGCCGCCCTCACCTGCGCGGTGGCCTCGCCGTCCGCGAGCCCGGGCACGGCCGGCGCGGGCGACCTGGCGCTGCTCGCCCTCTTCGGCGCGGGCCAGCTGGGCCTCGGCATGATCCTGTTCACCGCCGGGGCGCGCCGGATCCCGGTGGCGGAGGCCTCGCTCATCGCGGTGCTGGAAAGCGTGCTGGGCCCGGTGTGGGTGTGGCTCGCCCTCGGCGAGAATCCGGGAGCCCCCTCGCTGGCCGGGGGCGTGGTGGTGCTGGCCGCGCTGGCCGGGCACACGGTGGCGGATCTGCGGATCGAGCGCGCGGCCGCCGCGGCGGCGACGGCTCAGTCCGGATCCGGATCGCGGAACCGCTCGTCCACCGGCACCTGATAGGCGTCGGCGAGCGAGTTGGTCTCGCACGCCATGCCCACCACCGCCAGCAGCTCCCCCCGCATCGCCTCGGTCATGCCGGCCCTCCGCGCGCCCGCGGTGTGGGAGGCGATGCAGTAGTCGCAGCTGTTGGCCGCGCTGACCGCGAGGTAGATCATCTCCTTGGCGAGCGGATCGAGCGCGCCCGGAGCCATCACCTGCTTGACGCTCTCCCAGGTGCGGCGCAGCGTGGGCGGATGGTTGGCGAGCGCCTTCCAGAAGTTGTTGATCCAGTCCGTCCGGCGGGTGGTCATGATGTCGTCGTAGACCGCGCGCACCTCGGGGCTGGCGTCCTCGTAGTCGATCAGTCGGGTCACCGGCATGACAGCACCTCTCTCTATTCGCCTCTCAGCGTGGGGTCCAGCAGGTCGCGCAGCCAGTCGCCGGTGCGGCTCACCACGATGGAGGTGACCATCAGCACCAGCCCGGGGAACGTGGAGATCCACCAGGCGGAGTCGAGGTACTCGCGGCCCTCCTGCACCATGCCGCCCCACGAGGGCGTCGGCGGCTGGATGCCGAGCCCCAGGAAGGAGAGCGTGGCCTCCAGCACGATGGCCCGCGCCAGCTCGAGGGTGGCGATGACCACGATGGAGGACAGCACGTTGGGCAGCACGTGGCGCAGGATCACGCGGACGAGCGACCCGCCCAGCGCGTGGATCGCCTCCACGAACTCGCGCGAGCGCAGCACCAGCACCTGCGAGCGCAGGATCCGCGCGTAGGACACCCAGCCCGAGAGCCCGATCACGACGACCAGGGTGGGAAAGCTCGGGCCGAGCACCGCGATGATCCCGATGGCGAGCAGGATGAACGGGAACGCGAGCTGGGCGTCGGCCAGGGTCATGATGATGGCGTCGGTGCGGCCGCGGCTGAAGCCGGCCGCGAGGCCCGCCGCGGAGCCCAGCACGCCGCCCACCACGACCGCCGCGAACCCGATCACCAGCGACACCCGCGAGCCGTAGATCACCCGCGACAGCACGTCGCGACCGAGATGGTCGGTGCCGAGCAGGTGCGCGTGCCCGTCGGCGCCGTTCCAGGTCGGCGGGGCGAGGCGCCCGCGCAGGCTCTGCCGGATCGGATCGAGCGGGGCCAGGATGGGGGCCGCGGCCGCGATCAGGAGCAGCGCGGCCACGAAGCCCACCCCCAGCCACACCAGCCGCGACGAGCGCCGGCGGCGGGTCCTCACCCGCGCGGGGGCCGGACCCAGGACCGCCTCAGCCGGCGCGGACGCGGGGATCGAGGAGGCCATAGACCAGGTCCACCACGAAGTTGATGATCACGAACATGACCGCGGCGAGGAACACCGTGCACTGCACCACCGCGTAGTCGCGGTTGTAGATCGACTGCACGGCGAGCCGGCCGATGCCCGGCCAGGAGAACACGGTCTCGGTCACCACCGCGCCGCCCAGGAGCGTGCCGAACTGCAGACCGGTGATGGTCACGACGGGGATGGCCGCGTTCTTCAGCGTGTGCTTGGCCACCACCCAGGCCTCGGCCACGCCCTTGGCCCGCGCGGTGCGGATGTAGTCCGCGCGCAGCACCTCCAGCACCGCGGAGCGGGTCAGCCGCGCGATGGAGGCCATGGTGAAGGCGCCCAGGGTCAGCGCGGGCAGCACCAGGTTGCGCCAGTCGCCCCGTCCCGAGGTCGGGAAGAGATCGGCCTTCAGCGAGAGGAGCAGGATGAAGAGGATGCCCAGGAAGAAGGTGGGCGCGGACTGCCCGACCAGGGCCAGGCTCATCGCGGCGTGATCGAGGACGGTGTTGCGGCGCATGGCCGACAGCAGCCCGATCGGCACCGCGACCACCGCGGCGAGCACGAAGGCGGTGAGTCCCAGCTCGACGGTGGCCGCCAGGTACCCCCGCACCACGCTCAGCGCGGGCTCGCGGTAGTGGATCGAGCGGCCGAAGTCGCCGTGGGCCAGGTTCGAGAGGAAGACCATGTACTGCACGGGCAGCGGCCGGTCCAGGCCCAGCTCGCGGCGCACGCGCAGGATCTCGCTGGTGGGAGCATCCGGGGGCAGGAGCAGCGGCACCGGGTCACCGGACAGGCGCATGACCACGAACACCACGGTCGAGACCAGCCAGAGCGCGATGAAGGCGCGGAAGAGCCGCTGAGCGAGGAAGGGAACGAACCCGCGCATGGCGACCCCTCACCGTGCCGTCTCCCCCACCCGGGGAGAGGGCACGGTGAGGGGGAAGTCGGATCTACGCCCGACGGAACTTGAAGTTGAAGCGCCGGATCTCGAACTGCTGGTTGGGGTTCGGAGCGAACTCGACGTACTTCTGCACCCCGTAGTCCTCGTAGGGCTGGATGACCGGGATCCACGGGAAGTGCTCGAGGAAGATCTTGGTCATCTCCTTGTAGGCCTGCCCGCGGAACTTCTCGTCCACGCTGAAGCGCGCCGCGTTGCCCAGCTCGTCGAACTTGGCATCCCGCCAGTAGTCCTGGGGGCCCCCCGGGCCCAGCAGGCGCCACATCATGCCGTCGGGGTCGCCGAGGGTCGAGGTGGGGTCCGACCAGAACACGCCCTTGAAGCTCTTCTCGCGGTTCTTCTGGGCCCGCACCGAGTACTCGATGACCTCCACCTTCACGTTCACGCCGACGTCCTTCCACATCGCCGCGATCGCTTCCGACATGGCCTTGTCCTGGGATACGTAGGCGACGGTGGTCTCGATGAACACCTCCTCGCCCTTGTACCCGGCCTTCTTCAGCCGCTCCCGGGCCTCGGCCGGCTTGTAGGCCAGCGGGGGCAGGCTCGGGTCGAAGTGATTGTCGCCCTTCGCGATGGGGCCGCTCGGGACGATGCCGCGTCCGCGCCAGAGCTCCTTCACGATCGCCTCGCGATCGATGGCGAGCGAGAGGGCCTGCTTCACGAGCGGGTTGTCGAGCGGCGGCCGCTTGCTGTTCACCGCCAGCACGTAGAGGCCGGCGTAGAGGGCCCCCGCCACCCGGGTGGAGGGATTGGCGGCCACCCGGTCCTCCTGGTCCGGCGGCAGCTGGGTGATCACGTCGACCTCGCCCTTGAGCAGCGCCGCGATGCGGGGCGCGGTCTCGGGGATCGGCCGCATGATCCAGCGGTCCATGTCGATCTTGCCGCCCCAGTAGTCGGGATTGGCATCCAGCACCGCCCGGTCGTCCTTCACCCACGAGCCGAACTTGACCGGCCCGGTGCCCACCGGCTTCGCGTTGAAGGCATCGTTGCCGACCGACTCCAGGTGCTTCTTCGGCACGATCTGGCCGCCGTAGAAGGCGAGCCGCGCGGGCAGCAACGGATCGGGCTTCTTGGTGGTGATGACCAGGGTGTACGGGTCCGGCGCGTCGATCCGGTCGATGGTGGAGAACACGGTGGCGACCATGGTCTTGGCGGCCGGATCGTACGTGCGCTCGAGGCTGAACTTGGCGTCGGCCGAGGTGAACGGATCACCGTTGTGGAACTTGACGCCCTGGCGCAGCTTGAAGCGCCACGTGGTCTGCCCCTCGAGCTTCCACTCGGTGGCGAGACCCGGATAGAGCTTGCCGTCCGGATGGCGCGACGTCAGGTTGTCGAAGATGTTGAACGACACCCGGATGTCGTTCGACGACGTGCTGTAGTGGGGGTCGAACTTCGACACGTCGCCGCTCTGGGCGGTGACCAGCTCCTTCTTCTGGGTGGTCTGGGCCAGGGCGGGACGGCTGGCGGTCGTCGGGACCGCAGCGGCGGCGCCCAGGGCGGCCGCTCCCTTGAGCAGGTCGCGTCGGGTCAGTTCCATGGTGATTGGCTCCTCTCGCGTTCTGTGGATCGCTGGGGTCCTTCGGCACCGATCATGGTGCAACTCCCGGCCGCGCCGGACGTTCGGCGGCCGATCGCGGGTGCGCCATTCTACTGGCACCGCTCAGTCCCGTCAAGGCACCGATCACCCTCAGAACAAGTGTTACCGAAACGGAAGGGGTTGCCTCAAAACCGGTGTTACCGAACCACGCACCGGAAAGGGGGCCCTGTGACCGAGCCAGCGCGCCGGGAATACGCGGC
>Ga0070741_10004810_pt1 | contig 31056 bp, 23 predicted proteins | sample Coa_R1_4_FD_66440 | JGI IMG/M metagenome (GOLD analysis project Ga0070741, IMG submission 66440) | Surface soil microbial communities from Centralia Pennsylvania, which are recovering from an underground coalmine fire - Coalmine... | ecosystem: Environmental > Terrestrial > Soil > Unclassified ... | reverse complement strand
TTCACGAATGTCCGGTGGACATTCGTGCCAGCGAACGGGTTCACAGGATGTGAACCCCGGGCGTTTTCGCGAAGCAGGACAGCGAAGCGAAAAAGCGAACCGTAGGTTCGACTCCGATCGCAATTGGTGGGCCGTGCAGGAGTCGAACCTGCGACCAACTGGTTAAAAGCTAGCGTAAACGCAAACCAGAACTTTTGATTCAACTACTTACGGAACGCCCGTTGCAACCTTTTTTTCACAACCAAGCACTCCGGAGCACGACAGAGTGGGCCCAAATCTGGCACAAAAAATTCGGAGCGATCGGGCCATGAGCAATTCTGCCATCAACACGCGTTTTCGTGGACTCAACCGAATCTGGATTGTCGAAGAATTATGTGTCGGCACGCAACTTTCGGGGTAAGGGATCGACTATTTGTAGAGCCTTTGTTTCCCGGTTGAAAGCCACGAGCATCATCCCGCCTACCACTCCGCCACGCTTCAACTCTTCGGCCATTTGTGGCGTGAGAGACTGGCTGTGGAAATCCCGTAGGAAAGCCAGAAATGCATCTATCGCCTCCTCGTATTCGGCTTCGCTACATTGCGACGGAAGTAAAAGCTTGAACCGAAGCCTACCTTCACCGTCTGCGACGATTGAATACAGCAAAGAGTAGCTGTCGCCCGCTCGAAGTTTGCCTTGCGTCGAAACGACGACCACTTCGGGCGCCGACGAACCAAGTAGTTTTGATCGAAGCGTGCTAAGCCCGGCCTTTAGCAAGTGATAATGGTCTTTGCCCATTTCCTTTAAGAAAGCATCAAAATATGCCTTCGCTATAAAAATGACGCCCGCGGTGGGCAGTAACCACTCTAGTCCAGCGTACGGACGATCCTGTTCTCTAGCCTCTACGCGTAGGTCGAGCCTTTCTGTTTTGACTGTATCGATAAAGTCAGCGAGCATCTCTCTCGGAACCGTGTGCGAGTGACTAATGCCAATATGCGGCAAAGACATAGATATTTAGGGAATCAAAAAGGCGGTGAGAGGTAGCAGCGCATTAGATCAAGCAGCGGCTGTTTTACGATGTCCCACAGGCCGAACGATATACGGATCACTAGCAACAACGCAAAGACAAGTACGGCACGAAGCAAGAAAGCATGTGCCATCTTGGACGCCGACACCTTGTCGTTAACCGGCTCCTGATTCCGTCGTACAGCGGCTAGCGTTTCTGCCACTAGCTGCCGACGAAGTGATTTTCTGTCCTGCCATATCCGCACCAAATCAGCCGGATACACGCGATGATAAGTACCTACTTCAACTGTCCGAAATGCCCAAACGCAAGCAGCACTGAAGTAAGCAAGCGCCAGCGCCAACAGTGGAAGCGTGAGCCACGTGGGAACGACAGTGAAATTGGCGTCCCAAATTGCGGTTTCGAGATATGTAAGTAGTGGAACGAGCGCTGCCGCAAGCAGGAGAAGATTCGACGCTTTCGATTCGGCTGTCTTCCGGCGGTCTTCTTCGTCAGCGACAAGACGGCGCGCTTCTTCAAGCGCTAACGCTGTCGAGACGTTCCAGTCGGTTTTCTCAATATATGCGAGATCGTTTTTCTCGACGCTGCGGGCACGCCTTTCCTCGCCCGGCGAAGCTGGGGTGAGCACCGGCCAGAAGAAATCCCGTATCTTACCGATCACGCTGCAATCCTCTGCAGCTCATCGACGATAGCTCTAGTGATCGGCATGCGTGTTCGATTTTCGATCCACGCCCATTGACCATTCGGATTCACTTCGAGAAACCAATATTGCCCACGCTCATCGAGAATCAGGTCGACAGCTCCGAATCGCAAATCTAGCGATCGCACGATCTCGATGCACTTTCTTTCTATATCTGCAGGTAGCACATGGGGCCGATGGTCGACATCCAGTCGGTGGCCCCTTCGCCAATCGACACTGGTTTCCTCATATTGCTGAGACAGAATTTCGGCAGCCAGAACGGTATCGGTCACCACGGTGGCGCGAATATCGGACAGCTTCCGAATCTCGCGCTGGAAGATAACCGGAGAAACGGCGACGGACTGAACATCGTTTTCATTAAGTACTGCGAGACGGGTCGTAAAAATAACTGACTCGTCCCCTTCCTGCTCGATCAACGCTTCTCGGACCGGCTTAACGACGGTCGGGCCAGCCGATACAAAACCCTTGGCCTCTCTCCAATCATTGCTGATCAAGGTATCCGGCACAGAGAAACCAAGCCTTACCGCAGCCGCTAACTGGCGCGGCTTATTTTCGGCCGCCATGATAGCGAGTGGATTGTTCAACCATCGCTTGCCGAGCGATGCAAGAGCGGACTGTAGAACTGCGGTCCATTCCGTTTGGCAGTATCGCCGTGCGGCGTCTGCCTTGACATTCGCGGATACTTCCGGCTGACCAGGTCGACGAAAGTATGCCGCCCTTACCTGCGACAGTTCGATTGCCTGCCCACCTAAGGCGACCTTCCAACCGTCTTCCCCAAGCCGAGGGTCAAACGAAACTTTCGCTTCTGGTAGTCGTTCGGAATTTAGCCTCCAGAACCGCAGACCGCGACGCTCGAGCTCCAATACAACAAAGTCCGAGGTCAGATCTCGTTCGTTCGTGACGATCAAGATCATTGATCATCGCGTTCTTGTCGCGCCTTAGTCTTGGTCAGGAGATCCATCAATCCGGCCAGCGAATCCCTTGGTACATCATCCCTCTCTGGTCGTGCTTCGGTCTTAGTAACAATATCAAGTAAAGAATTGGAATCCGGATCATCGCGTTCGGCGCGCTCGAACGTCTTCGTGACCAACTCGGCGAGATCTGCCGCCGCAGAAACAATCGGCTCCCCATCTTCTTGCACCCAAACTTTCTTTTGGGAGTCGTACCTTCCTGGCAGCGAGATCGCATCTCCGGTACGGCGCATGGCGAGGCCAACCAGCAAAGGAACCGTTCCCACCTCCGACTGCTGCATGACGACGTTCTTTTCTGTTGTTCGCACGACTCCTCCGCTTCTTGGCCAGTTAAAGGCTAAACCAGTCTACTAATTGTACCTTTAAGAGCATGGGTATGGCAGAACAAACGGGGGCAATTATAAAAGTCGCCTCGCTTCTCAGTCAGTACGTTCCTGAGTGTACCCTCTTGCCAGTCGCTCGGAGCCGGTTCGAGGACGTACATCTCGATATCGGTTAAACGAATTTCCGAACTCGTATATGTTTTTCTCATGGAACCGACATCGGATTTTTTCGGCCTCTTGGCCGATATTGTGACAGTGGCTGGTGCAGCCGTTACCGTTTGTCAGTTCCTTTTAAAAAAATATGTACCGCATGTCGAGGTACGACAGACCTAAAACCAAGGTCCGCATCAGCCGCGGAACGCGAATGGTGATATGAACCCCGTCCATACAATTCAATCAGTCCCAAGGGCTTTGGGAGCCTTGTGAAGGCCGACGAACCACGAAGTAATCCAAACGATTTTCAGGAACGCCTCGCCGCCGAGACTGATCCGGGGCGCCGGATGGATTTAATCGATGAGGTTCTACGTCCTCCCGAACCACAGTTGCTTGACACCTGCGTCTTACAAAATCTCGACTACCTCTATCGTACATTCGAACCAAGCGGCTCTGTTGTTCGGGACGATGCTGCAGCGGCCGCGTTAATCCAACGCTACGGCACGGAACTGGCCGACGACATGATCGCTCTCGATACCATGTATAGACGCCACGAGTACGAGTCAGGTTACCCGTGGCTAATCTGTAGCGCAGCCGTTAAGGAAGCAGGTCTTCTGAGCGGCGCCAAAGGAGAGAGCTTGAAGCAGTTCATTGAGTTCTTGACTGGGCATCAGGATGACTGGAGCAATGACGCATATCCGGGTATTGCCCAAGGTCTACTTCTGACTCAAGGTTTCCGAGTATCGCCGTTGATTCTAAAAGCCCTGAGCGTAAAGTCTCCGGAAGAAGTTCACAGTACAAACGGGCCTCTGAATTTTCTACCGGATCAAGGGGACCGGCTCGTTGCAACCCATGCCATGCTCTCCAATATTCCTGTTGTTCTCACTACTGACCGCAAGAGTTTCTGGACGCATCGCGAACGTTTATCAGAACTGGGCGTACAGGTAATGCGTCCAGTCGAACTGCTGAATCTGTACGAACCATACTGGGAAGCGCTAGACAATGAATTCCGGCGAAGATCAGGCAAGGCCGAGGCCGACAACTGAGCAGGAGCCGTTTCCGCCGCCGCTCAGATTTCCTTTTCAGACAAAGACTCGTGGGTAGATAACATTAACCGTTGCTGCTCACCGCGTTTGCACATCACAGACTTCTCTGACTTCAAGTAAGCTACTTTGCGTACTTCCCGTCACAAGCACAGATAGTGTCTGATTACTAAGCACACTGAAATACCTCGCTCAACGTGCCAACGGTAACCGTTGCGATTTCCTCAAACGCGTCCGGAAAGCGAATATGGACGCCCAATAGGCGCAAGCGCATATCGGGTGCAAGTAGCAGTCCGTCAACACGGCTTCGAAGCAGCACCGACTGGCCGACTAGGCGCGGCAGTCCAGCGATAACATTCGCGATCCAGCTCGATGGCCCATATACGCGTTCTATTTCGACCTCGATATCCCCGAAAGGACGTAGGGAGTCGCCTGGCGATGCGAGCTGTCGCTGGACAGGGCCACTCCAATAGGTCGCGCACAGATGCCGAACTTGGCACTGACAACAGTGATCGGGGTGCGGCTGGGCGGGTGGAGGCGATTGTGCGGCCACGCGTTTGGCTGCGGCAGTACGATCCAGGATCGTCTTCTCGAGTATTTCGAGTTCGCCGGCGCTTGGTACCGGCACCGGCACATCGCCGCTCCTGTAAGCGATGGCAAGTTTATCGACAAGGCGGGCGTGCGGATTTAGTACGTTGTCGCGGTACCAAAGCAGCGCGTACAGGCGCACTTGAAACGCATGCAGTTCATTCTCGGCGCCCGTCTTATACTCCGTGATCGCACAATGCTCGGGGGTCAGCGACAGGAGATCGAGCCGCGCTTTCCATCCAATTGCAGGCGCTAATACGGCGAGTTCGGTGTACATACCGGCGGTCAGCGCGGTGCGTTCGCGGATCGGGGACGCGCCGCGCGAGTAGCGACGTACAGCTGGGCTCCCCGTTAAGTTGGCGCGCAATACAAAATTCTGCACCTGTGTGCGCAACTGCGGTGTCTGTGTGTTTAGCGTACGTCTTGCGTGGTCAATCAAGTGGCGCGCCCGTGGGTTGTCCGCATAGCGCACCAAGAGTTTCTCGATCGTTTGCTCGAGGACGGCCGTATACCCCCCGAGTTCCTTCATTACGGTGATCCCGCTCGCGGATGTCTGAGACATGCAGCCCGCGTACGTGAGCGCGGAGACGATGGTTTGTAGCGCCGCGTGAACGACCACCCCGCTGAGGAAGGCGAACTGCAGCGTCCGCGGGTAACCTCGGCCGGACCATACGTTCTCGTACGTGGCTTCGCTGAGCGCCCAGCGGTGAGGACATCCTTCGATGTCCACCAGCACTGAATAACTCATGACGTCCGGCGGGCTCGGCCAGCGCGCCGGCGGGCGGGCCCATAACAACTGCCGTGTGGTGGTGTCCTCCACGTGAACGACGGTTACGGGAACGCCGACAGGATGCGGCCGGTAGCGGCCGGCAGGTTTCTACGAACCACTAATTCGTCTATGGGAATCATCGGCGTCCCCGTACCAAACTCCTTGAGGTCGTTAAGCGCGGAGTTCGCTAGGAAGTCGGGTGTCAGCGGCCCGTGCAGAGCGACCACCGTTCGCGTACCGCTCGTAGAGGTAATTACGATGGGCGCTTCGATACTTCCGAGCCCGGGGACGTCAATCGTCTTGTTACGCTCGATCGTCACATGGGCGAGCCCCTGACGCTGCAGATCTTCGAACAATGTTTGGGTGGAGCTCTCCATGCGCGTCGCATTGAGGATCGGCGCATCACCGCGAAGCAAGAAGCGCAGCAGACTTGCGCCTAAATGGCGGTCGAGCAAATCGTGTTCAAACTTGTTTTTGTAGCTTCGAAGGCACCGGTAGCACGAGCGATCACACTGATCCGGGCAGTGCTCGAGGATCGCCAAGGCGTCCTGGAATAGCGTGAGCCCCAGATCGCCCGCACGTTTCGAAAAGCCGGCGCCGCCCGGTAGCGTGTCGTAGACGTAAATCTCGGCTTCCAGGCCGACATGACCGGTCTCCGTCAGTGCCGGACGATACTCCGACTGGAGCTCGGACGCCTCGAGTCCCAAGCGCACACACGCCGCTTTGGTGATGGCTTCACTGACGGTGCGCAGCGCCACATCGGTCGATAACACGCCGGGCAGGACACTGATGGGCGACTCGACTGACAGCGAAATGAGCAGGACGTCCGAAATGAAGTCCGTACCCAGCACGAGACCGCTCGTGGCGCGTCCGCCTGGACACGTTTGTTGTCGGCCTGCCGGGAAAGGCTTGTCATGCGCACGAGTGACCTGGCCGTTCGGCATCGTGGTGGGTTCGATCAGGCCACAGAGTGTGCAATAGGTGTAGCCTTCGTCCCGCGGCCCGCGGTTCGTGACTAGCAAATGTTGGCGCGTGTGATAGATGCGAAGACGCTCGTTCAACCGTTCCCAACGATCGCTGTCGGCCGGTGTTGGCGCGGTGAGCTTCGCGCGCGTGGCGTAACTGCGCGCCGGCGGATCGTCAGGCGTCGTGCCCTCTGGTTTGTGAGCGGGATGCGCAAATCCGGGTGGTCGCAACCAATAAGTGGCCGGTCCCAATGTTTGTTGTCCGCCGCACGCCGGACAATCGCGCCGTTCATCGCGCGCGCCATCTTCGATGCGCACTGTGAGCGCGTAACGGCAACGCACGCACTCGTAGTAGTAGCGCCTCGTCTGCCACGCGTGAGGGCGATCTTCGCGAATCGGCGAATATATCGCGCCCGAGGTCCACAGCTTGTTGGCGATCCATACTTCTTTGCCCGGCGCGTATTGGGATAGCGCGACCGCGAGGCCTTGGGATGGTGTGAATTTGTAGGCCATGTGATAACCCGAACCGGATCGGTCGACGTCGAAGACGTGAAACGACGCAACATCGGTCGGGAACGCATAGCGCGGCAGTATGCCTTTATAGAGCAACCGATTGAGCAGATGCTCGTCAACCTCGTTGTTTCCCTGGCGCTCCTCGCCCTCCTCTTCCGGAAGCTCGAGCGATGGGTCAGTTTCGGACGACGCTTCAGCCGCCGCTGTCGGCGCTGGTGCTAACGCGGGTGGGGAAATCGCGCGATCAATCGGCTCGAGCGTTTCGGCAACGAGGTGCGCAAGTAGATGCGCGCGATCGGTAGCGTAGAGTTCGCGCGGCAACCATGCCGCGACCTCGTCGCGCAGCGACGCCTCGTTGGATTGCAACCAACTTTCCAAGTCGCGGCGATTCAACAACGATTGTGGGTTACGGAATTCGGAGACGAATCCCAAGACCTCGAAAAGATGCGGTTGCTGGTCCGGCTGCACCGTCGGCATGCGTATCTGAAGGTAGCGCTGAATGAGGTACGCGGTGATGTGACGCCGCACGATATCCCGGTTGCCGAGCGTGAGTTTCGGATCTTCGACGGAACCCCGGATCATTTGGTCAGGATTGGAAAAGTAGTGCTCGTCATGGCTATCGGCGCTACCGAACGCGATGACGGTCGCGACGGCGTTGCCGCGGCGGCCGGCGCGGCCGGCGCGCTGCTGGTAGTTGGCGCGCGCAGGTGGCATGTTTCGAAGCGCGACGCCGCTTAAGGTGCCGATGTCGATACCGACCTCCATGGTGGTCGTGCAGCTCAGCACATCGATAGCCGGCCGCTCGATCCTCTCTTCGTCCGGTCCAAGATCAACGTCCTGGAACAGCAGCTCATGCTCCTCGGACTTGGAATAGACCTCATGGGCTTGGGCCGCGCCAAGTTGCGCCGTGTGTTCGGCCGCAACGAGCGCCATGGGTGGTTCGGGCGGGTCGCGCTGCGCCGCCACGGCGGTTCCACGGTAGTACCCCTTGCGGGCAATGAACACAGGGTCACGCTCGGGATCGATGACGACCGCCGTGTCCTGATCGCATTGAATACAGATAGTACGCCCCGGATAAGGACGCTGGACCGTGCGGCATGACTGGCAGTACGCCCATGCACCGTCGAGCTCAAGGGAGAGTTCGTTTCCTTTGAGTCGGTATTTCTTTGGCTCTGGGGTAGGCTCGGTGAAACGGCGCACCATCTCCGGTAACCATGCCGTTTCGAACAGACGTTTCGCCGCCGGCGTCCCCATGAGTCTGTTGATGAAGTCGAACTTGCCGGAGGCGGCGCGGACTTCGTTGCCCCACCAGGTCGGTGGCATCTGCGGCAACCAAATCCCATAGCGCTTCCAGCCGTGCAGCCAAGAGCGGGCTAAGGCCAGCTTTTGCTCGGAGGTTGTCGCCACGCCAGGGATATCGGGCAGGGCCGAGAGATGGCGCGTGTGACGCGTCTGCTCCACTACCGAGGCGAGCGCCAACGCCTGCAGGCCGTAGTAGCGATCCGTCACGCAATTAACCATTGCGGACAAAAGCGAAAGCGGCGGTGTTTCTCGCGTGATACGGTTATAGAGCTGCATGAACTCGTTCTCTCGCTCGAGTACGCCGCTCTTGATCGCATCTTCGACCTCAGCTTCGGCGTGCCAGCTTTCACCGAGCTGACGCTCCGGTCGCAGTCGCACGTCGAGCTGCTGGGCCGCAAGCAGCACGGCGAAGTACATGTCCGAAAGCGAAATCAGTGGGAGTACGGCCGGGAACCGCTGAAGCTGCGCGTACCCGCGCACAATCAGCGGCCGCAGGGCATCCCGCCTTGAAAACGACTGAAGATTCGGTGCGAGGCGAGCTGCCGTTTGCCGCGAATCGGAAAACACCAACACTTTACGACCACGCAGTGGGGCAAACGACGTCGCGGCCGTAGGACGTGGCGGTTGGATCTGTATTTGGCGTGTAATGAGCGCGCGAAACGGTTCGTCACCCTTGGTCTGATGGTCCTGTACCGAGGAGCGCCCGAAGTTGGCGCTTTCACCGCAAACCGCACAGGGCCTGAACTGGCCGCGCCGGCAGTTTCTCGAGTCCTCGTCGGGATCAGCCGTCACGCGGTTGGGCCGCAGGTAGACTTGCCGGCCGCGTGTGGGGGCGCGTTTGGGGTTGAGCCGCCCCGTCACCAGGTCGTACCCCGCCGGTTCCGCGTCCTGTATCACAACCGGCCCCTCGAGCAATAGATCGATCGGCTCGAGTTCACCATATTCGCCGGACAACGTTCGAAATGCGCCGCCCGGTTCGGCCCAAAGGAAGTCCGGCTCGTCGACGTTGTTCGTGTACGCGCGGGCGTAGGCGGTGCCGCAGTGGCGACACGTATAAAGCTCAAGGACCCGGGCGCCACACCCACACTCGTCACGCGGCTGGCTGTAGAGGCGGCCGGTGGGTCCTCCGCGCTCACCCGCGGGCAGCACCTTGCACTGCGGATCCATGCAAGCCCACAAGCCGGCCAGACCACGATAGAACGAATGCACGCGGCAAGGGAGGAGCCCAGGAGTGTCTTCCTTTTCGCGCGCGATACTCCCGAGCGCGAGGAGCGTTGTGACTGCACGTTCCGCCGTCTCGTGCGGCACGTTCGGGAAGATTCGCTCGCCGATCTCAGCGACCGGTTGCGCCTGGCGCATCGTCGAATTGATCAACGCCGCCATGGGTGGAAATTTCTCGAGGGCGTCGTACAGCGATCGCTCCAGCCTCGAGGCCGTCGGAACGCCGCGATACCGCAGGAGTGGTGCCACAAGGTTCAGGCGCGCGTCGTCATCCGCCGTCTCATAGAAGGCATCGATGTCGATCGTCGCCAACACGTCGGCATCAGCTTGTGTGCCAGGCGCCTCGGGCGCACGAATGCGGAGGTCGCCGGTCACGCAGTCAAAGTCATCGACATGCTTCCCCGCGAGCTCGGCGCCGAACTGCTTCGCGTATTCCGCGTTGTCGAAGCTCGCACTGGTGCAAATAACCTGAAGGCGATCTGGCGAGATTCCTAGGCGCATGCGAAGCCGGCGAATGAGGAGCGCGACCTCGGCGCCGGCGGCGCCGCGGTACAAATGCGCTTCGTCGATCACGAGCATGAACTTCTCGTCCAGGTTCTGCTCGAGCCATTCGCGGGTGAGATCGAATATCGGCCGCTCGAGCGGACGCATTAGCATGTACTCGAGCATGGAGTAGTTTGTGACCAGGATATCGGGCGGCGCGTCCTGCACTTCGTGGCGGGTCAAGAGCTCGGGGTCGGTCGCCAGCGTGACACAACGCTTGAAGGCACCGGTCTTTTTGTCCTTCCAGTGGCCCGATTTCTTGCGGCTAGGGCCATAGTACCAGGCAATCAGATCCGGCTTGGCGGGCCATTTACCGCGCCGGCGCAGCTCAGCGACGAGCCGCTTCGCCTGATCATGGTCCGGTGCGGACGGATCGAGGGCGGCTTCGAGCTTCGACACGTAATACTTTCCGATCGGAGCGAGCCGGGTCTGATCTTTTTTCGCTTCGCGGACCCCGGGGTAGAGCGTACGGCTCGTATAGCGCGCGAAACGCGCCGGACGGCCGGACCATTCCATGAATGGCTCGACGATCCGCGGGTCTCCGAAGAGCAGACGCAGCCGGCCGAGTTGATCGTTGACGAGCGCGTTCATCGGATAGAGCACCAGCGCTCGGACAGCGCTGGTGCCGCCGAAGGCCGGTCCCTTGCTGCTCGCCTCGATAGCGAGCTTGCCGAGGATCGGAAGGAGGAAACATTCTGTTTTACCGGAGCCAGTGCCGGTCATCACCACAAGGCTTCGGTCCTCGAGCAGCGATTTCGTCACCGCCTTGTACTGGTGCTGAAACGGCGGATCATGAATCAGGATGTTTCCGCTGGCGGCGCTCGAGACCCGGCCAAAGATATCGAGCACGGCTTGCGGAAGCTTTGATCGTGCGAAGGAGTCGGTCGTAACGTAGCGGGGTGTGCTCTCAAGGAAGGGGCGCTGGTAGATCACGCCTTCTTGGTTCAAGAGCCGCGCTCGTTCGCGGATCAGGATTGGGTGACTGATGTGGTACGTGGCTTCGATGTATTCGCGCAGCGCCTGGCGCAGCTCTTCGATCGTTTCCCCAATGCTCGTTGCCATTCTTAGTCCTTACTCGCTGTTCCGGTACTGTCGATCATCCACAAATGTCGATGCAGGAACGCACATTCCTCATCAGCTTCGCCCCGCGGGATGCGGTACGACAGCAAGCAATGCGTCGGCGGCACGCGTTCGCCGATGGCATCGAGCCGGCGGACCGCCCACATGGGCAAGGGCGAAAAGAAATCCATTGTGACAAAATCATCGTCGCTCGTCCTGCGCTGGAAATGCTGCGAGACACCTTGGATGGCGTCGATAGCCGCCTGAATGTGCCACGCCTCATCACAGCCACGGAAGCGACTTTTGGCTAAGGGAAGGTCGATAAACCGTTGCGGACGACCGTCTTTGAGCTCGACGTAGACCCAGAGGTCGGCACCATATACCTGCGGACGGCGGCCGACAAACTTCCCCGTCAGCTCGATTTTGTCGATCCACCGCCCACGATAGTAGGTGACGGGTTTCGACGGGTCGATGACGGTGAGTCCATCGATCCCGGTAGCGAGCGGTTGGCAAGCCTCGAGTTGCCGATCGAGGCGCGCGATCAAGGCTTCCGCAGGTTCCGCCGTCGGGCACTTTAGCCATGCTGCATGGGATAGATCGAGCAGGCCATAGTCGCGCAGTCGATCGCGAAGGTCCGCGATGCTTGCGGGCAGACGCCGCGTGTGGTTTGCAAACCGAACAAGTGGCTCCAGGTCGTCCGGAAGCGCCGCCACGCGATCGGCGGCGATGCCGAGGAGCAACGCCGATCCGTTGTCGCGCATGACGAATGCGGGCGGCGCGGCATACACGAGGTTCGGCCGCTGGGACAGATCTGCTCCGGACACGTCACGCGTTTCCAGTAAATCGCCGTAAGCGGTCATCGCTTCGAGGATCTGCTGGGCCTGTTCGGAGATTGCCTCGAGGTCCGGGACGAGATCGCGCAGCGACCGGATCACTGCGCGCACTAACGTGGTCGGCGAGGCCGGACAATGCAGCGCGGCTGCACGCCGTAGATTCGCGGCGAGCGCCTCGGGCGAGGCGAGATCGCTCCTCGAAGACAGCCCTAGCATATCGAGGATGCGCTTGTGGACGTCCGGAACGTTTCGCGCTGTTATTCCCATTTCCACCCCGCATAGGCCGGCCCCACATCGTTGGCGGCCTGGGTAATACAGGCGTCGACGCCGAGCACGACGGCGCGCGCGGCACGCAAAAGGATCGGACGCTTTTGAAGATCGGTGATTCCCTTTTCGAGATTGGCCGCCGCCCACTCACGCACGCAGCCACTGCTAAGACGCAACGCAAACTCAACGAGCCATGCGTTCGACATGCCTATAAACTTCCCGCACAACGCGTTGAGTCGCGAGACGCGCGCGGAAATGGGAAGTTCAGCTAAAGAGGCGACATCGCGTTCAATGACGGAAGCAAATCCCTTTTCGGGGTTCCTTGTGGCGATAGCCTCGCACAACCGGGGAAGGGCGCCGGGGTCCGACCGCCGGCGGTAGATGTCCTCCTCACGGTGCCAGTTGCCTCCCACGATGCCGGACGCGATGGCCCGCAGCAGTGCGTCGACGACGCGGTCTCGGATCTGAATGGATGCGAGGAGATCGGCACCTGCCATGCGCGCAGACGCCCATCGCTCCGCCGCCGCGAGTAGTTCGAGCAGATGAGTGACGGACGGATCCCTGATATCGATTTCGCTTTTGACCTTGAGGTCCTGGAACGATCGAATCTGAAACGGCGGCACAAGGATCGAGCGCGTAAAGTCGTCCGCGGTGGCTGTGTAGAGCCCGCCGCCGAGCGGAACATCGTATCCGTCGGCGGCCGCATCGAGCACTTCGGGCGATTCGGGGTGCGCCATGGCGTAGTGAACAACCGATAAGGACTTGTCCTCGCCGCGGTCACTCACAACCTTTGCGTGATAACACTCGGGGCCACGCCGCAGCGCCCAGCGCACCGGTTCGAACTCACGCTCGCATTCGAGACGAAAACGACCGAGTTCATCGGCGTTGATCTCGACAACGCAGGCCTGCGCCATATCGTAACAACTCGCAACAGATTTATTTCCGCGAACGTACTTTCCGAAGTACTCCTCCCACTGGGCCCCCGTGGCCGGCAGTTGCAATGGCGGCAGGACAACCTGGGTGAGCGGGTGATCAGTGCCGCGCTCGTATAACGTGATCGATCCACTCACCTGGCGACCGTTCGGTCCGTGGATCTCGATGGCGACCCGCCCTTCCCACAACTGCTCGAGCGTGGGCGTCGGCGGATCCGACAGTACTATGAATGCGCCTTGCGCTGTCACCCCGGGTGTCCATTCGTGCGGCTCGCGGATGACCACGCTCAAATGAATCGTCTCGTGGCCCAGGCGGCGATCGCTCGCCTGGAGACGAAACGTGACGCGATGCGACCCTGTCGGCAATTCTGGGAACTCCATAAAATGGGTCTTCCCCGCGGGAACGCGGCCGAACTGAATCCGCGACCACTCGTTTCCGTCGACCAACACCGCCATATCTTCTAGCGGATGGTCCGATCGAACTGCCAACACTGGAATATCGGTCGTGAGCCATTCGACGCGGGCTTCGCCGTCCCATGCCGCGGGCGGTGTGCCCGCCGGCCATATCTCTAGCGTCTTGGCATGATCGAGTACGAGCGCTTTTAGGCGCTGAATCCACGTATCACTGACAGCGGCGGGAACCGAAAACTGAAGACCATGGACGCCAGTGCAATTTAGCGCCACAACATTGGTCTCCTCGATCGGGTCCGCGAATGGATCGCTCCGCAATAACAGATAGTTTCCGCCCGCGCGCACGTTCAAGCTTCGCATCTCGTACGCGAGACCGTCTGTGGCGATCCGGAACAGCCACTGATCTCCTGGCCTGCGGAACGACTCGGCGCTCAGGACGTACTCGAGCGTCGGGTGGGAGCGTTCAAACCTGAACAATGGCTCGTTCGCGGCCGGCCACGTCGCCAAGCGCACGAGTTGTGTGCCGCGCAGCACGCGACTTTGCCAAAGCGGGGCGCCGGCGGCACCGGCGACGATACAGCGGGACCCATTGAGGATGTCGCTGAGTTCCGGGAACCGGATAAGGAGTGGCGCGAGATTGGGAATCTCCGCATAAAGGTCGAACGTCTTGGCGCCCGTCGGTTTCGCAATCATGCGCGGTTCGAGCCCAAGCTCCGGTTTCGCGGGGTGGCTCTCCGGCGCAGGTGTGGCGGGGGCGCCAGCGGCCGCGGGCCGCGGGATACCGCCCTGGGCCCGCAGTCGCGTTGCCGTAATGTGACGTGCGGCCGAGAGCCAGATCTTGGACTGCCGCTCACGCTCGAGATCCGTCGCGATGCGACGCAGCGTCGAGGGGAGAATCAAGCTCTTCGCATCGTCCCGGTCTTCGAGCAACAACGCCGTGGCGATCTGTCCGAGCAACAGCGGTTGCTGAGCAAGCTTCCGAAAGCGCGTGCTGGCGTTTAAGCTGCGTGCCGCAATCAGCGCGCCGAGTCGCTCCGGCGCGTCAAACAGTTCGCGCGAGAATGCATGGCGATTTTCATAGAGGATTTTCGCGAGCTGACGTTGTAGGTCCTTCGGCAGTATTGCGTGCGTGATGGGCCAACAAATGTTGGTGAACCACTCGGCCCAGCGGCCGGTGGGCTTTGCCCCGCCGAATCGAGCGTGGAATTCCTCAAATCGACGACGAATCCACGTGCGTGACCCGAACAACGTCCATCGCGGCGTTTCTGCTTCGAACGTCTGCCAGTACTCGTCGCCTGAGTACCGGTAACCCATCTCCGCGGCGTAAACGACCCACGGTAAAGCATGGCCCTTTAGCGGCAAGGCGCTCTGTATGTGCGCATGGATATTCTGGCGGAGTTGCGCCAGTTCTTCGGAAGAGAGACCGTGTTCGAGCGCAAAGATGGGCTGGTTGCCCACGCTCCCGGTTCGCTGCTTTCGTAGTTGCTCGAAATGCTGCTCGAGTCGCTGCTGCCAATCCGCCAAGCTCATCCGTTTCCCGTTCTTAATTTGCAGCGGAAGAGCTGTACGCTACCCCTAATATTATAAGGGGAGGAGAAATATTGGGACACGCCGGTCAGGTCTTAAACTCGATTTTCGGTCGGAACGGCCTGTACCGATTCCTCCCCTTCCTGCGCGACTCGCGCACCATGACGGAGGGGGCGCATCTTCGTGTGACGCGCGACTTCCTCCAGTACGGTATCAGATTGTATGCGCGTGCGAAGCCATCGCTCCCGCCACCAGGCCGCAATTTGCGACGTGGCTTTCGCGCCTTGCTCCATCTGGACCAAGTATTGAGGCTTACTATCTATTCCTAGCAAGTAGTTAAGGACGTTGCGGATCATGCTCACGGCATAAACTATACGGCGTCGGTGGTGCCGCAACAGCAAGTCGGAAGGAAAGTCGATCAGGTCGAGTCCCTCGCGAACTTTCCGAAGCTTAGGACTTACGCCCTCACCAAAAATACTGTTCACTCGCTGACCATTGTCCGACTGCTGCACAAGACTCACAAGTGCGTCTACCGTTTCGTCAGCGTATTGCGAGGTGCCAAACGCTTCCGAATAGCCAAGTTCTTCAAAGCGAATGCACTCCCCTTCCTTCCCGCCGATCCGATCGCAGGGAATCTTGACACGGTTATATTGGCTAGAGCCCACTCCGTAAAGCGAAGTCGTTCCAAAAAGAACCAAATGAGGAGTCCTGATAATCGGTCTCCCAGCAATTCCCGACGCAATCTCGCTTTCCGCTCTCGCGTACCGACGCCGATACTCCAGCGCGACCTCTGGACTGGCCGACAACATGCTGACCAACTTGCCGCCCAGAATAGCGTTGTACGGCTGAATCGCGCCACAAACGGAGATATCGGCAACAGCGATCCCCACCCTGGTGGCCTTCGCTTTCCGCAATATCCTGCTTACGACTTTTTCACCTTCTCGATCTTGCACTAACCTTGCAAGTTCTTTGTCGGTCGGTCTGTCACCGAAGTATTTGAGCAAAAACCGCCTCGCATGCAGCAGTTCGGCAAGTGCCAGCGCCCTTTTGCTGCGGAACAAGTGCGTGCGCGCCCGAGTTACCCAATAGTCCGTGGCGTCGCCTTTGTTACTCCACTTGTGATCTCGCGAACGAACATAGCGGTGGTGAAGCCGGCGCTGTCTAACCGCCTCCTCAAGTAACCTCTTGACGACTTCTTCATTGGGCTTCCGAAGATGATACGACGAAGCGAGTTCGTCTTCCAAAAAGTCGTCCACGTAGATCTCATCGATGGCTGTGTTCACTACGGTCACCAGCCACTTTGCAACTTTATCTGTCGGCGCTTGCTTGATTCGAGACAAGAACGTCGACGGGTGCCATCCGATCCACTTGTCTCGCTCGCGAATCTGCATGATGGGACTGCTTAGCGCCCCGATTCCCACTATCGGATGATATGGCGCTGCTCGATCACGGACCAAAAACATCATGCTTCGGCCTGGAACGCTTGTGTATTGATTCGTCCAGGTGTGCCGAAAGTATCGCCAAATGTCGACTAGGCGTAGACCGGTATGTGGGCAGCGTGCGTTGTCTGAAACGAACTGAAGATAAGGATCAACAATCTGCCTAAGGGCACCCGCCCAACCGTTGTTGATATGCGATCGGGCCTCCCGCAACGCTTCCGACAACTCCCTTCCATCTCTCATGAGCGAGAAAATCGAGACCCACCGATCACCAAAAAGGCGCGACGTCTCCATCGAACGGATGAATGCCCTTACTGAGGGCTGCCGAAGCTGTGCGTTTCTCCTGATAAGTTCTTGTCGCCGGATCCTCTCCTTTTCTGCTAGATGGTCGTGCGTTACTGCGGCGGGCGGTCTTACCACCACCGCTCTCTTTGTGACCCGCACCGGCCATCCTTGTGTTACCAAATCGGTAAGTACAAGACCCGCTGCAAGAAGTGCCTGCCCCTCGGCAGATCGCCTCTGGCCCAGGGTTTCGACGAAATGGCGACGTGCCTCCTCGATGGCGGATGTAAGGCCGTCACCTGACTTTGAGCCTTTCAAGCGCGATAGCGTACGGGCGAAGGCCACAAAGTCCTCGAGCGACTCCTTCCTACGGAGCCGCGGTTTTAGCGCGATCCAATCATTGTCAATCGCACCGTGCTCAGCCATTGAGAAATGTCGCAAGCGTGTTGCTCCACTCCGCACGATGCTTGTTTAGTAACACGGCACTAATACGACTAGAACTAGCCACCTCGCTACGGGCGGCAGCCAGGAGAAGCAATTCGAGTCTGGCACGGAACTGCTGGTCACGGGGGGAATCCCCATCAGCGAGCGGCTTATAGATCTCCCGGTAGAACGGGTGATCAGGATTGAGCAGTAGGACAAGGCGGCTGCCATCAAAGACAAAACTAAAGAACCCAGTATCCTTAAGCGTGCCTTCGATGATTCGGTATCGCGACCCTTCTGAACCGCCCATCGGGGGTTGACGCAACGCCGGATAGATCTGTTCCAGTTCCTTCATCAGAGATCTAGCTTGTAACGTTTCTTTCTTCGGAAGCCGTCGAAGGAGCTTTTCGCATTCAGTTGCCACGCGCTCAGCTTCGGAAAAGCGTTCACCGGCCTTTATTGCCAGATGTGCCTTTCGGGCGCGGGCGTTCAATGCCCTCGCAGTCGTCTCCAAATCTGGCGTTAACGCCTCCAGCAAATAGGCGGTTGGACGGATTTGCTGCTTTGTGTGCGTAATGCCGAACGCCTCGTCTAGGACCGGATCGAATTGAATTTCGCACCGCCACCAGTCGTCATAGTTCTCGCGCCGCTTGCTCCCCATGAAAAACCATCCATAGTCAACCTCTCGCCCCGCGCGGACGATCGAAACTCCAGCCCCGTTTGAGACCCCGATGCGACGCTTTTCTTCGTTAGAAAGCTTATGCCACTCATGAACGGGCAACTCAGAAAACCGAACCCGAACTGTACCAGTGACCTTGCGTTTCTCGTCATCCGCAGCAATCTCGTAGCGAAGCTCCTCTCCGAAAAGTCGTGCACCTGTTACTTTCCCGCCGGGGCGCAGGTAGAGCGGATCAATTGGGATCACGGGATCACCATTTATGCTGATGCGCACGCCCTTCCATAGAAAGTGACGGAAGCGTCTCCCTAACTCCGGCACCAACTTTCGTGTGATCGTGGAGACTCGACGGTAATCCAAACGGTCGCACCGGGTCCAAACTACAAACGTTCCCGAAGGGCCGCTGCATTGGGCAGGAGGATTCTTGATGAGTGTAGGACTTGGAACCTGATCAAGTTTTCCCTGTACTATCTCATCGATATCGAGATAGGACATATACACACGGTCGGGAGAAGCACGGTTACCTCGTTCACTGAGCCGGCGGCCCTGACGATCCCCTCGCTGAAACGACCAAGTATAGACTGTGACGCGCCGGGCATGGCTTAGAGAAGCATTCGGCAAACCCATTCCATACCTACCCAGACCACCGCGATCACCGAACCGCGTACTGCCGCCGAAACGAAGCGCCTGCCGAAGCGTAAAGGCATCCATTCCGCATCCGTTGTCCAAAACAGATACCGAGATGTCCTTCTTGTCCTCTCCGGAACTTCCGATGGAAATCGATATGTCAGTGGCGTTAGCTTGGATCGCGTTATCGACCAGTTCGGAGATAGCACTAGCGGTACCCTTGTAGCCCGAATCTCGTGTGGCGAGGATAAACTTCTCCAGCGCGATGATTGAGCAGTCCGCTTTAGAGGATGAGGCTCGGGTCATTGGTGATCACACTCCGCTGGACACAGAAAACTGCATGTATCAAGTTGCTCAAGCGTGGTGTTCGCGGTCATCGAGTCCGCTGACTCTTTGAACGGCTCGGAGAAGAAGCGGAAGAGGACTGCACTGTTGATTGCCGTGTCCTGCCCTGCTGTTCCCTTTTTTTCTGATATCGGCGGATGGCGTCCACATGACGCTGCTCCCAGATCCGCCACCCACGCCAATCTCGTTTGCAGTTGGAGAGCTCCGGGATGGGTTGCCCCTCCTTTAACCAGCGCCTAAGCGTGGCTTCGGACACCCCCGTTGCCTCCAGCAGTTGCTTAGTGGTTAGCGTTCCAGGGCGATGATTGGCAGCCGTCACTAATTTGGGGCTCCACGTTTAAGGCGTTATACCTCTAAGAGGTATCACATGCAAGCTATTGCGCCTAACAATAACGTTTCGTGAAAAATGCCGAGGAGCGTCTGGTAGTTTTAAACGATTTCGCTTGATCTGTAATCGAGGGATTGCGGGTGAACTCAAAAGGCGGTTGGAAAGCAAACCTCGACTGCTATACCGTAGAACAGTACGGCAGCCGCAAAACGTATGGCGTAAAGCGGGTCAGAATAATAGAAGCCGGCGCAGCAAGGAAGCCGTTTAACTTATAAGTCGAAATCCCTCTTATTTCCGGTAACCGCCGGGCACGCTCACTAAAAGCGGGCAAGCAGCCGGTCGGCACCGGGGAAGCCGCATTGCGTGTAGATGTCGTACACGCCTTCATCGCCCTCCTGCTTTTGCTCGTTGTAGTGCTTTGCGCGCATTCTCCTCAATCACGCCGAAATCTTCCTGGATGGTCGTTAGCCATTTGATAGCGCGCGCCACATCCGATCGTCTGACGCCTTTGGTAAGTCGTTTGATCAAGCGGACACAATGTAACGCGGTTAAGTGCAGATGTGTTGCATTTTCAACAGAACGTTTGAGTTGCGAGCTCTTCCCTGGCTTCTCGAAATCGGCACCGAAGATCTCTGCAGAATATAGAAGCTCAAGAATCGGATGGCCTTCCCCTCGTGAATAGTTGCCAGCCATTTTTGTTAGTCGCTTCTAAACGCAAGGCCGGCGTTTTGCGGTTAATCGCCGAGCTGAGCGCATGCTTCCCTTTGTCGAGTGATTCTTCATGGCTAAATATTGGGCGTTATCTCGGCCATATCGTCTTTTTAAAGAGAACAAGCGAATTGTCGTAAGATGACGCCACACTCGACGCGTACCCCTTCCAAGGAGAACCCCCAATAATGGAGAAAGCGCACAATCCAGTCACGAACGGATTCGTCGTGGATCTGAATCTCTATTGAAAAGGGGTACACGAACACCTGGAGCATCTCGTCTGACGAGACGACCACCCTAGCGTGCGTTGGACATACGTCTTTTACAGCGACTCGAAAGCCATCATTATTACTGATCATCAACGTACCCCGTTTAAAGGCCACCTCCCATCCTCGAAAGCGGAGCACGGAAAAAGCATCGCTTTCCGGCGCGCGTTCAGGCTGATGGAAGGTTAGAGGTTCAACGACGTGCTCCTGTCCAGCTCGCATCTATCCGTCCCACCATCCTCGTAGTTGCAGTAGTCATCTGTAGTGCTCTTAATCTATTTCGACAACATCTTTAGCCTTCTTGGCCGGCAGTAATTCTTCACGCAAGACCAATAACTCGTTGTCGGCCTCAATGCCGACACTGACAATTCCGTTCCTTACTCCGAGTATCTGTACTCGAATCGGTTTGCTGAAGTACGGCTCTGTACAATGTCCTTGATTGTTCAACTGCTCATCAGATTGTTTAGGCTGGATCACAAATCCTTCACCGCGTTTGCGCTTGAACAAAAGCATTTTTCCTCCGTGAAGCGCGATCGCCACAAAAAATACGGGCAAAGTTGTACGGCAACGGAGTAAGCGTCGTCCCGAACGGGGATATCACGGCTTGAGGGAAAGAAGTGGGAGGTTACTTCGCTTGCCCCAGCTTCGCCTGAGCCGAGAAAGCCGCTTCGCGGCGTTCCGACGTTAACACCGTCGTTCTCTTGCAGGCGATTCTTAGGGCGCTGCGGGCCTTTCCCGCGAATTTTGTAGCGGGAAAGTGATTGCTCCTAATTATAGAAAGATAGGAGCGACTGTCAATTCCCCCATTTTTTTGCAGGCCTTAGAGATTATGTTATCGTTAGTGTGGCATTGCTTGATACCGCGCGGCCGAATTTTCAGGATTGGCCCACGAAGGAGCGCCGGGGTTCAGCTCTGTAAACCTCGCCCACAAGGAGACGGATCGTGGATTTGTGCGCTCAGGTAATTCGGCGTGTGCTTCGCTTCGGATTTATAACCCCCCTCGTCTTTGTCGTCGTCAGTGCCGCAGCTCGACCAGCGTTCGCGTCGATACTGAGCGACTATGTCGCCACGCCGGACTCCGCTTACTCCTATGCGCCGGTAAGCGTGACGGCCGGCAATGGGTACCAACTTCATACGCTGCAAATGACGTCTCAGCAATGGCCGCGCAGCGGAGAATCTCGAACAACTTGGAAGCACGGCATGGTTATCGTTGTACCGAATACGACCATGTCATCGACAGCGATGCTTTTAATCGGCGAAGGATCGAACGGCGATCCGCTACTCGTCCCAAGGAGCAATACCGACCTCGCTATTCAGATTGCGCTTGCGACACGCTCCGTCGTTGCGGTAGTAGCCCAAGTACCTAACCAGCCACTTTTTTTCGACAACGATAACGCAACGCCATACTTCGAAGACAAGCTCGTTGCCTTCTCTTGGGATCGCGCGATGGATACGGGCGACTACACGTGGGCTGTGTATCTTCCTATGGTGAAGGCTGCTGTGCGCGCTATGGACACCGTGCAGAGTTACTTGCCGACGGCCGCCGGCATAGCGCCAATCGGTGATTTCGTCGTAATCGGATTTTCCAAGCGTGGAGCGGCAACTTGGCTCACGGCCGCCGTCGACGATCGGGTGCGCGCGTTCGTTCCAGGCGTTTTCGATGTCCTTAATATGGCGCCTCAGTTCGAACATCATTTCTCCGCCTACGGTTTTTATGCGCCGGCCGTCGAAGAATACGTCGACTTCGACATCGTTCGACGCGTGCGAACCCCCGAGGGCACAAAACTGCTCGAGGTAGTGGACCCCTACTCGTATCGGGCTGTGCTGACGAAACCCAAGTTCCTACTTAATTCAACTGGAGATCAATTTTTCCTTCCAGACTCTGCTCGCTTCTATCTAAAGCACTTGTCAGGCGAAACGCAGATTCGTTACGTACCAAACACCAGTCGCGGCCTAAGCACCTCTACCGGCGGCATTCAGGATGCGCTGGTTAGCCTTGTTGGCTGGTATCAGTCCGTCCTCCTGAATAGCGCCCGCCCTGTTATTCAGTGGCGCCAAACCACCACTGGGATAGCCGTATCTGTCAGTCGAACCCCCATCGCCGTTCGCCTTTGGCAAGCGTCGAACCCGCTGGCACGCGATTTTCGCAAAGAGACGATTGGAGAAGCGTGGACGAGTACTGATCTGCCGGTGACGGCCGACGGCATTTATACGGTCTCGCTCGATTCCCCGCCGCAGGGCTGGCAGGCGAGCTTCGTCGAATTTGTTTTCCCGGGTCCAGCTGGTGTACCCCAAACTTACAGCACGCGGATATTTATTACTCCGGATGCGTTACCTTTTAGTGTCTCAGATCCGATAAATGATCCTCAAAGCGATCGGTTCTGGCAGCAGCAGATTACAGCGGCAGCCGATGATCCCGATTCATCTAACCCCATTAGAGGGTATTTTCCGTTCCCCGTTTTTGGCCGCTACATAACATCGGTTGACGCAGCGAAGGACGTTTTCGCGGCTCCAGGTCCTGCTGCTCAAGCTCTCGAAGAATGTATCTCGACGCGACTTAACATCGCGAGCGGCCAACTCGGCTGGTACTCACCGGTCGTCTCGCACGATAAAACGCGACCTCTCTGGCGAGTCTGGGAAGACGCAAATCGGGCTTTTCAACTGGACAGACCCGCGCGCGCTAAAGAGCTCTGTCAAGGCCTAAATGCACTCTGACCTTTCCACGCGCGACTTCCGCATATTGGTCGCGGAAGACGATGAGTGGATTCGTAACCTACTCGTCCGCGTGCTTGACGATGCTGGTTATCGTTCGCGCGCTATCGATAACGGAATCGACGCGCTCGAGGAATTAATGCAAGTCGATTACGACTTGGCAATTCTCGACGTGCAGATGCCTGGAATGGGCGCCGTGGAAATCGCGCGGCGGTATCGCTCAGGGGGAAAGGGAACGCCGCTTATAGTTCTGACCGCGGATGCTAGCAGTGAAACTGCCGATCAGTGCCGCAAAGAAGGTGTGCAACTAGTCCTTGCCAAACCGGTGCGTCCAGATGATCTTCTGCAGAGTATTGGCGCGTTTGTAAATGGTTCGCACTCACCGCCCACTTCTAGCCGGCCGATTCAACACCCCACCGATTTGATCGACTACGAAGCCCTTGGGCGACTGACACAAACCTACGGTCAGGATTTTGTTGAGCAACTATTGCGGCAGTTTAATCAGCAAGCAGAAGTTCTTTTAGCCAATGTCGAGAGCTTCTACCTTGCGCGCGACTTCCAGTCCATCGAAGAGCTGCTGCACAGGTTCGAAGGAACCGCTGGAACCGTAGGTGCGGCCGCGATCGCGAACGTAGTTCGTCAGTTACGAGCCGAAATTTGCGCATCCGCTGCTCCCGATATCACTCCATGGTTGAGTGATTTAAGAGCGATGACTCGTTTGACGGTGACGGCTCTGATCAGCAAATCCGATTTTAAGCGCTGCGAGGACTAATAAGGGAGGCGGTGTAGTCCGGGTAAATATGGACAGGAAACTCGCCGTTAGGCTGACACGGTTCGTCTTTGTTGCAGCGCTCTATTCATGTCCATGGATAGCGGCAGCGGCGGAACCCGAAGAAGACGTTACACAGATCCATCCAAGCCCAAGCACCATAGGCATTGCCACTGGCCACGCAATGCCTCTCAACCTCGCTCCCGCTGTCGCTACCGTGATCACGGCGGAAGATCTGGACTCAATCGGCGCGACGACATTGAGCGAGGCACTCGCCCTTGTTCCAGGCGTATCCGTGCTGTCCCGCCGCCAAGGCGACCATTTTATATTCCGCGGTGTCCGGAGCGACTCGAACTTCAATCCCGACTGGCTGCTTATGGTGGATGGCGTCCCGCAAAGCGACGTACTGTTCGGCAATCAGCGCCAATTTATCGGCGACATCCCTCTTCAGAGCATCGAGCGAATTGAAGTCATTCGGGGACCGGGATCGGCACTCTATGGAGCCGACGCGTTCGCCGGTACGGTCAACATCATTACCAAACGGCCTATTGACGTCCGGAACTCGGAGCTCCGCCTGCGTGGTGGCTCCTTCGACACGCGAGAAGCGCGCTACCAACACTCAAATGCTTTTCTCGGTATCTCCAGCCTCTTGTCATTACAAGTAAAGAAAACCGATGGGCCCCGGCCACTGGTTGAAATGGACGCCCAAACCTTTTGGGACAGACGGTTTGGTACCAATGCTTCTCTGGCACCGGGAAGGAGGAATACTTGGGAAAACGACTACAACCTCAACTGGGATTTGCAGAAAGACGCATGGCGGCTCAGATGGCATCATCGTGAGCGCGAATTTGCCGACGCAATCGGTGGCGCCCTAGATCCAGGCGGTTACTTCACGCCGAAAGTCGACGCTATCGACTTACTCTATGACCGACCAGATTTCTCGGCTGACTGGGATGTGCGCGGTCATCTCGGTTGGTGGAGATATGACGCTGACAGCCATAATACTCGTGTCTACCCAGCCGGCGCTTTTGGTGGAACCTTTCCCGACGGCGTCTTCGACGAAATCGGCTTTACCGAAGACAGTGTGCATACGGAGTTGACCGGCCTGTACCGCGGTATCGCCAACCACAATATTCTTGCCGGCGTGGGTGCGGGAAAGAACCGAGTTTACGATGTACGTGAGCGCAGAAACTTTAGATTGCCTCCCGGCAGTTTCCCGATTCCGCTCGGCCAAGTAGTCGAACTTGGTCCAAATGACGTCTTCGCGCCCGCAAAGGAGCGGACTCTCTACTTTACATATGCGCAAGACGAGTGGGCTTTCGCACGTGATTGGACCTTGACGTCCGGCTTGCGGTACGACCATTACAGCGATTTTGGTTCAGCCGCGAATCCCCGCATCGCTTTGGTTTGGGCGACAACTGCGGACTTGACTACGAAGTTCCTGGCAGGAAGTGCGTTCCGAGCGCCCACTTTCCTCGACCTCGACAGCCGAAACAATCCTGCACTTATCGGGAATCCCGACCTAAAACCGGAAAAGATACAGACATACGAAATCTCGTTTGATTATCGCCCAACGGGTAGGTTGCGTACCGGCCTCAACTTTTTCTACCACAAAATTACTGACAAGATTCGCGCGATCCAAGGAACTCTCGAAACCACAAACGAAAATGTCGGGGAGCAAACGGGTAAAGGCGGCGAGTGGGAATGGGGATGGAGCATTACGAACAACTTGAACCTGACTGGGTGGTATGCCCACCAGAAAAACGAAACTGAAAACGGCACTGACCCTGGCTTCGCCCCTCACAACAGCGCCAGTGTAAGGCTCGATTGGCGCTTCCTACCGAACTGGTCTTTCAACACGAATGCGTTATGGGTCGCCGACCGCGCGCGGCCGTCCGACGACGTGAGGGGTCCGCCTGGCGATTACACCCTCTTCGACACGACGCTGCGTTATCGCAAGCGCAACTCTCCGTGGGGCTTTGCGTTGTCGGTCTTCAATGTCTTCGACAAAGTAGCATTTGACGCCAGCGACCCGCCCGGACAGGATCGATCGGATAATATGCTGCCCGGCAGAAGTGTGTTTGCAGAAGTGCGTTACAACCCGCCGTGGTAACGGATGCGTTAACCAAAACGCTTAAACGGAGGATGGACGATGTTCTACAACCCGACATTAGGGATGATTGCACTCGCACTGATCGGTATGTCGCTCTTCGCGCGCCAATGGCGCTTAAGCGGCATCCGCGCACTTCATCTGGCCCTCGGCTTAATCATCGCGTATGGCTGGATGTTTACCGACAACGCTTTCGGAATATGGTCTTATGTCGGTTTAGACTTCAGCACTCATACCGCAGTAGCGACTGCGCTGGTCATCTACCTTTGCGTGCATGCGCCTAAAGCGACTCCGGTGTGGCTTATCTCTCTATTCGCGTACTTCCTTTTCATGATTTACAAGGGTTACCACACCGTTACCGATATCGCAGCGACTGCTGTCGCCGTCGCGCTGCCCCTGGTTCTTCTACTGCGTTACTTAAACTCGTTCAAAACGCTGAACGTATCATCCTACAAAATATTCGGGTCTGTAGGTGTCGAGCAGTAGGGTTGAGGATACTATTCGGACGCAATCGGAATGGTAACCGTGAACACCGAACCTTTGCCCATCTTACTCTCCACCGTGATATGCCCTTTTAGTAAGTCGCACAAACGCCGTGTAATCGCCAGCCCAAGACCTGCTCCACCCGGGTGGCTCGCATCACGATTTACCTGCCGGAATGCCTCGAAGATGACCTCTTGGTGTTCCTCGGCAATTCCCCGCCCAGTGTCCGAGACCTCGATGCGCAGTTCATTTTGATCACATGTTATTTCGAGCCGCACCTTCCCGTTGCTGGTGAAATTGCACGCATTGCTCAAAAGGTTCAGCATAATCTGACGCAGCTTGTCGCGGTCCGTAGCCACGACTTGCCTCTCGCAGGCGAAACTCGCCTGCAAAGAGTTCTCGCCTCGTTCGGCAAGCGGCGCAGCGGTAGCTATCACCTCCTGCGCGAGCGCCTGCAGCTCGACGGGTTCTGTCGTCACGTCCATCCGACCGGCCTCTATCTTCGACAGGTCTAATATGTCGCGAATAAGCCCGTGTAGCTGTTCGGCCGCTTGCATGATAATGGCGATATCGTCTGCGAGGCGGCGGTTTTCCTCGGCACGCGCCATTTTCAGGGCCATCTGCGCGTAGCCCAAAATCGATTGGAGCGGCGTTCGCAGCTCGTGGCTCACGGTCGCGAGAAATTCCGACTTATGTCGGCTTGCGGAGAGCGCCAAGTCGCGCGCTTTTTCGAGTTCCTCCGTTCGCTGCCGAACCTCCGCCTCCAACTGTTCGCTGTGCTCGCGTAGCCGTCGGTCGCGATCTGCCAAAAGCTCCATTAGATTGTTGAATGCGCGCGCCATCTTCACCAACTCCGGCGGACCGACCTCCGAAATACGTAAGGCGGTGGGGTTAGACGAGGCATCGGAAAACCGATCAGAAAGCTCGCGAACCGGACGTATCATTCGATTCGTGCTCGGCAAGAGAACAGCCAACGTGAACACCAACGAAAGCAGAGTAACGACGACCACGGAGGTCGCCAGTCTTGCGCCCAATTGACCCAATGACTCTTTGCTCCGCACGACGTGTACATATCCCAGGACTTCGTCGTTCGCTGGTGAAAGAACGGTCTGGTCGTCCGACGCCTTCGCCTTGACGGCCGCTATAAAGTGCCAGTTCTGCTCGTTCTGATACACATAAACGTTGCTGCTCCTGAGCCTCGTGCGAACGTCATTTGGAGCCGTCCAGCCATCCGAGTACCGGCCACGGGTCAAGATTGCTTTACCCGCTTCATCCTGAATCGCGACATAGATAATTCCGGGAAAAGATCTCGTGCTCTCCGCCGCTTCTTTGCCGTTGTCCGCCGATCGATACAAGACGGCTAACTCGCTCTGTCGTGCAAATGACGCCGCGATTTCTTTACCTACTTGCTCTTCACGGGCGGTGACCACATCTCCTGCCACCATCGGTATTATGGTTGCGGTAACTGCAGCGAAAAGTGCAAAGGAAAGACCGACCAGGAGCATGACTCGCGTACGGAACTCAAGCTGCTTGATCGACATGCGCCAGTTCGACCGGGTCATTGGTATACCACTCCAATTTTTGCTTCCGTTGATCGACTCAACTCCAGTCCCAAATGCCGGGCGGTCCGCATATTCACGGCAAGCCGCAGCTCGCTATTCGGCCGTATACCGCTCGAAGCTTCTCCGCGGACTTGCGCTTGAAGCAATTTGCCGAGTTGCCGGCCGAGGGCGGCATAATCCGGGATAACAGAAAAAAGGAGACCGCGCTGGGCATGCTCCGGGGCGCTTGAAAATGCCACGAAGCGTTCATTCCAGGCAGTCTTCAACACCAGCTGGAGCGTCGTTTCGTCCACGGTATCCGGATCAAGCGGAAGCCATAGGGCGTCTTGCGAGTTGTCGATGGTCGCCAAGACGTCGCGGTAGGCGAGCGCGGCCTCGCGCCGGCTCGTTACTTCCCGCACGAGAAGCGAAAGACCTAGTTCACCGGCCATTGCACGCGCTCTTGCGGCAAGCCATCCCGTGCGCTCTTGATTGATGATGAGGTGAACGTGCCGGACTCGCGGCGCGAGCAATTTCAAATGCCCGAGGACTACTCGCGGATCTGGATCAAGGCTGATGCCGGAAAATTTATTATCGGCGACGGATGAGTCCCTGATGACGGCGCCGAGAACGAGAGGTCCACCCCATTCGGCCGCCCGGCTTGCTTCCAGCCCGCGTCGTCCTAGCGCGACGACACCCCTGGCAGAAACGTCGCGCAGGCGATTTGTGATGCTCGCGCGTGAATAGTCGCTGGAGAGTGGAACGCGATAGAGCGGGGCGCCGACGGTTTCGGCAATCCCGTCCGCGATGGAGGAGAACACCGTGCCGTATTCTCCGCCGATATCTGGATAGAGGACGGCGACGCTTCTCGAATCCGCACCGTGTACGGTCGAGAAGTTGGCGAGCCCGACAACGAGAAACGCACAAACCGTAAAGAAATAAACGGCTCGACCTGCCATCACCCTTCAACGTTTTTTATCAGGGCCCATCGTCCGCGCCGCTAGGCAAATCAACTCGCCCTAAGCAGGCAACGCAGCGTTACGCAACGTCCCCGGGTTAGGAGATCTGGAACCTCAGCGACCGACGTCTTTAAGGAACTGGGCGACTAGTTCATTTACGGACACTACATCTATACCACCACTAGATGCTGGTGCCTCGCACACGTTCGCTATTAATTAGCAGTGTCGCCCAATCATTGGCAGCGAGTGCAGGTGGAAAATTAGCAGAGCTGGCAAAAATGACAAGCTAGTCTTTGACGCTCTTTCCTCGATTCGGCTTCCGGCCATGCGTTGCTTCCTTTTCTAATTTATAGTTCAATTCCCCGGCGCGGATCATTTCTTGGCAAATGTCGACGAGCCGCCTTTGCGTGTTCCGCGACTGCTGTCGGAGCATGTTAAAGGCTTCATTGTGCGATATTCTCAGGCGCTCCATCAGCATGCCGATAGCGGTATTGACAGCGCGCGCTGTCGTTACTGCCCGTGACATGTTAATAGAAGCGTCTTCCTCTTTCTTCTGAATCGAGGATTTAAAGCGCTTGATCTCGTCCGCGCGTACGAGCTGAAGGCTCACGGTATTCAATACTTCAACTGTATCGAGCGGCTTAACGATATACGCCAGCGCTCCTTCTCCCGCAGCCTTCATCACCAACTCAATATCGCCGTGCACGGACATCATGATGAAACGGGTCGAAGTTAGCGAATGAATGGCTTTCGCCGCTTCTAGCCCGGAAATGCCCGGCATCCGGTAGTCAAGGATCGCCAAGTCGATCTCGTTAGTCGTCGCAATCTCTACCGCTTGCTCTCCCGAGCATGCGATAAATGTCTCATGACCGTTTTCCTTTAAAAGACGCTCGAGGATTTGGACGACGATCGGATCATCATCAGCGACAAGGATACGTTTGCTTGTGCTTGAATCTGTCGTACTCATTGGACCGGCTGGCTGCTGTAGCATCGCTTTATCATATTAAAGGATGGCACAAACCGTGGCACCGTTCAGCCTCGCATCTGCGCCGCTCGTACAACAAAACGGAGTGGCCGCGCGAACGGCCACTCCCATATTTGCTTCCTATCCAGCAGACGTCACGCCGCCAATCGAAGGATCTGCGGATGCGGAAAACCGTAGCGTCCTTGAATGAGAAGCACGTCGTTCCAGTCTATTCCTTTCTTCTCTTCCGGAATGGGCAGTGCCGGGACGACTACTTGCACTCCAAGGCCCTTCTCCGACAATCTGCGCCTGAGAGTAACCGCCGCCTCCTCACCACGCCGAGCACCGCTCACGCGGTCGGGCTTGTCCAAATCCGCCCAAATATACACCGCCTTCACACCAGCCGGCGGCTCCCACCTCTCGAGTAGCGTGGCGCTCAGCGCGGCCCAAACGGTAATTCCCGTTGCCCGATTAACGGCTAGTGCCGTCTCGACGCCTTCGGCAATACCGAGCACGACGCGCGGGCGCCCGAGCCGGACGCAACCTCCCGCCACAAACTTGCCTTCCGGCACCGGCATCATCTTCTTCGGCGACTCCACTGAAGCCTTTCCACCACCGGGCGAAAGATAGATTCGGTGGAGGGTTACCGGCCGACCAACGACGTCCGAAACAAGGCAAACAATCGCAGGAAATTCGGCGACAAGTTTTCCGTCCTCATCCCAATATCCCAGCTGGGGATGGAAACGTACCGTATTTACACGGACCAGTTGCTTTGCCGAGAGACCGCGCTTTTGCAAATAGCGTCGCGCAACTGCGGCTAGAGGATGACTGATGGCAACGCATTCGTGCCAGGTTCTCCGTAATGTCTCACGCAACTTGTCGTCGGTTCGCTTTGGTGCAACGGAAATATGTCTTGCTGCTACCCGTTGTACCTGCATCGTCTTGCGCGCATCCATGCGGAGATTGGCCGCTACCGCTTCGATGGTTTCCTGAAAAGTCCAGCCATTGAGCCACCGAAGGAGCTCAAAGCCGTTGGCTTTCGGCCCGCAGGTATTGCAGATACCGCCACCAGATTCCGCAACATCACGAAACAAGCGGAACCCGTCCTTGCCACCGTGGACTGGACAGGAGACGTGCCGTCCGACCCGTTCAAGTGCCCTCCGGTCGTTCCCTGATCCCGCCCGCATGCCGGAGTAGCGCCCAAGCTGCGGGGCCAGATCTTGCAAAATCTCTATCCAGCGGCCGCGGGCCCGATCTCGAACATCTCTTACTCTCAGTTTCATATCTCCTCCTCTTGCTTCAA
>Ga0070741_10004809_pt1 | contig 31064 bp, 22 predicted proteins | sample Coa_R1_4_FD_66440 | JGI IMG/M metagenome (GOLD analysis project Ga0070741, IMG submission 66440) | Surface soil microbial communities from Centralia Pennsylvania, which are recovering from an underground coalmine fire - Coalmine... | ecosystem: Environmental > Terrestrial > Soil > Unclassified ... | reverse complement strand
GCTTATGTTGGGTTTTGAGTTGCGCGCGTTGAGCTTCGCTTAAGAAAATCATGTTCAGCAGGTTACATGTCAAGTTGAATTTTTATCAAACGGTTTCTTGATTCACGAGAGGTATAAGTTAATGTAATTTAACGCGCTATATTATTTATGCAATTTTTATTTAAAATAAAGTTTATAAATTGCACTAAACTAAATGTTTTGTTATAATGTTAAGCATATTTTAACATAACTTAATAATGGAGATATAAAATGTTACCAGTTAATCAGGGTACGGCAACGCAATTCCAACTCACTTCTGGGCAAGCAAATCCTCCCGCAGGGTTTTCAACAGACAGTTGTTTTTCATGGCTTCACGATAAGAACGTCGCACTAAGTGCAAATATTCGGGGAGAGGTCAATTATGAATACAATCATATGCTTACAGAAAAAGGTTTATTTTCAGGTTTAATCCCTGGTAAAGATTTAGAACAACTGGGCAAGGATAGAACAACCTGTATTGTTCGTCCTGATTTTTACCTTGATGCTTGTTATAAAGTGATGATGTCCTCTTCTGCATATTCTCACTCCCATGCATTAGCCTTTGGGACAACTGATCCATTCCATGGATTAAACCTATGTACCGATACCTTTTTTGATCTGTTGCATAAGCATAATGTAGACCATAGCAAGAATGTCAGAGGCTTGGTGAATGAAAGGTATAACAACTTGCTTGTAGAATCTGGGTTTTCGAACAGAAAAATTCCTGGAAATAATCTAGAACAGTTAGGGTTAGATAGAGGTACTCTTCTCAAACTAGATTTGTATGCAAAAGCCTATCGGCAAGTGATTGCTCGATTTGAGCCCTCGACTGACCCGTTTTCCACGGTCGAACTGTTTGTATTTTCAGCCTGCTTCATGGAGCGGTACACCGATATTTTTAATTGTGCGCGAGTCTGTAAATCATGGAATAAATTTAGCGAGCATCTCTCTCTTTGGCAACAGCTTTCTAGCAAAGAAAAGATCCCAATGGTAGAGCGGCTGGAAGGGCATGAATCCAACCCCAAGCAAGAATTTAGAACTCTTTATCCGATAACCATTAGTGGAAGAATGAGTGAGGGATTAATGGGGCCGTTCTGCGGTGAGATCCCTCTTATTAGCCGGAAATGTTTTGAAAACTGCTTTCGGAAAGATCCTTTTGAATCAGAAAAATTAATGAAAGACACTTTTAATTTTGTAGTAATTCCTGGAGCTTTTAAAAGAGAATCTTGTGCTGAGTTTCCTTTTATTCTCGATGAGAATGGTGATCTAAAAGAGACTAACTCTACCGGATTAACAACTCAAACATTAGAAATTCGAAATAGAATCAAAAATTTGCAGACGCTTTGCAAATATCCTCTTAACAAGGAGCGGAAGTTTGTTTTTGAATGTATTGAGCCTGAAATTCTTGAGCAGTGTAATACTTGTCCCAATAAAATAAGTTTAATCTTCATGAGGATACGCGGTGTAAGTGGAGGTATGAATTATTCCAAGCAAAAGGCTTATGTAGAAGAGCAAGGATTCGAGGTCACTTCCTTAAGAAACAGACTCTTTTTTTTCGGGGCTTATATGTCCGTATGGTCGCCACAAAAAGAAATGTCCGTATGCTCGCTAGGTAAAGAATTCTTTCAAGATTTTACAAATTCACGCACTTCTGATGCTGTTCTCCTTCGGGAACAGAGCCATCGACCGCTTATTGAGTGGGGCAATAATTCAAATACCATTAGCATTCATATGCTTTTAGACACACAGTCAAGACGGTATGCGAGTTTCCACCCAGTACCTGTTAATATTGTTCCCTGCATCTCTGCAGAAGTCCAAAAACCTTTTCTTCAAGATCTTGGCATCATCTCTAAAGAGCATTATTCCGCAAAGTTAGGATGTGCTCCAGATCATCTGCAAAAAATTGGGATCCTAACTCTTGCTGATCTCGAAGTCCTGGGCATTCATCCTTGTCCTCTAGCTCATCTGCCAAAACCACAAGCTATTGCTGGGCAGGCAGACGATTTCAGAAAGCTTCAAGAAGAGGCTTTTGAGAAAAAGGATGCTGTGGTCTCTTGCTTAGAGACTCTTGCACAAGAAGTGAAGACAAAATCGGAGTCTAGCGCATTGCATATGGACACTGCGCCACTGCCATGGAAGCTTTTACAAGACAAAATCAATGTCGCTTATACCAACCTTTGTGAACGCTGCAAAACGCCTAAGGCTCTCTTAAGTACTTTTGAAACAGAGTCTCATCAGCTCATCATAGATGAAGTCAATGCCCTTATCGACGAGTTTAATGCGCTGAATTGCGAGTATCAAGTGCTTAAGCTCCATGCTTACGTTTCTCAATGGGGAGTTCTGAAAGCTTGGCAAAATTTACAAACCCAAGGGATTGTCTGCCTAGCGGATCTCATACAACAACATCCTGAGACTTCTCCAGACTTTCTTTTTAGGATGGGGGAATAGCCTGAGCTTAGACCGTTATTGGGTCGATGTCATCGTGCAAAGGGGGGAATCCATCCCCTTTTTGCGTATTCAATAAGCGTTTTTAACACTGAAAGGTTGACTCAGATTCCCAACTTTTCCAAAATAAAGCCAATTTTCTATCACTCATCTCACTTAAAATATTCCTTGCAGTTTTTTCAACAAGAAGAGGTTCTGGAAAATCGATTTCTGTATCGAGCGCTCGTATTTCAGGACTTTTTCAGCACTCTCGTCAGAGGGAAGCATCCCCAATCATGAGTTCAGACTGTCAGCGTCCATGTTAAGCTGTTTTTGCATTTCTAGTTCTCCAATCTCAACCTCGAGACGCTGATTTTCCTTAGTGTAGATTGCTTGCAAGCATCGAGGAAACGGTTGATTTCTTCATCTGTGAGGATTCGATCACGCCCTGCACTTTCTTTCAATTTAGAAAGGGCTTTGCATGGGTTTTCCGTAATCCAACGCAGCTTTTTGACAGCATAACCCAAGGTGGAGGAGAGGACTGCCGCATAGCGATTGATCGTAGCGGGACTTCGTTTAGTATCATCTGGCAGAGGCAAATCGATGAGGATTTTACGTTCTTGAGCGATGAGTTCGGGAGTGATATGGATAAGAGCATAGGCAGCTAGACGTTGCTTCCAGTACTCGAATTGGGAACGGCAATTTTTTTAAAGGAACGGTGATGAGAAATGGCGCCATCTCCTTCCATGCGATGGAGAAGATCAGCGTAGGTGTGATTTCTATTATGTGCTTCAAAGTTATATTGGCCGAGTTTAATGCGTCGCTCGGTTTCTTTTGCCCAGTCTTCGACAATTTGTTTGCGGTCACATGTCTTGCAAACAGTGGGATAGCCTCTGATACGGACGACAGCGCGCCATACGGTGCTCTTGCCATCTTTTGATTTTCTTTTGTAAATGGATGCCATGACTCTAGCCTCTTGTATTGAAGTTCGAGACTGGATGTGCTGGCAAGATTATTTTTCGTTGCACCATTCTTGCACCATTTGGCTTAAATCATAGACCCAAAGTTTAATTTGAGTCTACCGATTAAAGCCTAAGGCTCAGGAATTGTGCTAGATAGGAAGTTGAGACTTGATGGACTCGAACCATCGACCCTCTCATTAAAAGTGAGATGCTCTACCGACTGAGCTAAAGTCTCGTAAAATGTAGGCACTCAAAAGAGAGCGCCTACTAATGTGACCCCAAGGGGATTCGAACCCCTGTTCGCAGAATGAAAATCTGATGTCCTAGACCGGGCTAGACGATGGGGCCATTGTCTAAAAGGAAGCGATGATTATAGATCGCGCCTTTATTTTTCATCAAGAGGAGAATGCTAAAATTTGCGCGGATCGCACAAATCTATAGCTTGTGTCCTCGCGAATCAGGCTTTAAACCGTCATGATTTCTTTTTCTTTGGCGGTGAAAAGATCGTCGATTTCCTTACAGAATTTATCAGTTAGGTCTTGGATTCCCTTTTCTTCCTTCTTCATGACGTCTTCGGTAATCAGGCCATCCGCTTTCTGCTTGCGGGCTAATTCGTTATTCTTTCTTCTAATATCACGAATGGCGATTTTTGAGTCTTCCGCTTTTTGTTTGCCCTGCTTCACGATTTGCTTACGCATGGATTCATCCATCGGAGGAACGTTGATGCGAATGATGGCACCTTCGACCATGGGCTGCAAATTGAGGTTGGCCTTTTCAATCCCTTTTCCAATAGCTCCTGCTGTTTGAGGATCGAAAGGAGTGATGAGAAGTTGACGCGGTTCAGGGACAGTAACGTTTGCTAATTCTTTGATGCGCATTTGTGAGCCATAGACATCGACCGACACACCGTCCAGCATTCCTGGGTTGGCGCGATTTGTGCGCAAATTCTTCAATTCTGTTTTAAAATGCTCAAGCGCAGCTTGCATTTTAGTCTTGGTTTCTGCAGTAATACTCATGATTTATGCTCCGGTAACGAGCGTGCCTTTGGGCTGTCCGCAAACAGCTTGCAGCATGGCGCCCTGTTCAAATAAATTAAAGACGCAGATAGGGATATGATTTTCACGACACAGAGCGATCGCTGTCGCATCCATGACATTGAGTTTTTTTGCGAGCACTTCGGAATAGGTCAGTTGCTCGTACTTTTCTGCATGGGGATTTTTTTTTGGGTCTTCTGTAAAGATTCCATCCACTTTGGTCGCTTTTAGCACAATGTCTGCGTGGATTTCACTCGCTCTAAGAGCAGCAGCGGAGTCTGTCGTGAAGTAAGGGTTGCCCGTTCCTCCTACGAAAATGACGATCATTCCTTTTTGCAGGGAGTGAAGCGCATGGCCCCAATGGTAGGGTTCAACGATCGAATCGGTATTCAGAGCGCTCATCACGCGGCTGTCGATGCCAAGGCTTGCAAGAGTTTGTTGAAGAACAAGACCATTGATTGTTGTCGCGAGCATTCCGATATGGTCGGCGGGAGTTCGGGCAAATCCAAAGGCTTGCGCTTGATTACCGCGAAAAATATTCCCGCCGCCAACAACGATGCCGAGTTGAACACCGAGCGCATAGACCTCCTTGATCGATTCAGCAATCTGCTTGCACGCTTCATGCTCAACGCCAAATTTTTGCTCGCCCATAAGCGCTTCCCCTGAAAGTTTCAGGAGAACACGCTTATAAGCTGGTCGATGCGCTGATGTCACTTTATCCTCCGACTTTCCAGCGATGGAAAGCCTTGATTTCGATATGCTTGTTTAGGCGCTTGCTCTCTTTTTCAAGCAATTGCTGAATGGTCATTGTATTATCTTTGATGTATTTTTGGCACACCAAACAGACTTCATCGTAGAAAGATTTGAGCTTTCCTTCAACGATCTTATCCACAATGTTCGCAGGCTTGCCTTGAACTTGAGCTTTCGCAATTTCTTCTTCCTTAGCGCGGATCTCCGCTGGAACTTCTTCCGGTTTTAAATACTCGGGAGACTCCGCTGCGGTGTGCATCGCGATATCTCTAGCCAGCGCTTCTTGACCACTGCCGCCTGATAAAACAACAGCAACGACAATCTTTCCTGCCATGTGCGAGTAAAGACCGATAGAAAGATTCTCGTTTTTAGGCAGAATCGACATGCGCTTCACTTGGATATTTTCTCCAAGGCTTTGCATAACGAGGGCGCGCTGCTGATCCACTGTCAAGGAAGCATCCTTGCTAAAAGGAGCATGCATCAATGTTTCTACAGTTGCAGGCACAGTATCTGCAGCTTGCTGAGCGACGTCTTTGAGGAACTCTCTGAACTTCTCATTTTGAGTCACGAAATCGGTCTCTGCGTTCATTTCCACGAGAGCTACGGAATTTCTGCCTTCGGCTGCAGCGATAAGTCCTTCGTTCGTTTCGCGACCTTCTTTTTTGACCGCAGATGCCATGCCGGATTTGCGCAAAAAGTCGATTGCACCTTCCATATCGCCGCCCGCTTTGTCGAGGGCTTCTTTGCACTTGCCCATGCTGACACCTGTGCGCTCGCGCAATTCTTTGACCATTTCAGCTGTTACTTTTCCGCTCATTGATCTTCTCCTTCGTCTTTGTCGTTTTCTTCAAAAGCGGAAGCTTCTTGTTCTTCTTCCTTTTGGTCGCCTTTGGAAATGCCAACGTTGAGATCGTTTTTCCGATCGATGACAGCTTGCATCAGCGCGCGAACGATGAGCTTGATGCTCTTAAGGGCGTCATCATTGCATGCGATGACATAATCAATCGGATCTGGATCGCAATTTGTATCGACAAGAGCCATCACAGGGATACCGAGCTTTTTAGCTTCAGCAACAGCAATATGCTCGCGGCTTGGATCAACGACGATCAGAAGGCCTGGGGGCTTTCTCATTGCGCGAATACCGGAGAGGTTGCGATCAAGTTTTGTTTGTTCTTTCCCGAGAACAGAGAGTTCTTTCTTCGTTAGCCCTTCGCCACCAGAAGCGATTTTCTTCTCGATGCGCTCAAGGGTTTTGACGGATTGACGGATCGTTTGAAGATTGGTCAACAGCCCGCCGAGCCAGCGCTCGGAGACGTAGAACTCGCCGCACTCTTCCGCACATTCTCTAATCACGCTCTTTGCTTGCTTCTTTGTGCCCACAAAGAGGATCGATTTACGCTTGGAGACCATTTCTTTTACGACGCCGACTGCAATGCGGATTTGCTGCATTGTCTTCGCGAGGTCGATGATATAGATACCATTGCGCTCTTCAAAGATGAAACGCTTCATCTTTGGATTCCAGCGGTGTCTTTGGTGGCCAAAATGCGCACCACTCTCAAGTAATTCTTTTATTGTGACTTCTGTTTCTTGTGTAGTAGCCAAGCCTTGTCCCTTTATTTTTTGACGACGGCATCTTCCCTTTCTTAGCTCTCCTAGCAATGCCAAAAGAGTATGGGAAAATTTCGGTCTTGGGTTAAAATTTCAAGAATTTTTCTGAGAGCCAGATTTCAATGAAGATCCGGGTCTAAGAACAACCCTGAGTTTGTAATGAGGAAAGCGCCTGATCAGAATCGAACTGACACAAGTAGCTTGGAAGGCTACGGTTCTACCATTGAACTACAGGCGCATTCAAAATAGTCACCCTTTTTAACAAATAGGGATTTTTTTTCCAAGAAAGGAATTTGGAAATTGAAATAAAGAGAGGAATTTTAGAATTAAAAAAATCGCTAGCTACTCCAAAAGAAACGATTCTTCACCCATGTAAATAGCGAAGGCTCCTTGGCCTCTTCCTCCTTAACTTTTACCTTCTTTACCTTTAGACGGCCTTCGTTTACCAGCACGCTCGAAAAAGGGGGAATGCTCACGGTGTACTGAACTGCATCAGCCGTTTCTGTGACAAGAATATTTTTATTATGCCTCCCTTTCCCCCCGAAAGAAACCGCATCTGAGCTAAAGATTTCTCTAGGAGAAAGGGTTGGCTTTTTCGATTTAGGAATAGAAACTACGAAGTTCTCTACAGGTTGATCCATCAAATTGTGAAAGCAGGCCATCGAGGTTCCATCATTGGCTTGACGCCTAAAAGCGTGGACTTGTCGTTGAGAATCTTCGATCCAATCCATATCGTTCCCATTATTATCCCGCTCATAAAGGGACTTGCTCGACCTGTAAATCCGGTGCAGCTCGTGCACCATGGAGAGCAACTTCTGCTTATTTGTGTACCAAGGTTTAAGACCATCTTGCAACCCGGTTATCGATTCAGGAAACTTATCTTCTATAAACTTATAGAAAGGCACCTCATTAGCCCAATCGTTGCCCATAAAGTTTAGTTTCTTACCTGGAACGCTCATTAGCAAGCCCCAGAAAGCTCGCTTGTTTGCTTCACGCTCTTCAATATTTTCAATATTGGCAAAGTGATCAGCCCATCCTAAAGGAGCATTTGCCTCGTCATGAGAGAGATACATCACTTGCCTATGTAAAACATCTCCCATGAGTGTATTTCGAATCACGTCGTAATTGGTTTTGCGGCCTGAAATCGGCGATCGGAAATAGCCTGGACTCTGGCGCATCCAGTTGACATGCCATTTCATGTCAAACCCCAAGCCATTTTTATAGTAAGGCAGCGTGACCCTTCCATCTCCAGAATAGTCTTCGGCGATGACGAGAACCCCTCTGTGTTTATGGATGACAGCGTTAAGGTCGCGCAAAAAGAGGTTTGCAGACGTTTTATCTTCGCTACCCACGACGCTGGATAGGCAATCAAACCGTACACCGTCCAAATGCATTTCATTGATCCAGAAGTGCGCACTTGAAATCAAAAACTCTCTCACCTCTTTGTTCCCAAAGTCAAAGTTGTAAGAACCGAACCGATAAAACTGGCGACGTAAACTCCATCGGTAGCGCAAGCCAGATGCTTTAAAGCCCTCGTCAAGCAAGTAATCATTCTTAGCAAAGTGGGCCGGCACCCAGTCGATGATAATGCCAATATTGCGCTTGTGCAGATAGTCTACCATGTACTTAAAGTCTTGGACGCTTCCTAACCTGTGGTTAGGAGCAAAGAATCCGCTGACCTGGTATCCCCAAGAGCGCTCATTGGGATGCTCCAAAAGCCCCATCAATTCGACATGAGTATAACCCGTTTTTTGACAGTGATCGGCAAGCTCCACAGCGAGCTTTCGATAATTCAACGGTTTTCCCGAAGCTTCTTTTTTCCAGGTGCTGAGATGCACTTCATAGATGCTCATCGGCTGAGGCTGGCCTGCATTCTTCTCTCGAGTTGCCAACCACTGAGCGTCTGTCCATTCATACTTCCCAAAATCTACGACCGAATAAGATTTCTCTTCCCCGGGATAAAAACCATGACGTCTGCCATAGGGATCTACCTTGATTGTTCCATCGACTCTAAATTGATACCTTTGACCTTCTTTTGCTCCAAGAACTGAAATTCTCCAGTTCTGATCGCCGCTGTAATACATCGGAATTTCTCTCTGAATGCTCAAGTCGTCGTTGAGAAGAACAAGAGATACATTTGATCCTGTAAAACGGGTAGAAAACTGAATGCCCTCAGAAGAGGGAAAAGCGCCGCATTCTTCGTGCTTTTTATAATGGACATCTTTGCCGTAAGGATGGGGAAAGTTAGAGCGAATTTCTTGGGGAAGTGCCTTGTAGAGCGCTTCTAGATCATCCTTCTTGCAACATTTTGAGTAAAAATTTTGAAAGTATTCTTCTTGTTTCTCATTCGCTTTGAAATGAGGATGCGAAGTATTGGAAGGGCTCAGGTGTTTGTGGCGCAGGGCATCGATAAGATCAAAAGCACCTTTAGATTCCCGCAGCTTCTGGCGCGCTGCAGCATTCGCATAAATGATTCGATACTGCTGGGCAGGAGAGAACTTCTCCTTAAAACTGGGATCGTTCCAGCTATTCTTTTTCCCTTCAACCATGATACGGCGAATCGTCGCTTCCTTTTCCTCCTTGGTGAGATTCGACCAGAATTGCAGGGCATGCGCAATCGTTTCGGTGAGCTCTTCTTTCTTATCGCGATCAAATAAAAACCCGTTGAAGGTGTTTCGATTTTCGCTTAAAGGGGTGATTGTATCCGCTAATCCCCCTGTCTTAGAGCCGATTGCAAGCGCTCCAAAAAGCCAGCCTTCAAACTGCACAAGCCCGCAAGGTTCATAGCTAGAGGGAATCACCATAAAATCTAAAGCAGCCCTCACAACAGATCCAATGCCTGGACGCGTCCCATCCCCATCCTGATAGAAAAACTTCCCACTAGGCAACTTATGGTCGCGGATAAATACAACGCCTTTTGTATATTTTTTTTGGAGTTGGTCGAGAATTTTGGTGGCGGCTTTATCCTCTAGAACTCCCATACAAATGAACTGACCGCCATTTTTTAACGTGGCCTCAATCGATTCTTCAAATTTGTCTAACCCTTTTTGCGAAGAATCAAATCTTCCAATAAAGCCCATCCAAGGCTTCGAAGGATCGATTTGAGCATCTGGTAAATAAGTCTGGACCCACTCCGCAAATTCTGTTTTACATTTCTGCTTTTGTTGAAGGATTTGCGGATGATTTGCGCCGTAGCTTAAATCCCCGTTTTTCCAACCTATGAGAGATCTGTCTTTTTGTGGATCAAAACGGCTCGGATTATTGCCATTGAGGATTCCAGTAAATTTGCCCATTTTTGCGGCGGATTTTACAGCGAATGCTACTCCATGGCCCTTCTCAATTTTTTGTGTTTCCCAAGCAAAAGATCTCGATACCGTTGTGATCTGATCGGCAACTTTTAAGGTTTTAATGAAAAGATTGTCGTTGTCGTTGAGAATCCCATTTTGAACGTAGCCTTCGATCACCGGATCATAGGAATAGGGGCCTAAAGAAACTCTTCCTTGGGAGGATTTGTTATTGTTGTGAAATGTGAAAACAACCGGAGGAATTTTTCCTTCTTTCCATTCCATTTTATGATCTTTTTTTAGCTTGAGGGCAACGCCTGATACATGCCAGTCGTGCAAATGCACGATATCGGTGTCTTTTCTTTCGTAAATAAAATCGGCGGCAAGCCCTGAAAATCGTGCGAATCGTTGATGTTCTTTGTCATCGTAAATTTTGGGTTTTTTCGAGCTTAATTCAAAAAGAGGGTCTTCAATAAAATGACAACACACGCCATTGATCTCTTGCGTAAATACTCGATAAGTATCTCCACGACTATCAACGTGAGTAGTCGGGTCTTTCATCTGGTCAAGAACGGTTTGAGGAAGATGGCTGTACTTGGGGAAAACCAAACTCACCTTGTTTTTGGGATTCAACTCAAGAATTCCACGGCTCATGCCTTCTAACGCTTCTGCTAATCCCCCTTCTTTGCAAAGACCGGCATATTCCACACCGACCATCGTTACCTTAATGGGATCTTGCAGAGAACTTTCTGGAATTTTTTTCAAGACTCGGTCAATACCAGGATCGAAGACTGCATCCTTATCGGCAGAAACCTTTTGGTTTAAAAAATGATCCATGACAGCATCATTGCTACCAATAGAGCCGACTAAATGCTGGGTTTCTGCTTCGCTTTGACTGCGGTCTAACTGAACGTAATGTCTTGCTTGTGCGTCTAACATCTGAGTGAATTGGTCGATGAGTGTAGGAAAACCGTGATTTTGTTCAATGAGGACACTCAAAGCATTCTCAACGACTTGTTCTTTGGGACGCTGAGTTAAAATCAGCTCGCTGATGGAACCTTTCAACCACTGGGGGAATGCTTGATATTGCCGTTTTGCATCGTCAAAATGAGCCGCAACGAGGTTTCTCCTAAATTCTCGAAGCAATTTTTGTGCTAGGGCAAGCCTCAATGAAATAAGAGGCCTAAGATTATTTTGTTGGTTTTGACATTCCTGTTTAAAAATGGGATATTCTAAGGAAGATGGATTCATCAACTGGGAATAATTCGTAATTAGCCTTTTAGCTAGATAGTGGGAATCAAGCAGATCTGTGATATAGCCATAGTCTAAATTAAAAAATTTAATGCATGCATCTGCTATTCTAAGAGCAAGCGCAGATAAACAGTTGAGGGAAACACTTTCCAGTTCCGCTTTCCAACCAACCAAATTATTTAGGGAGTCTAGAGTTTGCGTGTGAATGTTTGCGAGTTGCGCATCAATTTTTCCTTGGATCGAAATTTTTCTTTGATTAAAGAAAGAAGCGTGAAAAGACAGTGGATTCCGAAGGGAGGAGGATGTTTGTGGCAATACTGTAGATGAATCAAATGACATTATCTTTATTCCAATATCAATCTGTTTTTAATAATATATTATAAACTAAACAGGAATTAACTTATTCATTAAAATAAAAAACAACAAACACAACTGACAATAAAAAATTTATTGGAGTCTGATAAAAGACTTTGATCGAATTCGACAACAGTCTCTAAATAACGAAATGGTGTAAACTCCTGCTCAATATGGATTAAAAGAGTTTCTATGAATCAAGACATCCCAGCAAAAGCAAATCGAGTTTTGAACGTCACCGCCTTGGGGCTCCTTTTAATCCTGGTACGGGTGTGGTACTTATCAATCATTCAACACGATGAACACCTAGAAAAAGCAAGACGTCCCAAAAGACGAACAATCCTCGAAAAAGTGGAAAGAGCAACCATCAGGGACCGATTTAACATTCCCCTAGCCCTCAACAAAATCCAGTATAATGCTGCCGTTTGTTATGCCGATATTCGTCAAATCCCTGCCGCCAAATGGGAAACAAACGCAGAGGGTAAAAGAATCCGCGTCCCCACCCGCTCCCTTTATATCAAAAATCTTTCAGAGTTCTTGGCGGAACATTTGCAGCTCGATGCGCAAAGGATCGAAGATATTATTCACGGTAAAGCAGCTCTCTTCCCACACACACCTTTCATTTTAAAAGAAGATCTCACCGAAGAGGAGTATTACCATCTTAAACTCATGGAGAAAGATTGGGTAGGCATCCGTGCTGAGAAAGGATCAAAACGGTATTATCCACTTGGCAAAGTAGGTGCAGATGTCATTGGCTACATGGGAGCGATCAGCTCAAAAGAATATTACGCCATTGCTGAAGAGCTGAAAACACTGCAAACCTATCTCAGTCAGCGCGAATCAGGTGAGGTCGCTGTTCTTCCTAAAGGCTTTCAAAATCCTCTCGAGGTGAGAGAGCGCTTGAAAGCTTTACAGGAAAAAGCTTACACGATTAATGATCTCGTTGGAAAAATGGGGATTGAAAGCACATTTGACGTTGATCTTCGCGGCTATGCAGGAAAAAAAACCTATGAAGTTGATACGAAAGGGAATTTCCTGCGAGAACTCCCCGGAGGCAGGAAAGGAGTTCCAGGACAACGTCTCTTACTATCGATTTCTTCAGAGCTCCAAGAATATGCTGAGCAGCTTCTCATTGAAAATGAAAGCATCCGTGAATCGCGCCACAACACCGGAGACCCAAACCTAACAACTCCCTGGATTAAAGGAGGTGCCATTGTTGCCCTTGATCCAAAAACAGGAGAGGTTATCGCTCTTGCTTCTTATCCACGCATGGATCCGAATGATTTTATCCCTTCTCGTATTCCGGAAATAAGAGCAAGCAAGCAAGCCGCCGTGATGAAATGGCTTGAAAACGAAGCCTACATTGGAGAAATCTGGGATGGAAAAAGGCAGCTGGAAAGAGAAAGATATAAAGAAGGAGTCTACAACGAATCCATAGATTTGACACTCAGTAGATATCTAGAAACTGTCCTCGCTCCCTCGAGCAGTATTTTCTCAACGATGCAAAAAATAACAACGCTTTCTTCCGCGTTGAGTTTGCAAGGGGACATCGATCAACTGATCAAGCTGTCCGGAGAAGAAAAAGTAGGAGTTCTGATTAACATCCTATACTCCGATGAGTTTCATAGCGCTGCTAAAATCAATATCACTTCTGAAGAGAAAAAAATCATCCAAAACACTCTCATCCAAAACGCAGAAGAGGTTGCTGTTTTGAAAAAGCGACTCGATGTTTTTTTGGCTCAAATGAAACACAATAACGACAAACTGCTCGTCATCGACCTTTGTCGTCTTTTTGTGGACAGGGAACGTTTTTCACCAGATCTCATCAAGGCGGCAGGAACACTCTCTCTTGAGGGCTATCGGCTTCTCAATCAATCCTTTTCGATCGTTCAAAGCTCTCTGCGCACTCAGCTTAAGACTTGGTTTCATCAAGCAACTTTTCAGGAGTGGAGAACAGCTCACTTCAAAAGGTTCTTAAGTGAGAAGCGTAAATACGAAAAAGAGAAAAAGCAATATGCAAAGCCGTACACCGATTACCTCGAACAGATTGAAAAACAAATGTTCACTGCTTTCTGGAACGAAAATGGCAAGTCTCTCTTATATACGTTTATCTTAGGAGAATCTTCAGCATCCAGTGAACCCTATCTCGAAAAAATCTTAGATTACAGTAAAAAGCATCCCGACATTCACGCCCATGCTGAAAAAATAAAAACAGCCATTGCTGCTTTAAGCCCAGAAATGCAAATCGAATTTTTGCAAACGCTGCGCTCTTTTGATGAGCTCACCAAATCTCTTCATGGAAAATATCGGGCATTGCGCAATTCAAATGGAGTTCAACTTGAAAAGCATCTCGCTGCCGCCTTCTATCCCATTTCAGGGTATGGCTATGGCAGATCTCAAGCTTTCAGGCAATCCACTCCATCGGGATCTGTCTTTAAACTCGTCATCGCCTACCAAGGTCTTTTAGAACGCTATCAAAAACTTAAAGACTTAAATCGAAATCTGCTCGACCTCAATCCATTAACTTTAATCGACAATTTGCAATGGCATCCAAAGCCAGGAAGTACAGATCAGGTATTAGGATACACACTGGAGGGACAGCCTATTAAACGCATGTACAAAGGAGGTAAACTTCCTCGAAGCCATCCGAATATCGGCAAAATTGACGTCACTGGAGCAATCGAGCAGTCAAGCAACATTTATTTCTCCATTCTCGCAACTGATCAAATTGAAAATACCTCTCACCTAATTGAAGCTTCAAGGCTTTTTGGATTTGGCGAAAAAACAGGCATAGAACTCCCCGGAGAAATTGCCGGAAGCTTACCTGATGATCTTTCCCACAATCAAACGGGACTCTATGCATTTGCGATTGGACAACACTCTCTTGTCGTTACTCCTCTACAAACAGCACTGATGTTAGGAGCAATCGCTAATAAAGGAGAAATTCTCAAGCCAAAAGTCATTCAGGTCATTGCAGGACAAGAGCCGCTACGCGAATACCGCGATCCTTTTGCTCAAACTCATTACCCCTTCAAAGACAATTTAGCCGCAGTCGGCATACACTTTCCTCTGTTTACATCGACCCAAACCGAAAGCGAAAACCCTTATGTCTGGTATAGCGCTCCAGAAAAAAAACGCAAACTGCTCATGCCAGACGTGATTCGAGATCCGATTGTCGAGGGCATGCATCGCGTGCTGTGCGGCCCAAAAGGAACGGCCAAACCGAATATCATTCGCGCCCTCGCGAGAAATAGCCAATGGATGCGCGATTTTCAAGAACTCAAAACACAAACAATCGGCAAAACAGGAACCGCTGAGATTTTTTACAAGCAAACGATCGACTCAGAATCAGAAGCAAAAATCCAAAACCACATCTGGTTTGGAGGGATCGTATTTTCCCCCGAAGACACATTAAGATGGGAAGACCCAGAGCTCGTTGTCGTTGTGTATCTTCGCTTTAGCGAAGCGGGAGGAAAAGAGGCCGCTCCTCTGGCCATTGAGGTTGCAAAAAAATGGAGAGAGATCTGCAAATGCCATGGCAAGAGCTCTCATCTCCCTCCACCTAGCGAATGAGGTTATGCAAGTTGGATTATAAGTTGAAAGCAGAAAGTTCACATCGGCTTTACATGCCTATTGAAAGAGTTTCCTTCCGAAGAAGGAGGTGTATAAAATGCATTTTCTACGAGATCTGTCAAAACCTTGGAGTGAACTTTAATTATAAATACTAATTCAACAGGTTTATAGGAAGATATAGATTCCATCTCTTTTTTAAAGGGTGTTTCTTCTGTTCCGCTCTTTTCAGCGACGCATAAAGCCGCATTTTTAATCTCAAGAACTTCCCTTGATGTGAATAAATTTTCTAATTTCTCATCAAGTTCATCTTTTGAAATGGTTTTTTTTGCAAAAAATTGGGATACTTTTTCAATGCTACCTGGGAAGTTTTTTTGCGTCACAGAATGATCAATGATAAGCGTTTTAATAGGGTGCGCTGCGTAGTAATCGATAATTGTCTGTTGGTCCGGAAACGAAAAGGCCATCAAGTTTACTTTTCCACTCATAAAAACCTCCTTCTGAGTAAAAACGAAGAGAAATTTATGGTTTAAATACATTCTTTGCAAAAGAATTCAAACAAAATTCGTCACGTCTAAGTGATCGAAGTAAGCAATTGTCGCTAGTAGGCCTTCTCTTAAGGCAGTCTTTGGCTGCCAGCCAAGCTGCTGCTGGGCAAGTTGAATATCTGGCTTGCGCTGTTTGGGATCATCTCCGGGGAGGGGGAGGAAAATAAGTTCTGAAGTGGATCCTGTCAATTCAAGAATGAGTTGTGCTAACTCAAGCATCGTGAATTCGACAGGGTTTCCCAAATTGATGGGACCTGTAAGCGAAATCGCGCTATTCATCAACCGAATCAGTCCGTCGATAAGATCTTCATAGTAGCAAAAAGAGCGCGTCTGTGTCCCCTCTCCATAAATAGTAATCGGTGCATTTTTTAGGGCCTGAACGATGAAATTGGAAACCACGCGTCCATCATTGGGATGCATCCTTGGGCCATAGGTATTGAAGATCCGTGCCACTTTGATCGGCAGATGGAATTGGCGATGAAAATCAAAGAAAAGGGTTTCGGCGCAGCGCTTTCCCTCGTCGTAGCAAGAGCGGATGCCGATGGGATTGACATTCCCCCAGTAGCTTTCCGGTTGCGGGTGCGCGTGAGGGTCGCCATAGACCTCGCTCGTCGAAGCTTGTAAAATCGTCGCTCCCTTCTTTTGAGCTAGTTCCAACATGTTGATGGCACCATGGACGTTAGTCTTGATCGTCTTGACAGGATCGTGCTGGTAGTGAATGGGAGAAGCAGGACAAGCAAGATTATAGATTTGATCCGCGTGAACATCGATCGAGTGGCAGACATCGTGTTCAATCAGTGTAAAGGAGGGATGGTCCAAAAGGGTAAGGATATTTTCCTTGCTGCCGGTGAAAAAATTATCGAGGCAAATCACTGCATGCCCATGCTCCAGTAGCCTTTCGCAGAGATGAGATCCTAAAAAACCGGCTCCCCCGGTCACTAAAACTGTTTTTGGTGTTTTGTCCATATTTAAAATTCTTCCGCATAAATGAAGGACACACAGGTTTTTTCCTGACCCATCGCCCATTCATGATACCACGCGAGGTCTTCTTTTGTTTCTTGCTGCACGGTGATGAACGCTGCGTCAACGCAGTTCAAAAGAAACCTAGTCTCTACTTTTGTTGGGTCGGCGCTCGAATAGAGAAGCACAGCCTCATAGCGCTCTTTAAGAGTGTTCAGAAGCGCTTTAAAGGCGGGGCCGACAAAAATTTCTCCGCTGTGACGCGAAGTTCCTCCGCTTGCGATTTTATCATAAGTAGAGTGACGCTTTAAAGGAAGGTCGGTAACTTCTCCTTGGAGGTATTGCCAAAGTCCAGGCAAATCTTCCTGATGCACGGGTTGATCGAAAATGCACTGCACAAGAACGGTTTTTAACCCACGCATGGTCAGAAGCTCAGCTAGGGATGTTGAGTAATCAGGGTGATTGCCTCCAATGCATGCAACGACAAGTCCCTCGCCAAGGGAACCATTCAGGCGTTCAGAGATTTGGCGAAGCGTTTCTAAATCTTTTTCCCGCATTTGTTCAAGGCGAGTCGCACAGTATTTAGAAAATCCGCCGCAAACAGGAAAGCCGAGTAATCGCAAAGAATCCTCTGAAACCGGTAATCCTCTGAGCAATGTTGTGCAGAGAGCAAAAAAGTAATAAAATACTCCGCCAAAGAGCGCTGCTAAGGCGCAATATAAAAGAATGCTTGGCTTCTTGGGCTTTAGAGGAGCGATCGCTTTGTCCAGCGGTCTTGAACCAATCTGAAAGGTATGTTGGCCCAAAAATTTTGTTTCAATGACTTGTGCAACCCCCTCTAGCATGGATGCGCCTAATTCTTTTTTCATCGTTAGCAAAGACTCACGTCGCCATTTGTCGGGGAGTTCTCCCATTTTTGCATTGAGTTCATGCAGCTTGTTTTTGAGGAGATCTTTTTCTGCTTGAAGAAGGGAAAGCGTCGTTTGCTGCAGAAATGCGATTTTGTCGCTGAGAAGTTTAAGACGTAATGTTTTTAAATCAATGCTTTGAATCAAATAGTGAGAGAGGAAATTCTTCTGTGTTTGTAACGCATCGATGAGCCGCTCCTGTTCTCTCGAGCTACGATTGTCTTCATCCTGAAGTTGCAAAGCAATGGAGCTGGCTTTATTGACTAAATCCCTAATTACCCCATCGTCGGAAACTCCGCCAAGAGAACTCACTTCAAACCCAGGTTTATTTAACTGTTCGCGCAAAAAGATAAGCTCTTTCATTTGCGCTTGATAACTATCGCGTTGCCTTGTGTACTCGACAAGTAGCCCTTGGGCTGTTGCGAGATTTAATCCTAAAAACTCATCACATCCTTGTCTTTGGAGCTCGAGATTTTCTTTCAAAGTTTTTTGCTTTTGTTCTAATTGACCAATAATTTCTTGAAGGTACGCCGCAAAAAGCAATCGATTGCCCTGAGTCACCTCTTTCTGTTCAATTTGCTTGACGAGCATAGCTATGGCACTCCTGGGCTCCTTAAGAAGGGAAGGAGTTTCTGGGATTGTTTTTTCCTCTTTGACACTTGCTAAAAGATCGCGCGCTTCGCGCAATTCAGTTTCCACTTCAAGCAATTCCTCGCCGGACGGGAAGAGTAATTGGTCCCCTCGCGCAAAGGACATTCTCGCATCGATGAGCCGCTTGAGCTCGAGATCGACATCGAAAAGCTTAGATGTATAGAGATTTTTAGGCTCTGAAAGTGTGGCAATTTCTTCGGTAAAACCGATGAAACCATTTTTTTCTAAATTCTCTTTCAAATAAGAAGAATGATCCTCGAGGGCTTCATCATAGTAGCGGGTGAGCTCTTGCTGTCGCCTATTGAGGTATTCCAATTGCATTTGGCAGATGTCATCATTCTCTTTCTTTAGATATTCCTGATAGCTAAGCATGAGATGATTTAAAAATGCTGCTCCCTCATGACGATTGCTCCAGAAAAACTGCAGATGGATAATGTTTTTATCCAATTTATGCGGAGAGATTCTCAATTGAGATCGCACGCGTTTTAAGATGTTCAACAAGGGATGGATCGAGAGGGGATATAGGGAATCTATTTTTATATCGCTTGGAAAGGCGACCAAAGTCAATCTTCCTGAAGGAAATACGAGAGACTCTCCTAATTTCCCTTCGACGATCACATGTTTTCCCGTATCCAACAGTTCAAAAGAACGATCGCTTTTCGCCCTAATGAACAGTTTGAGAGGCTTCTCACCAGAATACAACACATTGGCAAAAGAGAATACATCGGGATCTGAAAGAGTTCCTCCGCACTCTACAACAACATTATTTCTAATTCTTTTTAAAATCTTACCCAAAACAAAACCTGGTTTGCATGCTGCCTGAAGACCCAATCGTTCAACGGCCCTGCCCATGACATCGTTGGATTGCATCACAGCAATCAGCGCTGTCTCCGAAGAAAGAGGCATGAACTGCTGAACAACTTTCTTCATGCTTGAAGTGATATCGCTCTGCTTATTCGACTGCTTGAACGTGGATTCGATTTGGTATTGGGGTGCTTGCACCAAGAGGATAGAAAACACAAACAGCGCGCAGAAAACGGCAACTGACTTCATCTTTTTTTTGTGGCGCAGAAAGAGGCGCTTCATATCTGAGAATGTAAGGACGAAGGCATCGTTCATCGTACATCTACCCCTATGGAATTAATGCCTTTAGTGATCAGATCCAGAGCGATCAAAGTCGGCAGCAGATCATTGACAAAGCGATTCCATTCCGACAGGGGTCTCGCTGCAACATAAACAATGTCTCCCGGGATTAAGAGCATGCTGTCGTTTGGTAGTCTGACGACATGTTCCCAGTTCAACGTATAAATTCTGGGGTGAAGAATATTACCCCGAATCACCTGGATGTAAGACTTATCCCCGGAAGGGAGAATGCCTCCCGCTTCTCCAATGGCTTTGCGCAGCGTCATGAATCCATCGGGCACATCCACGACGCGTTCCTTGCACACTTCCCCAAGCACCATCAATGTCGATGCAGAAGGATCTGCAATGTAGACCTTATCTCCTCCGCGCATGACAATGTTCTGGTTCATATCGCCTTCTTTTAGCAACTTGTATAAATCCACTGGAAGAAGGGAATTTTCGCGGACAATATAACTTTTAAACAGGTTGGCATTCGTCGGAACTTTGGCGATAGACAGAGTTTCAAACAGACGCAAGCGTCCATCAACAGGGATATGAGGAACTTGAACAAGTCCCGCTAGCTCCACTTTTCTCAAAAGCCGATCTTTGTAAGAGATGAAAACATTGACGTCTTTAATCTGCTCTCGATACAGCTTTTCAATCTCCTCTTGGGCTTGATGCAATGTCAAACCGGCGACTTCAGCCGGAGGGAGGTCCGGCAAAAAGATCTTTCCGTCCGTCACACGAAACCCTACAATCTGTCCGATACGCTGCACCGATTCGACAAGGTCATTTCGCGTCGGGTGATAAACGGCAATCTGAAGCACATCGCCGTTATTGATCACATCTTGGTATTCTTCAAGAAAACTGGGGGGAAGATCCACGCTTTCTTTTCCCTCCATCGATAAGATCGATAGCTTGCCTTCGCGAATGCGATACGAATCCATGACAAACTCATCCGCTCCAAGCACATCGCTCCCCCGATAAGGAGGATTCGTGCATGAGGAAACACTAATAAGAAAGAGGAACACAAAGAGAAGATGCATTTTTTGCAGAAGCCTCAAAAATAGCGACATGCTAAAGTAAGTCTTGGAAACGTGCATGCATTTTTTAATTATTCTATTTTGAAGTCAATATGAAACGCGTATTCATTACAGGAATTGCAGGGTTTATCGGATTCCACCTCGGTCTTGCTCTCAAAAGGCGCGGCGATGTCGTTCTTGGATGCGATAATTTTAACGCTTATTACGATCCATCCCTCAAAAAAGAAAGAGCACGCTTATTGACATTAGAAGGGATCCCCATCTTTGAAAACGATATTGTCGATAAACATGCGATGGAAGAGGCGATCGAAAACCACAAGATCACTCATTTTGTTCACCTCGCTGCACAAGCAGGTGTTCGCTATTCCCTCAAACATCCTGAAAGCTACGTCCACAGCAATTTGAGTGGCTTTGTGCAAATCCTTGAAGCGCTGCGCCGCTTTCCTCACATTAAACTCGTTTACGCTTCTTCCTCCTCTGTCTATGGGCTCAACGCGAAAACACCTTTTTCCGAGACCGATCCCGTCGATCATCCCGCCAGCTTTTACGGCGCCACAAAACGCGCAGGCGAGCTCATCGCCCATGCTTACCACCATATTCATGGATTGGCATGCACGGGATTGCGCTTTTTCACTGTCTATGGACCTTGGGGCAGACCCGACATGGCTTATTTCTCCTTTGCAAAAGCCATCCTTGAAGAGCAACCCATCGCTGTTTATGGAGAAGGAAAGCTATTGCGCGACTTCACCTACATCGACGATATCGTCGAAGGCACCCTTGCCGCCATTGACTTAGAAGCCACAAACGAAATTTTCAACTTGGGGAACCATTCTCCTGTCCCTGTGATGCAACTCATTTCGGATTTAGAAGACTTGCTTGGGAAAAAAGCAATCCTTCAATTTGAGCCAACCCCTCCTGGCGATGTCTATGCGACATTTGCAGATATCGCTAAAAGCAAAAAGGCCCTCGGCTTTGCACCGAAGACCTCACTAAAGGAAGGCTTGAAACACTTTACAGAGTGGTATCAATCAATTGCCCACATTTAGGTTCTCGATGATTCTATCCAATTTTCCAATAATAGCTGCGTATTGAAGTTGCCTGTCTCTAGCGGCTTCTATCCGATTCAGACCATCCTGAAACGGACTTACGTCTGGGTATAAAGCATTCATGAGCTCATCTATTCCTGAAAAAGAGCAACTTGAACTTCCAAGGAAGCTTTGTAACGACTCTTCATCCATGAGGTTGACGACTTCGATACCGCTTGACCGCGCCATTGTCTCTCGGCAAAATACAAACCGAACCTGGCATCCCTCCCTTGGGATGATTCCAGTAGAGATACTTTCTACTGCTCTTTGAATAGGAATGCCAGTAGGAATCCCTCCGGTTTCACAGTGGTAGACGAATTTATGCAGGTTACTTTGAGGAACACCGAGAACAATGAGCTGTCCAATTTCTGCCTGTTCTGCTGCATCGTAAAGAGGCTGTATTGCTTTGATCAGATCTTCTAAAACCTCACAAGAAAAACCTCTTTGGATCATTCCATTCGCAATGATTCGATTTGCAATTGTTTTGCAGCGCTCTGTGGACATTAAACTTCGATTCCCTGGATACCTGCAGGAAATCGACGCTGGCCCTCGAGGAATCGACCCTCCAAAGACAAAAGAAAGAGGCGCATTTTTTGCTTCGCAATGGAAAAGTCCTATCGTAGCAGAAAGTAAACGAGCACTGAATTCAGGTTGTAAATCGAGGTTTTTAAAAAAAGTGATCCGATGATAAAAGGGCAACCAATGCCCAGCTCTTTGCTGCATTTCATGATCGATCATCGCTGCGATTTCATGACTCTCTCCAAAAGCTTCTTCAGGCAAACGCAAAAGTTGACAGCGTTCAAAGTCAAGGGCTTTTAAAATGCGCTGAGGAATCATCCAAATTGCAGATTGACCATGCACAAGAGGAATTAATCCTCTGGACTGCATTTCATGAGCTACTTGCAAGTAATTGATAATGCTTTGAGGACAATTAAGCGACTCAAACAGTGTTCCGAAGTCTTCGCTGTTTTTATATCGGGTTCTAAAAACTCTTGCTAGCTCTCTATCGGGAAATAATGTCACAGATGCATTCGCTTGTTCGGTAACAGTAGAAACTCCCAAAAAATGAGAAGGAATTGATGAGGGATACATAAAGTCACGGATTTTTTTACATGCATTGCGCATGTTTTGCGCATTGCTCGAGTGACATCGTCGCTGTTGTGCAATTCCTGCTTGGATCGCACTGGATCTTCTTGTGCAAATTTGAGAAAATCCTAAAAAAATTCTTGTGGACAACATAAAATACTCTCTTCTAAGTTTTTTGTTTCATAATAAAAAATAAGACGTGAATAAAAAATTAGTGCGCGGAGCGCACCTTATTCTTAGAAGAAGAAAAGGGAGAAAAAATTTGGGCAGAAGGAAACGCATGACCTAAATGGGTCTCATGGGACTGACAAAGTGGACTAAAATTGATGTTATTACGTTCCATAAATAAGATTCTGGCCTAATGACAAATTAACTTCAATAGAAAAAAAATAATTAATAATATAAGTATTAAATTAAAAAAGATTAGATCAATTTCGATATGTATACCCAAATGCATTCAAAAGTTGGGAATTGGGCAAGAAGGCCGCGCAAATTTTTGTGTCTGGAGTGAGTGATCATTGTCGAGGAGGCAAGGTACGAATGAAGACCAAAAATTTACCGCGAAGCGTCAGCAGTATAGAGCGCGATCTCTCACTCAAAAAGTCTTGAGGGATCGATAGCGACATGCTTAATCCTTCTTTGTCCCGACGCAACCTCATACGCATATGTCACATGAATCTGGCCATCCGATGTGCGGATAGCTGCAGGGAACTCACCAGTCTTCTCTTCCAGATCGCATTTTCTTTCCCACGTCTTTCCTCCATCGTTCGAAATGGCGACAGAGAGAGGAAAGCGCTCCTTTTTGCAATGGTTGTAAAACATCACCAGTCGTCCCTGTCCTAAATCAGCGACATCCAAGGCGGAATCGGGATTGGGAAGGTCAGTTCTTTCGAGGCCGCTCCAAGTCATTCCTCGATCTTCAGAAAACGCTGTCCAAATGAATCCTTCCTTGCCATCTCTCAATGCTCGATCACGGCATACAAGGCGAAGATTTCCTTCTCCATCATTAAATATTGCAGGTTCAATCAAACCAAAAGGATGATTCGATGGAAACAAAGGACCACTTTTTTTCCATGTTTTCCCTTCATCTGAAGAAATGTCAAACCATAAGGCGGTGGATCGATAAGCCGCATCTGGAGATCCTGCTTGAATAGAAGAAGGACAGACTAGCGTCCCATCCTTCAAAACCACGGGCTTGTTTTTTACAGGACCCATAATTCCTGCAGGAAGCAACTCGGGCTCTGACCAGTGCCTACCGCCATCGCTGGAACGGCGTAAAAAAGCTACCGCGGATCGCGGAGATTCTCCCACACGGTAAAAGAGAAGAAGATCTCCAGAAAGGGGCCTGCAAAGGACAGGATTCCAAACAACGCTTTCCGCTTCAAAATGAACTCTTTCAGGCGCGCTCCACTCTCCATCATAACGCGTTTGCCAGATCCCTAACTTAGACGGCATGTCGATATTGGATTTACCTTCGCCAAGTCCCCCTTTCCAAACGACAAGGATTTCTCCAGTATTTGTCTCGACCAAAGATGAGCTATGGCAATCGTACTTTTCCCAAGCAGGCGAGAGGAACTCCTCGCTCTGAGCTAAATCAGCATACGCAATCCAAATCATGCTGAGCGCAATAAAAAACAAATGACGCATGGATACTCCTAATTTTTCCAAGAAGAATACCCAAAAGTAGATTTGTATACAAATTGTCGCACTTCGTGATCAGGGCACAAGATGTTATAAAATTTTATAATGTCCTGAGCCCTGACCTCGTGGTGCAAAAATTTCATGGTTGATCAACCAATTGCCCAAACCAATTGAGCAAAAAAACTTGTCACAAATTTGGTATGTTCAATAAGCTTTAAAAACTATTTCTTTACACGGAGACATTGTGACGTTAAAGCAATATTTTATACCCAACGCGATTGAAAATTTGGATTTAAGTCCGCGCCAAAGCCCCGGGATTGGACGATCCAATCTAGCCCCTATTTCTAATAGTGGCGACGGTTTGATCGCGCCGATCGCAGGAGCTTTCGCTTCGGTCCTAAACCAAATTTTCAGTCGCGTTGGATATATATTTCTTGCCGGATGCATTCCTTTCTTCTCAGACGTTCTCTTAGCAACATCTGTTGAGCCATCTAATTTACCCGCAACTTTTCATGAATTTGCCATCCAAAGCACGTTACACGAAATAGAGAGTATTTCAAACTACATAACTCATATACATTGCCAACAAGCTAAAGAAACAGAATTATCAGAACTTTATAATGCAAGGGGCATTAGATATTTTTGCGCTGGGTTACTACAAGAAGCTATAGATGATTTTAATCAGGTGCTAAATATTATTGGGCATAAAGAAGTTCCAGAGATGAGTTCAATGGGCTTAGCAATATGGGGAAGAATGCTTTGTCACGCTTATCAAAATTGTGAAGAGGAAGCAATTCAGGATCTTAACTTGTTCCGCTCTTATTTCTTATCGGAATGTTCGCCATGTTTGAATTCTCAAGAGAATGAACCGAATTGGCCTCTTTATTCGGACTGCAATTATCAAGGTAATCGAATGCTCTATAAGCGGTTATCGAAATTCCTCTATTCCCATGCCACCATTGACAATTTAAGATTTAGCGATAACTTGCAGCTTATCGCACAGTTTGCTGATCCGAATGAGAGACTGTCGTCAAGTGAATGCAAATTCAGAGTAAGAGAAACTGCGAAAATAATGCGTCTATTGAGTGCAAAGATTAAAAACACTTACTTAGTTGGATTAGTTAATCTAGCTATTTCTGATATAGAGGACTTCATGTGTAACTGTTGTGACAGAAATCATTGGACAGAATGCCTATCTCCTATTATCGATGCTTACAAATACATGAAGGGTTGTATGGATAAGGGTGTAGCAATTGCACCTCGGATTATTTGGCCCGGAAGATAGTATGACAAGACTGTTAAGTTTATTATGCTTGATCCTTTTTAATTTTGGCTGTGTTTTTAAAGAAAAAAAAACACCGCAGCAAGGACCTTTGTGCAAAATAAAAACATACCAAGTTATTCCACTATTCTTGTCTGATGAAACTGCAGCTCAAGAAGACTTGTACGAACATATCATCGCAATGTTGAAAACACTAGGCACAGTCTATATTACGACTGAGTGCATTACTGATTCTCTTCCTTCAGATGCAGGAATGATTATTACGCTTAATGACTTTGATAAGTCTAAAAAAGGCTCGATTAAAATCGTTGCGGAAGCAGAGGTGTGTGCAAATAGATACAAGACGTGTGGTGAAATTTGGAATACCCTATTCAGCGATCCAACTCTACCTTATCCCGTTGTGGAAGAAAATGGAATTGCTTTCAGAAAAGATGAGATGGCTACATGTCCAGATATAAAAACGATAGCGACTCAAATGGTGGAAGAATTTGTTAAGCAATACCAGCAAGACAATCCTGGCTCGCAGCCTACCTTTTACTTCTATAGTAAAATATTTTCATCCTAGATGAATTTCTAGAAATCGAACAAAAATTAACGAAATATTAATAAAAATACAGCATAATAATAAAAAGGAAAACTATGGCAACTTTAACCAACATTAAAAATATTTTAAATTATGCGCCTTATGCACCGGTATTCGCTTGCGGGGCCGCAGTTAGCTATACACTAGAAGCAACAGGAAACTCGTTTGGAAATGCTTTGATCACATCGGGTTGTGGAATTTCAAGGGCCATATGCCTGAAGTTGTTCCAGCATCCTCACCAAAAGCATCTGATACTTAGTTGTGCAATGTCGTCTTCTCAAGGTGAGACAGAAGCTTTGAAGGCCCATATTGCTGAAGGAGAACTCCTAAGCAAAAATACAGAAATTGCTAATCTGTTCTACAAAGCAAGTTGGGCATTTTCTATGGGAATCACTTTAGGAACTGTGGGATCTGAAGAATCGGTTCTATCAGGACTTTTGAATGGAGTTTTTGTTCATACTGTCGGACTTTTCAGCGAAGTACTCCCGGTAGTCGCAACACGCGAATCTGAAATGCGATTTGATGAGAAAACGGGAAAACAAATCCATACCTGAATCGGCCATAGACTTGGATTTTATACGTCCCCTTTTCCCGTCTAACTTCGCGTTCGCTCTCGCCAGCGGGCAGGAAAATGGCGGTCTGAGCTCCACATTTTGTTATACGCAAAAATTCGTGGCATAAAATCCAAGTTTATGGCCCATTGAAACGTCATCAGTATAGGAGACAAAACGACAGAAGTATGCAAAAAGACATGCCAGAGGGAATTGCAAAACTCCAGCGATGAGAAAAATCGATGATTTTGGCGGCTTCTTGTCAGTCCTTCGGCAGCAGCGAGAACATCCTCGAGCGTGCAGGCGAGCCGCTACCGTGGCGAGGGACGCCAAAAGGCGATTTTTCGCATCCTCGAGTTTTGAAATTCCCTCGCCAAATTAAAGACCTTTTAATAGATTGTCATTCAGTGAGAAACCTTGACTGAGAACCGGGTGATGAGTCTAAAAAAGAGAGTCGTTTTTTTTCTTTTAGCGATCGGCATGTCTCATTCCCTTCAAGCAAAGGCGCCAAAACCTTCTCATCTCATGATTGGCCCAGGCCTTTTCAGCGTCGATCGGCGCCATCCCAGGCTGTTGGGTCAGATCGAATACAGATGGGAAGTCAATTGCCACAACATCCGTCCGCTCGCCGCCCTTTTCATGACAACCGATACCAACTTCTACGTGTGCGGTGGGATTGGTTACGATATTTTCCTCACGCCGTGGTTCGTCATCACACCCACCTTTGCGCCAGGACTCTACCACCAAGGGCATGGAAAGAAGTTAGGGTTTCCTCTCAATTTCCGCTCAGGGCTCGAGACAGCATTCATTTTTAGCAATAAAGGGCGCTTCGGAGTCCAATTCAACCACATCTCCAATGCAGGGATGCTTCATAGAAATCCCGGCGCTAATTCGTTATTCATCTTCTATGCGATTCCCTTTCCCCCAAAGAAAAAAGGAGCTTCCCATGACGCAAAACACAACGAATAGCGCACCTCTACGATTGCGCCTCATCATTGCTTTAGCCATGCTTGTGCTCGGGTTCGTAGGAGTGATCGTCACAGATGTTTCCAAAAATGGAGCGTGGAATTACTGGAGGTTTTTAGCTGTTGTCTATGGAGTACTGAGTTTATGCTTGAGCTGGCATCTTCGGCGCAAAAAGTGGAAAACAACTCTTGTGACCCTTTGGCATGAATTCGCTCATTGGGCCGGATTGATCGGTGCGATTTTTGTTTCTTCTTATTTTGTGCAAGCAGGATTAGTAGGACGGTTTGAAGCGAGCATCATGACGTTGCTTCTTCTTGCGCTCGCCACGTTTCTCGCAGGGATTTATATCGAATCGACATTGCTAGCTATCGGCGCTATTCTTGGCCTTTTCGCTCTCGGCATCGCGTTTATCGACGCCTATTTTTACAATATTCTACTTCCCTTTGCTTTGCTGACGATTGTCGTCTATGTCGTATTTATCCGCCATGCTCACAAAAAGATGCAAAAGAGCATTCCTGAAACGCCTCCGGAAGATAGTCGATAAGATCAGATGCTGTCATACAATAGGACGTCAGAGCATGGGCGGCCATTTCTCCAGAAAGTCCGTGTAGATAAGCCGCTAACGTGGCTGCTTTTTTGGAATCCAGTTCTTGTGCAAGCAGCGCTGCAACCATTCCAGTCAGTACATCGCCTGATCCCGCTGTCGCCATGCCAGGATCTCCTCGCGTAATAATCAAAGGCGTTTGTTTAGGATGAAAAATAAAAGTGGGAGCCCCTTTCAGAAGGAGTGTTACATCTTTTTGTTCTGCATATCTTTGGCAGAGTTCCAAATAATTCTTGTCAGTTTTTTCATTTGCAAGCAAGCGGTCCATTTCTCCGCGGTGGGGCGTCAGTACTGACCCTTTGGGAAGCTTCCAATCGGGATTCTCCGCTAAAAAGAAAAGAGCATCGCCATCGAGTACTAAGGGAAGTTCAATATTTTCCAGGACGAATTGCACTTTGCTTTTGGCACCCTTTCCCCTTCCCATTCCCGGCCCGACGAAGACTGCCCTTGCTCTCTTTGCTTCATTCTCAATCGCATCGCTATTCTTGCCATCCCACGCTTGACGAATCAGTTCGTAAGGAGCGCCAGAGAGCTGCATTTCCATATCGGAAGGATGAAACAAACGCACGATCCCTGCGCCCGAGCGCAATGCTGCAAACGAAGAGAGAATCGCAGCTCCAGACATTTCTATAGATCCTGCAACAGCCAGAACATATCCGGCCTGATACTTATGTCTCGTGCGTTTGATCACGGGAAGCTCAGTTGACAGATCCTCTTCATTCAAAAGATAAGCGATCGGTTTTGCAGTGTGGATATATTTCTGATGTAGTCCAAAGCTTGCGTAGCGAAGACGTCCAACATGATCCCAACCTTTTTTAAGAAAAAATCCGATCTTAGGAAGCTCTAAAAAAATCGTTTCCGTCGCATGGATCGCAACAGTTTCTACATCCCCTGTTGTGCCGTTTAATCCTGAAGGAATATCGACTGCGAGAATGGGAATTCCAGAGCTGTTTGCTCTCTCAATGGCAAGAGCCAACGCATCTTCCGCTTTTCCTTTAAAACCTGTTCCAACAAGTCCGTCGAGGATCACGCCTTCAGCGTCGAAATGGAAAGATTTCGAATCCTGTGCCAGATGGCTAACGCCTCCTGAAGAGATAAACTTCTCACGCATGCGCACGCAGAGCGGGCCACAACGCTCAAGAGGATAGATGTGCAAGGCGACAACTTTAAAACCGCGTTCCAAAAGAAAACAACCAGCTGCAAAAGCATCGCCGCCATTGTTTCCTTTGCCCGCAAGGATTGTCACTGTTTTCTCTAAATCATTTTCCTGAATAAACGCCTCCACTGCGTCAGCAATTGCTTCTGCAGCATTTTCCATGAACGTCTGTTCAGAAGCACCTTCATCACAAGCCTTCGTTTCGATCTGCGCCATTTCATAGGCGCTAACAACTTTCAAACCTTCCACAAGACCTCTTGCATCACAAGTGCTCTTCTTTAATCGCGCGCTGCAAGAGAGCTTTGACAGCATCACGAGGGTTAAGCTTCTCGTACAAAATGGAATAAATTGCTTGGGTGATCGGCACTTCGATATGATTTTTTTGCGCGAGTTGAAGCGCGGAGACACAGCTGTAAGCCCCCTCGACAACCATTCCGATTTTTTCCTGTGCTTGTTGAGGATCAAACCCTTCCGCAATTAAACGACCGAACATGTAATTACGGCTCAGTTTGGAAAGGCAAGTCACGCAAAGATCTCCCATTCCTGAAAGACCGTTCAGCGTTTCGGCTTTGCTTCCTTTTGTCACCGAGAGTTTGCGGATTTCATGCAGCCCGCGCGTCATGAGTGCTGCCTTCGTATTGTCACCAAATCCCAGCCCGTCTGAAATTCCGCAAGCAATTGCGATGATGTTTTTCATCGCTCCGCCAAAAGCCACTCCTTTAATATCTGCATTTGGATAAACGCGGAAAAAGGGCGTGCCAAAAGTATCGACGATCTGATGCATCAATTGCGGGTCATAAGAAGCGCCTACCACCGATGTCGGCAGTTTTTGAATCACCTCTTCGGCATGACTGGGACCACTTAGGCAACAGATGTTTTTACGCATCCCTTCGCCAAGAACCTCGACAATGACCTCCGGCAAGAGCAATCCGCTGTTTTGCTCGATCCCTTTCGACGTGAGCACAATGGGACAGTTTACACCTCCAAAAGCGAGAACTTGCTCAAACACAGGACGTATCCCTTTTGATGTCACCGATTCGACGAGAAGTTCTGCGCCTTCAATCGCATGCTTTAGGTCAGAAGTAAACTCCACGCGGTCATCCGCTTTGACTTTAGGCAGTTTAGGATGTTCTCTAGTCTTACTTAATGTTTTTGCAAATTCTTGATTCGCTGTCCAGAGGATCACTTGATTTCCTTTGGAAGCCAAGAGAGAAGCTAAGCAAAATCCCCAAGTCCCGGCGCCTAAATACGCAATTTTCATTCCTTTACCTTTTTCGATAAACATAGCAGAAGCCAAAGCGATTTTCAACCTGAGAACTTTATACGCCATTCCGCTATACCGAAAATGATTCAAGAATCGGCTTTTGGCAAAGCAGGTGCCCAGAATTTTGATCAGGTGCAGCCGATGCAAAAAGTGCCTCCTATTAGAAATAAGGGGCTAGATTCGATCGTCCAATCCCGGGGCTTTGGCTCGTCTTAAATCCAAATTTTCAATCACGTTGGGTATACCGAAAAAAACTGAAGAATCGGGAAAAAGCATTTTTCAACCACCCGCGAACAAGGTTCGCTAGAGATCACAGAGCTCACAGAGGGGGATTAAATTTTAAATCGACGTATTCCTTC
>Ga0070741_10004808_pt1 | contig 31079 bp, 23 predicted proteins | sample Coa_R1_4_FD_66440 | JGI IMG/M metagenome (GOLD analysis project Ga0070741, IMG submission 66440) | Surface soil microbial communities from Centralia Pennsylvania, which are recovering from an underground coalmine fire - Coalmine... | ecosystem: Environmental > Terrestrial > Soil > Unclassified ... | reverse complement strand
CACCGGGCCGGTCGCGGTGCGCGGCGCCAAGGCCGGGCAGGTGCTCGAAGTTCGTATCAAGGCGATCGAGCTGCATTACGACTGGGGCTACAATTCCATCCGGCCACTTGCCGGCGCGCTGCCGGACGATTTCGACAAAGCCCGGCTCATCCATATTCCGCTCGACCGTGCCCGCATGGTCGGCAAGCTGCCGTGGGGCCTCGAACTGCCGCTAAAGCCGTTCTTCGGCATCATGGCGGTGGCGCCACCGCCGGCCTGGGGCCCGGTCGCCTCGCCGCCGCCACGGCGCAACGGCGGCAACATGGACAACAAGGAGCTCGTTGCCGGCACGACCTTGTTCCTGCCCATTCACGTCGACGGCGCGCATTTCTCGGTCGGCGACGGCCACGGCGTGCAGGGCGACGGCGAAGTCTGCATCACCGCGATCGAGACCGGCCTCGTCGGCACCTTCGAGCTTCATGTGCGCGACGACATGCGCCTGGAATGGCCGCGCGCCGAGACGCCGACCCACGTCATCACCATGGCATTCGATCCCGATCTCGACGACGCGGTGGTGATCGCGCTGCGCGACATGATCAAGCTCATCTGCGCGCGCACCGGCATCTCGCGCGAGGACGCCTACACGCTGTGCAGCCTCGCCGCCGACCTGCGCGTTACCCAGGTGGTGAACGGCGCCAAAGGTATTCACGTCATGCTGGAGAAGGCGCTGCTCAAGCGCTGAGCGGCAGCACGCGCAAGTTATTGCACATCCGGCGTCACCCAGCGGCCGACTGCACGCGCACCAACTTGATGATCGCGGAAAAATCGAGCGTGCCGTGACCGGCCTCCGCAAATTGCTCGTAAATCTGCGCCGCGTGGGCGCCGATCGCGGTTTTTGCCTTGGCCGCACTCGCCGCTTCGCGGGCAAGCTTGAGGTCTTTGAGCATCAGCGCGGCGGTGAAGCCCGCCCTGTAATCGTTGTTGGCCGGGCTTGCCGGCACCGGGCCGGGCACCGGGCAGTAGCTGGTCAGGGACCAGCATTGGCCGGACGATGCCGAAGCGACGTCGAACAGCGCCTGGTGCGACAGGCCGAGCTTTTCGCCGAGCACGAACGCCTCGCTGACCGCGATCATCGAGGCGCCGAGGATCATGTTGTTGCAAATCTTCGCAGCCTGGCCGTTGCCGGCTTCGCCGCAATGCACGATGCGCTTGCCCATGCGCTCGAGCACCGACTTGCCGCGCGCGAAGGCGTGGGCCGAACCGCCGACCATGAAGGTCAAGGTCGCCGCCTTGGCGCCGCCGACGCCGCCCGATACCGGCGCATCGAGCGAGGCGATGCCGCGCGCCGCCGCCAGCGCATGCGCCTGTCGCGCGCTCGCCACGTCGATGGTCGAGCAATCGATGAACAACGTGCCCTGCCGCGCCGCCGGCACGATATCGTTCCAGACCGACAAGACCTGCTCGCCGCCGGGCAGCATGGTGATGACGATTTCGGCGTCGTCGAGCGCCGACTTGGCGCTGTCGACGATCTCGACGCCGTCGCCGCCGGACGCCTCGCGCAACGTCGCCACGAGATCAAAGCCGCGGACCTGGCTGCCTGCTTTGACCAGATTCGCCGCCATCGGCGCGCCCATGTTGCCGAGACCGATGAAGCCGATGGTCGCCATGGTGTCCTCTTTCAGTCGGGGAAGGTCAGCTCCAACGCGCCGACCGGCCTGAAGTGGCGCTCGACCAAGTCGGGCGTCACGTCTTCGAGCTTGTCCGGTCGCCACACCGGCTTGCGGTCCTTGTCGACGATGGCGGCGCGAATGCCCTCGATGAAATCATGCGCGGCGATGCAGGCGAGCGAAATCCGGTAATCCTGGCGGAAGCTGTCCTCGAGCTCGGCGAATGATAGCGCCGCGCGGATGTTGCGCAACGTGATCTTCAGCGACGTGGGTGACATTTTTAGGAGCGTTACCGCAGCCGCGCGGGCCTCCTCGTCCGGGCTGTTGCCAAGCCGTGCGACGATCTCTTCGACTGTGGCGGCGCTGTAGCACGCATCGATCCACTGCCGCGCAGCAGATAATTTGCCTGGAGCGGCCGGCGTCGACAGCTCTGCGAGTTGCGAGCGAACGGCATCAGCGCTGCGGCAATCGGCAAGCCGCGCCGGAAGCTCGGCCAGCCTAGCCGCGGCAATATGAACGTCGGCAAGCCCGCTATCGATGGCGTCAGCGGCGCCGACGCGTTCGCCGGTCAGCGCCAGATGCGTGCCGACCAGACCCGGCGTGCGCGCCAGCAAGAACGAGGCGCCGACGTCCGGAAAATAGCCGATGCTGACTTCCGGCATGGCGATCGCGGAGCGCTCGGTCACCACGCGCTGCGCCGCATGCGCCGAAATACCGACGCCGCCACCCATGGTCAGCCCATCCATGATGACGACGACCGGCTTTGGATAGCGCGCGATCAAAACGTCGAGGCGGTATTCGGTCGCCCAGAAACGTTGCGGCAGCGGATCGTTGCTCTTGGCCGCATCGTACAGTGCGCGCAGATCGCCGCCGGCGCACAGCCCGCGGTCGCCCGCGCCGTCGATCAGCACGGCGCCGGCCGCATCGTCGCTCGTCCAGGCCCGCAGCCACCGCGTCATCGTCACGGCCATATCGAGCGTGAGCGCGTTCAAGGCTTGCGGCCGGTTGAGCGTAAGCCGCCGCAGTGCGCCGAACTGGCGGACCAGAACGTCGCCGTCCTGCAAAACAACCTCGTCGCTCATCGGCCGATGAGGTTGCGCGCCACGATGAGGCGCATGATCTCGTTGGTGCCTTCGAGAATCTGGTGCACGCGCAGATCGCGCACGATCTTCTCGATGCCGAACTCGGCGAGATAGCCGTAGCCGCCGTGCAGCTGCAGCGCTTGGTTGGCGATGTCAAAGCAGGCGTCGGTGATGAAGCGCTTGGCCATGGCGCACAGCACCGTGGCGTCCGCCTCTTGGCGGTCGAGCGCGGCGGCGGCGCGCCACAGCAGCGCGCGCGAGGCTTCGAGCTCGATCGCCATGTCGGCAAGCCGGAACTGCAGCGCCTGGAATTCGTCGAGGCGTTGGCCGAACGCTTTGCGCTCTTTCATGTAGCGCAGCGATTTGTCGAGCGCCGCCTGGGCGCCGCCGAGCGAGCACGCGGCGATGTTGACGCGGCCGCCGTCGAGGCCCGCCATGGCGATCTTGAAGCCCTCGCCCTCGGCGCCGAGCCGGTTGCTGGCCGGCACGCGCACGTTCTCGAACGTCACGGCGCGGGTCGGCTGCGCGTTCCAGCCCATCTTGCGCTCGTTGGCGCCGAGCGACAGGCCGGACGCATCGCCCGGCACCAGCAAGGTCGAGATGCCGGCGGGCCCGTCGCCGCCGGTGCGCGCCATCACGGCGTAGAGGCCGCTGGCCCCGGCGCCGGAGATGAACAGCTTCTGGCCGTTGAGCACGTAAGCGTCGCCGTCGCGCACCGCGCGCGTCATCAGCGCCGCCGCATCCGAGCCGGAGCCCGGCTCGGTCAGGCAATAGCTCGCGAACAGCTCCATCCGGCACAGGAGCGGCAGCCATGTTTGCCGCTGCTCGTCGGTGCCGTAAGCGTCGATCATCCAGGCCACCATGTTGTGGATCGACATGTAGGCTGAGACCGTGGGGCAGCCGGTGGCGAGCGCCTCGAAGATCAAAGCCGCGTCGAGCCGCGACAGGCCCGAACCGCCGAAATCCTCGGCGACGTAAATGCCGGCCATGCCGAGCTCGGCCGCCTGGCGCATCTCGGTCACCGGGAAGTGCTTGGCCTCGTCCCAGGCCACCGCATTGGGCGCGAAATACTCGTCCGCGAAGGCGCGCGCGGTGTCGCGCAGCGCGGTCTGCTCGGCGTCGAGCGCAAATTGCGCCGGCTTGCTCGTGCTCGGATCAAGCATGGCGCCGCCATACTAACTGGAATCGCGCGCGATCCATATCGGCCACGCCGACGTGCTCGGCGCCAACAGGCCCCATTTCGGGTTGGGCGGCCAGCTCGCTATCAGGCCGGCGGTGTCAGGCCGCCAGCAGCTTCTGCACTTCGTTGACCAGCTCGCGCAGATGGATCGGCTTCGACAGCACCTTGGCGTGCTTGGGCGCGCTCGAATCGGAGTTGAGCGCCACCGCGGCGAAGCCGGTGATGAACATGATCTTGATGTCGGGGTCGAGCTCGGCGGCGCGACGGGCGAGCTCGATGCCGTCCATCTCCGGCATCACGATGTCGGTGAGCAACAGCTCGAACGGCTCCTCGCGCAGCCGCTGATAGGCCGACAGCCCGTTGTCATAGGAGATGACATCGAAGCCGGCATTCTGCAGCGCCTTGACCAGGAAGCGCCGCATGTCGAGGTCGTCTTCCGCAAGCAGGATTTTGGGCATCACTGTTCGAAATCCGGCTGCCGCCGGCCCCCTTCATCCCATAAGCCAGACGCCGGGTAAATATGAGGTGAAAAGCGGGTCGGGCGGCACCTTGGCAAGCCCAAAGGCTTATGGACAATAGAGCGCGGCGCACGCTAGGGATTCTCGGCAGGGATTTTTGGCGCGGCCTGGAGACACAAAGCCCCCGGGACTCATGTCGGACAGCCAGGACGAATTCGATCCTCCGTTCGAGGCCATCGAACCGGCGCAGTGCCGGGGTCCGGCGCTGTTCAACTCGCCGCACAGCGGGCGCGTCTATCCGCGCGGCTTTCTGCTGACATCGCGGCTCGATCTGCCGACGCTGCGCCGCTCCGAAGACTCGTTCGTCGACGACCTGATCGCCGGCCTGGTCGAGCGCGGCCATCCGATCATGCGGGCGCACTTCCCGCGCTGCTATGTGGACGTCAACCGCGAGCCCTACGAGCTCGATCCGCGCATGTTCGATGGCCGGCTGCCGTCCTTCGCCAATACCCGTTCGATGCGGGTCGCCGGCGGGCTGGGCACCGTGGCGCGCGTGGTCGGGGATGCCCAGGAAATCTACGACCAGCGCATCTCGGTCGCCGAGGCGCTGCGCCGGATCGACGCCCTGTACAAGCCGTATCACCGCACCCTGCGCCGGCTGTTCACCAAGCTGCATCGCGAGTTTGGCGCCGCCATCCTGGTCGACTGCCATTCCATGCCGTCGAGCACCGGCGGCCGCGACGAGCGGCCGCGCGCCGACCTCGTCATCGGCGACCGCTACGGCACGAGCTGTGTGGGGCTGGTGACCGAAACCGTCGAGCAGACGCTGCGCGGCTTCGGCTATGTGATCAGCCGCAACAAGCCCTACGCGGGCGGCTTCATCACCGAGCACTACGGCAACCCGGCATCGGGTCTGCATGCCGTGCAGCTCGAGATCAACCGTGCGCTTTACATGGACGAGCGGCGCTACGAACGCTCGGCCTCGTTCGACCGGCTGGCGGGCGAGCTTGCCATCCTGGCCGACCGGCTCGCCGAAATTCCGCTGGAAGAGCTGCGGCCCTATCGCGCCGCGGCCGAGTGAATCGCGCCGGCGCCTTCGCCTGCAGCTGCAAAGAAAAAGGGCCGCTCACATTGCTGGAGCGGCCCAAGTCTAGGGAGGAAACGCCCAAGGAGGGCGACGGTAACGGGAGGGAATCTCTCGCTACCGCACTGCAGCAATATACATCGCGGCGCACAAAACGCAAGTGTTGCTTACCTATTTCTTAGGAACTTTAGCCGTTTTCTATCTGCAAATTGTGCAGAGCAGCCCCTCGTCGCCCTGGACGCTCCGCCGAGCCAAAGGAAATATCCGAATAGCTTCAAAACGCTGTCAGCCATGGCGAGCGTCTGCCCAGAAAAGCAGCAGGCACGATGCGCGACCACCGACAGTGATGTTTCGTTCGCCGCGAAATCGCGTTGCCGACGTTTGCCGATCCGGTTTGCGCGTTGCCGTCCCGCCCACTCTCCGCTACTCGTGCTTCCGGCAAGGCGTTTGATGACCGCAGTCGACTTCGCAGCCTTCATGGATCAACTGGCCGCGGTCTCGGGCGAGACCATCCGGCCGTTTTTCCGCAGCGCGCTTTCGGTCGAGAACAAGAGTAGTTCCGGCGGCTTCGATCCGGTGACGGCCGCCGACCGCGCCGCCGAAACCGCGATGCGGGCGCTCATCAAAAAGACCTTTCCGGCCCACGGCGTGATCGGCGAGGAATTTCCGCCGGACCAGCCGGACGCCGAATACGTCTGGATCCTCGATCCGATCGACGGCACCAAATCGTTCATCTGCGGCATGCCGGCCTGGGGCACCTTGATCGCGCTCACGCGCGGCGGCGAACCGATCTACGGCATGATGCATCAGCCGTTCACACGCGAGCAGTTTTCCGGCGACGGCACCGGCGCGCGCTACCACGGCCCGGCCGGCGACCGCGCGCTGCAGACCCGCGCCTGCGCCTCGCTCGACGACGCCATCATGCTCACCACGAGCCCGCTCCTGATGAACGAGGCCGACCGCCGCTCGTTCGGCCGGGTCGAGCACGCCGTGCGGCTGTCGCGCTACGGCGGCGATTGCTACGCCTATTGCGTGCTCGCCGCCGGCCACGTCGACCTGATCGTCGAGACCGAGCTCAAGCCGCACGACGTGCTGGCGCTCATTCCGATCATCGAAGGCTCAGGCGGCATCATGACCACGTGGGAGAACGAGCGGCCGCACAACGGCGGCCGCATCATAGCCGCCGGCGATGCGCGGGTGCACGCGCAGGCAATGGCGTTGCTGCGAGGGTAAAGTCTTTCCGTTTATTCCAGCGTATCAGTCTGTTTGACTTATTTGTTCGGAAGCACGCTGGCCATTGCGATCGACGGCTTTCTCTGATTCTCAGCTCTTTTCTGATCGCAACTCTGCGGGTCGCCTAATACGACCCCGTCCCCGGCACGAACGCATCGAACGCCGCCCAGAATTGCGAGCGGTAACGATCCTGCTCCATCAACAGCTCGTGCTTGGCGCCGACCACGACCAGATGCGAGCCGGCGCGCAGCTGGCTTGAGAATTCTTCGATCGCCTTGTTGGAGACAAGCGCATCGAGGCCGCAGGACACGATCAGCATCGGCTGGCGGATGCGCGACGCATAGCCGCGCTCGCGGATCTCGCCCATGGCGCGGAACGCGGCATCGCACCAGGCGACGGTGGGTCGGCCGAGCGCCAGCGATGGCTCCGCCTCGAGGACGGCGGCGTTGCGCGCATAGCGCACCGGGTCGGAGGTCAGATAATTGCCGGCGAACGGGCGCAGCTCCATGATCGCGGCTTCGCCGCCCGGCACGTAGTTCGAGCCGAAGCCGGCGAGACGCAGCACGCGCACGATGCCGCGTGCGGTCGCGGTCGAGCCGGCGCCGGCTAACCCGATCAACGGCGCGATCAGCACCACGCGGTCGAACCAGCGGTGGCCGCGATAGGCGGCGCGGATCAGCACCGTGGCGCCGGTCGAGTGGCCGATGGCGAACAGCGGCGGCGGGCAATCGGGCAGCACCACCTCGCGCATGAAGGTCTCGAGGTCGGTGTCGTATTCGGAGAAGCTGCGGACGTGACCCTTGTGGCGGTCGCCTAGCCCGCGGTCTGACAGACCCTGGCCGCGCCAATCGAGCATCGCCACCGCAAAGCCGCGCGCGCGCAGGTCGCGCGCCGTCTCGAAATATTTTTCGATCCATTCGCCGCGGCCCTGAAAGATGCAGACCGTGCCGCGCCGCCCGGGCGGCGGCTGCCAGCGCGCAAAGCGCAGCGACACGCCGTCGGGCGTTTTCAAACAATCGGTGACGAAGTTGTCCGGGACCGGATTGGCGGGAATGGAAATGAGCTTCATCGAGGCTACCCGGCTGTGTCTTGCTTATAGCAGCCCTCGACCGCTCCTCAACCGGAACCGGCTCGGGCCTGCCGTCTGGAACACGCAAAATGATCGTGGCCTGACAGAGGCTTAGCGCCCTTGCGCGGACGCGGACGGGCTCCCATATAGCGTTTGCGCAGGCTCTCGTAGCTGCGCATTCCGGCCGGGTCCTATGGGCAGGCCATCCGCATGTCGCTCAAGGAGGATATGCCATGCGAACTTTCGATCTAGCTCCCCTTTATCGTTCCACCGTCGGCTTTGACCGTCTGTTCTCGATGCTCGACCAGGGCCTCGAGGGCGGCGCGCCGGGTTATCCGCCCTACAACATCGAGCGGACCGGCGAGAATGCGTATCGCGTATCGGTCGCGGTCGCCGGCTTCAATGAGCCCGAACTGAGTGTCGAGGCCAAAGAGAACACGCTGACCATCCGCGGCGAGAAGAACGCCAAGGAGGAGGCGAAGCGCGGTGAAGTGCTCTACCAGGGCATCGCGGCGCGGACCTTCGAGCGCGTGTTCCAGCTTGCCGATTTTGTCTTGGTCAAGGGCGCAAGCCTCGAGAACGGACTCCTGCACGTCGACTTGGTGCGCGAGATCCCGGAGGCCAAGAAGCCGCGCACCATCCCGATCGGCGGCAACGGCAAGACCATCGAGCAGAAGCAGGCGGCGTAAGCCCCCGCGTTGGGACTTTAATGAAGGAGCGCCCCGGATTTCCGGGGCGCTTTTGTTTTGTTTCGGACGTTGCGGCCGAGAGCGCCTAGTCGCTGAGCGGGGCGGGCGCCGGTGATTTGGCTTGAGCTGCTGGCGGTGACGGTGCGGGCGGCACGGGTTGTGGCTTCGTGAGATTGGAATTGCCGGTCCCCGCTTCGGCGGCAGCGGCCGGGCCTTGGTCCGGGACGACAGCGCCTTTCTCCGCGTTGGGTGGCGCTACTGCTGGGCGCGATGAAGCGAGGCCGGCGGGCCGCGGGCGCGGCAGCGGCGTCGCTGATTTCCGCGTCGATGTCTTGGCGCGCGTGATCGGCGGCGCCGCGAGCGGCTGTGGCGCGAGGACCAGGCCGCGGCCATCCCGTTCGGGGCCCGGCAACATCGGCGGCCCGCCTTCATAAGGCGGCCCGCCTTCATATTCGGCAGGCGCCCCATAGGGTGGTTCGCCGTAGGGCGACGCGTAAGCCGGCGGTCCGTAGGGCGGCGGCACCACGCCGAGCGCGCCCGAGGCCGTCGGGACGATCCGCGTCACGTCGCGAATGGCGCCGGTGCGCGCATCAATCACGACGCGCATCAGAATGCCGCGGTAGTCGGTGGCGCGCAGCACGTAGGTCGTGCCTTCGCGGAGCGGCGGCGCCAGCGGATCGAAGCCGGCCGAGCGCACGGTGCGCATGATTTCGAAGGCCGGCACGAAGCCGGTCACGGGCTTGGGCTGCGACGGCCCGCCGGATACCGCCGGTGGCGGAGCGGGCGATTGCGCGGCGGCGCCGGCAACCAGCGCCAGGCAGAACGATACCGCCACGGCCGCGAACCGGGCGGCCGCCCCGAACCCACCCAGCCTCACAGGCATACCCCCTCCCCGCTACGCAAGTGCCTGCACGCGCCGGCAAGAATTTTGAACGGACAAAACGTCAAGCGCAATTGCGGCGGCGCTTTGGCGCTTTCGAAAATATTTGCATGGCTCGCGAAGCGTTCGAGTGCGATCTGGGAACGGTCGTCCAACCGCCATCACCTGCGCTCCCATCATTCCACTATGACGAACATGCCGCCGCGGGTAGAAGGGCCATACTGATTGTAGGTTCTGCTGGCCCACAGCGAGTCGAACGAAAACATCCGTCCGCAGAACCGGGTCTTTTTCGCAATGCGCGCCGTGGCAACGCCGCGACGGATTCGCTCGTCGTAGCGCGTTGCGGACGGCTTGATCGTGTTTTCGATCCATTTTGCCACCTCCGGCTTGCCCAGGGTTGGACACGTCTTCGCTGTCACCGCGGCGACGAGCTCATAGGCGCCGGTTGCATCATATTCTTCCTGGGTTCGCGCAAACGTCGGATCCTGAGCAAGCTCCGCTGCGACCTTGGTCACGCGGTCGCGGCCCATCGTCAGCTGAAACTTCACGACGGGCGAGGGGTCTATGGCGTCGGACTCCCTGCCGGGCACCGGGACGTAGCCCACGAACTTGAATTTTGTTCCAGTCGCCCGGTTGCCATTCACGTCGTACTTGGTCGCGGCGAGCGGGCTGTCCTCGTCCTGGTACGAGTCACCGATCGCGAATTTCTGCGCCAGCGTCGCAATGCACGTGTACTGATCCTCACCGATACAGCCCGGAGCCAAACGGCCATCTCTGATGCCGCTGACGCGGCTTTGAATGTCGTCGATGAGTGTCTCGTTCTTGTGCAAGAACGCGCTCAGCTCTGCGGAGTCCGTGAGGCCGCGGCTGAAACGCCCTGGATAATAGCCGGCAGGCTCGCCCCTGAGGGTAAGGACTTCAAGCTGGTGCGATGCCGCTTGTTTCGCTGGCACACCCTGCGCCGCGCACCCACCGCAGGCGAGCGCCACCACGCACGTGGCGATGCGAACCCTGCGCATAACCGCCCTCACGCCACCGGGACCTCGACCGGCCGCATCCACCGGGGAGCATAGCACAATCTGCGCGACCGCCGTCCATATCAGCGGTTCGCGCAGACAGCGACAAAGCGCCCGATGTCATCCTCTCGCGTCAAAAACGAGGTGACGAGCCGTGCCAGGACGTGATCGGCCGGCAGCCGCAGGGTTTCACTCGGACGCACGTAATAGCTTGCGCCCGCAGCCTTCAGCTTGGCGTCCAGCGCGCGCGGCAAGGCCACGAAGACGAGATTGGCGTCGACCGGAAACACCGGCGCCAGCCCGAGCGCCGCAAGCTTCTCGGCGAGCGTGCTTGCCATCGCGTTGGCGTGGCGCGCCAGATCGAGCCACAGGCCGCCCTCCAGAAATGCAGCGAATTGCGCCGCCAGGAAGCGGTGCTTCGAGAGCAACTGCCCGCCGCGTTTGCGCCGCTCGCCGAACCACTCCGCCCGTGCCGGATCGAAGAACACCACCGCTTCGGCGCCCATCGCGCCGCCCTTGGTGGCGCCGAACGACAGCGCATCGACGCCGGCCTGCCAGGTCATCTGCGCCGGCGTGGCATTAAGGCGGACCACCGCATTGGCAAAGCGCGCCCCGTCCATGTGCACCGCAAGCGCGCGGGAATGCGCGATCTCGCTCAAGGCGGCAATCTCATCGACGCGGTAGATGGTGCCGGCTTCGGTGACCTGGGTGATGGACAGCGCCGCGGCCACCATCTGGTGCGGGCTATGGCCGCCATAGCCGGCGAGCGCGGTCTTGAGCGTTTCGGGCGCGATCTTGCCGGCGTCGCCGGGCAGGGCGGCGAGCTTGAAGCCGGCGCCGAAGAATTCCGGCGCGCCGCACTCATCGGTGACGATGTGCGAGTCGGCGTGACAGAACACGACGCCCCAGGGTGGTGCGATATGGGCCAGCGCCAGCGCATTGGCCGCGGTTCCGGTCGGCACCAGGAACACCGCGACCTCGCGCTCGAAAATCTCCGCCAGCCGGCGTTCGACCCCGCGGGTCCAATCGTCGTTGCCGTAGCCGAGCGCATAGCCCGCATTGGCCCGCGTGATGGCGTCCAGGATCGGCTGCGCCACCGGTGCCGCATTGTCGCTGGCGAAATTCATCGCGATTCCCACATCGGAGCGCCCGCGAGCCTATGCGGCCCATTGCGCTCCTGCCAGTCCCGTGATCCACTCGATGGGCCGGCATGGCGCGCTCGGTGCAACGCACAAAGCGCGGCGAGCGAACCAGAAGGGCGCGGTCGCCAGCCGCGAAATTGTGCGTCGCCACTTGTGTTGGTGCCCGGAATTTGCCATGTTCGGCATAGGACAGCATTGCTGTCCCAATTTGTGACCCGCCGGGTGTGGCCGCCTCTGCTCTCGCTGCGTTGCCAAAAGAGAGCGGCAAGGCCGGCGCGGGTCAGCCGCCGTGGCCTGGGCGTGTCGCGCGGCGAAGAAGACAGCCACGCTCAGCGCGAGCTTACACGAGCTTGCCGGCAAAACGTGTGATCGCCCGCTGCACCAAATGCGCCGTGTCTTCGCGCGCGCAGGTCGGCGCAGGACGGGGGAGTGCGAGGACGAACGATGAGCGCGTCAGGGTTCGGCCTGTTTGATCCGACGCTGGAGAAAGACTCCTGCGGCGTCGGATTCATCGCCGATATCAAAGGACGCAAGTCGCACAAGATCGTCGAAGACGCGCTGACGATCCTGCTCAATCTCGAACATCGCGGTGCGGTCGGCGCCGATCCGCGCGCTGGCGACGGCGCCGGCATTCTGGTGCAGACGCCGCACAAGTTTTTCGCCAAGCAGGCCGCCGCGCTCGGCTTCGAGCTGCCGGCGCCGGGCCATTACGCGGTCGGCGTGCTGTTCCTGCCGCACGAAGACGCGTGGCGGCAGGAAATCATGGACACCTACGCGGCGGTCGCCGCGCGCGAGGGCATGAAGATCCTCGGCTGGCGCGACGTGCCGACCGACAATTCGACGCTGGGTGAATCGGTCAAGCCGACGGAGCCGGTGCACAAGCAGGTGTTCATCGCCCGCAATCCGAACATCAAAACCGAAGACGAGTTCGAGCGCCGGCTCTACATCCTGCGCAAGACCATCTCCAGCGCCACGTACAACAAGCGCGAGCGGCGCGCCTCGAACTATTATCCGGTGTCGGTGTCATGCCGCACGCTGATCTACAAGGGCATGTTCCTGGCCGATCAGCTCAACACCTATTACCCCGACCTGCACGATCCGGATTTCGAGAGCGCGCTGGCGCTCATCCACCAGCGCTTTTCCACCAACACGTTCCCGACCTGGTCGCTGGCGCATCCGTACCGGATGATCGCCCATAACGGCGAGATCAACACGCTGCGCGGCAACAACAACTGGATGGCGGCGCGGCAGGCCTCGGTGTCGTCGCCGAAATTCGGCGCCGATATCACCAGGCTCTGGCCGATCTCCTATGAGGGCCAGTCCGACACCGCCTGCTTCGACAACGCGCTCGAATTCCTCACCATGGGCGGCTATTCGCTGGCCCACGCGATGATGATGATGATTCCCGAAGCGTGGGCGGGCAATCCGCTCATGAACGAGGAGCGCCGCGCGTTCTATGAATACAACGCCGCGCTGATGGAGCCGTGGGACGGCCCGGCCGCCATCGCCTTCACCAACGGCCGGCAGATCGGCGCCACGCTCGACCGCAACGGCTTGCGTCCGGCGCGCTATGTGGTAACGCGCGACGACCGCATCATCATGGCGTCGGAAGTGGGCGTGCTGCCGGTGCCGGAAGCCGACATCGTCACAAAATGGCGGCTGCAGCCCGGCAAGATGCTGCTGGTCGATCTCGAAGAAGGCCGGCTCATTCCCGACGACGAGCTCAAGGCGACGCTGGCGCAGAGCCATCCGTATCGCGAGTGGCTCGACCGCACCCAGATGGTGCTGGAAGAGCTGCCGCCGGTCGGCGAGGCCGCGCCGATTTCCAACCTCGCGCTGCTCGATCGTCAGCAGGCCTTCGGCTACACCCAGGAAGATCTGAAAATCCTGATGACGCCGATGGCGACGACCGGCGAGGAAGCGGTCGGCTCCATGGGTAACGACACGCCGATCTCGGCGCTGTCGGACCGCCCGAAGCCGCTGTTCACGTATTTCAAACAGAACTTCGCCCAGGTGACCAACCCGCCGATCGATCCGATCCGCGAAGAGCTGGTCATGAGCCTGGTCTCGATCATCGGGCCGCGGCCGAACCTGTTCGATCTCGAAGGCATGTCGCGGGTCAAGCGCCTCGAAGTGCGCCAGCCGATCCTCACCAATGCCGACCTGGAAAAGATCCGCGCCATTTCCGAGATGGGCGATCATTTCAAGTCGATCACGCTCGATGCCACCTGGCCGGCGGCGGCGGGCGCGGACGGCATGGCGGCCGCGGTCGATCAGCTGTGCCGGCAGGCCGAAGGCGCGGTGCGCGACGGCATCAATATCGTGATCCTGTCGGATCGTCGCGCCGGCGCCGACCGCATTGCCATTCCGTCGCTGCTCGCCTGTGCGGCCGTGCACCATCATCTGATCCGCGAGGGCTTGCGCACCGCGGTCGGCATCGTGGTGGAATCCGGCGAGCCGCGCGAAGTGCATCATTTCGCCTGCCTGGCCGGCTACGGCGCCGAAGCGATCAATCCGTATCTCGCTTTCGAGACGCTCGTCGCCATGAAGCACGAGCTGCCGCAGAAGCTCGACGACAAGGAAGTCGTCAAGCGCTACATCAAGTCGATCGACAAGGGCCTGCTCAAGGTGATGTCCAAGATGGGCATCTCGACCTATCAGTCTTATTGCGGCGCGCAGATTTTCGACGCCGTCGGCCTGAAGTCGGATTTCGTCGCCAAATATTTCACCGGCACCGCGACGCGCATCGAAGGCGTCGGCCTGGCCGAGATCGCCGCCGAAGCCGTGCGCCGCCATCACGACGCGTTTTCCGATGCGCCGATCTATCGCGCCATGCTCGACGTCGGCGGCGAATATGCGTTCCGGGTGCGCGGCGAGGAGCACGTCTGGAACGCCGCGACCGTATCGGCGCTGCAGCACGCCGTGCGCGGCAACTCGTACGAACAATACCGGCAGTACGCCAAGCTCATCAACGGGCAGTCCGAGCACCTGTTCACCATCCGCGGCCTGTTCCGCATCAAGTCCGCCGAGGAAGACAGCCGCGCGCCGGTGCCGCTCGAGGAGGTCGAGCCCGCCAAGGAGATCGTCAAGCGCTTCTCCACCGGCGCCATGTCGTTCGGCTCGATCTCGCGCGAAGCCCACACCACGCTCGCCATCGCCATGAACCGCATCGGCGGCAAGTCGAATACCGGCGAGGGCGGCGAGGAAGCCGACCGCTTCAAGCCGCTGCCGAACGGCGATTCCATGCGTTCGGCGATCAAGCAGGTGGCGTCCGGCCGCTTCGGCGTGACCGCCGAGTATCTGGTCAACTCGGACATGATGCAGATCAAGATCGCGCAGGGCGCCAAGCCCGGAGAAGGCGGCCAGTTGCCCGGCCACAAGGTCGATAAGATCATCGCCAAGGTGCGGCACTCGACGCCCGGCGTCGGCCTGATCTCGCCGCCGCCGCACCACGACATCTATTCGATCGAAGACTTGGCGCAGCTCATTTTCGATCTGAAAAACGTCAATCCGGACGGCGACGTTTCGGTCAAGCTCGTCTCCGAGGTCGGGGTCGGCACCGTGGCGGCCGGCGTGTCGAAGGCGCGTTCGGATCACGTCACCATCGCCGGCTACGAGGGCGGCACCGGCGCCTCGCCGCTGACCTCGATCAAGCATGCCGGCTCGCCGTGGGAAATCGGACTCGCCGAAACGCACCAGACACTCGTGGGCAACCGGCTGCGCGGCCGCATCGCCGTGCAGGTCGATGGCGGCATCCGCACCGGCCGCGACGTCGTCATCGGCGCGCTCCTCGGCGCCGACGAGTTCGGCTTCGCCACCGCGCCCTTGATCGCTGCCGGCTGCATCATGATGCGCAAATGCCATCTCAACACCTGCCCGGTCGGCGTCGCCACCCAGGACCCCGTGCTGCGCAAGCGCTTCAAGGGCCAGCCCGAGCAGGTCATCAACTATTTCTTCTTCGTCGCCGAAGAGGTGCGCGAAGAGATGGCGGCCATGGGCTATCGCAGCTTCGACGACATGATCGGGCAGATGCAGATGCTCGATCGCGTCAAGCTGATCGCCCACGCCAAGGCGAACGGGCTCGACTTCTCAAAGCTGTTCACCAAGCCGGACGTGCCGCCGACCGTGGCGATCTACAATTGCGAGCGGCAGGACCATAAGATCTACGACATCATCGATCGCAAGCTGATCGCGCAGTCGCAAGGAGCGCTGGATCGCGGCACGCCGGTGCGCATCACGTTGCCGATCAAGAACACCGACCGCACCACCGGCGCCATGCTGTCCGGCGAGATCGCCAAGCGCTACGGCCATGACGGCCTGCCCGACGACACCATCGTGGCGCAGTTCACCGGCACCGCGGGTCAAAGCTTCGGCGCGTTCCTCGCCCGCGGCGTCACCTTCGATCTGACCGGCGACGCCAACGACTACGTCGGCAAGGGTTTGTCGGGCGGCCGGCTCATCGTGCGCCCGCCCGCCGACGCCGGCGTGGTCCCGGAAGACTCGATCGTCATCGGCAATACCGTGCTGTACGGCGCCATCGAAGGCGAATGCTACTTCCGCGGCGTTGCCGGCGAGCGCTTCGCGGTGCGCAACTCCGGCGCCATCGCGGTGATCGAGGGCGCCGGCGACCATTGCTGCGAATACATGACCGGCGGCGTCGTGGTGGTGCTCGGCCGCACCGGCCGCAACTTTGCCGCCGGCATGTCGGGCGGCGTCGCCTATGTGCTCGACGACGACGGCACGTTCGCGACGCGCTGCAATCTCGCCATGGTCGAGCTCGAGCCGATGGCGGGCGAGGAAGACGTCAACGCCCGCATCTTCCATCACTCGCACGATCTCGAAGCGCATGGGCGGGTCGACGTGATGGCCGACCTCAGCACCTATGACGCGCAGCGGCTGCGCCACTTGATCGCGCGCCACGCCCGCTTTACCGGCTCCGCCGTCGCGGCCAAGATCCTGGCCGACTGGGGCGCGTGGTATCCGAAATTCCGCAAGGTGATGCCGGTCGAATATCGGCGCGCTCTCAACGAAATGAAGGCCGCGGCGATCGCGGCAGAGTAGAGTAGCGCGTGGGCAAGATCACCGGTTTTCTCGAATACGAACGCGAGGACCGCGACTACGAACCGGTCGCGGAGCGCCTGCGCCATTGGCGCGAGTTCGTGCTGCCGCTGCCCGAGCATGACACCGTCACGCAGGCGGCGCGCTGCATGAATTGCGGCGTGCCGTATTGCATGGGCACCGGCGCGCTGGCGCCCGGCACGCCGGGCTGCCCGGTCAACAATCAGATCCCCGACTGGAACGACCTCGTCTACAACGGCGACTGGGACGAGGCCGCGCGCAATCTGCATTCGACCAACAATTTTCCCGAGGTCACCGGACGGGTCTGCCCGGCGCCGTGCGAGGCCTCGTGCACGCTCAACATCGACGAGAACCCGGTCACCATCAAATCGATCGAATGCGCCATCGCCGACCGCGCCATCGCCAAGGGGCTCAAGCCCGAGCTGCCGGCGACCCGAACCGGCAAGACGGTGGCGGTCGTCGGCTCCGGGCCGGCCGGGTTGGCCTGCGCCCAGCAATTGGCGCGCGCCGGCCACGAGGTCCACGTCTACGAGAAATTCGCCAAGGCCGGCGGGCTCCTGCGCTACGGCATTCCCGACTTCAAGATGGAAAAATCTCACGTCGACCGTCGCGTCGCGCAGATGCAGGCCGAGGGCGTGATCTTTCATTACGGCGCGCACGTCGGCGTCAATGTCCCGGCGGAAAAACTCGTCGCCGAGCATGACGCTGTGGTGCTGACCGGCGGCGCCGAGAAGGGCCGCGACCTGCCGATCCCCGGCCGCGAGCTCAACGGCATCCACTTCGCCATGGACTATCTGCCGCAGCAGAACCGGCGGGTGTCGGGCGAACCGGCCGACGGCGCGGAGCCGATCCTGGCCGGCGGCAAGCGCGTCGTCGTCATCGGCGGCGGCGATACTGGCTCCGACTGCATCGGCACCGCGTTCCGCCAAGGCGCCGTTTCGGTGCTCAATTTCGAAATCCTGCCGCAGCCGCCGCTGCGCGAAAACAAGATGCTGACCTGGCCGGATTGGCCGCTCAAGCTGCGCACCTCGTCGAGCCACGAGGAAGGCGCCGACCGCGAATTCGCGGTGATGACGACGCGGTTCTCCGGCGACAACGGCGCGGTCAAGAAGCTGCACTGCGCCCGCGTCGACGACAAGTTCAAGCCGATGCCCGGCACCGAGTTCGAGATCGACGCCGACCTGGTGCTGCTCGCCATGGGTTTCGTGCATCCGGTGCACGAAGGCCTGATCAAGGATTTGAAGCTCGCGCTCGACCGCCGCGGCAACATCGAAGCCTCGACCGAAGACTACAAAACCTCGATCGACAAGGTCTTCACCGCCGGCGACATGCGGCGCGGCCAATCGCTGGTGGTCTGGGCCATCCGCGAAGGCCGCCAAGCCGCCCACGCCGTCGACAAATTTTTGATGGGCGCGTCGCTGCTGCCGCGTTAGCGCCGGCAAAGCGTCAGGCGCGAGCAGTCCTGAAAATCAACGCGCGTTGGCAGCCGGTGCAGGCGCCGGCGGCGCGGGATTCGCCGCCGCGCCCCGCGGCGGCCAGGAAAAATCGTCGGCGCGGCCGGGCGGCGCCGGCAGCGCGTCGCCGCGCACCAGCGCGCTCGCGGCCAGCGAGTTCTCGGCAGCGGGCGCCGGGCCTCTGGCGCCCAACAGGTCGCCGGCCTGGCCGCTTCCTGTCGCCGCCAGCGGCAGCACCGGTCCGATCGCCGATTTTGCTGCGCCGGGCTTGGCGGGCGCGGCGGCTTCCGGTCCTGGTTCCGGGGCCGGCGCCGCCACGGCAGGATTGGTCAGAACGCGGCTCAATTCCTGATCGACCAGATGCGCGAGCTTGAGCGCGCCGAACTTGGTGAAATGCACGCCGTCGCCGGTGCGCAGCCGGCGCGTCTGGCCTTCGAAGTCGGGGCCCTGGACGCTGTAGCGTCCGTTCTCGTCGACGAAGCCGTCCCAGATGTTGACGTAGCGGATGCCGGCCTTGTCGGCGGCGGCGTGATAAAGATCGTCGAGGTAGCCCATGTCGGCAGTCGAGCGCGGGCCGCGAACCGCCGGCAGTCCGACCCAGAGCACCGGCACGCCCTTGGCCTTGAGCGCGGCGATCATGTCGTCGATGCGCTTGCGATAAAGCTGCGCCCACTGGTCGGAACGAAACTCGTACATGCCCGGACGCAGCGCTTCCGCCGCGGGCTCCGGCGCCTCGCCATTTTTGGCTGCCGCCGCCCCGGGCGCGGCGGCTTGCTGTTGCGGCTCTTGTTTTTGCGGCTGCGCCTCCCTCGCGTTGCCGGCTTGATTACCGGCTTGATTCCCGGCCTGGGCCGGCGGCTCGCCCTTGTGCGGCGCGGGCTCCCGCGGCGGCGCCGGGTTGCGCAGCGACATCCGATCGTTGAGCCCGAGCATGACCACGATGGCGCTCGGCTTCTCGGCGGCCAGAATCTCTTTCACCGCCTGTGACCATTCCAAGGTCTCGTTGCGCGGCTCGTAATGGATCAGCCCGGAATAGGCGCGAACCTTGCGCACCACGCCGATGTCGGGCTGGTCGGCGTAAACCTCCTCGAGGCCGTAGGCGAGCCAATCGGCCATCGAATCGCCGATGACCAAGACGGTCCGCGTCGGCTGGGCTTCCTGCTTGTGCGGCGCCGGCGCGCGCGACGAATCGGCGGGCGCCGGAGCGCCATACGGCGAGCGGTAGCCGCGCTCGAAAAACGGAAACGAAAAGAAGCCATGCGACGGCGGCCCGCGCCGCGCCGGCGGCTCGTAGCCAAAACCCCAAAACTGCGCCTGGGCCGGGACCGGCAAGGCTACGCCTGCGCCGACCAGCGCCAGCGCGAGGAGCCAAACAGACCGCAGCCTTGAATTCCTGCCAGTCATCGTTTGCCGCCAATGATCGGGGTCAATCTAGCGCGAATAGGCCATGAGCGAAACGACCGGACCCGCCTGGCCTGGCGGCCATTTGGGGTAACGATTTCGCGTTAAAGATGGCGTGCCGGCCCGGTAGTGTCTCAGTTTGATTGTGGCGGCCTTAGTCTTCGTCGCCACCTTCCGCACGCATTTGCATGTCCATCGCCATGGTGGCGAGCAATTTGGCGGCATCAACCTCCGCTCCGGACGCATACAAGATGCCCTTATTCACCTTGCCCTGGGATAGAGCGGTGAACATCTGGAATGCTTCCTCATGGGTCATAATGCCCTTCTCGATTAGCGAGAGCACAAGAGCGGTTACTGCCGAAAGGGCAGCAACACCGTAAGCATCTGCATTTATTGGAGTCGGGGCATTTTGAAGGTTCCTCGTTGATTGTGGGGCGTGCCGCATATATGCTTACCGGCAAGCAGCGCAAGGAATAGGCATATGCCGAGAGGCCCCAAAGGTGAGCGCCGCCCCGCCGACGTAAACGCCCGCGCCGTGATGATCGCCAAGATCGCCACGGGCGAGATTGCGGACGTGCGGCCGACGCCCGAAGCAGAGGGCAAGAACCCGGCCGCCGTCGCCTTGGGGCGGATGGGCGGCAAGGCGCGGGCTGAGGCCATGAGTAAGAAACGGCGAAAAGAGATCGCCAAAAAGGCTGCAACAACCCGTTGGAAAGACGCAAGAAAATAGAATTTGCATAAATTTATCATTTTTTACAAAAACGTGCTATGCTCTGGGCGAATCAACCGGAGCATCCCGAATGCCACACCCGGACAAAGACCAAGTCCAAGCGGACCTGGAGGACTTCCACGACCGCATTCGGAAAGTCGTCGAGCAAGCATGGGCGGAGTGGCGAGCGATCGCTGAATTTCGGGCTGAAAATAATTATGCTCCTCTGTTGTATTCGCGGACGGTCGCGAATCTCATGTTCGACGCTATAGCGCGATACGCCATTGCGGAGTTTGCCGGCGACACGTCCGTGCGTATCGAAATTGAGGCGCAGACGATCAAGCTGTTCTTTCGTGGGTCTGTGCTCGCCCGTTTCAAAAAAGGCGACGACAACAAGCTTGGGCAGAACATCCCGACGCAAGCCGCGCTCGCCTTCGAGTTCGTTGATGGCATATTCCCGGGCTTGCCGCCGGAGACTGCGAAGGTTGAGTTCATTTGGCTGGCGAACGAGATCAACACCAACCTTGAGCATGTGCTCGTCGTCGCCCGTGACGGTGATCGGCTGCTGTGGGATTATGAGATCGGAGCGGTACCAAGCGCTGGCGCCGGCACCGTCATTCCATTCCCAATGCCGCCATCCCCGCCACCGCCTGCTGGCGACGGCGAGGATTTGATCACGCCGAAGGCGCCCGCGCCCGGAACCAAAAAGCCCGGCGAAGCTGAGTAGCGTCAATGTCAACGCCAGGAGATATGCTGCGCCTTGCGCGGCAACGATTGGGATTCACGCAGAAGGCCGCTGCAGCACGTCTTGATATTGCCCAGCCGGTGCTATCCAGAATCGAGAATGGAGTTGCGACGGCTGATAGCGCGCTACTGATTAAGGCCGCTCAAGCCTATCAGGTGCCAGTCGAGTTTTTCGACGTGCGAGACCCGGTGTATGGGCCGCCAGTCAGCGTTCATCCTATGACGCGGGGCAAGAGCGACGTAACTGCCCACGAATTGGATCTCATTACTGCGGAGCTAAACATTCGGCTCATGCACCTTGCGCGCTTTCTTGAGGGCGTGAACTACAACGCGACGGCAGACGTACCGTCGTTAGATGTCGAGCAATATGGTAATCCGGAGAAGATAGCTGCGACCGTGCGCGCTCATTGGGGTATTCCTTCCGGCGCGATTAAGAATCTGACGCAATACGTCGAGCGGGCTGGCGTAGTCATTGGATTTTCGAAATTCGGCGGCGCTTCGGTCAGCGGGGTCACATTCCGCGTTTCCGGACGGCCGCCTCTTGTCTTGCTTAACGCAACCCATCCCGCTGACCGGATGCGATTTACATTGGCGCACGAGCTCGGCCATCTCGTGATGCATAGGTTTCCAACGGAAAGTATGGAGGCTGAGGCAAATGAATTTGCCTCAGCCCTCTTGATGCCGGCAGCTGATATTCGGCAAGCGTTCCTGGGACGACGTGTAACCCTGGAGTTTCTTGCTGCACTAAAGCCGGAATGGAAAGTCGCCATGCAGGCGCTGCTTGTGCGCGCTACTTCGCTTAAGTTCGTCTCCCCCAATCAAGGTCGTTATCTTTGGCAGCAGATCAGCAGTCGGGGGTGGCGCCTCCGAGAGCCTGCGGAATTGGACTTCGTACCGGAAGTTCCGAAGGTTCTGCCGTCTATCGTGAAAGCGCACCTTTCGGACCTGGGGTATTCTCTCGCCGAATTGACCAAGCTTTTACGCATTTACGAAGGGGAGTTTACCGAGATGTACGGCCGGATTGACGGGCCGCCCCCCACGCGGAGGCCAAAGCTCCAGATAGTTTGACTGAACTTTTTACGCGCTTCACGCGGCTGACAAACGCATTTAGCAAAAAGTTTGAGAACCACTGTCATTCGCTGGCGCTGTACTTCGTCTGGTACAACTGGATTCGGAAGCACAAGGCGTATGACGCCGGCAGAGGCCGCAGGGCTGACCCTTCATCCCTTGACCATGGCCGACGTGGTGCAACTCATTGATGTTCGTGAACAACAAGCCATTCAGGCGAAACGGGAGAGGACTTTATCCCTCTCAAACTGAGACACCACCGCCGGCCCGGTGGCCGCCGGCGCGCCGGCGGCGCGCGGCAGATCGGGGCCTGTTCGTCCGTGCGCGTTTCTGCGCTAGTCTCTCGGCAAATGGCTGCCCCAGGGAGAAAGCGATGGAAAAGAGCGTCGGCGGGCTCGATCACTACAATGTCTCGACCCGCAAGCTGCAGGAGACCGTGAGCTTCTATGAGGACGTGCTCGGCTTCGTGAACGGGCCGCGGCCGGCCTTCAATTTTCCCGGCGCCTGGCTCTACAGCGCCGGCCATCCGGTGCTGCACCTCAACGACATTTCCCAGACCGACCGGCAGCAGCGGCCGGACTCGGGCGTGATCGATCACGTCGCCTTCGGCAGCCGCGGTTTTGAGGCGATGAAGCAGCATCTGAATGCGAAAGGCGTATCCTACCGCGTCAATCAGGTGCCCAACAGCACGCGCTGGCAGCTCTTTTTCCGCGATCCAAACAATGTCGAGATCGAGCTGAATTTCGAAACCAAGAACGAGATTGGAGTCTGAGCGGCGTCAAAGCGCGAATGGCGAGTGGCGAATAGCGAATGGTTTTTCCCTAGCTATTCGCCATTCGCTACTCGCGTTTCTAGCGTCGCCGCAGGCGCTCAAGCACGTCGCTCGAGGCAAAGCCGTCGGGGATTTGGCCGACCGAGGTCTGAAAATCGCGGATCGCGAACCGGGTCTGCGGGCCGAGCCGGCCGTCCGGTGCGCCGATGCGGAAGCCGCGCGCGCCCAGCAATTGTTGCAGCTCGAAGCGCTCGTCGACTGTGAGCACGCGTTCGTCGCGCGGCCACGCCTGCACGAACGGCGCGCCGCCGTGCAGCCGATCGGCCAGATGGCCGATGGCAAGCGCATAGGCTTCGGCTGGATTGTATTTCATGATGACGCGGAAGTTATTGAGGGTGAGGAATGCCGGGCCGCGCGCGCCGGCCGGCAGCAAAAGGCTGGCGCGATCGGTGGGCCGCGGCAACGGCTTGCCGTCGGCGCGGCGCACGCCGAGGCTTTGCCATTGCCGTACCGTCATCTGCCGCGCCGAATCGGCCAGCAGATAATTGAAGCCCGGCGGCAGCACGACTTCGTAGCCCCAGCTCTGGCCGCGTACCCAGCCGTCGGTTTTCAGATTGTTGGCGGTCGAGGCGATGACGTCGGCGACCGAGTCGACGACGTCGCGGCGGCCGTCGCCGTCGAAGTCCACCGCGTAGCGCAGGAACGACGTCGGCATGAACTGGGTCGGCCCGAACGCGCCCGCCCAGGAGCCGACCAAACGATCGGGCCGAATGTCGCCCCGCTGCAAAATCTCGAGCGCCGCCAAAAACTCGCCGCGAAAAAAATCGCGGCGGCGGCCGATGCAGGCGAGCGTCGCCGTCGAACGCAGTACCGGCCGCTCGCCGCCCATGGTGCCGTATTTCGATTCGACGCCCCAGATTGCCGCAACAATGGCGCGGTCGACCCCATAGGTCCGCTCCACCGCCGCGAAGGTCGGCGCGTACTGCGCCAGCAATTCGCGGCCGCGCGCGATGCGGTCGTCGCTGACCAAAAGGTCGAGATAGTCCCACGGCGCCTTGACGAATTCCGGCTGCGCGTCGAGCTTGTCCATGATGCTCAAGTCCGGCGCGAGCCCGGCGGTGAAGCGCTGATAGGCGGCAGCGCTGATGCCGCGCCGCTCGGCTTGCGGCCACATTCCGGCGATGCAGTTCGGGAAATCGGCAGCAGCCGCGCGGATCGCATCGGCGCTCATGCGCGGATCGCCCGAAGCGCCGGATTGGCCGCTCCAGTGCGGCTCGCCGTCCCGCGCGGCGGGAACCGGGGCCGTCGCCGAAGGTTGTTGGAACAACCGGCTGAGCCACGCCGCCGGATTGTCTTGAGCGCTGGCCGACAAGCCGAACCCCACACCGAACAGCAAGGCCAAGGCGGTGCCAGCACTAAGCGGAAAGAATACCATGAAGGGCCGTCTCGGTTTTTTGTCTTCGCCGCAATGGGTCCGCATTCTTATGTGCAGAACAAGGCTTAATACACCGTTCGTTTGCCATAACCCGATCGGTGGCCGCACGCGCCGGTCCACCATTCACGCTCGGGCAACATGACTCGGTTACGCTCTCTTCTACTCCCTCTTGGCGATGGATTTTGTGCCCGCTCCGTGCTTCCTTTCAGCTAAGACCAGCAATTAGGCGAGAGTTTGGATGAAGGCGTGGCCGGGCGGCAGCCTGCGTGCTGACCACAGCAAGTGATTACGAGCGGCCGGCGAACCTAGCCGGCGCCGGAGATCTCGGGGACAACAGGGACGATGAACAAGCGCGTTCGCAAAGCGGTGTTTCCGGTCGCCGGCCTCGGGACCCGCTTTCTGCCGGCCACCAAGGCCATGCCCAAGGAGATGCTGCCGGTGGTCGACCGGCCGCTGATCCAGCACGTCGTCGACGAGGCGCGCGAAGCCGGCATCGAGCATTTCATCTTCGTCACCGGGCGCAACAAGGGCGTCATCGAAGATCATTTCGACCGCCAGTTCGAGCTGGAGATGGCGCTCTTGGAGCGGCAGAAGCATGCCGCGCTGGAATTCATGAGCCAGGATTTGCCGATCCCCGGCTCCACCAGCTTCACCCGCCAGCAGGAGCCGCTCGGCCTCGGCCACGCGGTGTGGTGCGCGCGCGAGCTGATCGGCCGCGAGCCGTTCGCGCTGCTGTTGCCCGACGTGCTGGTGCAGCACTCGCCGGGCTGCCTCGCCCAGATGCTGGAGGCGGCGCGCGAGCTCGACGACAAGGTCAACGTGGTGGCGGTCGAGGAAGTGCCGCGCGAGCGGGTCGATCAATATGGCGTGGTCGGGGTAGGGGAGGCCAAGGGCAAGACCTTCGCCATCACCACCATGGTGGAGAAGCCGCGGGTCGAGCGGGCGCCGTCGAACCTGATCCTGACCGGCCGCTATATCCTGCAGCCGGAAATCCTCGACGTCCTGCAGACCCAGGACCGCGGTGCCGGCGGCGAGATTCAGCTCACCGACGCCATGATCCAGCTGTCACAGACGCAGCAGTTCTACGGCCTGCAATTCGAAGGCCGCAGCTTCGACTGCGGCTCGAAGATCGGCTTCCTCACCGCCAACGTGTCCTATGCGCTCGACCGCAAGGACATCGCGCCGGGCTTCCGCGCCGAGATCAAACGCATTCTCGGCGAGCTCAACGGCGGTTGACGGCCGTTATCTCGTCAGCGCGAGTCCTGTATCGCCGCCATCGTCTTCAGCGTTGCAGCCGCACGCCGGCAAGAAACGACGTGGCCGCATAAGCGGCGCCGGATGTGTTCGAGTCGAGCCAGTCCTGCCGCAGCGTGCCTTTGAGCTGCATTTCGCGATTGAGCTTGTAGGTCGCGCCGGCCGACACGAAGTAGCGGTTGTCCTGCCGGCCGAGCCCGACATAGTCATCGTGGCCGTAACCGGCCTGCGCGGTGCCGATGAGCCACCATCGGAACGCGTGATCGACCTGCACATTGACGTCGCGGCTGAATTCGCCTGACGTGCCGGCGACGGCCGACTCGTTCACGGTCGAAGCGGCGGTGAGCTTGGCGGTCGTCAAGGCCGTTACTTGCCAGATCAGCGAACCGTCGAGGGTGACGCCGCCGATATTCGGCAAGGTCGGGTCTTTGTAGGTCCGCTGCAAATAGCCGAGCGCCATCTCGCCGGTCAGCGAGCCAAACAGGCTGACGGTCGCGCCAGCCTTGCCGCTGACGCCGGTGGAATTGCGTTGCAAGCCGTTGCTGTCGATCAGCTCATCGTAAACGCGCTGGTCCGCCGCGATTTCCACAAACGGCTTGAGGCCGGGACTGAGCTCGTAGCCGAAGCGCGCAATCCCGCCGTATTGATTGAAATCGCGGTCGGCGTTGCTGACGGTTTCACCGTCGGTCAGCAGCGAATTGTCGTACATCGAGCGGTCGATGGTGCCTTTGAGGGTGACCTGAAAACGATTGAACTGCTGCGCCACGCCGAGCGTGCCGCCGACGGTGGTGGAGATCGGCAGCTTGGCGAGCCCGGCGATCAGGTTCGGGCTGCCGGGATTGTCGGTCGTGACCAGGAAGCGATTTTCCAGGAGCACCTGGGTCTCGCGAAGCACGTCGATGCGGCCGTCGATGATGCCGTTGAGGTATGGCCGGTTCAGCGACGGGCTGAACGCGTCATTGGTGTAATCGGTGTAGCTGCCGACGATGTTGGCGGTGAGCGAATGGCGCGCCCAGTCGGAGCGGACCTGCAGCTCGGGCGCGACGACGAACTGCGGCGAGGCTGCACCGCCGGGCACCTGGCCCGGGTTGCTGTTATAGCCGGCCGACAGTTCGATGGCCGGATAGACCAGGAACGATCCGGCCCGCAGCCCGAGCGGCGCGTAAGGGTCGCCGTCGGCGATCGGCAGCGGGCGCAGCGCCGGCGTGCCGAGCGGCAAGGTGTTGAGTGGCGGCGCGCCGGGCAGCGGCGTGCCGCCCGACGGCTGGAACAGATCGGCCGGCGGAATCGGCAGCGTCGAGCCCGGGCGCGACGCCGCGGGTGCGGGATAAACCACAAGCGGCGGATTGCTCACCGGCACCGGCTCGGGCTGCGGCGGCAGAACCGCGCCGGGACGCGAGGCGGCTTTGCGCGGCTCGATTTGTGGCGGCGGTGGCGGAGCTGCCGGTGCCGGTTTTGCTTTGGTGGGCGCGGCGCCGGAGAGCGCCGGCAGCGGCGTGAACGTGCTCTCAGGCTGTGCCTGTCCGGGAGCGGCCGCGGCAGGCGCCGGCGTCTGCCGTTTACGCCGCGCGTTGTTGGTCGAATCGAAGCCGGTATTGCCGGCGCCGAATGCCGGCGGCGCACCGTAGACCGGCGTGGCGCCAACGCGCGACTGCGCCGTGAACAGGCCGGGCGGCGGCGCATCCAGCTGCTGCGCCGTCTTCTGATTGGGCCGGCGAAAGCGCTGCGGATTGTTCGGATCGCTCTGCAGCGACGGCGCCAACAGATCGGTGCCGGAATCGAGCGGCGGCGTCTGCGCCAAGGCCGCGCCGGTCTCGAGCGCCAACGTTGCGACCGCCGCGATGACGAGGCCGGGACCGCTGAGCGATCGGCGACGGCGCGGCACCTGCGACCTCCTGGTCCGCCGAGCGCCGCGGCCCGAACATCCGCATCGCCTCGGCACTAACCACCGCAACAGCGACCGGCCGCACGACAGCCGGCGCGCGCCGCCCGACAGGCAGCGCGATGGTTAACGGAGTTAAAACGGATATGGTTAACGACACGTTGCCGGGCGGCTTAGACCCAGCCCTTGAGCTCGCGCATGGCGAGCTGCCAGATCATCAGCATGCCGGCTTCGCTGTCGTTGAGGCAGGGGATGGCGGCGAAGTTCGTGCCGCCGTAGCGCTTGAACACGTGCGCGTTCTCGACCGCGATTTCCTCCAGCGTCTCCAGACAGTCGGCGGAAAATCCCGGCGTGATCACGACAAGGTTCTTCACGCCCTGCTTGGCCAGCGCCTTCACGGTCTTGATGGTGAAGGGCTCAAGCCATTTGGCGCGGCCGAAGCGCGACTGATAGGTCATGATCAGTTTCTTGTCGTCGACGCCGAGCTGCTGGCGCAACAGCTGCGTGGTGCGCTCGCATTGCACCTCGTAGGGATCGCCCTTCTCGACATACGCCTTCGGCATGCCGTGATAGGAGGCGATGATCACGTCGGGATGAAACGGCAGCGCCTTCAGCTCGGCCTGCAGCGACGACGCCAGCACCTCGATGTAATACGGATCGTCGTAATACGCCGGCATGGTGCGCACGGCCGGCTGGCGGCGCTGCGCCAGCAGGAACTTGCAGACTTCGTCGGAGACCGTCGCGGTGGTCGCCGCCGCGTATTGCGGATAAAGCGGCATGACCAGGATGCGGTCGCAGCCGCGCTTGGTCAGCGCTTCGAGCCGCGAGCCGATCGAGGGCCCGGCATAACGCATGGCCCAATCGACCATGACGTGTTTGCCGAGCGGCTCCAGCGCGGTTGCAAGTTTTTCGGCCTGCGAGCGGGTGATGGTCTTGAGCGGAGATTCGTTCTTGTCGCGATTCCAGATTTTCCGGTAATCGCGCGCGCGACGCCGCGAGCGGATCGGCAGAACGATGCCGTTGAGTACGAGCTTCCAGATGAGCGAATCGTTCTCGATGACGCGGCGATCGCTGAGGAATTCCTTGAGATAGGACCGCACCGCCTTGGCGTCCGCGGCCTCGGGCGTGCCGAGATTGACCAGGAGCACGCCGATGCCGTGCTCGACCGGCGCCGCTTCCGCCGGCACGGCCGGTTCGGTCGCGGTAGGCGCTGCTGGCGGCGATGGCGCGACGATTGGAGCCGGCTCGTCGTCTTTTGCAGGCGCCGGGACCGCCGCTGCCTCCGGCGCCGCTGCGGCATTCTTCGCCGCGTCCAGCGCGGCATCAATCGCTGCCAGCGCCTGCGGCTCGTGCTTTGACTCGTCCTTTGAGTCGTCCTTGGGCTCAGCCGCGGCGGCCTTGCCCGGGAGCGTTTCGTTCATCGGCTTCCCTATTCGGCGGCCTTGAGCAGCACCGGGCCGCCGGCGCGCAATTGCTCGAGCAGCGCCGCCTCGTCGGCCTTGGCGGCCGCGAGATGACGCTGCTTGACGTGTCCAAAGCCGCGGATTTTTTCCGGTATGGCCGCCAGTCCGACCGCGACCGCATGGTTCTCCGGCGTGAGCGACCCGACGACTTCGTCGAGCATCGCCTCGTAATCGGCAATCAGCTTGCGCTCGGTGCGGCGCTCCAAGGTGCGGCCGAACGGATCGAGTGGCGTGCCGCGCAGACCCTTGAACTTCGCGAGCAGGCGGAACACCGGCAGTATCCAAGGCCCGAAGTGCATCTTGCGCGGCAGCCCGGTCGCCTTGTCGCGGCGCGCAAACAGCGGCGGCGCCAGATGAAACTCGTAGTGCAGATTGTCGCCGCCGAATTCGGCTTCGACCTGCTTCTGGAAGGCGCCGTCGGTGTAGAGCCGCGCCACCTCGTACTCGTCCTTGTAGGCCATGAGCTTGAACAGGTAACGCGCCACCGCGTCGGCCAGCCCGCATTTGCCGGGCGCCCGCGCCGCCTCCGCGGCTTTGACTTTGTCGACCCATCGGCGATAGCGCGCCGCATAAGCGGCGTTCTGGTAGTCGGTCAGGAATGCCACGCGGCGCGCGACCATCTCGTCGAACGACTCCGAGAGGTGGCGCGCCTCGCTCGATACGGCCGGCGTCGGCTTCGCCAGCTTGGCGATTGCGTCGGGATTGGCCACGGCATGGCGGCCCCAATGGAACGCCGCCTTGTTCATCGTCACCGCTTCGCCGTTGAGGTCGATCGCGCGCTCGATCGAAGCGGAAGACAGCGGAATGGCGCCGAGCTGATAGGCGTAGCCGACCAGAAACAGGTTGGCGCCGATCGACTGGCCGAACAACGCGGTGGCGATCCGCGAAGCGTCGATGAAATGCGTCTTCTCCGGTCCGGCATCGGCCACGATGGTGCGCTTGAGCCGCTCGGTCGGCAGCGAGAAATCGGCGTTGCGGGTGAATTCGCCGGGCAAGAACTCCGCGGTGTTGACCACCACCTCGGTGGCGCCGTGCTTCACGGCGGCCAACACTTTGCGGGTGCCGGCAACCACGATATCGCCGCCGAGCACCAGATCGGCACGGCCGGCGGCGACCCGGATGGCGTGGATCATGTCCGGGCTTTCGGCGATGCGGATGTGGCTGAACACCGCGCCGCCTTTTTGCGCGAGCCCCGCCATGTCGAGCACGCCGATGCCGCGGCCTTCGAGATGCGCCGCCATGCCCAGAATGCCGCCGGTGGTGACGATGCCGGTGCCGCCGACGCCGGTGACGATGATGTTGTAGGTCTGCTCGATCGCCGGCAGTATCGGCTCCGGCAGTGCCGGCAGATCGTGATCGGCGGCGACGCCGACGCCTTTCTTCAGCGTGGCGCCGTGCACGGTGACGAACGACGGACAAAAACCTTTGACGCAGGAGAAGTCCTTGTTGCAGCTCGACTGATCGATGGTGCGCTTGCGGCCCCATTCGGTCTCGAGCGGCTGCACCGACACGCAGTTCGATTGCACGCCGCAATCGCCGCAGCCCTCGCAGACGAGTTCGTTGATGATGACGCGCTTGTCGGGATCGGGGAACGTGCCGCGCTTGCGGCGGCGGCGCTTTTCCGCGGCGCAAGTCTGATCGTAGATCAGCACCGTGACGCCGGGGATTTCGGCAAGCTCCTTCTGCACCGCGACGAGGTCGTCGCGGTGATGGATCGTGAGTCCCGGCGGCCACTCGGTGCCGCGCGCATATTTGTGAGGCTCGTCGCTGACGACGACGACGCGCTTGGCGCCTTCGGCGGCGACCTGGCGCGCCACCTGCGGCACGGTCAGCCCGCCGTCATTGGCCTGGCCGCCGGTCATCGCCACCGCGTCGTTGAACAGGATCTTGTAGGTGATGTTGGTGTTCGAGGCGATCGCGGCGCGGATCGCCATGTAGCCGGAATGATTGTAGGTGCCGTCGCCGAGATTCTGGAAAACGTGCGGACGCTTGGAGAACGGCGCCTCGCCGATCCAGTTGGCGCCTTCGCCGCCCATGTGGGTGTAGCCGAGCGTCGAGCGGTCCATCCACTGCGCCATGTAATGGCAGCCGATGCCCGCATAGGCGCGCATGCCTTCCGGCACCACGGTCGAAGTATTGTGCGGGCAGCCGGAGCAGAAATACGGAATGCGCTGCGCCACGTCCTTGGTCTCGGCGGCGACGCGCTGAAACTCCTTGAGCCGCGCCACGCGTTGCGCGATGTCGTCGTTGCCGCGGCCGAGTTTTAACAGGCGATCGCCGATACTGATGGCGACGTCGTTGGGATCGAGCGCGCCCTTGACCGGGAACAGCCAATTGCC
>Ga0070741_10004807_pt1 | contig 31089 bp, 30 predicted proteins | sample Coa_R1_4_FD_66440 | JGI IMG/M metagenome (GOLD analysis project Ga0070741, IMG submission 66440) | Surface soil microbial communities from Centralia Pennsylvania, which are recovering from an underground coalmine fire - Coalmine... | ecosystem: Environmental > Terrestrial > Soil > Unclassified ... | reverse complement strand
CTATGGGTGTCCAAGAACCTGGTGGAGAAAAACGGGGGCTGGATCGCATTCAGGAGCTGCGTTGTGCCTGGCCGCAGCGGAACCGTATTCTGCGTTTTTCTGCCTTGCGCTTCGGCTACGCACGCAGCGGTGAATGCCGCCTAATCGAGGGCGGGAGCGCGCAATGAGGCCAACGATTCTGGTGGTTGACGACGAGCACAGCATTACCGACTCGCTGGTTGCCATTCTGAATCAAAACGGCTTCGACGCCAGGGGAGCGTACAACGGTGAGGATGCGGCCGAGGACGCGCGCGAATTGTGCCCCGACATCCTGCTGACCGACGTGGTAATGCCGAAGCTGGACGGCATCCAGCTGGCAGTAGCGGTGCGCGAGTCCTGCCCGGCAACGCGGATTGTGCTGATATCCGGCCAGGCGGCAACCGCAGATTACCTGGAGCGCGCCCGCGCGCAGGGACACCAATTTGAATTCCTGCCCAAGCCTATTCATCCGGAAGAGCTGTTGAGGTGTTTGCGCGGTTAGGGTAGCGCGCTTGATCCGCGGCTGAAGGGCTCCTAAAACCCGATATCCTTACCGCCGCTTGTGCAGTCTTATCGCCGTTCGCCGGTGCTTCCTGCACAAAAATGCCATGTTCCGAACGACGAAACTGCATCGGCTGGAGGAGAACATCGGCGCGGTCAATGTGCACCTCTCTCCAGATGATGTCCGCCAACTGGAAACGACGGCCGCGAAGATTCCAGTTCGAGGCGCCCGTTATCCCGAGGAGCTCATGAAGCCGGGCCGGTTCGTGGTCGGCTCGTTTGCGACGTCTGACAACACTTGCGTCATCTGCCGCGACGGCTATCAGCGCTTCGGCGCGGCGGCAGGGCCCGCAGAAGTGATTCCCATCCGCTCAGCTGGAAAACGAGTAAATCACCTTGCCCTCAGTATCCGCGGTGGGGCCGTACACTGAGGGAACACGCTGATCCAGGAGCCGCAGGTACACGATGAGCTGACCCCGGTGGTGGGCTGAATGGGCGATGCGGCGAGTCAGGATCCAGGCTCGCGACCGGACCACATCGAAAAACTGGGCATCCCCGCGCCACCACTCGTCAGGCCTGCCGCGCAGAATCTCGTGGCGGCGGTTCGCGTCCGAGCGGTACTTTGCGATGAAACCATCGCGCGTGCGCTCGGCCGGGTTGGGGTCGCCGGTGTCTATCTCCAACATGTCTTTCATCCAGCGCCCTTCCGACTGCACCTGATGCTCCATCTGTTCCAGCACGGTGCGCGATTTTGGCGCCGGTCGGAATTCCATGGCTGAAGCTTGAAATGCCGTCCAGACGCCCACAATTTTCAGGATTTCGGTTTCGTAAGTGTCCAGCAGAAAGCCGTAGCTGTCAGCTTTGCCCGCCATAACCGAACCTCCCCACACGTGAGGCACTTAAGATCGGGAAGTGTAATCCCAACGTTGGCAGCGCAGCAGCAAACCTGTCGCCGCTATCGTGCTCCTAATCAACAGTAGGAGGTAAATAGACATGGGCAGGCCAGTGAAAGTTTTGCTGCCTTTGCTGCTTTTGATGGCGCTAGCGGTTGCCGCGGCACCGCAGGTACAGAAAGACACAGACTCCACACCCAATCCGCTGGTGTCGCTGCTGGCATCGAAAGGGATCATTTCCCAGCAAGAGGCAGCGATGCTGGCGGGCGCTGTCTCTCCCGACGAGGTGCAACAGCGGCTGGCAAGGCTGCTGGTCGCCAAGGGCGTGATCACCGTGGAAGAATACGCGCGCAGTTTTCCGAGCCCCCCACCCCAGCACGGGCAAAACCGGCGCGTGCCGGGGACCCCGAGTGCGGAGGCCAATGCGATCGCTGCGGCAATTCCCCCCGCTTCCTCGCGCGTGGTTGCGGCGGTGCTTACTTCGGCCCCGGCTGGGAGTTCGGCGACGCCTGCGCAAGCACCCAGGCCGGCCGAAGCGCCCAAAGTGGTCCCGGCGGTGACGCCCCTGCGCGTGTTGCCTATCACCCTCCCCAAGAAGGGCGGATTGCTCCCCGATTTGAAATTGGGCAGCGGCGCCAGTCTGCGGCCATACGGCTTTTTCAAAATCAGTGAGGTGCACCAGACCGCCTCCCATGGCGGCGCTACATTCGGAAGCAACGACTTCCCTCAGGGCCCGCTGCTGCTCGGGGACACTGGGCCGGATGCAGACCCCCAGTTCCACATCAAGGCGCGGGCATTCCGCGCCGGAGTGGATTTCGAGTGGCCGGACCTGGCGCAGAACCTCACGCTGACAGGAAAACTTGAATTCGACTTCGAAGGGAACTTCACCAACGTCAACAACCGCAACATCAGCGCCAATCGCTCCAGCCAGCCTTCGCTGCGTTTGGCTTGGGTGCGGCTGGATACCAAGCTGGGCGAGCTGCCGTGGTTTGTCCAGTTCGGGCAGGACTGGTCCATTTTTGGCTCCTCGACCCTGATGGACCTGTTCGAGACGACGGGCTTCGGCTTCGCCCAGGGCAACCTCTACGAACGCATGCCCATGTTCCGCACCGGCGTGCAGTTCGGGAAGGGGGACTTGAAATTCCAGCCTGAGTTCGCAATTGCTCTGGCCTCGTTTGGCGAGCCTGCGCTGGACGTGGACCAGCGCACACGTTTTGGCGGTCGCGTGGGACCGGAAGGCGGCCAACCTGAGATCCAGGCGCGGACAGTGTTCCAATACCCCCTGTCGCGGGCTCCGGGCGTAGTTCCCGCCCAGTTGATTTTTAGTTTCGACCACGCGCGGCGCCGCGAACTTGTTCCCTTCGGCAACCTCCCGGCCGCAGTGCAGGGCGCATTTCCGCATGGGCTGGAGCTCACCTCCGTACGCAATGCCTGGTCCGCCGAAATCCAGGTGCCAACCGCCTGGGTTACTGTGGTCGGCAAGTACTATCGCGGCGGTGATCTGCGGTACTACTTCATGGGCCAGTTCAACGATGTGTTCACCGACCTGCAGGGCGCCGCGCCACTAACCACGCTGCTCGGAGCGACGGTGACTGCAACCACGTTTGCCGGCCGGGTGATCCCCTTCGGCAGGGATGGAGCCGGCAACATTGTGGCGGCTCGCCTGGAGCCGGCGCTCGGCCAGGGCGGATTCCTGCAGCTTGGATTTCCCATTTCCAGGATTTTCGGCGCCGTTCCGGAAACTCGCGCTGCCGGCTGGACCATGTACCTGACTTACGGCGTCGACTCGGCCTTTGCCAAGGACGCCATCCGTGCCAATGGCCTGCTTCGGACTGATCACGCTTCCTTTCAACTGCGCTACAAGCTGAACAAGTGGGTCACCTTCGCACAGGAGACCACGTATCTGGACACCCGCACGGCAGGGTCGATTCGCAAGCCTTTCCGTGGAATGTCCGCGCATACGGCTCACGCATGGAGAAACGAATTCGGGCCCATCTTTACGTTTTGAGTGCGACGGTGTAGCCGGCGGGAACAGCTTCTGCTGTTCCTGCCGACCTGGTTTTAACCGAAATTTCGGTGCGGCTTTAAGTGCTCACTGATGTGCAACCTTTTTCGCCGGCTGCAGCTCTCAGCAGAGGTCGGGCCCCGGTTGGAGCCGACTTGACAACACTTACGGCGCAGGTTCACCCTTTCGGCCTGCAGACCTGCCCTCTGGAAACACGCAACTTCCCTGGAGGTCAGCCATGAATCCCAGCCGCCGCGATTTCCTCAAGATCTCCACCCTCGGGGGAATCGCAACCTCCGTACTCGGTTTCGATTTCACTCCTGCCTACGCGCAAAGCCAGGCGCTGAAGATCTCTCGCACCACGGAGACGCGCAGCACCTGCCCGTACTGCTCGGTGAGCTGCGGCGTCATCATCCACACCATTGGCGACAAAGCCAAGAACGTAAAGCCGCAGGTGGTGCACGTGGAGGGCGACCCCGACCACCCCATCAACCGCGGAACGCTGTGCCCCAAGGGTGCCTCGCTGGAGCAGGACATCCTCAATCCGCGGCGGCTTACCAAGCCGCAGGTGCGGCGGCCCGGCTCCGACCATTGGGAAGACATCTCCTGGGAGCAGGCCTTGCATGAGATTGCGCGCTGGGTAAAAAAGACGCGGGACGAGACCTTCGTCGAGCGCGACAAGAACGGCGCCCTGGTGAACCGCTGCGAAGGCATCGGCTGGATCGGCGGTTGCACCGACACCAACGAGTTCAACTACCTCGCCATTAAAGCCATCCGCGCGGGCCTGGGGGTCCCGTACTTCGAAACCCAGGCCAGGGTTTGACACGGCCCCACGGTCTCAAGTTTGGGACCAACATTCGGGCGCGGGGCGATGACCAACGGCTACATCGACATCAAGAACACCGATGTGATGTTGATCATGGGCAGCAACATGGCCGAGGCCCATCCCTGCGGGTTCAAATGGCCGGTGGAGGCCAAGCGCCATCGCAACGCCAAGATGATCGTTGTGGATCCGCGCTTCAATCGCACTGCCTCCAACGCCGACCTCTTCCTGCAGATCCGGCCGGGCACCGACATCGCCTTCCTGGGCGGTCTGATCAACTACGCCATCCAGAACAACCGCATCGCCAGGGAGTACCTGGTCAACTACACCAATGCGGCGTTCATCGTGAAGGAGGGCTTCAAGCTGCCCGAAGACGGTCTCTTCTCGGGATTCGATCCCCAGACGCAGACCTACGAAAAATCCACCTGGAATTACCAGGAGGGCGGCAACCTGACGCCGGCTGGCGCCGCCATAGGCGCGGCGGTGGCCGCAGGTGGGGCCGGCGGCGAGAAAGGCACGGCCTCTGCTGAAACCACTGGCGAACAGCATAAGGCTGGCGGACCGGTGGGCGCGGAGCAGCAGAGGGGTGCGGCGGCCTCGTCGCAGCCGGTGGCGCCCAGCGCCGGTCAAAGCGCGCAGCCGGGAGGCCCCCAGGCCCTCGGAGGCGGGCACCAGGCCGGCGGTCCCGTAGGCGCAATGGGCGCGAGCGCGCCCAAGGTTCCTCCCATGCTGCCTGCCAATACCGCCTATGATCTCTCGCTGCAGCATCCGCGCTGCGTCTTCCAGTTACTCAAAGAGCAGTATTCCCGCTACACGCCGGAAATGGTCGAGCGCATCACCGGCATTCCCAAGGACCAGTTCCTCAAGGCCGCCGACCTCTACACCTCCATCCGCAAGGACGGGGACATGAAGAAAGTCGGCACCATCATCTACGCGGTCGGCTGGACGCAGCACACCTACGGCACGCAGATCATCAAGACCGCCGCCATGGTGCAGTTGCTGCTGGGCAACGTCGGGCGCGCTGGCGGCGGGGTGAATGCCCTGCGCGGCCACTCCAATATTCAGGGTGCCACCGACATGGGCGGGGTATTCGACATCCTGCCCGGCTACCTGAAGGTCCCCAATCCCAGCGACACCAGCCTGGCCGTTTACCTCAAGCGGACCACGCCCGCGGCCTCCAAGCCGAAGGAGTGGGATTCATTCAATTACTGGTCGAACACGCCTAAGTTCATGGTTTCGATGTTGAAGGCGTTCTACGGCGACCACGCCACCCGGGAGAACGACTTCGCCTTTCACAATCTCTACAAGATTGACCGGAACTACGGCTGGGTGGAGATGTTCGACCGCATGTACAACGGCGAGGTCCAGGGCCTGTTCGCGTTCGGCATGAATGCCGTGATGATTGGGCCGGACTCGAAGAAGAACATCGCCGCCCTGGGCAAGCTGGACTGGCTGGTGGTGGGCGAGATCTTCCCCGACGAAACCAGCGAGTTCTGGCGCGCTCCCGGCACTTCGAAGGAGGACATGGCGAAGATCCAGACGGTCGTGTATCGCCTTCCTTGCGCCGGCTTCGCGGAGAAGGACGGTACCCTGGTCAACTCGCAGCGCTGGCTGCAGTGGAAGTATGTGGCTGTCCCTCCCCCGGGCGATGCCAAGGTTGACCAGGAGGTGCTGGCGCGCATTTTCCTGAAAGTTCGCGACCTGTACCGGAAGGAAGGCGGCAAGTTCCCCGACCCCATCCTGCAAGTCTCGTGGGCCTACTCCGACCCGTACAATCCGCCGCTCAGCGAGGTGGCGAAGGAGATCAACGGGCGCGCCCTCAAGGACATTACCGACGAAAAGACCGGCCAGGTCATCAAGGCCGGGCAGCAGTTGCCCGGATTCGCCATGCTCAAGGACGACGGTTCCACCCTGTGCGGCATGTGGCTGTACTCGGGCTCGTGGACCGAGGCCGGACCGCTGTTGCAACGCCGCGGCACCGAGGACCCCTCCGGCCTGGGCATTTATCCCAATTGGGCGTGGTCGTGGCCGGCAAACCGGCGCGTCATGTACAACCGCGCCTCCTGCGACCTGCAGGGCAAGCCCTGGGACCCGGAGCGGGCACAGGTGTGGTGGAGCGAAACCGCGCAGAAGTGGGTGGGAAATGACGTGCCTGACTTCAAGCCCGATTCCGCGCCCCGGGACCATATGGGGCCCTTCATCATGCTTCCCGAGGGCGTGGGACGCCTGTTTGGGCCGCTGGCAGCCTTTGCCGATGGTCCGTTCCCGGAACACTATGAGCCAATAGAGAGTCCGACCGCCAACCCGCTGCATCCGCAGCAATCCAGCAGTCCGGTGATCAAAAAATACAAGACGCCGCTCGATAAATACGGCTCACCGGACCAGGGTTTCGACGTGGTGTGCACCACCTACCGACTGACCGAGCATTACCATTACTGGACCAAGAACAACCCCATGAATGTGGAGTTGGTGCCGGAGCCGTTCGTGGAAGTGCCGGTGGAGTTGGCGGACCAGATGGGAATCCGCGGCGGCGAGAAGATCAAGGTGAGCAGCGCGCGCGCCGAGTACATTGCCAAGGCGCTGGTTACCCGCCGCATCAAGCCGCTGATGATCAACGGAAAGAAGACTTACCAGATCGGCATTCCCATTCATTGGGGTTACCGCGGCATTGCGGAAGACGCCGGCAGGACAGCACACAATCCGGCCAACCTGCTCACGCCAACGGTTGCCGACCCCAACGCCTACACGCCCGAGTTCAAAGCCTTTCTGGTGAAGGTCGAAAGGGCGTAGAGGGAGGGTCAGATGTTCGACGAGAAGACGCTGCAAATCCGCTCGATCTCGGCCCACCCCGGGGGAGCCATTCCGGGCAAAGGCGCGCAGAGGACGCTGGAAGTCTGCAAGCTGATGGACACCACCACCTGCATCGGCTGCAAGGCTTGCGAAGTGGCCTGCGTGGAGTGGAATGACCTGCCCTTTGAGACCACCACCTTCGACAACACCTACCAGACAATGCCGGACCCGCGCTGGAACTTCTGGCAGCTGATGCGCTTTAACGAAGTGCAGCGTACCGATGACGGCAGCCTGTTTGCCTTGAAGCCAGGAGAGGAGCAAACCGGCACGCTGATGTGGATTTTCCGCAAGGACCAGTGCATGCACTGCGCCGATCCCGGTTGTCTCCGCGCCTGCCCCGCCGACGGCGCTATTGTGCAATACGAGAACGGCATCGTGGATTTTCAGCAGGACAACTGCATTGGCTGCCAGTTGTGTGTCTCCGGCTGTCCGTTCAACATCCCCAAATTCAACCAGACGACGAAAAAGGTGTACAAGTGCACGCTGTGCTCGGACCGCGTGGGCCAGGGACTGGAGCCGGCTTGCATCAAGGCCTGCCCCACCGGCTGCCTGCAGTTCGGCACCAAAGAAGAGATGAAGCATATCGCCGAAAACCGGGCGCAACAACTGCGCGAGCACTACGGGTTCTCCAAGGCGGGCGTTTGGGACCCGGAGAGTGTGAACGGCACCCACGTGATCTACGTTCTGCACGACGTCACCCAGCCGGAACTGTATGGCGGCCTGCCTGCCAAACCTCGTATCCCGGTGGTGTACACGGCGTGGAAGTACTTCCTGAAGCCGCTCGGACTGGCCACAACCATCCTGGGCGTGCTGGGCGTGGTCTTCCACTACGTTTCGTATGGGCCCAAGCGGCCGCAGCCCGAGCCGCCGCAAAAGGAGGAAATCCGTGGCCAGCGCTGAGCCTCTGCGTCGAGTGCCGCCAACCGAGCATGGCGGATTTGGGCGAACTGTGGTGTACGAACGGGAAGTGCTGCGCCACGGCGTGGGAACTCGGGTGGTGCACTGGCTGGTCGCGATTACCTTCGTGCTCGCGCTGGTTTCGGGGTTCGCGATGTTCAGTCCCTGGCTTTACATGTGGCTGGCCCCCTTGTTCGGAGGGGGGCCGCTGACGCGACTGCTGCATCCCTGGTTTGGAATCGCCTTCCTGATCGCGATGGTATTCCTGCTGCGAAATTGGCGCGATGTGATGCGCTGGGGCGCAGATGACCGGCGCTGGCTCCGGCGCCTGCGGTCCTACGTTACCAACGAGGAAAAAGTCGAGCCGGAATACGTCGGCAAGTTCAATGCCGGGCAGAAGATCTGGTTCTGGACCATGGTCATCTCCGGAGTGGTGTTTCTGGTTACCGGCATTCTCTTGTGGCTCCCGGGAGCCTTTGGCCGCACCGCGGCCTGGATCTCCTACTTCTTCCACGATCTCGCCGCGCTGGTAATGCTAGGTGGATTCATCATCCACATCTACGAAGGCACTGCCGCAATGCCCGGCACCTTCCGTTCGATGGTTCGCGGCACAGTGACCGAGGAGTGGGCGTGGACGCACCACCCGGGCTGGTATCGGGAAACCACCGGACGCGATCCTGCCGCCGACCGCGCCGCCGCCGAGCGGGAGCAGGGGCCAGGCGCATAGAACAGAATGAAGCCGAGTTTCAGTTTCATCCGGTCACATGAAACCGAAACTGAAAGCCCCATAGCTTGCTCTCGGAAACGCGGAGACAAATGATTCAGATTAAGCCCGGACAGAAATCGCGCTGGGAGCAGCGCATCGCCAGAGCCGGAATTCTCGAAAAGACGTACAGTTCTGCCCGCGAAATGCTGCATTTTTATCAGCAGGTCGCCGGGTTCCAAGCCTCCCTTCATGGATTTCTGAAGTCGTGCGGCTACCGCCCCGGCTCTGGCTGCCAACATCCCTGCCCCGACAAGCTGGACTTCACCGTTGTGCTGCCCAAGTTCCAGCACTGGTTGCACTTTCTTGAAACTGCCGCGCCTGTCGCAATGGCGCAGGCCGCGCATCAGTTGATGGCGTTGCCGTGGAACGAATGGGAGCCACTGCTGTCCCGATGCTGGCGGGATGACAAAGTAGTCAGCGGAAAACCTGCAGTGTGTTCTCTCATTGCTTTTGGCTTTTTGCAGCCCGTCGCCGAATATCTGGCCGAGGAGTATTCCGACGATCCGAAGATCTACAGCGGCGCAACCTGCCCCTTCTGCGGACGAAGCCCGGCAGTTGGCGCGTTGCGCCCGGAGGGAGATGGCGGCAAACGATCACTGATCTGCTGCTTCTGCGCCTTCGAGTGGCAGTACCGCCGCATCGTGTGCGCCGCATGCGGAGAAGAAGACGTGTACAAACTCCCGGTTTACACGAGTGAGGAGTTTCCTCAGGTTCGGGTAGAAGCCTGCGACACCTGCAGATTGTTTATCAAAACGGTCGACCTTACCAACTACGGCAACGCCGATCCACTGGTGGATGAGCTTGCGTCCATCCCGGTTACCCTCTGGGCGCGGCAAGCCGGGTACACCAAGCTGCAATGCAACCTCATGGGTGAGTGAACCGCCCTGCCGTCTGGTGTTGCTGCAAGCACCATCGGGAGCGACTGCACCTCACCCCGCCGACTGAGGAAATATAAAGTTCGGACTCAGGCATGAATTCGCTCCGTGTATAGTGCCATTCCGACCACTGCATCCACCCCCATGGCATCCAGCGCCTCGACTTCTTCCATGCTGCGAATGCCACCAGCAACGATCAGCGGTTTCGACGTTTCCTGGCGAAGCGTACGGACCACATCGAGTGGGATTCCGCAAAGCAGTCCTTCCGTATCGATATGTGTGTAAAGAAAGGCACCGCAATAGGGTGCGAGGGTACGCATCATCTCAATTGGCGAGATTGCAGTCAGCTCCTGCCAACCACGAACGGCGACCTTGCCGGCACGCGAATCGAGCGCGAACACCAACCGATCGTTGCCTGTGGCTGCCGCGAGGCGCTCAGCAAACTCCACGTGAATCGCGCCCTCGTATAGCAGGGCCGACCCGATGATGATGCGGCGGGCGCCTTCTGTCAGTAACTCTTGCGCCGTGCGAATGTCGTGAATACCACCGCCGACCTGGCAGGGCAAAGCTTGCACCAGCCTATTTACCTGAACGCGATTATTGCCGATGCGCTTGGCTGCATCCAGATCAACCACCTGCACCAGCGGATAAGCGGCGAAGCGCCGGATCCAGGTGTCGAAATCCTCGAATTCCAGCGCCATCTTCTCGCCTTGCACCAGTTGCACGATCTTGCCGTCCATGAGGTCAATGGATGGGATCAGCACGGCCACCTCACGGACACGCCAGCACTCGCAAGCTGCTGCTTGAGGTCGACGATTGAAGTTGCACCGAAGTGGAAGATTGAGGCCGCCAGGGCGGCATCGGCGCGGCCGGTCTCAAACACCTTGACGAAGTCGAGCACCGAACCAGCGCCGCCGGAGGCTATGACGGGAATCGAGAGAGTTCCGGCCACTGACGCCGTCAGCTCACAATCGAAACCGGAGCCAGTGCCGTCACGATCCATCGAGGTGAGCAGGATTTCGCCGGCGCCGCGTCTTTCGGCTTCGCGCGCCCATGCTACGGCATCGAGGCCAGTTGCAATGCGTCCGCCGGCCACCAAGACTTCGGCCCTCCCGTTGTTTCGCTTGGCGTCAATCGCCACTATGACCGCCTGCGATCCGAAGCGTGCCGCGATTTCCCCGATAAGCTCCGGATGGCGCACCGCGGCTGAATTGACCGCAACTTTGTCGGCGCCAGCGTCAAACACCGCCGCAGCATCGTCGAGCGTGCGGATGCCGCCCCCAACCGTGAAGGGCACGAAGAGCTGGCGCGCCGTACGGCGCACCACGTCGAGCAGCGTGGCGCGGCCCTGGTGGGTGGCGATGATGTCGAGCAGAACGATTTCGTCGGCGCCACGTTCGGCATGGGCAGCGGCGAGTTCGGCGGGATCTCCGGCGTCGCGCAAATCGACGAAGCGCTTGCCTTTGACGACGCGCCCGTCGTCCACGTCGAGACAGGCGATGATGCGTTTGGTTAGCACGCAAGCTCCGCAAAGTTGCGCAGAATCGACAATCCGGCGGCGCCCGACTTCTCGGGGTGGAACTGCACGCCGTAGACGTTCTCGCGTTCAACAGCAGCCGCAAACTCCCCGCCATAGTCGCTGACCCCGCAGGCTTCGGTGGTCACCGGCGCGCGGTAGGAATGGGTGAAGTACACGAAGGGGGCCTCGCCTAAACCGCGCAGCAGGCGCGAGCCTTCGCGCACGCGTAAACGGTTCCATCCTACGTGCGGGACCTTTACGTCACGGGGGAAACGCGCACAGGATCCGGAAATCAGGGCGAGCCCTGCCGCATCCGGAGCTTCTGCACTGCCTTCGTAGAGCCACTGCATGCCTAAGCAGATGCCGAGGAAGAAAACCCCGCGCTCGATCGCCATCCGAATCGCGTCACGAATACCGCTTCGTTCCAGTGCAGCTGTGGCGGCGAAGTGGCCTACGCCTGGCAGTACCAGCCGGTCTGCCTTCCGGACGACGGCCGGATTCCCGGTCACACACACTCGCTTGCCCAAGTGCTCGAAGGCCTTGGCCACTGATGCCAGATTGCCCGCCTTGTAGTCCACGATGACGATCACAACAGCCCCTTGGTACTCGGCAGCATGCGCGCAAGACGGCGGTCGCGCGTGCTGGCCACCCGCAGCGCCCGCGCGAATGCCTTGAACAGCGCCTCGATTTTGTGGTGGCTGGAGCGGCCGTAGATGACTTTCACGTGAACGTTGGCGCGGGCCCCGCGGGCAAAGCCCTCAAAGAAATCGTGCACCAGTTCCGACTGGAGGTCGCCGACCAGTCGCCCGCGCACCTGCGTGGCGGCGACGGCATGCGCGCGCCCGCCGAAATCGACGGCAGCGAGGCCGAGGGTCTCGTCCATGGGCATCAGGAAATACCCCGCGCGCAGTATGCCCTTCTTGTCGCCGAGCGCGCGATCGAACGCGGAGCCCAGCGCGATGCCCACGTCCTCCACCGTGTGGTGCTGATCCACGTCCAGGTCCCCGCGCGCCGACAGCTTCAGATCAAAACCACCGTGCCGCGCAAATAATTCCAGCATGTGGTCGAGGAAGCGAATGCCGCTGCTGATCTGGTATCGCCCGCGGCCGTCGAGCGTCAGCGACACGCGGATGTCGGTCTCGTTGGTCTTGCGGTGCAGGCTTGCGCGCCTCATGCGAACACCTCCAACGCGTCGCCTAGGTCGGCCATGACTGCCCGCAGCGCGGAAATTAACGTGTCTGCCTGCTCACCGACCCCCACGGTAATGCGCACACACCCGGCACAGCCTGGGTCATTGTTACGGTCGCGGACAAGAATGCCGTGCTGCCGCATGCGAGCAACGAACGCCTCGCGCGCTGCACCCACGCGGACCAATACGAAGTTCCCCGCACTCTTCCAGTACCGAAGGCCCAGGGCACGGAGTTCGGCTTCCAACCGCGCGCGACCGTGACGCACGGCGGTAACGTATTGTGAGACGTACTCCTGATCGGCAATCGCCTCAGGCAGACACGCCAGCGCGACACCGTTCACGTTGTAAGGCGATGCCGCGCGCCTGAGGAACATCATCAACGGCGCTGGTCCCGCCAGCACGCCAACCCTCAGTCCGGCCATGCCATACGCCTTCGAGAAGGTGCGCGCCACGAACAGGTTCGTGCGCCGGTTAATCTCGTCGGCCACGCTTTCGCCGAAGAAGTCGAAATACGCCTCGTCGATCAGGAGCGCGGCCTGTGGTGCAGCGTCGGCGACGGAAAGGAGCGCCTCGCGCGTCGCCACTGTCCCGGTGGGATTGTTCGGGTTGGCGATGGCGATCAATCGCGTGGCACGCGTGATGCTTTCGACCAGCCGTGCCAGCGGAAATTCGAAGTCGCGGCCTGCCTGGACCCGTACGACCTGTGCGCCGGTGGCCGCCGCATAGATCTCGTACATTGAAAAGGTCGGGACGACGATGACCGCCTCGCTACCGGGCGCAAGAAAGGTCTCCGCCAGGAGGTGAATGCCTTCGTCGACGCCATTGGTCAGCAGGACCTGCGCCGGTTCAAGTCCCAGCCACTGCGCCACCGCCGCCTCAATGGGCTCGCGCTCCGGATATTTGCTCAGGTCCTCGGCCGTGAGCGAACGCAGCCGGGCCAACACTCGTGGCGAGCAACCGGCGGTGTTCTCGTTGAAGTCGAGGCGCAGACCCGTGCGCCCTCCTAACGGCGGCTGATATTGCTTCAACCTCTCCACCGCGGCGGTTGGTCTAAGCACGGGCGCACCTGGCGCGGAGGGATTCCGCATGCGCCCGCAGACCTTCCGACTCTGCAAGCGTTTCAACCACCGGAGCGATCCGCTTCAGGCCTTCGCGCGAAACCTCCTGGATCGAGATGACCTTTACGAAATCGCTTACGCTTAGCCCGCCGCGGAATCGAGCGACATTGCCCGTCGGCAGCACATGATTCGGACCTGTCGCGTAATCCCCGAGCGCCGGCGGGGAGTAATCGCCGACAAAGATAGAGCCTGCCGAAGAGATTGCTGGAGCATATTCCGCGCACACGGTGATGTGCTCGGGCCCGATCGCGTTCGTCCACTCGATGGCCTGCCGCTTGTTTGCAGCAACCAGGATGACGCCGTTTTTGGCAAGCGATGCGCGCGCGGTGTCGTTACCGCGTGATCGGTGCTCCACCGACTGCCGCACCGCGCGCGCCAACTTCGGAGAGATCGTGATGAACACAGCCATCGCGTCGGGATCATGTTCGGCCTGCGCGACCAGATCGGCAGCGATGAACTCCGGATCGGCATCGTCACTGACGATCACGAGCTCGGTTGGGCCGGCCAGAAAGTCGATGGCGCAGTCGAACGCGACCTGCTTTTTGGCCGCGGTGACGAACTTGTTGCCCGGACCGACGATCTTGTCCACGCGCGGGATGCTCGCCGTCCCGTAAGCGAGAGCGGCGATCGCTTGTGCACCTCCGATGCGGTAGAACTCGGTCACGCCGCAGAGCGCCGCAGCCGTCAGAGTCTCGGGAGCAGGCCGGGGCGACGCAGCCACGATCCGTGGCACGCCCGCGACTCGCGCCGGCAACACCGTCATCAGCAGTGACGATGGCAGCGGGTGGCGCCCACCTGGCACATAGCACCCGACCGACGCCAACGGCCGCACGACCTGCCCCACACAGATGCCGGGCTGGATCTCGCGCCGGAATTCAACCGGCTTCTGCCACTCGCAGAACCGCCGAATGTTACGCGCCGCCGTCTCCAACGCGGCCCGGAAAGCCGCGGGAACACTCGCAAGGGCGCTCTGCATTTCCTGCGCAGAGACGCGTAGGTTATGCGAATCGAGCCCGTCAAATTCCCGAGCATACCGGCGCAGGGCCGGGTCACCGCCGCGCCGAATATCGGCGATGATTTTGCGCGCCGTCTTCTCCGCCGCAGGATCCATCGTGGCGCTGCGAGCCGCCATGCGTACCACCGCCGCCGCCGCCTGTTTTCCGCTTGCGATGCGCATCACATCACCACCTTGTTCAGCGGGTACTCGACGATGCCCTGCGCGTTGGCCGCTTTCAGCCGCGGTATGACCTCACGCACCACGTTCTCCTCCAGGATCGTGTTCACTGCCACCCAATCGTCGTCGGCGAGCGCGGAGATGGTGGGCCGCTTGAGCGCGGGCAGCACGGCCAGCACATTCGCGAGGTCCTTCCTCTCCACATTGAGCATCAGTCCGACGCGGCCTTGGGCGGCGATCGCTCCGCAGAGCATGAGCGCAAGGTTCTGGATCTTCTGCCGCTTGGTGTCATCGCGCCAAGCGCAAGGGTTGGCGATCAGTTGGGTGTTGGATTCGAGCACGGTCTCGAGGATGCGCAGGCGGTTGGCGTGCAATGAGCTACCTGTCTCGGTGACTTCGACGATGGCATCGGCGAGCGTGGGAGGCTTGACTTCCGTCGCGCCCCAGGAAAATTCGACGCGAACCGGAATGCCTCGACGTTCAAAGTAGCTGCGCGTGACGCTGACCAATTCGGTGGCGATGATGCAGTTCGCCAAATCTTCGGCGCGCTGGTAGGGCGAGTCCTCGGGAACCGCGAGCACCCAGCGCACCTTTCGTCCCTGGCTCTGCTTGGCGTAGACAAGGTCGGCGACGGTGATAACCGCCAGACCGCTCTCCAGCACCCAGTCATAGCCAGTGAGTCCCGCATCGAGCACCCCGTGTTCGACATAGCGCGCCATCTCCTGCGCGCGGATGAGCATGCACTCGATCTCCGGATCGTCAGTAGCCGCTGAGTAGGAGCGTCCGTTGGGGTAAATGTTGAAGCCGGCGCGCGCGAACAGCTGCACGGTAGCTTCCTGCAAGCTGCCTTTTGGAATTCCGAGGCGGAGTTTCATCGCGCGCCTCCCACGACCGCCTGGTCCGCAGGCTCGAACGCCAGCGGACGCGTGAAGCAACTCCGCGTGCCCTCGTGACACGCCACACCATCACCCTCGACGCGCACGCGCGCTAGCACAGTATCGCGGTCGCAGTCCGCGGCGAGCGAGATGACCCGCAGCCTGTTGCCGGAGGTTTCGCCTTTGGTCCACAGGCGATTACGGGTGCGGCTGAAGAAAGTCATGTAGCCCGAGCGCAGAGTACGTTGCAGTGCCTCTCGGTTGATGAAGCCGAGCATCAGGACCTCGCCTGTCATGTCGTCCTGCACGATGGCCGGTGCCACTCCCTGCATCTTGTCGAAGTCGATGGTGATCACCTTTATTCACCCCAAAGACAAAAAGCCCGCTGACTCTCGTGTCAGCGGGCTCGGAACTTAGGATTGCCGATTAGCTCTAGAAGCAGTGCTCCGCCGACACGTTTTCGCCGTGACGATGATGATGGCGATGGGTCAGCGAGTTCATGCTGGTGACGAGCATACACGACATTCGGGATTTGTCAACGGTTTGCTCACCCACACGAGAATGTCTGTTCCGACAGCGGAGTCGCCATGACGGGTTGACAGGCGGTGGTTGGAGCGGGTAAGCTGCCTCAGCAGGCGGAGTTCGATTCGCTGATGATTTCAAAGCGCCAGAACGACGGACAAATGCTCATGGGCATCTGCGCGTGTTGTTGTGCGTCCATCGAGGCTGGCGCGTGGAGAGCGACTTAAGGCTTTAATCCAGGCTTAGATCGAGGCCCACTCGCCAACAAATTGACGAGTGGGCTTTTTGCTTTTTGGAGTCAAGCGATGTCGCAAACAACAACGGAATGGCTGGCAAGCATCGAGCGGCGGCACAGCCGCGAAGCGATTACTGACGAGATCGCCATCTTTGAGGAGCGCATCGGCCAGCTCCGCCGCGGCGAAATCACGGAAGAACAGTTTCGCCCGTTCCGGCTGAAGCATGGCATTTACGGCCAGCGTCAGCCGGGAGTCCAGATGGTGCGCGTTAAGGTCCCGTCTGGCGTGCTGAATGGCGACCAACTGCGCGTGCTGGCGCACATCGCCGATACCTACTCGACCAGACGTGGCCATCTGACCACGCGCGAGAACATTCAGTTCCACTTCGTCAGGCTGGAGAATGTCCCCGCGGTGATGCGGCTGCTCGCCGATGCCGGCCTCACTACCCGGGAGGCCTGCGGTAACACGGTACGCAACGTCACTTCCTGCCCGCTGGCGGGGATTTGCCCCGGGGAAACATTCGACGTAACGCCCTACGCACTCGGCGTGACGCGCTTTCTGCTGCGACATCCGGATTTTCACGATCTGCCACGCAAGTTCAAGATTGCGTTTTCCGGTTGCGAAGACGATGGTAACTGCGCCGTAGCCGGCATTCACGATATTGGACTGATTGCACGCGTGCGGGGCGCGAACGGCGTGACTCGCCGGGGCTTCAAGGTGCTGCTCGGCGGCGGTCTGGGCAGCCTGCCGACCGAGGCCGCTCCTCTGACCGAATTCCTTCCTGAGGAAGAGCTGCTGCCGACCATCGAGGCGGTGTTGCGCGTCTTTAACGAGCACGGCAATCGCAAGAACAAATACAAAGCACGACTGAAGTTCGTGCTGCGCGAGAAAGGCATTGACGAGCTGCGGCGGCTGATCGCAGACAAGCGCAAGTCGGTCGAGACGCCCCCCGAAGTCTTTACCATGGCATCGCCGGTGGCCGCACCGCTGGTCACGATTGCGCCAGCTGCGGGAAGCCGGCCGACCTCGCCCGATTACGAGCGCTGGCGGGAATCCAACGTCATGCCACAGCGTCAGCCGGGCAACTTTGCAGTTTGGATCAAACTGGCGGCGGGCGGAGTCACGAGCGAGCAGCTTCGCGGCCTCGCGCTGGTATTGGAGAAACACCGGCTGCCAGGAGTCCGCATCGCCCAGTTGCAGGACTTTGTGCTCCCCTGGTTGCGTGAGGAGCGGCTTCCTGCAGTGTACGAACACCTTCGGGCGCTTGGGCTCGCAACACCAGGGGCGCGTACTATCGCCGACGTGACGGGCTGCCCCGGCGCGACCACCTGCAATCTAGGAATCACGCGCTCGCTCACACTGGCCGAAGAGCTAGCCACCATCCTGGCCGATCAGGCTGACCCCGAGATTCGGAAACTGCGCATCAAGATCAGCGGTTGTCCCAATTCCTGCGGTCATCACCACATTGCGGACATTGGCCTGTACGGAAACGCGCGCAAGATCGGCGACCGTCAGGCGCCGTTCTACCAGCTCTTGCTGGGAGGTGAGGTCAGCGGCGAAGGCGTCCGCTTCGGAAAGCAGACGATGGTGGTCGCGGCGAAGCAGGTGCCACAAACCATTCGCGCCTTGCTGGCCTTGTATCAAAGCGAGCGCCGGGAGAACGAGGCCTTTCGTGCGTGGCTGGCACGCACGGCCGAAGAGGAGCTTATTCGTCGGCTGCGCCCCCACGCTGAGCCGCCGGAAGGATCCGAGGACAATTTCTTCGATTGGGGCGATACCGAAACGTACTCGCTGCAGCTCGGGAGAGGAGAGTGCTCGGCATGACGCTGTTTCCCATCTTCCTCAAGTTGCAAGGCGAGCCTGTTCTCGTGGTCGGGGCGGGAACGCTGGCCAAACCGAAGATCGAGACCCTGGTACGGGCCGGCGCCAACCTGTGTGTGGTCGCGCCGCGAGCACACGATGAAATCGCTATGTGGCAGCGCGACTACGGCGTTCGCTGGTTGGCACGCCCTTTCGGGCCTGGTGACGTGCCGGGCAACCGATTAGTCTTCGCGGCCACAGGCATTCAGGACATTGACCGCGCTGTAGCAGACGAGTGTCGTCGGCAGGGTGTGTTCTGCAACGCGATTGATGATCCTCCGTACTGCGACTTTTATTCCCCGGCCGTGGTGCAGCGCGGCTGTCTGCAGATTGCGATCTCAACGAACGGCCAGAGCCCCGCCCTGGCGCAGCAAATACGACAACGACTCGAGCAGCAGTTCGATGAGAGCTGGGCTGGGCGGGTGGAAGAACTTGGTAAGCAACGGGAGCAGATTCGTGCTTCACTGCCCCCTGGCGAAGAACGAAACCGCCTGCTCCACCGGATCGCCAGCGACGCGTTGGCGAGTGACGCCGCCGGCGCCGGAAGCGTGAGGACGTTGCACGGCAGATTCCTCCGCCTTCGAGATGCCGTGGTTCGGTGGCTCGACAAGGAGGACGATAAGGTGGCGCTCATATGAAGGGCAAGGTGTTCCTCGTTGGCGCCGGACCCGGAGCACTCGATCTGCTGACGGTCCGGGCTGTGCAGCTGCTGCAGCGCGCGGACGTGGTACTGCATGACGAACTCGTGCCACATGATTTCGCCAATTTGCTGAGGCCGACCGCCATACGTCTCAATGTTGGCAAGCGCTGTGGCAAGCCAGGAGCGTCGCAGGAGTCCATCAACGCGCTTATGGTCCGTTACGCGCGAGAAGGCCGACGTGTGGTCCGGCTGAAGTGCGGTGATCCATCCGTCTTCGGACGCCTGGGCGAAGAAATGGATGCGCTCCGTGAGGCTGGAATACAGTTCGAGGTCGTTCCCGGGGTCACGGCCGCCTTCGCTGCCGCTTCTGCTGCCCAGGTCAGCCTCACGGATCGGCGCATTGCTTCGCGAGTTGTACTTGCTGCCGGGAGCCTTGCGAACAACGAGCAGCAGGACTGGGGTCGATGCATTGAGCAGAAGACTACGTTAGTCATCTACATGCCGGGACGCGACTACGCAGTTGTAGCCGGCAATCTTCTGCGCGCGGGTGCCGATCCCGATATGCCCTGTGCGGTTGTCGCGCGTGCCGGAGCACTCGACGAAGAGGTCCGGCGCACCACGGTCAGCAAGTTGCCGGAGCTGAGTGCGGCTGCATCTCCGTCGGTACTTCTCATCGGCGAGGTGGTGCGCAGCAGGCAGATTTGGCGTGTCGCCGCTGCGGCCCTGGCAGACGACAGCGATGTCCGCCAGCAGGTGTGGGATCAAATAGCAGCAGAGGAGTCACCCCAGCATGGGATCTGACAGGTTCACGGTCAACCTTCCGACGCCGCTCCAGTCCTGCTTTGACGCTCGATCAGCGATCGCAAGTGAAGCGCGATTTGCGATTGTCGGCCTCAATGACCGCAGAACACAGCGAATTGAGCCAAGCCTGGCCTGTTGCACGCCTTGTTGCACCTGTGTGCGAGTTCGCCGGCGACGATGAGAATGCCCCAACCACTGTACGAGGGCCATCGCCGGCAAAACAGCGATGGCTTTTGTGTTTTTGAGGTAACGCTTGGCGATGAATTCTCAATTCGATCACCTCAAGCAGTTGGAAGCGGAGAGCATCTTCATCTTGCGCGAGGCCGTGGCCGAGTTTTCCCGGCCGGTGATGCTCTACTCCATCGGCAAGGATTCTTCGGTCATGCTGCGGTTGGCGCAGAAGGCTTTTTACCCGGCGCCGATCCCGTTTCCACTGCTGCACATCGATACCAGCTACAAGTTCCCGGAGATGATCGAATTCCGTGACTGGTATGCGCGCCAGGTCGGCGCCGAACTGATCGTTCACACCAACTGCAAGGCGCTTGCTGAGGGAGCCAATCCGTATGCGCTCGGCACGCAGAAATGCTGCGGCCTGCTGAAGACGCGAGCCCTGCTCGACGCCCTGGCCGAGGGCGGTTTCGACGCCGCCTTCGGCGGCGCGCGACGTGACGAAGAGAAATCGCGGGCCAAGGAGCGCGTCTACTCCTTCCGCGATGCGAATGGCCAGTGGGACCCCAAGAACCAGCGCCCCGAGCTATGGAATCTCTACAACGGACGCCATCAGCCGGGCGAGAGCATCCGGGTTTTTCCACTATCGAACTGGACCGAACTCGATGTCTGGCTTTACATCCAGGCCGAGCAGATTCCCATTGTCCCGCTCTATTTCGCCAAGCAGCGTGAAGTTGTTGTCCGCGGCAAATCCATCCTCCTGCTGCAAGCAGGTGTAAATCTGCTGCCGGGCGAAAAGACCCAAACGTTGTCCTGCCGAATGCGCTCACTCGGCTGTGTGCCGTGTACCGGGGCGATCCGCTCACAGGCGGACTCCGTCCCAAAGATTATTGAAGAGATGTTTTCCTTCCGGCGCTCGGAGCGCGAGAACCGGGTGATTGATCACGACCAGGAAGGTTCCATGGAGCAAAAGAAACGGGAGGGATACTTCTGATGGCAGAGACAGTCTTGTTCAATCCGAGCCCTGGCCTGCTTGGCATAGCGCCACAAACTGTACCGAAAGGCTTGCTGCGCTTTGCGACCGCCGGCAGCGTGGATGACGGCAAGTCAACACTTATCGGGCGTCTCCTGTGTGACAGCAGGACCGTCTACGAAGATCAGCTCGACTCCATCCGCAAGAGCCGTATTAACCGGTCATCGGGCCCGATCGACTTCTCGTTGCTGACCGATGGCCTGCGCGCGGAGCGCGAGCAAGGCATCACCATCGACGTCGCATATCGCTACTTCTCCACTCCTCGTCGCAAATTCATCATCGCTGACACGCCCGGCCACGAACAGTACACCCGCAACATGGCGACCGGTGCCTCCAACGCCGACGCTGCCATTGTCTTGATCGACGCAACGAAGGGGTTGTTGACCCAGTCGCGCCGGCATACGTATATCGCCAGCCTGCTTGGCATTACCCACGTCATCGCGGCGGTAAACAAGATGGATCTGCTCAGCTACGATGAAGCCGCCTTCCGTCGGATTGAGCGCAAGTTCGAAGAACTCGCCGGCCAACTTGGCCTGGCTAATGTATACGTGCTTCCGATCAGCGCCCTGGAGGGTGACAACGTAGTGCACAGCAGCGAGCGCATGCCCTGGTTCGACGGACCTCCGCTCCTCGAGTACCTCGAACAGCTGCCCTCAGCGCAGGTCCAGGAACACGGGCCTGTTCGCTTTCCGGTGCAATACGTTATCCGGCCCAGCGCGAAGTTTCGGGGTTTTGCCGGGACGGTGGCATCTGGCGTGCTTTGCCCGGGGATGACACTGATCGCGCTGCCCTCCGGAGCCGTGGCTCGCATTCGGTCCATGGTGGGATACGCCGGTGAGAGAGACGAAGCCAGGGCCGGTGAATCCACCACCATCACCCTGGACCGCGAAATTGACCTCAGCCGCGGCGACCTTCTCGTCTCCGAGGACCGGCGGCCCTTCGTGTCCCGTTCCCTGCGCGCCCAATTGGTGTGGATGTACGACGCGCGCCTCGACCCCGGCAAGCACTATCTGCTAAAGCACACCACGCGCTGGGTGCGAGCACGGGTGTCGAGAGTTCTTCACCGGGTGAATTTCGAGTCGCTCCAGCACGTTCCGGCCGAAGCCATTGAAATGAACGACATCGTTTCAGCGGAACTTGAAACAACCCTGCCGCTGTTTTTCGATCTCTACCGGCAGAACCAAACGACGGGCAGCTTCATTTTGGTCGATCCGGTCTCGAATGCGACCGTCGCAGCTGGAATGATCGAGTCGGCGCTCGATCGGCCTACTATGCGGGCGGGGGCGGTCACTTCCGAAGAGCGCAGGCGACGCTTCGGCCATGCCCCCGCGGCCATCTGGATCAGTGGCGGCGAACCACTCGCCGAACAACTTGAACGCGAGCTGTTCGATGAGGGCTGGCACGTGCAACTGGTCTCATCGAGCCATTTCTCGTCACCCGAATTCCGGACGGCAGCCACGGTCCTGCAACGTTCGGGCGCGATCGCCATCTTGTCCGCGCCGGACCGTGATAGCAGCCACCGCGACGCCATCCGTAATCTCTTCGACCCACATTCGTTCTTTGTTCTCGACGAGGATAGTCGCCCCAACGACGAAGCCCGGAGCAAGCTTCTCGCCGCGTTGCGCTCATGGCGTGATGCCCAGGCGGACAGGAGCGAACCGCTATGACAACCAACGGAACCTTAGAAGAGCTTGAATCTCTCAGTGCGCGCGAGGTGATTGAACGAATGCTCGCGGCCGGCGGCCGTCCTTGCCTGACGTGCAGCTTCCAGGCCGAGGACATGGTCGTCCTGGACATGATCCGGGAGCGATGGCCGCGCATCCCTGTGCTTTTCCTCGACACCGGCTACCACTTTCCCGAAACGTACGCGTATCGCGACCGCATGGCCGAGCAGTGGAGGCTAAACCTCATCAATGTCGTGCCCAGCCAGACCGTACCGCAGCAGGAGGCCGAGCACGGTCTGCTTTATCGCATCGACCCTGGCCGATGCTGCCAAATGCGCAAAGTCGAGCCGCTATTTCATGCGCTTGAGCCGTTCGACACCTGGTTCACCGGCCTGCGGCGTGACCAGTCGCCCACGCGCAGTAACTTACGGGTTGTGGAAGACCATCGGTTGCCCAGCGGCAAAGTGCTGCGAAAAGTGAGTCCCCTGGTGGCATGGGACTGGGAACAGGTCTGGAAATACACAGTCGAGCACCGGATTGAGTACCTGCCGCTTTATGACGAGGGATACCCCTCCATCGGCTGTCAGCCGTGTACCAGCATACCGGCTGCCGGCGCCGATCCTCGCTCCGGACGCTGGGGCGGTACCAAGTTGGAGTGTGGCATCCACACGTTTTCGAGGCGGACGGGATGATTGAAGGGGCGATTGGATTTCTGGTTGCCGTGACCGTTGGAATGACGGGGGTCGGGGGCGGAAGCCTCACCACTCCCATGCTGGTGCTCGCCCTCGCCTTGCCGGCGGGCGAGGCGGTCGGAACCGCCATGATCTTTTCCGCCGTGTTGCGGCTGGTGGCGGCCCCGGTCTATGTCTTCCGGCGCAGCTTCCATTTGCCGTCGCTACGCATGCTGCTCCTGGGCGCGGTTCCGGGCGTGCTCGCCGGCACTTGGCTGCTGAGCAGGATGGGAGGGAACGCGTGGAACTCGATCGGCTTGATCGCAGTTGGAGTGGTGCTCGCGCTCTCCTCCGCCGTCACATTTCTTTCAAACCGGCGTTTCTCCGAACTCTTCCACCGGCGCCCGTTCTGGCTCTCAGCCTTCGCCCTTCCGATCGGAATGGAAACCGGCTTCTCGTCGGCCGGCGCCGGTGCGCTGGGCACCATCCTGCTGATGAATTGCTCTCGCTTGACTGCGACCGAGATCGTGGGTACTGACCTGCTCTTCGGACTTGTCCTGGCCCTGATCGGCGGCCTCTTTCATCTGAGTGCCGGCACGGTGAGTGTCACCGTGCTCGTTCGCCTGCTCAGCGGCGGAGTGCCCGGGGTCTTGCTCGGCTGCTGGTTAGCTCGGCGTATGCCGGCCGGAAAGTTGCGCACTGCACTGGCAGTCGCGGTCATTATTTTGGGAATTCAATTAACTTGGAAAGGCGTGAGCAGCGTCATGAAGCCCGCGAGCGCAGGGCGCATCAGCCAGGTGGTTCCCGAACAAGGAACATCGACGCGGACGCAACCGGCGAAATAAAGGACTGGGTGGATGCGGTAGGGGCTCTATTTGAAGGATTAATGGTAGGCAGAGAAAGGTGGAACGATTCCGCTTCGGAGCCGACCTGCTTTTCACAAACCTGCGTCAGTATGACGTGCCCACCAAGATGCTGAGATTCATGGACAATGGGCACTACAATCGCACGCCGGCGTCGACAACGCTCGCCTTTCAGGAAGCCTTGCAGTGGTGTGAGCAGTATGCGGGTGGTGCCCCGGCGAAATCCGTTAGCAATGCCAAATAGGGCTCGCGAGCGCTCAGAACGCTCGTTTGTCCTCGTCACGCTGCACCGAGACCTGGTAATGGCGCCCTACAGCTGCATCCGCAGCATCACCACCGGCGCCAGCATGAACTCCATCTCGTCGATCTCCCGGACAGCGTCCTCAACCACCGGCTCGGAGACCGGCTCCAGCGTGATCACAAACGACAGCCGCTCCTTGTCCATCCCCGGCTCCTGCAAGACCGAATCGATGTTGATGCCGTGCCGCGCGATGGCCTGCGCCACCGACGCCACGATCCCCGGCCGGTCCTTCACGGTCAAGCGCAGATACCAGCTCACCGGCTGCGGGTGGCTCGACAGCTTCAGCTCTCCGTTGGCCGGAAAGCCTGTGTTGGGCTTGTGGCGAAGAGTGCCCTCCGCCAGGTGGCGCGCAATCTCGATGACGTCACCCGCCACCGCTGTACCCGTCGCCGCGCCGCCCGCCCCCGGACCATACAGCGTGTGCGTGCCGGCGCGCTCGCCCCGCACGACGACTGCATTGTTGGCGCCCTCGACTGCGGCCAGAGGGGAATGGCGTCCAACCAGGCAAGGTGCGACACCAACCTCGAAGCCCGTGCCGTTGCGCGCCGCCGAGGCGATCAGCCGGATCGTGCTGCCCAGCCGCTCGGCGTACTTGAAGTCAACGCCGGCAATCTGCCGGATTCCGCGCGTGGAGATCTGGCCCGGCGCAATGCTTCCGCCGAACGCCAGCCGCGTGAGAATCGCGAGCTTATCGCGCGCATCGACGCCATCCACATCGCGCGTCGGGTCGGCCTCAGCATAACCGGCCTGCTGGGCCGCCTGGAGAGCCTGCTCAAAGCTGAGCCCGACGGTTTCCATCTGCGTCAGGATGTAGTTGGCCGTGCCGTTCAGGATGCCGCGGACGCTGAGCAGCCGGTCGCCGCTCATAGACTCGGTGATCGCCCGCACTACTGGCACCGCCCCGCCAACTGCTGCCTCGATGCCGATGGGGACGCCCTTCTCCCGCGCCAGCGCAAACAGCTCATCCCCAAACTCAGCCAACAGGTTCTTGTTCGCCGTAACCACCGGCTTCCCACATGTCAGCGCGGATTGCACCACCTCACGTGCGACGCCAGTCCCGCCGATGCTTTCAACGATAATGTCAACCGCATTGTCCGCCACCGCGTGTCGCCAATCGGTGAACACCCGGGCCTGGCGCGGTACGTCGGCCTGCGGAATCGGGGAACGACGACAAACAGCCGCGACCTGGAGATCGATTCCGTTGCGTGCCCGAATCGCAGGCAACGATGCCGCTAGCGCTTCGGCCGCGCCCCGCCCCACCGTTCCGTACCCCACGATTCCAACGCCGACTCTCTTCACCGTTTCCATATCCTGCGCCGCTGCACAGCCCTTGGGGGTTCACTTGTGGTGAGCAACAACTCGGCATCGAGACCGCACTGCTCAAGATGCCGTCGAACTCGCTTCTGTACTTCCGTCGGCTGAGCTTTAGGATCGAGCACCATCAGCACGGAGGGCCCGGCGCCGCTTAGCGCGCATCCCAGGATGCCGTGCTGTCCCGCCAACGGCTGTAGAGACCCGAGCAGCGGACAGAGCGGCTCGCGATAGGGTTCATGCAAACGGTCGCGAAGCGCCCGTTCGATTAGGTCCGTGCGGCGCTCCAGACATGCTGCGACCAGCAACATCGCATTGTGAACGTTCTCAACAGCATCCGCGCGCGATACGAACTCGGGCAATACGGCTCGAGCCTGATCGGTGCGAAGGCGCTGAGGAGGCAGCGCCAGCAGCAAAGGCCAAGTCGGTAGCCGCAGTTGGGTTGTGCTGAGATTGCCGTTTCCATGGTGGGCAATCACCAGCCCGCCCAACCAGCATGCCGCCGCGTTGTCGGCGTGCCCCTCGCGAAGGATGGCCTCCTTGAGAATGCGATCATCAGGCCAGTCGAGTTGGCCAAAGTGCGCTGCCAACAGCGCGGCTGCCACGCGCGCCGCCGCCGAAGAGCCACAACCCTTGCCGACAGGGATCTCGTTTCTTATCTGTAAGCTCAGCGGTATGACCGGCCGACCGCCAGCCGCAAGGAGTTCCCGATAGGTGTCGAGCAAAAGATTCCCTTCAAGCGCGCCGCAAACTTCGGGATCACGGCCGCAAGCGTGTACCGAAAACTCCTCTGCCTGCGCAGCCCGCACACGGAAGTAGAGGCGCAGCGCGACGGCACAGCAGTCAAATGCCGGGCCGAGATTGGCTGAGCTGGCCGGGAGAGTCACTTCCAGCGGCTCAGACGCTCGTTGGACAGCACGCGCCATCAATACGAAAACCTTTCCAGAATGCGCAGCACAGAATCAGCCGACGGCTCCGCTGCGATCGGCAGGTTCGCTGGCTGTCCTTTCTGCGCTTCCAGTGTGTACTCGGGATCCTTCAGGGAGTGGCCGGTCAGAACGAGGACTACAGAATCGTCGGGCTGGACAAAGCCGGAGCGAACCAGCTTCTTTAATCCGGCGAGGGTCGCCGCCGACGCCGGTTCGCACCCGATGCCCTCGGCGGCGAGCTCCGCTTTTGCCTGCGCAATCTCTTCATCGGTCACGTCTTCGCAAGCGCCGCCGGTTGCGCGCAGCACCTCGACGGCCTTCTTCCAGGAAGCCGGGTTTCCGATGCGAATGGCGGTGGCGCGTGTCTCGGCTCGAACTGGGATTAACTTCTCGCCGGCGGTTTCACGCACACAACGCACCAGAGGATTGGCGCCAGCCGCCTGAATGATGGAGATCTTCGGCAAGTGCTTGATCAGAGCCAAAGCGACCAACTCTTCAAAACCCTTCCCCAGGGCCGAGGCATTGCCCAGGTTCCCGCCGGGCACGATCACGTGATCAGGAGCCGCCCAATCCAGTTGCTCGGCGAGTTCGATCGCCGCTGTCTTCTGACCCTCGACCCGAAATGGGTTGACCGAATTGAGCAGGTAGACGGGTGCACGCCGAATGATTTCGGACATGACGCGCACACAACCATCAAAGTCGGTCGCCATCATGCATGTCACCGCCCCGTACTCCAGTGTCTGGGCGAGCTTGCCGCTGGCGATCCGGCCCTCCGGCACCAGCACCAGGCTGCGCATACCCGCCCGGGCGGCATAGGCGGCCATCGAGGCCGAAGTGTTGCCGGTCGAGGCGCAACCCACCCACCGAAACCCTTGCTCGCGCGCCACAGAGATCGCCACGGTCATGCCCGTGTCCTTGAACGAGCCAGTGGAGTTCATCCCCTGATGCTTGGCCAGCACGCGCTTTAGTCCGAGACGGCTCGCACAAGCGTGAAGCGCATAAAGCGGGGTGTTGCCTTCGATCAAACTGACCGGATCCTCAGGACGCGCCAGAATCGGCAAGAGCTCACGGAAACGCCAGACGCCGCTCCGGTCAATCACCTTCGATGAGAGTCGCCGCTCTCGCCACACCGTCTTAAGCGTCGATGGTTCCAAATCACAATGCTGTGCATCGCCTCTCTGCGCCAGCCACGGATAGATCACTTCGAGCAGATCGCCGCATTCGGGGCACCGAAGCTCTGGCGTCATCTGGCTGACGGTCGAACGACATCCTATGCAGTGCATTCCATATCCCTGGGGCACAGGCGCAGCGCCGTCGTTGGACAGGTTCCGAAGTTTCCTTTTGCTCATGCGGGCAGCGATCCTTCCACTCGGCGGTCGGCAACTGGCGCCGGGGCAGCAGCAGCAGCAGACCCAAGAAACTCTTCGTGCACTGCCTCGACCACACTGGCGGCGGCCGCCGCGGGCACGGCAAAGCAGATGTTCAGTTCACTTGCCCCCTGCGTGACCGCGATCACGCTGACTCCGCGGCGCGCCACAGCAGAAAACAGCCGCCCCAGGATGCCGACCACGCCCTTCATCCGCTGCCCCAAGACCGCAACGACCGCCAACTCGCTTTCGACGACGATGGGGTTGAGCACGCCATGCTTCAGTTCGGCACGAAACAGCCGCTTGATCACTCGCACGACAGTGTCGGCATCCTCTTCCCTTAGCACAAGACCGAAGGAGTTCTCTGACGACGACTGTGTCGAAAACAGAACGTCAATGTGCTCGTGGGCCAGACGCAGAAATAACCGGCCGAAGATATCGGCAAAGTGGACATCGGGACGAGTGGTGAGCGTCACCAGCGCAGCCCTTGGCACAGCGGTGACGGCCCTGACCGGCGAACGACCGAACGGAACTATCGTGGTGATCTTCGTGCCGCTCACCTGCGGCCGGAAGGAGTTCTTGATCCACACTGGGATCCCGGCCTCCATACAGGGACGGGTAGCGCGGGGATGGATCACCTTGGCGCCGTAGTAGGAGAGTTCAACCGCCTCATTGAACGTGATTTCCGGCAGGGTCGCGGCCTGCGGGCAGGTACGCGGATCGGCTGTCAGTACGCCGTCCACATCCGTCCAGATCCAGACTTCGTCGGCATGTATGGCCGCGCCGATAACCGTCGCCGAACAATCAGATCCGCCTCTCCCCAAAGTCGTAAGCTGGCCGGCGGGCGTTGCTCCGCGAAAACCGGTCACCACCGGCACGCGGCCCGCATCCAGCAGAGGCAGCAGGGCATCCTCGGCTTTACGTCGCGTAGCCTCCAGATCGGGATTAGCATCGCCAAAGCGGTCATCGGTAACGATCAGGCGGGCGGCATCGAGATATTCGGCGTCGATGCCGGACGCTTGGAAGTACGCCGAGCAAATCCTGGCTGACATCTCTTCCCCGAGGGAAGATGCCATGTCGATCACCTGTGGCGTGAGGGTTCGCAACTGGATCAGACCGCGACAGACTTCGCGCAGCCGGCCGACCGGTTCGCGCACCGCCGCACAGAGCTGCTTCTGGCCTCGCGGTCCGAATAGCTGCGCGATGGTTCTATCGTGCTGCGCCTCCAATTCCGAGCATTCTTTGGCCACCTCGGCGGAGGCGCCTGCCCCCGCGGCATGCAGTACTCTTAAAATGGCGTCGGTCACGCCTGCCATTGCCGAAACCACCACAACGACTCGGCTGGATTTCGCACTGTTGCGAACAATCTCTGCCGCCTGGCGGATGCGGTCAGCGCTGCCGAGCGAAGTTCCCCCAAACTTCATCACCACCAGGTTCTTGTTTGACGGCTCAAAGACGCTCATCTTCCCACTCCAGCACGTAAGAGCATGTTCTCCCGTTCAAGAAACTGCTCGAATTCAGCCAGTCGCGGCGGAATCGGTTCCGAAACGGGGTAAGCGCCCGCCACTGCATCCGTTGTCTTGAGTCCGTTGCCGCTGATGACGAGCACCGTGAGTTCCCGGGGCGAAATCCTGCCCTGTTGGCACAGCTTGCCGGCGACTCCCACGGTCACTCCGCCGGCCGTCTCGGTAAAGACGCCTTCTGTCTCAGCAAGCAGGCGAATGCCGGCAACGATCTCCTCATCGCTCACGTCTTCGCCCCAGCCGCCGCTGCTGCGGATGGTCTGCAGGGCGGAATAGCCATCGGCGGGGTTGCCGATGGCCAGAGAACGCGCGATAGTGGCGGGCTTTTGCGGTTCGATCTCCGCACTCCCAGTCTTGACAGCCGTAGTGATCGGCGAACAACCGCTGGCTTGAGCGCCAAAGAACTTCACTGGCTTGGGCTCGACCAGTCCCAGCGCGGTCAACTCGCGAAAGGCCTTATCGATCTTGGTGATGAGCGAGCCACCGGCCATCGGCACGACGACGTTGTCGGGCAGCATCCAGCCAAGCTGTTCGGCAATCTCAAAGCCGACGGTCTTTGAACCCTCGGAGTAGTAGGGCCGAAGATTGACGTTCACAAACCCCCAGGGCCGCTCGTCCGCAATTTGCGTGCACAGTCGATTTACCTGGTCGTAGCTGCCGGATATGCGTACCAAGCGAGCGCCGTAAATCTGCGTGCCGATCACCTTCGCCGGTTCCAAATCGGCCGGGATGAAGATCCAGGCCTCCAGCCCCAGGCGGGCTGCATGCGCGGCGACTGCGTTGGCCAAATTGCCGGTGGAGGCGCAGGCGACCACGTTAAATCCGAACCGCCGCGCCTGAGCAAGAGCGACAGCAACTACACGATCCTTGAAGCTCAGGGTAGGAAAGCAGACAGAATCGTTCTTGATGTACAGTTCACCAGCGCCTAGTTCTTTGCCCAGGCGCGGGGCTGTTAACAGAGGAGTGAAGCCAGTCGGCAGCTGGGCTTCATAGCCCTCGGGAAGTGGCAGAAGTTCAGCGTATCTCCAGAGCGATGGCGGACGCTGTGAAATGCTTTTCCGCGAGAACTGGCCGCCGATTGCTTCGAGGTCGTAGGCAATCTCCAATGGCGAAAAACAGGCTTCGCACATCACCGCTGGCCGATTACCCCATCGCTTTCCACACTCGCTGCACTTAAGTTCGTGATGGCTTGTCATTCGGGTGCCTTTCCACCGTTGGCATTTGCACAAACAAAAAACCCACTCGCCAGGGCCTCTGGCGAGTGGGTCTCGGAATCTTGGTTGTTATCTTCTAATCCGGAGACTCGCCAGAACTCGAAGTAGCGCATGTAATCATGCGCACGTGCATGGCCATCGCCATAATCGAGTTCTGACAACCCCTGATCATTGTCATGGGAAACTTACCTTGCATTGCTCCGCCTGTCAAGCGTCCCGCCAGGGCACGCGAGCATTCAAAAAGATATGGCGCTCCACTTGGTACGGAACCGTTCTGTCATGTATTCCTCTACAGTGTCGTTTTGCCTGTACGGAGATATCAGCAGCGATCGTTTGACACTTTCGGCGTCCTTCGGTAAATTCACTTGTATGACTTTCGCCTGTTCAAACTCTATTGAGCGACCGCAACCGCTGGTGATTGCGTTGCCGATGGAGCGTTTGGCGGGCGGAATGGGATGAACAAAGCGTAGCACTTCAGGATTT
>Ga0070741_10004806_pt1 | contig 31091 bp, 37 predicted proteins | sample Coa_R1_4_FD_66440 | JGI IMG/M metagenome (GOLD analysis project Ga0070741, IMG submission 66440) | Surface soil microbial communities from Centralia Pennsylvania, which are recovering from an underground coalmine fire - Coalmine... | ecosystem: Environmental > Terrestrial > Soil > Unclassified ... | reverse complement strand
GCGTCGGCGTTCGCGCCGGCGTCGAGGAGGACGCTCGGCCCGTTCCGGGTCGGGATGACGACGGCGATCGCCGGCCGCATCACGCCCGGGAGCCGCCGCAGATGGAGCAGGCCGGCGGCGAGCATCGCGCCGGTGTTGCCGGCGGAGAACACCGCGTCGGCCTCGCCGTCGTGGACGGCGCGAACGGCGGCGACGAGGCTCGAGTCGGGCTTCGCCCGCACTGCCTCGGCGGGCTTCTCCGCCATGTCGATGACCTCGGTCGTCTCGACGAGCGGCAGCCCCTGAGTGTCGAGCCCGGCAGGCCCGAAGAGCGTGACCTCGATCCCGTCGGCGGCGGCGTCGAGCGCGCCGAGGATCACCTCGCCGGGTGCCTTGTCGCCGCCGAGCGCATCGACTGCGATGCGCAAGGCGGTTACGGTGCCTGGAGCCGGAGAGGCTCGACCTCGCGGCCCTTGTAGGTGCCGCAGGTCGGGCAGACGCGATGCGCGCGCTTCGGCGACCCGCACTGCGGGCACGTGCTGAGGCGCGGCGTCTCGAGCGAATGCGTGGCACGGCGCTTGTCGCGCCGGGACTTGGACGTTTTCCTCTTGGGGACTGCCATGAGCGGCGGCCAGTCTAGCGGAGAGTCGCGACCGGCAGGAGCACCCGGAAAGTGCTGCCCTCGCCCGGGACGGAGGACACGTCCACCGTCCCGCCGCTCTGGGTGACGATCCCGTGCACGGTCGACAGGCCGAGGCCGGTGCCGGAGCCGCGCTCCTTGGTCGTGAAGAACGGGTCGAAGAGCTTCGCGAGCGTCTCGGCGGGCATGCCGACGCCGTTGTCGGCGACCGCGAGGACGCCGTAGGCACCGGGCGCCACCCCCAGCCGCTCCGACTCCGGGCCGCGCGGAACGTCGATCCGGTCGATCGAGATCGAGATCCGGCCGCCCTGGCCCTCGAGCGCGTCGCGGGCGTTCGCGACCAGGTTCATCATCACCTGCTCGAGCTGGCCGGGGTCTGCGCAGACCGTCGCCGACCCGGTGAGGTCGAAGTCCATCTGGACGCCGTCGCCGGCCACGTGGAGCAGCATCGACTCGATCTCCTGCACCAGAGCGGCCAGGTCGAGGCGCTGCGGCGCGAGCTCCTGCCGGCGGCTGAAGGCGAGCAGCTGCCGCGTGAGCCGCACGGCGCGGCGCACCGTCTGGGCGATCTCGACGACGTACCGGCGCGCCGGGTGACCCTCGTCGAGGGTGCGCTCGGCTAGCTCGGCCGAGCCGTGCATGGCCGTCAGGAGGTTGTTGAAATCGTGGGCGATCCCGGCGGCGAGCCGGCCGAGTGCCTCGGTCTTCTGCGCGTGCCGAAGCGCCTCCTCGAGCTGCTTCCGCTCGGTGATGTCGACGAAGTAGCCCTGGATGAACTCCGGCTCGCCCTCGGCGTCGAGGACCGGCACCGATTCGTCGTGGATCCAGAGGTCGGAGCCGTCCTTCGCGCGCAGGCGGTAGTCGCGGCTGAACGGGCCGCGCTGGGCGCGGCTCCTGCGCATCTCCTCGAGCACGGGCGCCCGGTCGTCCGGGTGCAGGATCTCCTCGAAGAAGCCGGGCCGGTCGACCCAGTCCTCGGCCGCGTAGCCGGTGACCGTCTCGACCTGCGGGCTCATCCAGAGGGTGTGCGCCAGCGGCTCGAAGGCGTTCGTGTAGGTCACGAGCGGCGTGCGGAAGCGGATGCGCCCCTGGGTGTCGGCCATGAAGATGTGGAGCGGGTGCGGCGGTTCTTTTGTCATTCGCTGCCACTTTACAGGAAGTGTCAAATGGCATAGCATGACACGAGAATGAGTTCCGGACTCCGCGAGCGCAAGAAGCACGAGACCCGGCGGCGCCTGATGTACAGCGCCCTCGAGCTCTTCACCGAGCACGGCTACGACCGCGTGACGGTCGAGCACATCGCCGAGCGCGCGGACGTCGCCCCCCGCACGTTCTTCCGCTACTTCGACAGCAAGGCGTCCGCCTGCTTCGGGTTCACCGGGCCGTCCCTGGAGCAGATCAAGGCCTCGGACGACGTCATCGGCACGAACGAGCGGCAGGTGCGCGACTACGCGCGCCGCGTGCGGGAGGACCCCGCGTTCTACGCCACCCAGATCCACCTCGCGGTCGAGCACCCCCAGGTGCGGGTGAAGCGGCTCGAGGTGCTGCTCGCCTTCGACGACGCGGTCGCCGAAGGCCTGATGCGAGAGCACCCCGGGCTCGACCCGGCGACGGCGCGCCTCGCCGCGTACGTCCCGACCCACGTCATTCCGGCCGTGATGGAGAGCTGGTATCTCACCGGCGCCGACCCGAAAGGCCCGGACTGGGACGAGCCGCTCGCCGCGGCCCGCGAGGTCGTTCGCACTCTCGTCGCCCGCTAGAGTTCGGGCCGGCCCGTCGGCGGGCCGTCCCATGACGGATCTCTAGATCGAACACCCGCGTCTCTCGCCTTTCGATCGAAGGAGGTCCGCCCCATGCCGGGGTCGCTCGCAGCACGTGACATCTCGAAGAGCTACGCCGCTGTCCAGGTGCTGGACCGGGTCTCGCTCGTCGTCTCGCCCGGCGACCGTATCGGGATCGTCGGCCCGAACGGGATCGGGAAGTCGACGCTCCTGCGCGTCCTCGCCGGGCTCGAGCCGCCCGACCGGGGCTCGATCGTCGCCGGCGGCCGGATCGGCTACCTGCCGCAGGAGCCGGAGGCGCGGCCCGGCGAGACGGTGCGCGCCTACCTCGCGCGGCGCACCGGCGTCGGCGCGGCCGAGCGGGAGATGGAGGAGCTCGCCGCGCGGCTCCACGCCGAGCCCGAGCTTGCGGGTGCGTACACCGAGGCGCTCGACCGCTTCCTGGCGCTCGGCGGCGAGGACTTCGACGCGCGCGCCCGTGCGACCCTCGCCGACGTCGGCCTCGCAGCACGCAGCGATCGCGCGCTCGCGACGCTGTCCGGCGGCGAGGCGGCCCGCGCTGCGCTCGCGGCGATCCTGCTCTCGCGCTTCGACGTCTTCCTGCTCGACGAGCCGACGAACAACCTCGACTTCGCGGGGCTCGACCGGCTGGAGCGGTTCCTCGACGGGCTCGCCGCCGGCGTCGTGCTCGTCTCGCACGACCGCGCGTTCCTCGACCGGACGGTGACCCGTGTCGTCGAGATCGAGGCGGAGACGCGGCGCGTGCACGAATACGCGGGCACTTGGTCGGACTACGAGGCGGCGCGCGAGCACGCGCGGTCGCAGCACGAGGCCGCGTACGCCGACTACGTCGACGAACGCGATCGCTACTCGTCGCTACTGGCCAATCGGCGCGAGCAGGCGCGGACGCTCGGAACGAAGCAGACCGGCCGTCGAGCGACGAACGCGCTGCGCGGCAAGGTCGCGCAGGCGCGTCATCACCTCGACCACCTCGATGTGGTCGAGAAGCCGTGGTCGCCGTGGCAGCTGCAGCTGGACCTCGCGCCCGCGCCGCCGACCGGCGCGATCGTCGAGCTCAGGCGCGCGTGCGTCGAGGTCGGCGCGTTCCGGCTCGGCCCGGTCGACCTCCTGCTCGGCTTCGGCGACCGCCTCGCGATCGTCGGGCGAAACGGTGCGGGCAAGACGACACTCCTGCGCGCGATCGACGGCGGCGCGCCGCTCGCGGCAGGCGAGCGCCTTGCGGGCCGCGGCGCCGTCTTCGGCGCGCTCGACCAGACGCGCGACCTGTTCGCCGGCACGCTCCTCGCGGATTTCGCGGCGCGCTCGGCGCTCGAGCCGACCGAGGCCCGCACCCTGCTGGCGAAGTTCGCGCTCGGCGCCGACGACGTCGAGCGGGACGCGGCATCGCTCTCGCCCGGCGAGCGCACGCGCGCAGCGCTCGCGCTGTTCGCCGCGCGCGGCGTGAACTGCCTCATCCTCGACGAGCCGACGAACCACCTCGACCTGGAGGCGATCGAGCAGCTGGAGACGGCACTCGCGGGGTACGCAGGCTGCCTCGTCGTCGTGACCCATGACCGCCGCTTCCTGGAACGCCTGGCCGTGACTCGTACGATCACGCTGTGAGGATCGAAGCGCTCGTCCCCGACGACTGGCCCGCGGTGGCGGCGATCTACGAGGACGGGCTGGACATCGGGACGTTCGAGGAGTTCGTTCCGACCTGGCGCGAGTGGGACGCGGCGCATCTCGTCTGGCCGCGCCTCGTCGCCCGCGACGACGACGCCGTGCTCGGCTGGGCCGCGCTCGCGCCCGTGTCGCAGCGCGAGTGCTACCGCGGTGTCGCCGAGAACTCGATCTACGTCGCCCGCGAGGCGCGCGGGCGCGGCGTCGGACGGGCACTGCTCGAGGAGCTCTGCCGCGAGGCGGACGGCGCGCGCATCTGGACGCTCCAGGCGGGGATCCTCGCCGGCAACGACGCGTCGGTGGCGCTGCACGAGCGCTGCGGCTTTCGCGTCGTCGGCGTGCGTGAGCGGCTCGCCCGCAAGCGCGGCGAGTGGCGCGACGTCATCCTGATGGAGCGGCGCTCAGCTCTGGTCTCGTAGCGCCTGGAGCGCGGCCCAGCGCGGGTCGCCCTGCTCCTGCTCGTGGACGTGCGGCTCGTCGTTCAGGTTCTTGCCGCACTCACCGCAGAGGCCGGCGCAGTCGGGGCGGCAGAGGATCTTGTCCGGCAGCGCGAGCGCGACCGCGTCGCGGGCCCACTGCGAGAGCTCGAGGTTGTTGCCGGCGACGTACGGCGTCGTCATCTGCTCGTCCTCGGGGTTCTCGGCCTGGTACTCGCGCGCGTGAATCGGCAGCTCGAGCACGGCGTCGCCCAGACAGCGGTAGCACGGCCCGAAGAGCCGCGCGGTGAACGCGAGCGTGAAGACCGTCCCGGTGTTCGCGCGCGTGATCTCGAACGCGGCCGGCACCTCTTCGGGCACCGGCACGTACCGCTGACCCCCGAAATCGAACGCCGGCAGCTCGACGTCGAGCTCGTCGCGGTACTGCTCGCCCGGACGGAGCTTCACCTGTCTCAGTGAGAAGCTCGTCACGACGTCCAGGGTAGCGCCGGACGTCTTCTTGATGCGAAGCGCGCTTCGCGGTGCCTGTCGATCAGGCGTCGAGCGGCTGGCCGAACGCGATGTCGTAGCCGTCCGGGTCGGTCACGCCGAACTCGCGAAAGCCGTGCGGCTTGTTCGAGATCGAGTAGTCGATCGGGCAGCCGCGCTCCTGCACCTCGGCGTAGATCGCGTCGGCGTCGTCGACGCGGACGTACACGTTCCACATCTTCTCGACGACGTGCCAGTTCGGGACGAGCTTGGCGTCCGGAGGCGCCTGCTGCAGGAGCACGATCGCCTCGTCGCGCTTCACAACGGCGAAGTCCGGCGGCTCCCCGTGCAGCGAGCACTCGAAGCCGAGCAGGTCGCGGTAGAACGCGACCGTCCGGTCGAGGTCGGAGGCGAGCAGCACCGGCGAGACGCCGGTCAGGCGCATCAGTAGTTGGAGCCGTTGTCGGAGAGATCGACCGGGCCGATCCCGGCGACGACCGACTCCTGCGACCGCTCGTGCAGACGCTCGCGCCCGCGGCGCACCGCGGTGAGGAACTTGTCGAGGTTCGTCTCGAGCGTCGCGAGCATCCCGTCGGCCCAGTCCTCCATCTCGAGCCGCATCTCGCGGGCGTTCCGCCGCGCCTCGTCGATGATCTCCTGCGCCTGCCGCTCGGCCAGCTTGACGATCTCCGTCTGCGACGCCTCGCGCACCGCCTGCTCACGCGCCTCCTGCAGCAGCCTGTCCTGCTCGCGCTTCGCCTCGGCGAGCATCTCCTGCCGCTCCTTCACGATCCAGCGGGCCTGCTTGATCTCCTCCGGGATCGTCGCGCGCATCTGGTCGAGGATGTCGTAGATCTCCTCGCGGTCGATCCGCACCTGGTCGGTCAGGGGGACGGCCTTCGCGTTGTGCACGAGGTCGTCGAGCTTGTCGATCAAAACCAGTACGTCCATGACGTTCCAGTCTACTCCTGGTCGCTGACGGGAGCGCCGCCACGGCCGTTCGGGAACATCTCCTTCAGGCGCGCGGCAACTGCTCGGGGCACGAGTTCTTCGACATTTCCGCCGAACGAGGCGATCTCCTTCACCCCGCTCGACGAGACGAAGCTCACCTGGGGGCTCGCCATCACGTAGACGGTCTCGATGTCCGGGGCGAGCGTCCGGTTCAGCTGGTTCATCTGGAACTCCCACTCGAAGTCCGAGACGACCCGCAGGCCCTTGACGATCGCCTTGGCGTCCCAGCGCCGCGCGAAGTCGACGACGAGCTCGCTGAAGACGTCCACCTCGACGTTCGAGACGACCCCTTCGAGCGCCTCCCTGAGGAACTCGACCCGCTCCGGAACGGCGAACATCGGCGTCTTGTGGTGCGGGTTGTTGACCACGCCGACCACGACGCGGTCGAAGATGCGGGCCGCGCGTGTGATCACGTCGACGTGCCCGTTGGTGACGGGGTCGTAGGTGCCGGGGTAGATGGCGGTGATCACTGTTCGAATAGCGTAAGCCGCGCGGAGCCGTACGTGCGGGACGTTCGCTCTCGCAGACCCGGGACCTCGGGCGCCGGCTCCCGGCTCGAGGTCTCCCAGACGAGCAGGCCGTCCTTGGTCAGCAGCTTGCCGAGGTGCGGCGCGAGGCGGGTCCGGTCGAAGTCGTAGGGCGGGTCGCAGAGCACGAGGTCGTAGTGCAGCCGCTCCTGCTGCAGCGCCCGGACGACGTCGAGTTGGAGCACGGTGCCGTGGAGGCCGAGCTTGTCGAGGTTCGCGTTGATGACGCGCGCCGCGTCACGGTCGCTCTCGACGAAGGTCGCACGTGCGGCGCCGCGGGAGAGCGCCTCGAGCCCCATCGCCCCCGAGCCGGCGAAGAGGTCGAGCACGTCCGCGTCGTCGACGGGGCCGATCAGGTTGAACGCGTTCTCGCGGACGCGGTCGGACGTCGGCCGCGTATCGCGTCCCTTCGGCGCCGCGATCCGCTGCCCGCGATGGGTGCCGGCGATGATCCTCACGAGGTCACAGTCAGGAACCTGGTTCGCGGAGCGAACCAGGTTCCAGTCGTTCTCGTCACGCGATGTCCGCGACGAAGTGGACGAGCGCGACGAGACCGACCGTCCAAACGACGATGCGGATCATCCAACGGCTCGGCGGGGAGCTGCGAAGCATGGAACCGAGGCCCCGCGAGCGCAGCGAGGCGTCTACGCGAAAGGCGCCTTGGAACAGGAGGGCGAGCAGGACGCAAATGCCGACCCCGATCAGGCTGCCGACGGTGTTAGACACCTATCTCGACGTTGCCGGCGGCTGCGAGGCGGTCGGCCTCGTCCTGCCACGGGCCGTCTTCGTCACGCAGGCGGGACGCCAGCTCGCGGGCGCGTTCAATCAGGTCGCGGTCGGCCCGCAGCTTCGTGAAGCGCAGATCGCTCAGGCCGGACTGCTGCGTGCCGAGCAGCTGACCCTCGCCGCGCAGCTCCAGATCGGTCTCCGCAAGCTCGAAGCCGTCCGTCGTGTCGACGAGCGCCTGCAGACGCGACTGGGCCGTGTCGGTCAGCTCCGCCTTGTCGCGTGAGATCAGCAGGCAGTAGCTCTGCTCGGCGCCACGCCCGACACGGCCGCGCAGCTGATGGAGCTGCGCGAGGCCGAAGCGATCCGCCTCCTGCACGATCATGATCGTCGCGTTCGGGACGTCGACACCCACCTCGATCACCGTCGTCGCAACGAGCACGTCGAGCTCCCGCTCCTTGAACTGCCGCATCACCTCGCGCCGGTCGGCCGGCCTCAGCTTCCCGTGCAGCAGCCCGACGCGGTAGCCCTTCAGCTCCGCGCGCCGGAGCCGTTCGGCCTCCGCCTCGGCCGCGCGCGCAAGCCGCGTCTCCGACTGCTCGATCAGCGGGCAGACGACGTACGCCTGCCGCCCCGCATCGAGATGCACGCGCAGCCGCTCGTACGCCTCCGACGAGCGCTCTGCGCCGACCCACGCGGTGACGATCGGCTTCCGGTTCGCCGGCGGCTTGGCGATCTCGCTCACCGCGAGGTCGCCGTAGATCGTGAGCGCAAGCGTGCGCGGGATCGGCGTCGCCGTCATGTGCAGCACGTGCGGCGAGCGCTGCTCCGCGAGCGCCTTTCGCTGCTCGACGCCGAAACGGTGCTGCTCGTCGACGACGGCGACGGCGAGATCGCGGAACTGCACGTCCGGCTGGATCAGGGCGTGCGTCCCGACGACGATCGGCGCCTCGACACTGCCTTTGACGCTCCCGGTGACGAGCCCCACCTCGACCCCGAGCGGCTCGCACAGCGCCTGGATCGTCAGGAAGTGCTGTTCGGCGAGCGTCTCGGTGGGCGCCATCAGCGCACCCTGCTTGCCGTTCTCGACCGCACGCAGGAGCGCGTAGAGCGCGACGACCGTCTTGCCGGAGCCGACGTCACCCTGCAGCAGCCGCTGCATCGGCATGGTCTGAGCGAGGTCGAGATCGATCTCGAGGATCGCCTTCTCCTGATGCGCCGTGAACGCGAACGGAAGCGTCTCCCTGTACCGGTCGATCAACGCCCCGGGGGACGCGAGCGACGGCGCGACCGCGTCGACGGTCCGTGAGCGGGCGACGACGAGCTGCAACGCGAGCAGCTCGTCGAGCGCGAGCCGGCGGCGCGCGTCCTCCGCCTGCTCGAGGCTCGCGGGGAAGTGCACCGCGAGCAGCGCGTCGGCGCGCGACGGCAGCTCCTGCTCGGCCGGCAGCGGATCCGGCAGGAACCGCCCGTGCTGCGCAAGCGCCGCGCGCGCGAGCTCGCGCAGCCGTGTCGCGGGCACCTGCTCGCTCGCCGGATACACGGGCGCGAAGTCGGCCGTGGCGCGCGCCTCGCCCACGTCGTAGCTCTTGACGTCGAAGCCGTAGCGGCCGAGCTTGCCGCGCAGGCGCACGTGCGTCCCCGGGGTGAGCTTGTCGACGAGCCAGGGCTGGTTGAACCACGACGCGCCGATCGTCCCCGTGGCGTCCTTCACGCGAGCGGTGACGATCGTGCGGCGGCCGCCGATCCGCCGTGCGCGAACGTCGACGACCTCGCCCGCGATCGCCACTTCGTCGTCGCCCCACAGCTTCGCGATCGGGATCTCGTCGACTGCGCGCTCGTAGCGGCGCGGCCGGTGGAGCAGCACGTCGCGGACGGTCTCGATGCCGAGAGCGCGCAGGCGCTTGGCGAGCGACGGCCCGACGCCCGGCAGCGTCGTCACCGCGAGCTGCTCGATGCGGAAGGGCGCGGCCCAGCCGCGCGGGCGCGGCCAGTCGCTCTGGACCACACCTGTGAAACCCGTATGCACTCGGGTCATCGTCGCCACCGGGGACCGAGCATAGGACCCGGTCCGGACGGACCCCTTACTCGCTGTCCTCGTACCAGAAGAAGCCGACCGTGCCGGGACCGGCGTGGGTGCCGATCACGGCGCCGAGCTGCGTTGCGATCTCGATCTCCGCCTGCGGCCGCACGTACTCGACCATCGTGCGTAACGCGTCGAGCCGTTCGGGCGCGGCCGCGTGCGCGATCCCGACCTTGAGCGCCGGCGAGTCGGTCGAGCTCGCCTCGAACGTCGACGCGAACTCGGCGAACGCCTTGTGGTTTCCGCGCACGCGCTTCAGCGGCACGACCTCGCCGTCGCGGATCGTCAGGATCGGCTTCACATTCAACAGGTTGCCCGCGAGCGCCGCCGCCTTGCCGATACGCCCACCCTTCGCCAGGTACTCGAGCGTGTTCACGGTGAAGAGCAGGTCGTGCGTTCGGTCGTAACGCGCGACGAACTCGTCGATCTCCTCGTCGGTCGTCCCGCGCTCGAGCCGGCGCTGGATCCCGAGGGCGAGCATCGCGAGCGCCGCCGACACCGTGTGCGTGTCGATCACCCGCACCTTGTCGCCGCCGAGCATCCCGGCCGCCGTCTCGGCGCTCGCGAACGTGCCGGAGAGCGTCGAGGAGATCTGCAGCGACAGGATCCGCTCGTACTGCGGCGCGAGCTCCTCGTACGTGGCGAGAAAGTCGCCCGGCGTCGGCTGCGAGGTAGTCGGCAGCTCCGCGCTCGTCGTCAGCCGCTCGTAGAACCGCGCCGGATCGATCTCGGCGTAGTCCCGGAAGCTCTCGTCGCCGAAGCGAACGTAGAGCGGCACGACACGGAAGTTGGCAAAGCGCTCGCGCGCCTCCGGAAAGTCGGCAGTCGAGTCGAGGACGATCGCGGTGTTCTCTGCGGTGAGGTTCATGCGGCGGCCGCGTCGCGGACGACCCGCACGAGCTGGTCGAAGTCCTCGTCCTTCGTGACGCACGCGACGGCGCCGGCCGACAGCACCTCGTTCACCTCTTCGGCGGTCACCGAGGCCGTCAGGCAGACGACCTTCGTGCCGGGCGCGGCGTCGAGCACTGCGCGGGTTGTCTCCGCTCCGTTGAGGCCCGGCATGCGGTAGTCCATCAGCACGACGTCAGGTCGAAGATCGCGGCAAAGCTCCGGCGCGTCAAGGCCGGACGAGACGCTGCCGACCACGTCGATCTCGTCGCGCAGCCCGAAAAGCAGCTCGAGCGTCTCGCGGAAGGTGTCGTTGTCCTCGACGAGGACGACGCGAACCGCCATCAGACCGCCACCTCGGCAAAGAGCCGGTCGCAGACGAGGCCCGCCGGTGGGTGCCGGACGGCGGCGGTCGCGGCGACCGCTCCGCCCCAGGAATGGCCGGCGTAGATGTCGGCGCCCGTCGCGGCCAGCTCGTCGGCGAGGCTCTCGAGGCGCCAGTCCTCGCCGGCCGCGTAGCCCGGGTCGAGCGCGACCACCTCGAGCCCGGGCCGGAGCGCGATCTTCATTCGGCGGACAGCAGCAACGGGTAGTGCGGCTGCCCTCCCTGGTGCACGTCGAGCTCGAGCTCGGGATGCTCGGCGCGAATGCGGTCGAGCAGCCCGTCGAGCACCGGCGGCTCCGCTCCGGTGAGCAGCGTGAGGATCCCGCGCGGCTCGCGCAGGAGCTCGGCGAGCACGGCGGCTGCGACCTCGTCGAACGTGTCGCCGCCGGCGACCGGCTCGCCGTCGGCGAGGCCGAGCCACTTGCCCGCTTCGACGTCGACGCCGTTCAGCTGCACGTCGCGGCTTGCCACCGTGACCGCGCCGGTCGCCACCGCATCCGCAGCCTCGCTCATCGCCTCGGCGTTCGCCTCGACGTCCGTCGCAGGGTCGAACGCGACGAGCGCGGCGAGACCGGCCTGGATCGAGCGCGTCGGGATGACGCGCACCTTCTTCGACGAGTGGTCCGCCGCTTGCTCGGCGCTCATGATCACGTTGCCGTTGTTCGGCAGCAGCACGACCTCGTCTGCGGGCGCGCGTTCGATCGCGTCGAGCAGCTCCGCGGTTGCCGGGTTCATCGTGCTGCCTCCGTCGACGACGCGCGCGCCGAAGCTCTCGAACAGCGCGCGGTTGCCGGCGCCCGCCGCGACCGCGACGACCGCACACGTGTCGACGGTGTCGTCAGCCGGACCGAGAAGCCGCTCTTCGCGCTCCTGCGTCTGGACGTGCATGTTCGCGATCTCGACGCCGCCGATCGTCCCGCGCGCGACACCGAGCGATAGCGCCTTGCCCGGATCGTCGGTGTGCACGTGCACCTTCAGCGCGGTGCGGTCGCCGACGACGAGCAGCGAGTCGCCGAGCGGCTCGAGCTGCGACTCGAGCTCGTCGGCGTCGAGGCCGTCGCCCTCGACGACGAACACCGTGCAGTACCGATACTGCGACAGCTCCTGATGGATCGCGTCGAGACCGACCTCGCCGCCGCTCTCGACGAGCTCGGGCAGCGCTTCACCGGTGATCGCGGCGTGGACGCCGCGCACGATCTCGACGAGCCCGGCCGCACCCGCGTCGACGACTCCCGCCTCGCGCAGCACCTCGAGCATGTCGCGCGTCTGCGCGACGGTGTCGTCGCCGCGCGCGATGATCGTCGCCAGGTCTCCGCCGTGCTCCGCCGCGTCGGCCATCGAGCGGATCGCGGTGAGCATCGTCCCCTCGACCGGCTTCTTCACCGCCCGGTACGCGGCGTCGCTCGCGGAGCGGAACGCCCTGGCGAGGTCGTCGCTCTCCGCGAGTGACTCGCAGGCGCCGCGAACGATCTGCGAGAGGATCACGCCCGAGTTGCCGCGCGCGCCCATGAGCGCCGCGCGCGCGATCTCCTTCGCGAGACCCGCGCGATCGTCGGGCCCGTCCTTGTGCAGCGCTTCGTCGACTGCGCGAACGGTGAGCGTGAGGTTCGTGCCGGTGTCGCCGTCGGGAACGGGATAGACGTTCAGGTCGTCGATGCGGCGGCGGTTCGCCTCGATCGACGCGAGCGCACCTTCGACGAGCTCGAGTGCGCGCTGCCTCACGCCGACTGCTTCACGCGTTGGATGACGACCTCGACGGCCTGCACCGAGAGCCCCGTCAGCCGTTCCACCTCGTAGGCGACCTGCGAGCGCACGGTCGAGGCGACCTCGGCCAGGTTGAGCCCGTGCGCGACGACGACGTGCACCTCGATCCGAAGGGCGTCCGTTCCGCCTTCGACGCTGACACCTTCGCGCCGGAACATGCGGCCGACGCGCGAGCCGGCGGACAGCCCGACGACGCCGTAGCAGCCGAGCGTCGTCTCGGCGACGATCTCCGCGACCGCCTCGCGGGCGATCGTGAGCCGGCCGTGTTCCAGCGTCAGCGTCAGCTCGTCCGCCACAGCGGACAATTAGACCGGATTCCGTGCGCAGAGGTTGCTAGACGGGCCGGCGGGAGCCGTTCGCTGGCCGCGGCCGCGGCTAGCGGCTCCGTCAGCGAACGGCGGAGCCGTTCGCGACCGGTGCCGCTAGACGGCTTTGGTGACCTTGCCGCTCTTCAAGCAGCGGGTGCACACGTAGGCGCGGGTCGGCGAGCCCTTCAGCAGGATCCTCACCCGCTGGAGGTTCGGGTCGAAGCGCCGCTTGGTGGCCACCATCGAGTGCGAGCGGTGGTTCCCGAACGCAGGCTTCTTGCCGCAGATTGCGCAGACCTTGCTCATAGCGGTCGGCAGTGTAGCGGAGGCCTACGTGCGGGCGCTCGCCCGCAGGCGGGCGAAGAGATCGGCCATCTCGAGCGCCGAGCGGACGGCTTCGGCCGCCTTGTGGATGCGCTCCTCGGCCTGCTCGACGTTCTCGACCGTCAGGACGCCGAAGGACACCGGCACGCCGGTCTCGATCCCGGCGAGCTGGAGGCCCGACGCGCACTCGGAGGCCACGTACTCGAAGTGCGGCGTGTCGCCGCGGACGATCGCGCCGAGCGCGACGATGCACGCGTAGCGGCGCGTCTTCGCGAGCGCCATGGCCGCGAGCGGCAGCTCGAACGCGCCCGGCACCGGCATGACCGTGATCCCGTCTTGCGCGACACCGAGCTCCGTGAGCGCGTCGAGCGCGGTCTGGAGCATCTTGTCGGTCACGCCGCCGTTGAAGCGCGAGACCACGACCCCGACCGAACGGCGGTGACCGAGCGGCGTGCCCTCGAGGACGGTGAACCCGTCCGGCACGCGAATCTCGCCGCGCACGTGCTCGACGCTCGCGTCGGCGGGCGACTCCTCGATCACGGCAGCGGACTCGGCCGCCGGCCAGCCCTGGAAGGGATCGCTGGGCGACTCGTCGGTGTCCTCACCCACCTCCGGCTCGACCGGCGTGTCCGTCAGCACCGGCTGCGTGAACACCGGCGCCGGCGGCGGCGAAGAGACGGGCGGCACCGAGATCGGCGGCGTGAGGGGCGGGAACTCCGGCTTGTCGAACTCGCTCATTCAGATGACTCCGGTTCGTAATCGAGGTTCTTCAGATCCTGATGGTGCAACCTGTGACCGAGCTTAGCCCGCTTGGTGGAGAGATACCGTCTGTTTTCGGTGTGAGGTGCGACCTCGATCGGCACCTGCTCGACGACCGTGAGCCCGAAGCCGTCGATCCCCGTCAGCTTCTTCGGGTTGTTCGTGAGGATCCGGATCGTCGTGAGGCCGAGATCGGCGAGGATCTGGTTGCCGATGCCGTAGTCGCGCGCGTCGGCCGGGAAGCCGAGCTCGAGGTTCGCCTCGACGGTGTCGAAGCCCTGTTCCTGCAGCTCGTAGGCGCGCAGCTTGTTCAGCAGGCCGATGCCGCGACCTTCCTGCGCCATGTAGAGCAGCACGCCGCGCCCCTCTTCTTCGATCTGCGCGAGCGCCTGCTCGAGCTGTTCGCCACAGTCGCAACGAAGTGAGTGGAAGACGTCACCGGTGAGGCACTCCGAGTGGACACGCACGAGGACGTGCTCCGCCCCGTCGACGTCGCCCTTGACGAGCGCGACGTGCGTCTTGCCGTTCAGCTTCTCCTTGAACGCGATCGCGTTGAACTCGCCGAACTCGGTCGGCAAGCGAACCGACGCGCCGCGTTCGACGAGCTTCTCGTGGCGGCGCCGGTACTCGACGAGGTCGGCGACGGTGACCATCTTCAAGCCGTGCCGCTCGCAGTACGGCACGAGGTCGGGCACACGCGCCATCGAGCCGTCGTCGTTCATGATCTCGCACACGACGCCGCTCGGATTCAGTCCGGCGAGCCGCGCGAGATCGACAGCCGCCTCCGTCTGCCCGATGCGCTCCAGCACGCCGCCCGGCTTCGCGCGCAGCGGGAACACGTGCCCCGGCTGCACAAGGTCGTGCGGGCTCGACGCAGGGTGGATCGCAACCTGAATGGTGCGGCTGCGGTCGGCGGCGGAGATGCCCGTCGTCACGCCCTCGCGCGCCTCGATGCTCACGGTGAAGGCGGTCCCGAGCGGCGCCTCGTTGTGCTCGGTCATCGGCCGGAGGCCGAGCTCGTCGGCGCGCTCCTCCGTCAGGCAGAGACAGATGAGCCCGCGCGCGTGCGTCGCCATGAAGTTGATCGCCTCGGGCGTCGCAAACTGCGCTGCGATCGTCAGATCGCCTTCGTTCTCGCGGTCGGGATCGTCGACGACGACGACCATCCGCCCTTCGCGGATGTCCTCGATCGCTTCTTCGATCGTCGCGAAAGGGGTCGTGACTGCTGCCACCCCGGAAGGCTAGCGGGGCAGCAGTTTCTCGACGTACTTGGCCAACACGTCGACCTCGAGGTTCACGCGATCTTCACGTTGCAGGTCACCGAGGGTCGTGTGCTCGAGCGTGTGCGGGATCAGCGCCACGGCGAAGCCGCGGTCGTCCTCGGCGGCGACGGTCAGGCTCGTTCCCTGCACGGCGATCGAGCCCTTCTCGACCACGTAGCGCAGCAGGTCGGCCGGCGCGTCGAACCAGTGCAGCCCGTCTTCGACGCCGCGGAAGGTGCCGACGCCGTCGACGTGTCCCTGGACGTAGTGGCCGCCGAGCGCGTCACCCGCGCGAAGCGCGGGCTCGAGGTTCACACGAGAGCCGGCGCGAAGGTCGCCCAGGCTCGTGCGCGACAGCGTCTCGGCGACGGCGTCGAAGGCGAGCGCCCCGTCGGTCGCGACGACGGTGAGACAGGCGCCGTTGATTGCGATCGAGTCGCCTTCGTTCGCTTCGAGCGACGCGTCGATCACGAGCCGGCCGCCGTCCATCGACCGGACGGTGCCGACCTCACGGATCAGACCGGTGAACATCAGTCGCCGTAGACGAGCGTCTCGACCGCTTCGCGGACGAGCACCTCGAGCTGGGCGCGCTCGCCCGGCACCGCGGTCTGCAGCTCGGCGAGGAGCTCGTTGACCGCGTCACGGCCGCCGGGAGCGAGCTCGTCGGTGCCGATCTGCTCCACCTTGCGCCGCAGCTCGTCGTTCCCGAGCTGGCGCGTCAGCCAGTGGGAGAGGTGAGTGACGATCTGATCGTCGGCGCGCTGGGATTCAGGGTTCGTGGACATACGCCTCGAGGAGCACGTCCGCCCCGACTCCTCGTGCCCGCAGGCGGCCGAACGTGCGCGGGGAGGGTAGCGCAGGGAACGCCGAAGGGCCGGAGCCGGCGACCGTCGGCGCGACGAAGAGCAGCAGCTTGTCGACCAGGTCGGCCTCGAGGAACGCTGCGGCGAGCGTCGGCCCGCCCTCGAGCAGGAGCGACTGGACGCCCTCGGCCGCGAGGGCCGTGAGCTCGGCCTCGAGCGGGCCGGTCCGCTGCTCGAGCTCGAGCCCGTCCGGCACGTCGTTCCGCGCGAAGACGAGCCGCCGCGGCTGGCCCTTCGGGGTCGCGACGTCGCGCGCATCGAGCCTCGGCCGGTCGGCGCGCGCCGTGCCGGCCCCGACGGCGACCGCGTCGACCTCCGCCCGGAGCTCGTGCACCGCGCGGCGAGCGTCCGCGCCGGTCACCCACCGCTCGCCGGGAACGGTCACGCGCCCGTCGAGCGTCACCGCCGCCTTGGAGATCACGAACGGGCGCCGCTTCGCCACCCACGTGCGCCAGTACTCGTTCACCGCGCGCGCCTCGAACGAGTCGACGAACTCGACGTCGACGCCTGCAGCGCGCAGACGCTCCGCGCCGCCCGCGGCCTCCGGATTCGGATCGTGTGCGCCGAACACGACGCGCTCGACACCTGCCGCGAGGATCGCGTCGGCGCAAGGCGGCGTCGTGCCGTGGTGATTGCACGGCTCGAGCGAGACGTAGAGCGTGGCGTCTCGGGCGCGGTCGCCTGCCGCCGCCAGCGCGACCACCTCCGCATGCCGCCCGTCGGGCTCGGTCGCGCCTTCGCCGACCACTTCGCCGTCGCGGACCACGACCGCGCCGACGGACGGCTTGGGGTACGCGCTGTTCCGCTCGGCGCGCGCGAGCTCGATCGCTCTGGCGAGGGTCACACGAGCGCTTGTACCAGCCGCCGGTAGGCCCGCGGCAGGTCCTCGCGCGAGAAGATCGAGTTGCCGGCGACGAAGAGGGTCACGCCTTCGTCGTTCAGCTGCTTGATGTTGTCCTGGTTCACGCCGCCGTCGACCTGGATGTGCACCGTGTCGGGCAGCTCCGCCCGCAGCCGCGTCACACGCTCGAATGTCTCCGGGCGGAACTCCTGGCCGGAGTAGCCAGGGTGGATGCTCATACAGAGGACGATGTCTGCGCTGCCGGAGACCTTCGCGACCTCTTCGGGCTCGGTCTCGGGGACGAACGCGACGCCGACCTGCAACTCGTTCTCGCGGGCGGCCCGAATCGTGGCGGGGACGTCGTCGACCGCCTCGTAGTGGAACGTCACGCTGTCGCCGCCCGCCTCGGCGACCGGCCGGAAGTGCTTGACCGGGTCGTCGACCATCAGATGCACGTCGATCGCCCCGCCGTAGCGATGGATGATCGGCGAGATCGACTGCAGCACGATCGGCCCCATCGTGATCGGCTCGACGAAGTGCCCGTCGCCGACGTCGAAGTGGAAGACGCGGCATTCGGAGCGCAGCAGCACCTCGATCTGCTCACCGAGATGCGCGAAGTCGGCTGCGTAGATCGACGGCTCGACCTCGACGGTACGGATCCATTCGCTCCAGGGCATCTAGGGACGATGGTACGACGCCCGCAGGCGGGCAATGAAGAAGCCGCTCGTGTGGTCGCGGTCGGGCCGCGTGAGCAGGAACTCCGGGCGGCGGTGGTGCGCGTACTGCGGCCACTCCTCCGTGAGCGGATCGATCTCGAGCCCGCTCGCGTCGACGACGGCCTCGTTCTCGTCGGCATTCAGCGTGCAGACCGAGTAGACGATCGTGCCGCCGGGCTTGGTCCGCTCGGCGGCCGCGCGCAGCAGCTCGAGCTGCAGCTCGGGCAGCGGGCGCGCGCGCCAGCGAAGGTCGGGCCGGCGCGCGAGCACACCGAGCCCGGAGCACGGCGCATCGACGAGCGCCCGGTCGAAGCCGCTCTCGTCGAGCTCACGCGCGTCCACGTTGACGACGCGGACGTTCGGGCCGACGTTTCCGGCGAGAGCCTTCGCGCGCCCCGGATGGACCTCGACGGCGGTGACCTCGCCGCGGAGCATCATCGTCTTGCCGCCGGGCGCAGCGCAGGTATCGAGGATCCGCTCGCCCTCCTGCGAACCGACGACGAGCGCCGCCAGCTGCGACGCGCGCGACATCGGCCGCATCGTTGATATATCGACGGCCGCGACCTGATATGCGCCGGGGATATCAGTGGCCTCGCCGACCGGCTCGGCCGCCCGCACCTCGAGCGCCGGCGGCTCGTTCTGGCTTCGCATCAGGGAAAGCGCGTCCTCGGGGCCGAAGTCGCGCTGATATATCGCTGCGATCCAGTCGGGATATGAGAGCTTCACCGGCCCGTCCGGCAGCGAGGCGACGAGACCGCGGAGCCCCTGCGCGAGCCGGCGCATGACGGCGTTCGTGAACGGGACCGCTCGCTCGAGCCGCGCCGCGCGCACGAGCTCGACCGCGTCGTCGACGACTGCGTGCTCCGCCTGATCGGTGAACGCGAGCTGGTAGGCGCCGAGCCGCAGCGCCGTCCGCACCGGCGGGTCGAGCTTGCGCACCGGGCGCTTCCCGAGCCGGTCGATTCCGAAGTCGAGCGTCCGCATCCGCTGCACCGTTCCGTACGCGAGCCGCTGGGCGAGCGCGCGATCGCGGTCGTCGAGGCCTGCGACTGCGGACGCGAGCGCGCGGTCCGCGTATGCGTCCTCTTCGAAGACGCGGCGCACCACCTCGTACGCCGCGCGCCGCGCCGGCGCGATCACCGGACGCCGCGCAGGAACTCGTCGTAGCTCATCCGGCTTCGCCCCTCCGGCTGCACGACCTCGGGGACGAACGCCCCGTCCTCGAGGCGCGCCTGCCAGACGGTGACGCGCCGGCCGTGGAGCTCGGCCCACGCGCCGATGTGCGGCGAGAGCGCGCGGACCCGCCGCCACGAATCGACCGGATCGGCGAGGTCGAGCTCACGATCGGCCGGGGCGATCTTCTCCGCGTAATTCGCCTCGCCGGCCTGCGGCTCGAAGCTCGGCGCGGCAATGACGCGGTCGAGCAGCTCCGCGGCAAGCTCGCCCGCGCGCGCGTAGACGCCGCCCGCGTCGAGCGTGCCGATTGCGAACGCCTCTTGCGCTGCGATCGGACCGGCATCGAGCTCCGCAACCGTCTCGTGGATCGTCACGCCCGTCTGCTCGTCGCCGGCAAGGATGGCGCGCTCCACCGGCGCGGCACCGCGCCAGCGCGGCAGCAGCGACGGATGCACGTTGAGCCACAGCGACCGCTCGAGCAGCCGCGGCGGAATGTAGAGGCCGTAGGCGCAGACGACGACGCGCTCGACCTCCTCGGGCAGCTCCGGCTTCTCCGGCTGGTGCACCGCGATGTCGAGCGCGATAGCAACGTCCTTCGCCGGCGGCGGCGCGAGCTTGCGGCCGCGTCCGCGCGGCGCGTCGGGGCGCGTGAGCAGGAACGCGACGTCGTGGATCTGCGCGAGCCGTTCGAGCACGTCGGCGCCGAGCGGTGCAGTGGCGGCGACGCCTATCCGCATCAGTGGGCTACCCGATGACCGCGCGCGGCCGCAGAATCCCGAGCGCCTCTTTGCGGTGCTCGTCGTTGGTGCGGTCGATGATCAGGACGCCGTCGAGATGGTCGAGCTCGTGCTGGACGATGCGCGCGGCGTAGTCGTCGAGCTCGAGGCGCAGATCCTCGCCGTGCGCGTCCTTCCCCTCGAGCACGACGTGCACCGCGCGGTCGACCGGAACGCGCACGCCCTGGAGCGAGAGGCAACCTTCCTCGTCGGAGGCGGTCTCGTCGTCACGCTCCGAGATCACCGGATTCACGATCACGCGCGCATCCTCGTTCGGATCGGGCTGGAAGACGAACAGCCGGCGCAGGACACCGACCTGCGTCGCGGCGAGACCGATGCCCTGCGCGTCGTGCATCAGCGCGACCATCCGGTCGACGAGCCGGTGCAGGTCGTCGTCGAACTCCGCGACCTCGTGCGCCTTCAGCCGCAGGGCCGGGTCGCCGTACTGGCGGATCTGGGCGAGCGCGAGCCGGCGGCGCGCGTCGGCCTCGGCCTCGGCCCGCGCCTCCTCGTCGACCGCAGCCTCGTCGTGGCCGTGGTCGTGATCGTGCTCGTGGTCGTGATCGTGTTCGTGCGCCACAGAAGCGGCCAGTCTAGTCAGGCGGGAAGCGCTCGAGGATCCAGGCTGCGTCGAGCGGCTCGCGGCGGTACGGCTTGCCGCCGACCTTCACGTAGTCACGGGTCCGCGGATCCATTGCGAGCCTCGCCTCGACCGGGTACCAGCGGTTGTGACGCTCGATCAGGTCGTTGACGTCGCCGAAGTCCCAGCGCTCGGCGACGCGGCGCCAGCTCTCGCCGTCGGCGCGCGCGGCGTACGCGGCGGCCAGCCTGTTCGTGTGCGCGTCGACCGCCGCGTCGATCTCGCGCAGCCGCTGCATGTACGGCAGCGGCCCGCCGAGCGAGGCGAGGTACCGGTCGGGCTCGGGACGGAAACGGCGAATCCGGCGCTTGAGCGGCCGCCCGGTGAGCGGGTTGATCTCGAACTCGTCGGCGAGCTTCTTCCGCTCGGCCGCGGAGGGCGGCGTCACGTCGCGAACCCCCCATTCGCCGATGATGTCCTCCGGCCGGCGCTTCACGGCGCCAACGTAGCTACAGCGACTGCGGATCGACGTCCACAACCGCACTCAGGCGGGCGCGGCGCATCGCCGGCGCCGCAGCCGACAGGAGGTGCGCCGCCTGGGACGCGATCCGTCGCGGCTGGTTCGTCTTCGCGACGAGCTGCGCGCGGTGCTTGCCGCGCAGCCGCAGCAGCACGGCGGGCCCGAGCAGCTCGGCGCCGCGCACACCCGCCTTCAGCTCCTCGAGCGCGCGCACGACCGGCTCGAGCGCCGGGCCGGTGACGACGATCCGCACGAGGTGCGCGTACGGCGGGTAGTCGAGGGCGCGCCGTCGCTCGAGCTCCTCGCTGAGGAACCGCGCGACGTCGTGGCGGGCGGCGTAGACGATCGGCCGTGCGTCGGGCTGGAAGGTCTGGACGAGCACGCGCCCGGGTGCATCGCGGCCGCTGCGGCCGGCGAGCTGCGTGATCAGCTGGAACGTCCGCTCCTCGGCACGGAAGTCGGGCAGCCCGAGACCCGTGTCGGCATCGACGACCGCCGCAAGCTCGACGCCGGCGAAGTGATGTCCCTTCGCCACCATCTGCGTGCCGAGGAGAACGGCGCCCTCGGCGGCGGCGAAGCGCTGCAGCAACGCCGCGAGCTGCTCGGGCTTCGCGACTGCGTCCGCATCGAGGCGAATCAGCTCGAGGTCCGGCAGCTCGCGTTCGAGCTCGCGCTCGAGCTTCTGCGTCCCTGCGCCGATGCGGGCGAGATCGGGCGAGCCGCAGGCCGGGCAATGCTCGGGTGCGTCGCGCGTGAAGCCGCAGTGGTGGCACTGCAGCGACGAGTCGCCGTGCAGGACGAGCGCCACGTCGCAGTTCGGACAGCGGATCGTCGTGCCGCAGGCGCGGCAATGCAGCGCCGGCGCGAGCCCGCGACGGTTGAGCAGGAGGATCGCCTTGCTCCGGTTCTCGGCCACGCGGCGCAGCGCGTCGAGGAGCGGCGCCGAGAGCGGGTAGCCGGCCTCGCGCCGCAGGTCGATGACACGGACGGGCGGCAGGTCGGCCCCGATGCGCGCGCCGAGCGAGAGCCGTTCGAGCGCCGCCCAGCTCTCCGGCCGGGGCGTCGCCGAGCCGTACACCGCAACGGCACCTTCGAGCGCTGCGCGCTTGGCCGCCACCGTGCGTGCGTCGTAGCGCGGATCGGAGTCCTGCTTGTACGACGGATCGTGCTCCTCGTCGACGACGATCAGCCCGAGCCCGCGCAGGGGCGCGAAGATCGCCGAGCGCGCGCCGACGACGATGCGCGCCTCGCCGTTCGCGATCCGCTCGCGCTCGTCGCGCCGTTCGGCATCGGTCAGCCCGGAATGGAGAATCGCGACACGATCGCCGAACCGCGCGCGCACGCGGCCGACCGTCTGGGGTGCGAGCGCGATCTCGGGGACGAGGAGGATCGCGCCGAAGCCGCGCTCGAGCATCGCCGCGCACGCCTGCAGGTAGACCTCGGTCTTGCCCGAGCCCGTCGGCCCGTGCAGGAGGAGGTTCGTGCCCGGAGGCGCGTCGACGATGCGCGCGATCGCGGCGGCCTGTTCGTCCGACAGCGTTTCCGGCGCGGCTTCGCCGGCGAGCGACTGGCGCTCTGCCGGGGGCGCCTGCTCCTTACGCCGCTTCGGCGTCTCCGGTGCGACGAGAGCGAGCGCGCGCGCCGGCGTCGACCCGTAGTAGTCGGCCAGCCAGAGCGCGAGCTCGACGAGCGCCGGCGGCACTTCGCCCACCACGCTCTCGATCGGCCGCGCGTCGACACCCTCGGGCGCCGCGTCGACGAGCTCCGTCACGATCCCCCGCGCGCGCGAGCGCCCGAACGGAATGCGCACGATCGCGCCGACTGCGACGCCGTCCGGCACCTCGTACGTGAACGCGCGCGCGACGGCCCGCGCCGTCACGAGCGGATACACCGACGCGTACGGCACTACACCGGTTGCTCTTCTGCCCGCGCGCGAACGCGCAGCTTCTTGAAGGAGAGCGTGCGCGCCATCAGCCCGATTGCGATCAGCGCCATGACGAGGTTGACGACCGTGATGGCGATGTTCATGCCGACGCTGAACGCGAGCAGCAGCGTGTGGGATTCACCGCGGCCGCGGAAGAGGAGCTCCGTCAGCCCCTGCTTGGTGCCCGCGCCGCCGGGAGTCGCGGGGAACAGCGTCGAGAGGGAGTCGACGGTCAGCGCGAGCAGCGCGTTGTGAATCGTCGCGCGCACGTCGAACGCCTCGAGGAAGAAGTACAGCGCCGCGACGCGGAAGAGCCACGAGACCGCCTGCGGCAGGAGCACCGACCGGACAAAGCGGCCACGGTCTCGGAGGATCGCGAAGCCCTGCCGCACGCGTTCCTTGAAGTGAGCGACACGCGCGCGGGCGAGCAGCCAGGCGACGACCGCGAGGATCGCGAGCGCGCCGAGCACGTACAGCGTCAAGCGCTCGTGGCGCAGGACGAACTTCCAGTCGACGTCGGGCAACCGCGTGTAGAGCTGGTGCGTCGGCAGCACGCCGGTGGCGAGCGCCCAGACGATCACGCCGCCCGCTGTCACCGCATCGAAGAGCGTCTCGACGACGAGCGTCGGTGCGAGCGTCGAGTAGCTCGCGCCGTCGACACGGTGCTTGACGAGGTACATCTTCACGAGGTCGCCGCCGCGGGCCGGAACGATCGAGTTGACCCCGACTCCGGCGACGTATGCGCCGAGCGCCGTGCGGTACTTCAGCCGCGCGTCCGGATACGCCGCGTCGACGATCGCGCGCCAGGCGCCGGCCCGAAGGAGCAGCTTCACGACGTGACAGGCGAGCGCGAGCCCGAGGAACTCCCACTTCACCGCCGCGAGGTGGTGAAAGAAGACCGCGACCGCGTGGAAGAAGTGGCCCACCGCGGCCAGCGTAGATCAGGCTCCGGCGGCGACCAGTACCCAGTCTGTGCCGAAACCGAGCAGCATTCCGAGCAGGACCATCCACGCGACGAGGTGCGGCTTGGCATACCGCTTGTTCACCTCGAACAGCTGGATGACGACGTACAGGATCGACCCGCCGGCCGCAGCGAAGAAGACGACGCCGAGCGCCGTGCTCACCCAGGCCTGCCCGACGACCGTGCCGAGGAAGGTCGGGCCGCCGCCGATCAGCCCGAGCAGGCCGAGGTAGCTCCAGCTCGGGAGCTCCGCCTCGCCCGACATCGGCCCGACGATCCCGAAGCCCTCGGTCGTGTTGTGCAGCCCGAAGCCGATGATCAGCACGAGCGCGAGGCTGAGCTCGCCCGACGCGGCCGACTGGCCGATCGCAAGCCCTTCGCCGAAGTTGTGGAGCCCGATCCCGACCGCGATCAGCAGTGCGAGCTGACGGCCCGCATGCGCGCCACGCACGCGCATCCAGCCTTCGTAGTAGACGAGGCTCATCAGTCCGAGCGTGAACCCGACGATGAGCAATGCCGCCTCACCGGCGAATGCCCACCAGTGATGGCCGTTGATGTTCCCTTCGATCGGGTCGACGCCGTTCGACATCACGTCCCAGAAGAGGAAGACGAGGATCCCGGTCGCGAGCGCCGAGAGCGCGGCCCGGAGCGCCGGCGAGCTGCTGCGGTAGCGCCCCATCGGCAGCCCGACGAAGATCGTCAGTCCGGCGATCGCGCCCAGGAGGAGAATGCTCGCGGTACCCATGTCAGGCGGACCTTACATAGACGCTGGCTCTACGATCGGATTGCATGAGCACGAGCCACGGCACCGACGAGTACCTCGAGACCATCTACTTTCTCGCCTTCCCGATCGGCGAGTACCGGCCGAGCGGCGGCGGCTCGACGCAGGCGATCTCCGCCCGCGTCGCCGAGATGCTCGGCGTCTCGCGCGCGTCCGCAGGCGAGATGCTGAAGCGGCTCGAAGCCGAAGGGCTCGTCGAGCGCGGCGAGCACAAGGAGGCGATCCTCACCGAGGCGGGCGCCGAGCGCGCGCGCAAGGTCGTCCGCAAGCACCGGCTGATCGAGCGCCTGCTCACCGACTTCATGGGCTACACGGGCGCCGAGGCGCACGTCTACGCCGACGAGCTCGGCGGCACCTTCAGCGACGACATGATCGACCGGATCGAGGAGAAGCTCGGGCATCCGGACCGCTGCCCGCACGGCTGGCCGGTCGACCCCGACGTCGAGCAGGAGGAGAACCGCGAGCTGGTGCCGCTCTCGGATCTCGGCCAGGGCGAGCGGGCGACGATCGTCCGGCTCGCCGAGCACGACGGCGAGCTGCTGCACTGGTTCTACGACCAAGGTCTCGTGCCGGGCGCGGCGGTCGAAGGCGGCTCGCTGCCGGAGAAGGCAGCCGCCGGCCTGTTCGTGAAGCGCGCCGCCTAGTCGACGGCGGCCGGAGCGGCGAGACCGGCAGCGGCGCGCAAGGCGGCTGCCTTGTCCGTGCGCTCCCAGGTGAAGTCGTGGTCGTCGCGGCCGAAGTGGCCGTATGCCGACGTCTTCGAGTAGATCGGGCGCCGGAGATCGAGATCGCGCAGGATCGCCGCCGGACGCAGGTCGAAGTGCTCGTTGACGAGCGCCTCGATCTTGGGCACCGGCAGATGCTCCGTGCCGAACGTCTCGACGAGCACCGAGAACGGCCGCGCGACACCGATCGCGTACGCAACCTGGATCTGGCAGCGGTCGGCGAGTCCTGCGGCGACGACGTTCTTCGCGACGTACCGCGCGGCGTACGCGGCCGAACGGTCGACCTTCGTCGGGTCCTTGCCGGAGAACGCCCCGCCGCCGTGCGGTGCGGCGCCGCCGTAGGTGTCGACGATGATCTTGCGGCCGGTGAGGCCGGTGTCGCCCATCGGGCCGCCGATCACGAACTTGCCCGTCGGGTTGACGTAGACGAAGTCGGGCGAGTCGAAGCTCTTCTCGTCGTAGAGGTCGCGCGGCAGGATCGGGCGCAGCACCTGCTCGATCAGGTCGGGCTTGATCATCGAGTCGGCGTCGAGCCCTTCGCGATGCTGCGTCGAGATCAGCACGCGCTCGATCTCGACCGGCTTCTGCTTGCCGTCGGCATCGACCTCGTAGCGGACGGAGACCTGCGCCTTGCCGTCCGGGCGCAGGTACGGCAGAACGTCTGCCTTGCGCACTTCGGACAGGCGCTTCGCGATGCGGTGCGCCAGCATGATCGGCAGCGGCATCAGCTCGCGCGTCTCATTCGACGCGTAACCGAACATCATTCCCTGGTCGCCGGCGCCGACGCGGTCGAGCGGATCGTCGTCGCCCGGATCGTGCTGCACCTCGTACGCGGTGTCGACGCCCTGCGCGATGTCGGGCGACTGCTCGTCGATCGCGACGACGACGCCGCACGTCTCGGCGTCGAAGCCGTACTTGGCGCGCGTGTAGCCGATCCCTTTCACGGTGTCGCGTGCGATCTTCGGGATGTCGATGTAGCGCTCGGTCGTCAGCTCACCCGCGACGACGATCAATCCCGTCGTGATCAGCGTCTCGCACGCGACCCGGCTGTGCGGGTCGTTCGTGAGCGCAGCGTCGAGCACCGCGTCGGAGATCTGGTCGGCGATCTTGTCCGGATGGCCTTCGGTGACCGACTCGGACGTGAAGAGGAAGCTGCGCTCCGGCATCGGCCCGAGGGTACCAGCGGCTACGAGGTCTGCAGGAAGGTGACGAACGACCCGACGGGGCCATTCCGCGAGGCGTAGATGAGCAGTGACTGCACCGGCCGCAGATCAGCCTCGACCGACGGCGGGATCTTCGCGTTCGCCTGCTGGGCGAAGCCCTCGATGATCGGCATCAGGTGGACCGCGTCGACGAAGAGGAAGCCGGAGTTCGCGCTCGGCAGGCCCGACTCGGACTGCGCCTGCTTGAAGACGCCGTCGCCGGAGAGCCTGCCGTCGGCGCCCTTCAGCTCGGCGAGCGCGTTCTGGCTGTCGCTGATGACGATCTCACCGGTACCGAGCTCGCCGACCCAGAGGACGAGCGCGCCGAGATTGAGCTTGTCGAGCGTGCCGCCCGGGACCTTCGTCGGCACGGGCTTGGTGGCGCCGGCCGTGAGCCGCGTGGCAAACGCCTTGATCGCCTTCAGCGCCGCCTGCGGCTTCGGGGGCTTCGCCGCGATCGTCACCTCGGGCAGCGGGGCGCCGGGCCGGACGTACAGGATCACGGGCCCGCGAAGCGTGTCGATGAACGGAACGAGGTTCGTGCCGATGCGCCTGGACAGCGCCTGCAGCTCGGAGGTCGCCGCCTTCGGCAGCGTCGTCGAGCCGCGTCGCGTGCCGACGAAGCTCGCCGCGAGGATCGAGCCCGACGGAAGCTGCCCGGCGAGGGACTGCGTCGTGCTCGGCGCGATGTTCTCCTTGGCGTGCGCCTCGAGCTTCAGCGCGCCGTTGTCGGCACTGAGAGCGAGCGACACCCAGGTCTTGGGCAGAGCCGCGAGCGCACCGTTCCCGGGCGACAGCGCGCCGGTGCGGGGCGACAACAGACCCGTGACGCTGTTGCGCACCAGCGTGCCCAGGCCGCGCGAGCTCGCGTACGCCCGCACGAGTGCGTGGCCACTCCCCGGCACGGTCGTGAACGCCTTCACGTAGGTCGGGACGGCTGCGAGACGCGGCCCCTTGGTTCCCACCTCGGCGAGCGCCGCGCTCGACTCGCTGAACGCCGTCCAGCCGTCGACCTGCCTGTGCAGCTCCTTCGGCTTGCTCGCGTCGAGCTTCTCGTCGAGCGCCTTCTCGTTCTTCGGCTGCGTCAGCGCGACGTACGTCGTCTTCCGGCCGACGGTCAGTACGGCGAAGTCCGTCTCGGGCCCGAGCACCGAGAAACGGTCGAGCTCCTGCTTCAGGCCGCGATAGACCGTCGGCGCGAACGGGAACTTGTCGAGGATCGACTTCGCGTTTCCGATCTGCCCGGAGGTGCGATTCGTGTCGATGGTGATGTAGGCGACGGTGCTCGCCGGCACGAGGGTTGCGGCGTCGGACGCAGACGAGCCGCCCCCTCCCCCACAACCTGCCGCGAGCACCGCAAGTGCGGCGACTCCGAGCAAGCGACGCTTCATCGGAAGCCAATTTTACTCCTTGCTCGGACGTCTCCCCATCAGGCTCCCGGCGAGCTCGTGCAGCGGCATGCCCTCGAGCACCGCGCACACGCCTTCGGTGATCGGCAGCTCGACACCGATGCGATGCGAGAGGTCGCGAAGCGCCGGTGCGGTCGTCAGCCCCTCGACGACCTGGCCGATCTCTGCCCGCGCCTCGTCCGGCGTCGCACCGCGCGCGATCAGCTCGCCCGCGCGACGGTTGCGACCGGTCGGATGGAAACAGGTCACGAGCAGGTCGCCCATGCCCGCCAGCCCGGAGAACGTCTCCGGCGACGCGCCGAACGCCTCGCCGAGCCGCGCCATCTCGACGAGACCACGCGTGATCAGTGCCGCCTTCGCGTTGTCGCCGAGCCCGAGCCCGTCGACGCCGCCGGCGGCGAGCGCGATCACGTTCTTCGCCGCGCCGCACAGCTCGACGCCGACGACGTCCGTGTTCACGTAGACGCGGAAGAGCGACGAGGTCAGTGCGTCCTGCAGGCGCACCGCGAGCTGCTCGTCCACGGATGCGATCACCGTCGCGCCCGGCAGGCCCTCGAGCACCTCGTCGGCCATGTTCGGGCCGGAAAGCACCGCGACCGGCCGATCGGTGACGAGCGTCGACAGCCGGTCGCCGGTCGCCGGGTCGAGGCCCTTCGCGAGCGACAGGATCGGCGCGTCGCCGCGCACACGCGTCACGACCTCACCGAACGCGTGGCTCGGGACGGCGACCACGACGAGGTCGGCCTCTTCGAACGGCGCCGAGTCGATCCCGTCGCGCCGGGCGACGAGGACGTCGTGGCCGCGCTCGCGGAGCAGGTGGGCGAACGCCGTCCCCCACGCTCCTGCGCCGACCACCACGGTGCGCATCGGACTAGCTTCGCTGGCGGAAGTCGACGACGACGGGGATGCCCTCGAGCCCGAGCCGCTCGCGCAACTGGTTCTCGACCCAGTAGGCGTAGTCGCGCGTGACGAGCCCCGGGTCGTTGACCGTGAAGCGGAAGCGCGGCGGCCGTGACGACACCTGCGCGCCGTAGAGGAGGTTCAGGCGGCGCTGCCCCTTGGACGGCGGCTGGCGGATCTCCTTCAGCTCGGCGATCAGCCGGTTCAGGTCGGCGGTTGATATCCGACTGATATATCGGTCATATATCTCGGCGACCTTGTCGAGCAGCCGCGAGACGCCGCGACCCGAGACAGATGAGACGGTGATGAAGTCGGGCCGCTGGCGCAGGCGCCGCTGCAGCTCGGGCCGCACCTCTTCGATCGTCACGGTGCCGATGTCCCACTTCGAGAGCACGATCAGCGTCGCGCAGTGCGCCTTGCGCGCCACTTCGACGGCGGTGATGTCGCCCTCGACGATCCCCTGGCTCGCGTCGATCAGGACGAGCGCCACGTCGGCACGCTCCGCCGCCTCGAGCGCGCGCAGCTCGGAGTAGTACTCGATGCCCTGCCGCTGCTTGCGCTTGCGCCGCAGGCCGGCGGTGTCGACGAGCTGGAACGTCCGGCCGTCATGCTCCAGCATCGTGTCGATCGTGTCGCGCGTCGTTCCCGGCACCTCGGAGACGATCGTCCGCTCGGACCCGACGAGCTTGTTGTAGAGCGACGACTTGCCGACGTTCGGCCGGCCGAGGATCGCGACGCGAATCGCGTCGTCCGGAAGGCTGCGCGCCGACTCGCCGGGAAGCAGGTCGAGAATCTCGTCCAGCAGGTCGCCGGTGTTCGAGCCGTGGAGCCCCGAAACAGGGAACGGCTCGCCGAAGCCGAGCCGGTGAAACTCGAGCGCGAGCGATTCCTGCGCCGGGTCGTCGATCTTGTTCGCGAGCACGAGGACCGGCTTGCGCGAGCGCCGCAGGATCTCCGCGAGCTCCTCGTCGCCGGGTGTGACGCCGGCGCGCGCGTCGACGACGAACAGCACGAGATCCGCTTCCTCGATCGCGGCGCGCGCCTGCTCGCCGATCTGCCTCGTGATCGGGTTCGGGTCGGCGATGTCGACACCACCCGTGTCGATCAGCAGGAACTGCTTGCCGTTCCATTCGCAGATCAGCTCTTTGCGGTCGCGCGTCGTGCCGTGCGTCTCGTGCACGACCGCCTGCCGCGTCGCGGTGAGCCGGTTGACGAGGGTCGACTTGCCGACGTTCGGAAAGCCGACGATCGCGACGGTGCCTTCGAGCTTCGTTGTCGCAACGTCCGTCATACGGGCGGCGTCAGCCCACGCGGCCGTCCCTTGGCGTGCACCTCGGCGAGCCAGTCGAACAGCACGTTGATGCGCCGCTCGATCTCGGCGGTCGCCTCCTTGTAGCCGCGCCCGCCCTTCGGCAGGCCGTCGAACTGCATCGGCTCGCCGAATGCGACCGAGCACGGTGCGAGGTTGCCGATCTTCCAGAACTGCGTCCCGTAGATCGCGAGCGGAATGACCGGAACGCCTTCCTGGATCGCGACCATCGCCGCGCCCGGCATCGCCTCGCCGGGGCGGCCGTGCCTCTGCCGCGATCCCTCGACGAAGAGCCCGACCACGTTGCCTTCGGCGGCTTCCCTGCGCATCCGGCGCACGGCGTCGCGATCCGACTCGCCGCGCCGCACGGGAATCGTCCCGAACAGCTGCAGGTACCACGCGGTCGACTTCCGCTCCGACGACACCTCGCTCTTCGCGACGAAGTACACGGTGCGGGGCGACAGGACGCCGACGAGCGGGATGTCGACCCAGTGCAGGTGGTTGATCGCGTAGACCATGCCGCCGGTCTTCGGCACGCGGTCGCTCCCGTACGCGCGCGCACGCGTCAGCAGTCGCGTCGGCCAGCCCATGTAAATCCGCCCGACAGCCCAGGCGGCGTCGGTGCGGTTCACGGCGTCGCGAGGGAACGGGCGCGAACGAGCTCTTCGATCTGCGCCACGACGTCGTCGACCTCGAGGTCGGTCGTGTCGATGCGGACGGCGTCCTCGGCCGGCTGCATCCGCTCGCGGTCGCGCTTGTCACGGGTACGAAGGTCGGTGGCCAGCGCATCGGCGCCGATGTCGGGACGCTCGGCCTGACGGCGGCGCGCGCGCACCTCCGGATCTGCCTGGAGATAGACCTTCACCTCTGCGTCCGGCGCGACGACCGTACCGATGTCGCGGCCTTCGATCACGACGTCGCCCTGCGCGCCGAGCTCGCGCTGCCGCTCGCGCATCACCTCGCGCACGGGCGGGTGCCGCGCAACGACGGAGACCATGCGGTCGATCCGCGACTGCCGGATCGCCGACGTGACGTCGGTGCCCCCGATGAAGACGCGGCCCTCCTCGTCGAACACGACCGGGTTGCGGCGTGCGAGATCGCCGAGCTGCTCGGGCTCCGCCAGCGGCAAGCCCTCGTGGAGCGCCAGCCAGGTGAGCGCGCGGTACATCGCGCCGGTGTCGAGGTAGCGGAAGCCGAGCCGCTCCGCGAGCTTGCGCGCGACAGTGCTCTTGCCGGCGCCCGCCGGTCCGTCAATGGCAACGATCATCGTGGGGTTAGCTGCGCTACGAGGTCGTAGAAGCCGGGGAAGGATACCGCCACGCTTTCGGCGCCCTCGACCTCCACACCCTCGCGGCTCGCCAGCCCTGCAACCGCCCCGAGCATCGC
>Ga0070741_10004805_pt1 | contig 31092 bp, 25 predicted proteins | sample Coa_R1_4_FD_66440 | JGI IMG/M metagenome (GOLD analysis project Ga0070741, IMG submission 66440) | Surface soil microbial communities from Centralia Pennsylvania, which are recovering from an underground coalmine fire - Coalmine... | ecosystem: Environmental > Terrestrial > Soil > Unclassified ... | reverse complement strand
GAGCTCGCCGCGCTCGGCGCGCGCGCGGGCGCCGGGGATGGTGTCGAGGAGCCACGCGATCTTGGTGCCGCTGAAGTAGGGATCGATCACCAGGCCGGTGCGCTCGGCGATGAGGCTCGCGGCGCCGACTTCCTTCAATTCCTCGCAGATCGCGGTGGTGCGCCGGTCCTGCCAGACGATGGCGTTGGCGATCGGCTCGCCCGTCTGCCGATCCCAGACGATGGTGGTCTCGCGCTGGTTGGTGATGCCCACGCCCATCACCTGCTGCAGGTCGACTTTTACTTTCTGGAAAACCTCCCGGGCCACGGCGCGCTGCGAGCGGAAGATCTCCACCGGGTCGTGCTCGACCCAGCCCGGCTGCGGGAAGAGCTGCTCGAACTCGCGCTGCGCGCTCGCGACCGGCAGGCCTTCCTCGTCGAAGAGGATGGCGCGCGAGCTGGTGGTGCCCTGGTCGAGGGCGAGGACGTACCTCACCCAAGGATTGTAGCGACGGCCGCTACTTGGGCGGGAAGCGGCTGTTCAGGAGCTCGCGCAGCAGGTGGATCTCGTCCTCGAGGTTCCGGATGCGGCGCAGGAGCTCGAGGCCGAGCACGCCGAGGCCGAGCATCGCGATCAGCTCGAGCCAGTCCAGGATGTCGAAGCCCATCATCATCGTCGCGCCCTCCCTTTCGCCCATGCTAGCCGCCCAGCCTGACGGGGGCTTGAAAGCGGAAAACCCCGTCCCTATTTCCGCCGGCGGAGAGGCTCATGCAGAACTTCATCAGGCATTTCCGGCGCACGGCGCCGGGGGTGTGGGTCTGCACCGAGGCGGCCACCCTGGATCTGCCGCAGGGCCGGGTCCAGGTGGCCCCGGGAACCCGTTTCACCCTCGGGACGCGCTTCATGAACGTGGAGATCGCCGCGCTGCTGGAAGCCGAATACATGAAAGCGAAGCGCCAGGCGTAAAAAAAGCGGAGGCGCTTTCGCGCCTCCGCCCTGTGCGGCTACGGCGTGCCCTTAATGCGCGCCGGTGGCGCCGGTCGAGCCGGTGGAGCCCGCAGGCGCCTGCTCGGAGGACGAGGAGGGCGCCGAGGTGCTCGGCGTCGAGCTGGTGCTGCTGCTCGACGAGGAGGAGGGCGCGGCGCTCGAGCCGGTCGAAGCCGAGCCGCTTCCCGAGGACGACTCGCCGATGTTCAGCGCGGCGAGCGTCTTCTCATCGAGCTGGCCGGTGGGGTCGATCCCCTTCTGCTTCTGGAAGTCCTTCAGCGCGGCCTGCGTCTTCGGCCCCATGACGCCGTCCGCCGGCCCCGGGTTCTGGCCGTTCTCGGAGAGCGCCTGCTGCGCCTGCTTCACCTGGTCGGAGCTCGCGCTCGCGCCCTGCGTGGAGGACGCCTGCGCCGACGCGGAGGACTGGTCAGGTTGCGCCTGCGACTGCTGGTTGCCGTGCGCGAACGCCGCGACGGAGAACGCTGTAGCAAATGCAACGGCGATTGGACGAAGTTTCATCCAGGATCCTTTCGTGGAGGATGGCTACGAGGGAAACCCCGCTTTGCGCGGGGACGAGCCTTACTCCCCGCAAGCTCCATACCACCCGGATTGCGTCATATAGAATCCGATTACACATAGAGAAAAACGCCCTTCATGCCCCTCCCGGTGACCGAAGTCGAGCGCGAGCTCACGCACACGCGCCGCGTGCGCTACGAGGGCTACAAGAGGAAGGACGGGCTGTTCGACCTCGAGGCGCACCTCACCGACGTGAAGAACCACGACGTGCACATGAAGACGGGCGTGCGCCGCGCCGGCCAGCCGATCCACGACATGTCGCTGCGCATCACCATCGACCGGCACATGAACATCCTCGATGCCTGCGCGATCTCGGACGCGGTGCCCTATCCCGACGGCTGCGAGCACATCGCGCCGGCTTACAAGAAGCTGATCGGGCTCAACCTGGTGCGCGACTTCAGGAAAAGCGTGCGCGCGCAGTTCGGCGGCGTGAAGGGCTGCACGCACATCACCGAGATGCTGGGCGGCCTGCCCACCGCGGCGATCCAGACCTTCGCCGGCGAGGTGAAGGAGGAGCGCGCGGACGGCAAGAAGCCCTTCCAGCTCGACCACTGCCACGCGCTCGAGACCAGCTCCGAAACGGTGCGCCGCTGGTATCCGAAGTGGTACGCCGGAAAGAAAGAGAAGACCTCGGCCTGACGGCTTGACCGCCGTCAATGCCGCGGGGAGCGACAACCAAGGACGATAGCGCCCCATGAAAATCCACGAGTACCAGGGAAAGGAAATCCTGCGCGGCTTCGGCGTGCCCACGCCGCGAGGGTTTGCTTGCTTTTCGGTGGACGAGGCGGTCGAGGCGGCGAAGAAGCTCGGCGGAAGCGTCTGGGTGGTGAAGGCGCAGATCCACGCCGGCGGCCGCGGCAAGGGCGGCGGGGTGAAGGTTGCGAAATCGCTCGACGAGGTCAGGGACCTGTCGAGAAAAATACTCGGCATGAACCTCGTGACGCACCAGACGGGCCCGCAAGGCCAGAAAGTGCGGCGCCTGCTGATCGAGGAGGGCGCCGACATCAAGAAGGAGCTCTACGTCGGCATGGTCGTGGACCGTGGCACGCAGAAGGTGGTGCTGATGGCCTCCACCGAGGGCGGCATGGACATCGAGGAAGTCGCGGCGAAGACGCCGGAGAAGATCTTCAAGGTGTTCATCGACCCGGGCGAGGGGCTCACCGACTCCGACGCCGACGAGATCGCGCAGAGCCTCGGCCTGCCGCACAACGCCAACGCGCGCGCGCTCTTCAAGGGCCTCTACCAGGCGTTCATCGACAAGGACGCCTCGCTCGTGGAAATCAACCCGCTCATCGTCACCCACCAGAACGCCGTGGTGGCGCTCGACGCCAAGCTCAACTTCGACGACAACGCGCTCTTCCGCCACCCGGACATCGTCGCGCTGCGCGACCTCGACGAGGAGGACCCCTACGAGATCGAGGCCTCCAAGTACGACCTCAACTACATCTCGCTCGACGGCAACATCGGCTGCATGGTGAACGGCGCCGGCCTCGCCATGGCGACCATGGACACGGTGAAGCTCTTCGGCGGCTCGCCGGCGAACTTCCTCGACGTCGGCGGCGGCGCGACCGCCGAGAAGGTCACCGCCGCGTTCAAGATCATGCTGTCGAACAGCAAGGTGAAGGCGATCCTCGTCAACATCTTCGGCGGCATCATGAAGTGCGACACCATCGCCGCGGGCGTGGTGGCGGCGGCGCGCGAGGTGAAGCTCTCGATCCCGCTCGTCGTGCGCATGAAGGGCACGAACGAGGACCTCGGCAAGAAGATCCTCAGAGACTCGGGCCTGCCGATCATCTCGGCGGACAACATGGGCGACGCCGGCCGGAAGGTCGTCGCCGCGATCAAGTCAAAGGCTGCTCCCAAGAAAGCAGCGGCGGCCAAGAAGAAAAAGAAGCTGGTTTCGAAGCCGAAGAAAAAGGCCGCCGCCAAGAAGAAGGCCGCTGCGAAGGGGAGGAAAAAGAAATGAGCATCCTCATCAACAAGGACACCCGCGTCGTCACGCAGGGCATCACCGGCAAGACCGGCCAGTTCCACACGCAGACGAGCCGCGCCTACGCGAACGGCAAGGCGTGCTTCGTCGCCGGCGTGAACCCGAAGAAGGCGGGGGAGAATTTCGAGGGCATCCCGATCTTCGCGAACGTCTCCGAAGCGAAGAAGCGCACCGGCGTCAACACCTCGGTCATCTACGTGCCGCCGCCCTTCGCCGCCGCGGCGATCTGGGAGGCGGTGGAGGCGGACCTCGACCTCGTGATCTGCATCACCGAGGGCATCCCGGTGCTCGACATGGTGAAGGTGCGCGACCGCATGCGCAAGGAAGGCCGCAAGACGAAGCTCGTCGGCCCGAACTGCCCGGGCGTGATCACGCCGGGCGAGATCAAGATCGGCATCATGCCGGGCCACATCCACAAGAAGGGGCGCGTCGGCGTGGTGTCGCGCTCCGGCACGCTCACCTATGAAGCGGTGGGCCAGCTCACCGAGCTCGGCATCGGGCAATCGTCGGCGGTCGGCATCGGCGGCGACCCGGTGAACGGCCTGAAGCACATCGACGTCATGAAGATGTTCAACGACGACCCGCACACCGACGCTGTGATCATGATCGGCGAGATCGGCGGCTCCGACGAGGAGGACGCGGCGCGCTGGGTGAAGAAGAACATGAAGAAGCCGGTGGTCGGCTTCATCGCCGGCATCACCGCGCCGCCCGGAAAGCGCATGGGCCACGCCGGCGCCATCATCTCCGGCGGGAAAGGGACGGCGCAGGAGAAGCTCTCCGTGATGGAGGATTGCGGCATCAAGGTGACGCGCAACCCGGCGGAGATGGGGAGAACCTTGAAGTCGGTTCTCAAGAAATAGATTTCTTACAGAAAAAGAAAATCGACAACAGCCTAGCAAGCCGGTTTCCGCTCGCGGCGACGCTGCCCTACGCGGGGACGATCTTCCTCTCGTCGTTCCTGCTGTTCCTCGTCCAGCCGATCATCGCCAAGCAGATCCTGCCGTGGTTCGGCGGCTCGGCGGCGGTGTGGACCACCTGCCTCGTCTTCTTCCAGAGCACGCTCCTCGCGGGCTACGCCTACGCCGACCTCGGCCACCGCCTCGGCCCGCGCCGCCAGGCGATGCTGCACGTCGCGCTCCTCGCGCTGTCGCTCGCCTGCCTGCCGATCCTCGCCTCGACGGCGTGGAAGCCCGAGGGGCAGGAGGAGCCGATCCTGCGCATCCTGCTGCTCCTCGCCGCGACCATCGGCCTGCCGTACTTCCTGCTCTCGACCACGACGCCGCTCCTGCAGGCGTGGTACTGGCGCCGCTTCCAGAGCGCGGTGCCCTACCGGCTCTTCGCGCTCTCGAACCTCGCCTCGCTCTTCGCGCTCGTCGGCTACCCGACGCTCTTCGAGCCGGTCTTCGACCTGAGGACGATGGGCTGGGCGTGGTCCTTCGCCTACGGCGGCTTCGTCGTGCTGTGCGGAACCATTGCTTTGTTTTCCCTGAACGGTTTGCCTCCGGACGCCGAGAAAAGGGCGGCGCCGGGAAAAATTTCCCCCGGAAAGCAGATCCAGTGGCTCTCCCTCGCCGCGATGGGCTCGGTGATGCTGCTCGCGGTGTCGAACCACATCACGCAGAACATCGCGAGCGTGCCCTTCCTCTGGGTGCTGCCGCTCGCGCTCTACCTCGTGAGCTTCATCCTCGCCTTCGACCATCCGCGCTGGTACGTCCGTCCGGTGTTCGTGGCGCTGCTCTTCGCCGCGGTGCCGGCGATGGCGTACTTCGTCTCCTCGCTCAAGCTGCAGCTCGCGATCCCGCTCTTCCTCGCCGGGCTCTTCGTCGCCTGCATGTTCTGCCACGGCGAGCTCGCGCGCCTCAAGCCCGACCCGCGGCACCTGACGCGCTTCTACTTCATGATCTCGCTCGGCGGCGCGCTCGGCGCGGTGCTGGTGGCGATCGTCGCGCCGCTCGTGCTCTCGGGCTACTTCGAGCTCGGCATCGCGCTCGTGCTGCTCGCGCTCCTGATGGCGCCCACCTTATGGACGCCAAAAGACGGCGTGGAAAGCAGGACTCCGGAGGGCAGGGAAGCCGCGGGCTGGCTCGTGCTCGGCTCGCTCGCGGTGGCGGTGGTCTCGGGCGCGATGGTCTACCAGGCGGCGCACGACTACACCCTCGGCGTGCGCGTCATGGAGCGCGACTTCTACGGCGTGGTGCGCACCGCCGACCAGCAGGCGCCGGTCCGCTACCGCGCCATGTACCACGGCGCCATCATGCACGGCGGCCAGCTCCTCGACGACGCCTTCCGCGGCATGCCGGCGGACTACTTCAACCCCGGCTCGGGCTACGGGCGCGTCTTCAGCGCGCTGCGCGAGGTGAAGAAGAAGCAGCCGCTCAACATCGGCATCCTCGGCCTGGGCGCGGGCGTGGTCGCGGCGTGGACGAGGCCCGGCGACTCGCTCACCTTCTACGAGATCAGCCCGCGCGTGGTGGACATCGAGCGCCGGGAATTCACATTCCTCGCCGACAGCCCCGCGCGGACGGAGATCGTCATGGGCGACGGCCGGCTGTCGCTCGAGCGCGAGCCGCCGCGCGGCTACGACCTCCTCGGCATCGACGCCTTCTCCGGCGACTCGATCCCGATGCACCTCGTGACGCGCGAGGCGATGGCGCTCTACATCCGCCACCTCAAGCCCGACGGCGTGATCGTGTTCCAGGCGACCAACCGCTTCATCGACCTGCTGCCGGTGGTGAAGCGCCTCGCCATGGAGTTCGGCTACGAGGCGGTGAACGTCGCCGACATCCCGGAGGACAGCGAGGACGGCCCGGAGTACTGGTACTCGCCCACCGACCAGGTGATCGTGACGAAGAACAAGGCGCTCCTCGCGAACAAGGCGCTCGACGACGCCGCGACGCCGATCGCCGACCGCACCGAGCTCGCCACCTTCACCGACTCGCACTACAACCTGCTGCGCATCCTCAAGCCGATCCGGTGGTGATGAAGTTCAGGCAGGTCGACGTCTTCACCAAGGTGCCGTTCCTCGGCAACCCGGTCGCGGTGGTGATCGGCGCCGAGGGCCTCGACGCCGAGGCGATGCAGCGCATCGCGTGCTGGACCAACCTCTCCGAGACCACGTTCCTTCTCGGGAGCGACAAGGCCGACTACCGCCTGCGCATCTTCACGCCGCGCGCCGAGCTGCCCTTCGCCGGGCATCCGACGATCGGCAGCGCGCACGCGGCGCTGGAAGCGGGTTTCGTTCCGAAGAAGGCGGTGCTCACTCAGGAGTGCGCGGCGGGCCTCATCGAGCTGCGGCTCGAGGATGACCGCATCTTCCTCAAGGGCCCGCCGCCGGAGCTCGAGACGCTCGACGTCGACCCCTCCGCCGTCGGCATCCCGCTCAAGCCCGCCTCGAGCCTCGTGCGCGTGGCGGTCGGCCCGGTGTGGCTGGTGGGCGAGATGAGCGACGCCAGGGCGCTCGCCGCGCTCAAGCCCGACATGAGCGCGCTCGCCGAGTGGACCGCCTCGCTCAAGGCGACCGGCGTCACCGTGTTCGCGAAATCCGACGACTGCGTCGCGGCGCTCCACGTGCGCTCCTTCGCGCCGGCGCACGGCATTCCGGAGGACCCGGTGTGCGGCAGCGGCAACCTCGCCGTCGCCTCGGTCTTCCATCAGGAGAGCTCCTACACGGCGCGGCAGGGCGGCGCGCTCGGCCGCGACGGCCGCGTTTTCATCCGGAAAGAGAAGGACGCCACCTGGCTCGGCGGCAGTTGCGTCACCTGCGTGGAAGGCGAGATCCGGACGAGCTAGCGAAAAAAGGGTCCTGACCCCTTTTAGGACTGCAGGTCGGGCTCGCCGCAGTGCTTCAGGATCTGCTGCCGCACGGAATCCCGCAATTGCAGCACCGAGGGCCAGTCGCTCCCCTGCGGCGCGACCGGCGCGCCGACCGTGACCGCGATCGGCGCGCGCCGCGGGTACCAGGTGCCGTCGCGCAGCACCGAGCGCACGCCGCGCAGCGCGACCGGCACCACCGGGATCCCGGCCTGCGCCGCGACCTGGAAGGCGCCGGCGCGGAACGCCATCAGGCCGCTCTGGCGCACGAGCGTGCCCTCCGGGAAGACGATGAGCGAGACGCCGCGCTTCGCCGCGTCCACCAGCTCGTCGGCGTGCTCGGCGCTCTTCTGCACGTCGAAGCGCTCGACGAACACGGTGCCGATGCCCTCGAGGATTTTTCTTGCGACGAAATTCCCGGCGAGCTCGCGCTTCGCCACGAAAGCGAAATTCCTGAAGTCCAGGACCGCCAGCAGCACCGCGCCGTCGAGGTAGCTGGTGTGGTTCGAGGCGAGGACGAACGCACCCGCGGGCAGGTTCTCCAGGCCGCGCGCGGCGAGCGGGATGCCGGAGGCGCCGAGCAGGAAGCGCGCGCAGCGGCTTGCGACCATCCAGGTGCCGCGGCCCGGGGCGAGGAGCGCGCTTGCGAAAACGACCGGGAAGATCAGGGCAAACACCGCCCAGAAGCGCGCAGCGAAGAGGAAGCCCTGCGCGACGCGCGCGCCGCGGCGCAGCTGCGGCCCGATGCCGGCGAGGACGAGGTTGGCGAACTGCAGCCACACCGCGCTCGGCTTCACCGCCGAGGGGCCGCGCTCGTAGTAGTCGCGCGCCGCGACGCGGCGGATCTTGCCGCTGGAAGTCTTCGGCACGGTGTGCGGCGGCGCGAGCACGATGTCGTCCACCGGCGCGCCGATCAGTCCCAGCGCCAGGCCGTTGATCTGCTTCTTGAGATTCTCCAGGGAAGAAGCTTCCCGCTCGCGCGTCTCGGCGAGCACGATCACGCGCTCGGTGCCGCTCGCCGCGTCCTGGCTGCCGAACACCGCGACGCAGCCGCGGCGGATGCCGGCGAGGTCGCCGATCGCCTCCTCGAGCTCGTAGGGGCTGATGTTGCGCCCGCCGCGGATGATGATGTCCTTCTCGCGCCCGGTGAGGTAGAGCAGGCCCTCCGACATGTAGGCGCGATCGCCCGTGTTCACCCATTCGCCCTGGAAGAGGCCCTTCGTCGCCTCGGGGTTGCGGTAGTAGCCGCTCGTCGCCGACGGGCCGCGGAACTGCAGGTGGCCCTCGGTGCGGTCGGGGAGCTCGAGGCCGGCGGCGTCCACCACGCGCAGGTCGTGGTCGGGGAGCACGCGTCCGCAGGACACCACGCGCAGCGGCGCGGATGCATTCTCCGGCGCGAGCAGCGCCTCGCCGGTGCGCGCGAAGCGCTCGCGGTCGAGGAGGTCCATCTTCCAGCGCTCGCCCGGCGGCGTGAAGGCGAGACCGACCGAAGCCTCGGCGAGGCCGTACACCGGCGACAGGACCTGGCGCCGCAGGCCCTGTCTTGCGAAGCGGCGCTCGAACTCCACCATCGTGTCCGGGCTCACCGGCTCGGCGCCGTTGAAGGCGAAGCGCCACGACGAGAGGTCGAGCCCCTCGAGCTCGTCCTCGGCGATGCGCTTCAGGCACAGCTCGTAGGAAAAATTCGGGCCGCCGGAGATGGTGCCGCGGTGGCGGTGGATCGCGCGCAGCCACTGCACCGGGCGCGCGAGGAAGGCGAGCGGCGACATCAGCACCACCGGGAAGCCGAGGACCATGGTCGCAAAGCAGCCGCCGATCAGCCCCATGTCGTGGTAGAGCGGCAGCCAGCTCACGAACACGTCCTCGTCGGTGGCGCGCGCCGCCTTGCCCATGGCGCGCACGTTGGCGAGCAGGTTGGCGTGCGTGAGCACCACGCCCTTCGGGTTGCCGGTGCTGCCCGAGGTGTACTGCAGGAAGCCGATGTTGCCGGCCGCCGCCTGGACGGGCGTGAACGAGGACTTTTCCCTGAAGTCCTCGGGGACGAACACGTGCCGCAGCGATTCGACCTGCGCGCGCAGCAGCCACGCGATCGGCTTCGCCTCCGGGATCGTGACCATGATCGCGGCGCCGGCGCTCTTCAGGATGCCGACGTGGCGCGTGAGGTGGTCCTCGATCGTCGAGAGCCGCGCCGGCGGGTAGAGCGGCACCGGGACGCCGCCCGCGAGCAGCACGCCGTAGAAGCAGTAGAGGTAGTCGGCGGAGGTGGGCAGCATGATCGCCACCGTCTGCCCGGGCTGCAGGCCGGCCTCGGCGAGGTGCGCGGCGTAGCGCAGCGACTCGTCCCACAGCTTGCGGTACGAGATCTTCGTTTCCTGCTTGTCCTCGTAGAGGAATACCGTGAGCCGCTCGGGCTGGCGCTCGACGTGGTACTCGAGCGCCTCGGCGAGGGTCTGCGCCGCCTCCGGTGGGCGGATGCCGGCGCCTTGCGCGAGGCTCGCGACGCTCGTGTCGGCGGCCTGCGGCGCCTGGCCGGCGCTCGCGAGCAGGAAGCGCAGCAGGTCGCGCGGCGTCTCGCTCGAGGCGAGCGCCTGCTCGGGCAGGCTCGCGCCGAACTCGCGCTCCAGGCGCAGCACGAGCTCGACGCGCGCCAGGCTGTCGAGGCCGAGCTCGCGCTCGAGCGAGCTGTCGAGCGAGACGTACGACTGGACGTTCGGGCGCACCTCGCGCGCCACCGCTGCCGCGACCGCGAGCACGCGCGCGGGATCGATGCTCGGAGGGGAAGGGTCGCTCACCGCGCGAGCGAGTTTACAGCGGCTTCACCGCGTCCCACGGTACACTCGGCCGAAGTGAGCCTGTTTCACGAAAAGCTGCTCGCCATAGCGCGTCCGGTGTCGTTTCTCGCCGGGGCGCGCCTCGTGCGCCAGGGCGAGGCCTCGCGCGGCGCGTTCCTGCTGCGCGCGGGCGAGGTCGAGGCGCAGGTCGCGCTTCCCGGCGGCGGCATGCTCACCGTCGCCCGCCTGCGCGACGGCGACGTCTTCGGCGAGATGGCGCTCGTCGAGCACGGCGTGTGCTCCGCGAGCGTGGTGGCGCGCACCAACGTCGACGGCTGGTTCATCGAGCGCGGCGACTTCCGCGCGCTCGTCGCCGGCCGCGACCGCGCCGCGCTCGACGCGCAGCGCGCGATCACGCAGGTGCTCGCGGCGAAGCTGCGCTCGCTGAACGAGAAGGTCGAGGAGCGCGGTTCGGCGGAAGAGCATCCGGTCCCGAAAGACATCGCGGGCGAAGGCAAGAAGCCGCAATTCGGCTGGAGAAGCTTCCTCCCGATCCTGCCTTTCTTCGAGGACTGGGACGACTACGAGATCGAGGAGTTCGTCGCCGGCGCAAGCGCGCGCGAGCTGCCGCGCGGGGCCTGGCTCTTCGAGGGCGGCAAGCCGGCCGACGCGTGCTACCTGGTGGTGCGCGGCGCGGTGGAGGTCGTGCGCGCGCGCGAAGGGCGCGAGCGGCGCATCGCGCTCGACGGGCCGGGGGAGCTCGTCGGCTACCTCGCGGCGATCGAAGGCGCGAAGCACGCCGCCGGCGCGCGCGTGCGCGAGACCGCGACGGTGCTCGAGCTCGAAGTGGGCAGCTTCCTCGCGCACTACAACGGGGACTCGGGGACCGCTGTGCGGCTGCAGCATGCGATCCACCGCTGCCTGCTGCGCTCGCTCGCGCGCACCAACACGCAGCTCACCCGGCTCATCACGCACGCCCGCCTCGCGGCGCGCGCGGCCGAGGCGCGCGAGCTCGAGGCCGCGCTGCACGGCCAGATTTACAGATAGACTAGGCGCAGACTTTTCTCTGGGAGGAGGAAGCATGTTCCGCAGCGCCGCTTTTCTCGCAGCAATCCTGTTCTCGTCCTTGCCGGCAGCGCAGACCCGGGAGCTCTCGCTCGCGTACGACCAGCCGCACAACAGCGCCTACGGCTTCGGCGCGGACGTGTTCGCGAAGAAGCTCGCCGAGCTCTCCAAGGGAGCGATGAAGGTGAACCAGTATCCCGGCGCGCAGCTCGGCCAGGAGACGCAGACGCTGCAGAAGGTGCAGACCGGCGACATCGACTTCGACCTCGTCGCCACGGCGAACTCGGCGACCATCCAGCCGGAAGCGGGCATCTTCTCGGTGCACTTCATCTTCCGCGGGCCCGAGCACGCGGTGAAGGTGCTCACCGACCCGAAGGTGGTTGCCGCGATGCGCGAGCTCTACGCCGCCAAGGTGAAGGGCGCGCACATGCTCACGCTCGGCAGCCAGGGGCTGCGCAACCTCTACTGCAAGAAGCCGATCCCGAACCTCGCCGCGATCAAGAACGTGAAGGTGCGCGTGCAGGCGACCGCGACCGAGGACGCGCTCTTCCCGGCCTACGGCGCGCAGATCGTGCACATGCCTTTCGGCGAGGTCTACACGTCGCTGCAGACCGGCGTGGTCGACTGCGCGGAGAACGGCTATACCGTGTACCGCATCAACAAGCACTACGAGGTCGCGCCGGTGATGTCGGTGAGCGAGCACGAGGCGAACCACTCGGTGCTCTTCGTGAGCGACAAGCTCTGGTCGGGCCTCTCCGCCGAGCAGAAGAAATGGGTGCAGGGCGCCGCCGACGAGTTCAACCGCCAGCAGCCGAAGAAGGCCTTCGAGATGGAGACCGAGTCGCGCGCGCAGCTCGCGAAGATGGGCATCAAGTTCGTCGACGTGGACAAGTCCGGCTTCGAGAAGATCGCCGCGCCGATGCAGGACAAGATCGCGAGCGACCTCGGCCCGAACGCGGTCAAGGTGCTCGGCCTGGTCCGCGGCATCAAGTAAGAAAATTACTCTCGTTCTCGACGACCACCGCCACCTGAAGTGGCGGTGGCTGGACCCCCTCGAGGCGGTCCTCATGATCCTGTGCGGCATCGCCATCAGCGGCTTCACGGTGACGGTGGTGTGCGACATCGTCACGCGCTCGCTGCGCCACCCGTGGCTGTGGCTGCAGGAAGTCACGATGTATTTCTTCACCTACGGCGTCTTCGCCGGCACCGCGGCCGCGACGCGCCGCATGGACCATCTCTACCTCGCGCTGATCGCCGAATCCCTGAGCGGCGGGAAGCGCATGGCGATCGAGACCTTCAGCCGCCTGGTCGTGCTCGCGGTCGCGGGCGGGATGGTCTACTACGGCTACCTCAACTTCCTCGACGGCTTCAAGAGCCTGCGCATGCCGTCGATGACGCCGATGGCGAGCCTGTATGCCGGCATCCCGCTGTGCGGCGTGCTCGTCGCGCTCTTCACCGTCGAGCAGCTCGTGAACGGCTGGCAGAACGGTTTTTCCCGGGAAAGAGATGAGTAACGGCATCCTCATCTTCCTGATGGCGTTCCTCTTCCTGGGGCTGGGCTACCTCGGCGTGCCGGTCGCGTTCGCGCTGCTCGCGGGCGTGATGGCGGTCGCCTGCTTCACGCCGGTCGGGCTGCCCTCGATCATGGGCCAGCTCTTCAACGGCATGGACGTGGAGGCGCTCCTCGCGGTGCCGTTCTTCCTCATGGTGGGCGAGCTGATGACCGCGGCGAACGTGACGAGCCGGATGATCACGCTCTCGCAGACGCTGATCGGCCACCTGCGCGGCGGGCTCGCGCAGGTGGTGACGCTCTTCTCGATGTTCTTCGCCGGCATCTCGGGCTCCTCGGCCGCCGACGTCGCGGTGCTCACGCGCACGCTCGGCCCGGAGATGAAGCGCGAGGGCTACAACGGGCCCTTCATCGCCGCGCTCATCGCCTCGGCCTCGACCATGGCGAACCTGATCCCGCCCTCGATCATGGCGATCGTGTACGGCGCGACCGGCAACGTCTCGATCGGCGGCCTCTTCCTCGCCGGCGTGGTGCCGGGCGTGCTGGTCGGCATCGGCCTCATGATCTACAGCCACTTCTTCGGCCCGGTGGGCATGAAGCGCCGCCGCGCGACGCTGCGGGAGTTCGCCGCGGCGGCGCGGGGCGCGGCGCTGCCGCTCATCATCCCGGTGATCATCATGGGCGGCATCCTCACCGGCTGGTTCACGCCTACCGAGGCGGGCGTCGTCGCGGTGCTCTACATCCTGGTGGTGGTGATCCCGCTGCTCAACCGCGGCTACTTCCGCGAGCTGCCGCGCGAGCTCGCGTACACGGGGCTCCTCTACTCCATCCCGCTCATCACGATCGCCGCCTCGTCCGCGTTCGGCTGGATGCTCGCCTACCTGAGGGGGCCGACGGTCGTGTCCGAATGGATGCAGCAGGTCGCCGGCAACGACCCGCGCCTCATCATGCTGCTCCTCGTCGGCCTCTTCGTCATCGTGGGCGACTTCATCGACGCGATCCCCGCGATCATCATCTTCATGCCGATCATCACGGACATCACGAAGAACGCCGAGATCAACCCGGTGCACATGGGCGTGGTGATCATCGTCACGCTCGCCTTCGGCCTGATCACGCCGCCCTACGGCCTCGCGCTCCTCATGGCCTCGAAGTTCACCGACGTGCGCTTCGGGCGGGCGATGCTCGCCTCGCTGCCGATCTACATCGTGTTCTTCGCCGCGATCGCCTTCTGCATCTGGTTCCCGGACGTGGTGCTCTGGCTGCCGAAGCATTTCCTGCCGCAGTCGGTGGGCTGCTTCCCCAACCCGAGCGGCACGGGCTTCATCTGCCCCTAGCTTTCGCGGCTTAGCCGCCCGATGGGGTCGCTGCCCGCGGCGTCGGTCGGCGCGCCGCGCAGGCGGCTCGAGAGCAGCTCGCCCGCGGCGTCGAGCACCGGGTAGGCGGTCGCGCAGATGTGCGAGTGGATGCGCTTCAGGTCGCGCAGGATGTCGATGTGCAGCGCGCTCGTCTCGATGCTTTCCGGGCGGCCCTCGCGCAGGCGCGCGAGGTGGCTCTCGGAGGCCGCGATCTCGGCCTCGCGGAAGCGCGTCTTGCCGTCGAGCAGCTGGCGCGCGACGCGCACGTCGCCGGAGAGGAAGATGCCGAACGCGAGCCGCATGTCCTCCAGCACGCGCCGGTGCATCGCCTGCAGCTCGCGCAGGCCTTCCTCCGAGAACTGCAGCCGGTGCTTGATCTTCTTCGCCGCGAGCTCCATCAGGTTCTTGTCGATGATGTCGCCGATGTGCTCCATGTTGATCACGAAGGCGATGATCTCCATCGCGCGCCGGCCCTCGCGCTCGTCGAGCGCGCCGCGCGTGATGTCCACCACGTAGAGCTTGATCGCCTCGTGCAGGCGGTCCACCGCGTTGTCGAGCTTCGAGATCGCCGCGGGCAGCGAGCGGTCCTGCGTGGCGAGCGCGCTCACGGCGTCGCCCAGCATGGCCTGGACCATCTCGCCCATGCGCAGGGCCTCGCGCGCCGCGGCGGCGAGCGCGAGCGCCGGCGTGCCGAGCGCCGAGGGATCGAGGTACGCGGGCGAGCCGGGATCCGGCGCCGCCTTGCGTGCGGGCAGCGCCCGCTCGAGGAGCCGCGCGAGCGGCCCGAGCACGCCGATGAACGCCGCCGCCACGGCGACGTTGAGCGCGAGGTGGAAATTCGCGCCCATGTGCAGCGGGTTGGCGTCCACGCGCAGCAGCGCGCCGGCGAGCCGGTCGAGGAACGGCATGACCGCGGCGCAGCCGGCGATGCGCATGGCGAGGTTGCCGACCGGGACCCGGTAGCTCCTCGGATCGCCCCGGGCGGTGCCCTCGAGCACGGGGTTGAGCGCGCTCCCCAGGTTCGCTCCCACGATCAGCGCGAGCGCGCCCGCCGGCGAGACGAAGTGCGAATAGGCGAGCGACATCGCGAGCAGCACCACGGCGACGCTCGAGTGCGCGCCCCAGCTGAGGACCGCGCCGATCAGCACGCAGAGCCAGGGATCCCTGGTGATGGCCGCAAGCACGTCGCGCGCGAGCGGCGCGCTCTCCGCCGGCGCGAGGCTTTCCACCAGGATGTGCAGCGCAAGCAGCATCAGCCCGAGGCCGATGGCGACGCGCCCGAGGTCGCGGGTGATGCTCCTGTTCCCGCGGCGAAAGGCCCACACGCCGGCGACCAGGAAGACCGGCGCCGCGCCCGCGACGTCGAAGGAAAGCGCCTGCACCACCAGCGTGGTGCCGACGTTCGCCCCGAGCATGACGGCAAGCGCGGAGACGAGCCCGAGCATCCCCTCGGCGCTGAAGGAGGTGATCATGAGCGCGGTCGCCGTGCTGCTCTGGAGGAGCGCCGTCACGCCCACGCCGGCGAAGAAAGCCGCCACGCGATGGCCGAGCGCGACGCGCAGGAAGCGCCGCAGGTCGGCGCCGAATGCGCGGACCAGCCCGCTGTGCACCATGTGGAGCCCCCACAGGAGAAGCGCGACGCCTCCCATGAGGTCCAGCAGCACCATGACGCCCATTACGCTCCTTCCGCCTGCACCCTAGGCCAACAGGCGGACGCTGACAAGCGGCGCGCCGTTGCGCACCTCGGCGAAGAGCGCGCCGTACTCCGGCAGCTCGACCCACGAGGAGGTGTCGCGCGTCAGGGGCTCGGAGGCGACGATGATCGAGGTCGCCTGCTCGGCGCCGCCGGTCATCTTCCATTCGCCGTCGTGCAGCGCATAGTCGCGCCCGAGCGTGTACCAGAGCGAGAGGTAGTGCAGGTTCGCCTCGTGCACCGCCGCGGGGTCGTCGGTGCGGTAGCAGCCGTAGTCGAAGCAGTAGCGCACCGCGGCGAGCTGGCTGCCGTTGGCGATGAAGAGGTTCACCGAAGAGGAAGTGTCGATTCCCAGCTGCTTGCGTGCGTCCCGGATGAGGCCCAGGCAGCGTTGCAAGGCTTCGAAGACCTCGTGCTCCTCCGCGGCGTGCGCCGGGTCGGCGAGCTGCGAGACGAAGAGCGCGTAGAGCCACTCGCTGTCGGTCGTGCCGCGGATCTGCGCCAGGAACTCCGGCCGCACGTGCGGCGCGAGGAGCGGCTTCATGCGCGCGAAGCCGGCGAGGTCGCCGTTGTGGGCCAGCGCCCACGGCAGGCCCTCGAACTGGAACGGGTGCACGTTCTGCAGCGAGATCTCGACCGCGGTGGAATACGCGACGCCGCGCACGTGTCCCAGCACGCAGGCGGCGCGGATCTTCTCGGCGAGGTTCTTAAGGTTGCGGTCGAAGACCGGCAGCGAAGGCGAGCCGTAGGCGAAGGGCTTGTGCGGCGCGTGCGAGCCCGGATCCCAGGCGCGCAGGCCGAAACCTGCAAGATTGAGCATATGCAGCATCTTCGGCATGTAGCTCTGCCGCACGAGCGCGGAATCGGGCTGGAAGAGAAGGTTGTCCAGCACCACCGGCTCGCCGAGATAGAGCAGCGCGCGGCACATCCGGCCATGGTCGCCAAGCCCTTGACCCTAGTCAAGAATCATCCGGGGGCGCGCGGCCGATAATAGGCGTTCCGATGAAAGGCAAAGCGAGACCGACTCCCAAGGGCAGGCAGGTCGACCCGCGCGCGCTCGAGGAGGTGCAGGCGCTGCTCGGCGACGCGCCGCGGCGCCGCGACCTGCTGATCGAGCACCTCCACAAGATCAACGACAAGCTCGGCCACCTGCCGGCGGCGCACCTGGCCGCGCTCGCGAAGGAGATGGGCCTCGCGCTCGCCGAGGTCTACGAGGTCGCGACCTTCTACCACCACTTCGAGGTGGTGAAGGAAGGCGAGGCCGCGCCCGCGGCGCTCGCGGTCCGCGTGTGCGACTCGATCGCCTGCGAGATCGCCGGCGCTGCGTCGCTTCTTTCCAGGCTGCCCTCCGTCCTCGGAAAGGACGTGCGGGTCCTGCACGCCCCTTGCGTCGGGCGCTGCGAGGTCGCGCCGTGCGTCGTGGTCGGGCAGAACCCGGTCGGCAACGCCACCGTCGAGTCGGTGGCGAACGCGGTGCGCGAGAAGAACGTGCGCTGCCCGGAGCCCCGGTACATCGACTTCGCCGCCTACAAGAAGGCGGGCGGCTACCAGCTCCTCAAGGATTGCCTCTCCGGGAAGCGCTCGCGCGACGAGATCACCAAGATCATGGAGGACTCGGCGCTGCGCGGCCTGGGCGGCGCCGGCTTCCCGACCGGGCGCAAGTGGCGCATCGTCGCCGCCGAGCCCGAGCCGCGCCTGATGGCGCTGAACATCGACGAGGGCGAGCCGGGCACCTTCAAGGACCGCTGGTACCTCGAGCGCGATCCGCATCGCTTCCTCGAGGGCATGCTGGTCGCGGCCTGGTGCGCCGGCATCAGCGAGATCTTCATCTACCTCAGGGACGAATACGCCGGCTGCCGGGCTGTGCTGGAAAGAGAGCTTTCCAGGCTGAGAAAAAACCCTCCCTGCGCCCTGCCTCCGATCGAGCTGCGGCGCGGCGCCGGCGCCTACATCTGTGGCGAAGAGTCCGCGATGATCGAGTCGATCGAGGGCAAGCGCGGCATGCCGCGGCTGCGCCCGCCGTACGTCGCGCAGGTCGGGCTCTTCAACCGGCCCACGCTCGAGCACAACATGGAGACGGTGTACTGGGTGCGCGAGATCGTGGAGAAGGGCGCGAGCTGGTTCGCCGCCCAGGGCCGCAACGGCCGCAAGGGGCTGCGCTCGTTCTCGGTGTCCGGGCGCGTGAAGAAGCCCGGCGTGCATCTCGCTCCGGCGGGAATCACCCTCCAGCAGCTCGTCGACGAATACTGCGGCGGCATGCAGGAGGGCCACGAGCTCTACGGCTACCTGCCCGGCGGCGCCTCCGGCGGCATCCTGCCGGCGTCCAAGGCGGACATCCCGCTCGACTTCGACACGCTGCAGCCGCACGGCTGCTTCATCGGCTCCGCGGCCGTCGTCGTCCTGTCGCGGAAGGATTCGGCGAGCGGCGCGGCGCGCAACCTGATGCGCTTCTTCCACGACGAGTCCTGCGGCCAGTGCACGCCGTGCCGGGTCGGCACCGCGAAGGCGCTGCAGCTCATGGAAGCGGCGAAGTGGGACCGGCCTTTGCTTGGCGAGCTTTCCCAGGCGATGATGGATGCGTCGATCTGCGGCCTCGGCCAGGCCGCGCCGAATCCCGCGCTGACGGTGATGAAGTATTTCCCGAACGAGGTAGGCGAGTAGAGGGGCGACGATGGAACGCGTGACCACGCAGCAGCTCGCAATGATGCCGATCGAGTTCAAGCTGAACGGCACGACCGTCACCGGCCGCCCCGACGAGACGATCATCGAGTGCGCCCGGCGCCACGGCGTCGAGATCCCGCACCTGTGCTACAAGCCGGGCTACCGCCCCGACGGCAACTGCCGCGCCTGCGTGGTCGAGATCAAGGGCGAGCGCGCGCTCGCGCCCTCCTGCTGCCGCTATCCCAAGGAGGGCATGGAAGTCACCACCGACAACGCGCGCGCGACGCTTTCGCAGAAGATGGTGCTCGAGCTGCTGCTCTCCGACATGCCGCAGCAGGAATACACGCTGGACAACGAAGTGGACCAGTGGGCGCGCAAGATGAGCCTCGGCAAGCCGCGCTTCCAGTCGAGGAAGCAGCCGAAGGCGGACCTCTCGCACCCCGGCATCGCGGTGCACCTCGACGCCTGCATCCAGTGCACGCGCTGCGTGCGCGCGTGCCGCGAGGAGCAGGTGAACGACGTCATCGGCTACGCCTTCCGCGGCGAGCATTCGAAGATCGTGTTCGACTTCGACGACCCGATGGGCAGCTCCACCTGCGTCGCCTGCGGCGAGTGCGTGCAGGCCTGCCCCACCGGCGCGCTCATGCCGGCGCGCGACGCCGGCCTCGCGAAGATCGAGAAGACGGTGGACTCGGTGTGCCCGTTCTGCGGCGTGGGCTGCCTGCTCACCTACCACGTCGCCGAGAACAAGATCCAGTTCGTCACCGGGCAGGACGGCCCCTCGAACCACAACCGGCTGTGCGTGAAGGGCCGCTACGGCTTCGACTACGCGCACCATCCCCACCGCCTGACGAAGCCGCTCGTCCGGAAGAAGAGCGCGCCGAAAAGCGCGAACTTCAGGGTCGACCCGGGCAACTGGTCCGAGGTGTTCGAGGAGACCACGTGGGAGATCGCCCTCCAGAAAGCGGCCGACGGTCTCAGGAAGATCAGGGACGAAGACCGCTACGCGCTCGCCGGCTTCGGCTCGGCGAAGGGCTCGAACGAGGAGGCCTACCTCTTCCAGAAGCTGGTGCGCACGGGCTTCGGCACCAACAACGTCGACCATTGCACGCGGCTTTGCCACGCCTCGTCGGTGGCGGCGCTGCTCGAGGGCATCGGCTCGGGCGCGGTGTCGAACCAGGTGAACGACGTCGCCAACGCGGAGCTCATCTTCCTGATCGGCGCGAACCCGACCTCGAACCACCCGGTCGCGGCGACGTGGATGAAGAACGCCGCGAAGCGCGGCGCGAAGCTCGTCTACGCCGACCCGCGCCGCGGCGAGCTCTCGCGGCACGCCTGGCGCATGCTGCAGTTCCGCCCCGATACCGACGTCGCGATGCTGAACGCGATGATCTACACGATCATCGAGGAAGGCCTGGTCGACGAGAAGTTCATCAAGGACCGCACCAGCGGCTACGAGGCGCTGAAGGAGAACGCGAAGGGCTTCTCGCCGGAGAAGATGGCGCCGATCTGCGGCATTCCCGCGCAGACGCTGCGCGAAGTGGCGCGCGCCTTCGCCACCTCGAAGGCCTCGATGATCCTCTGGGGCATGGGCATCTCGCAGCACGTGCACGGCACGGACAACGCGCGCTGCCTGATCGCGCTCTGCCTGATGACCGGCCAGGTGGGCAAGCCGGGCTCGGGCCTGCACCCGCTGCGCGGCCAGAACAACGTGCAGGGCGCGTCGGACTCGGGCCTCATCCCGATGATGTACCCGGACTACCAGCGCGTCGCGGAGCCCGAGGCGAAGGCGCGCTTCGAGAAGTTCTGGGGCACCGCGCTCGATCCGAAGCCGGGCCTCACCGTGGTCGAGATCATGAACGCCGCCTATGACGGAAAGATCCGCGGCATGTACATCATGGGCGAGAACCCGGCGATGTCGGACCCCGACCTCGAGCACGCGCGCGGCGCGATGGCGAAGCTCGAGCACCTCGTCGTCCAGGACATTTTCCTGACCGAGACCGCGTACCTGGCGGACGTCGTGCTGCCGGCGACGGCGTGGCCCGAGAAGGTCGGCACGGTGACCAACACCGACCGCATGGTGCAGCTCGGGCGCAAGGCGCTGAATCCTCCCGGGGAAGCGAGGGAGGACCTCTGGACCATCGTCCAGATCGCGCGCCGCCTGGGCCTGGACTGGAACTACGAGCACCCGAAGGACGTCTTCAACGAGATGCGCGGCTGCATGGATTCGATCCGCGGCATCACCTGGGAGCGCCTGGAGCGCGACTCGTCGGTGACCTATCCGTGCGAGCACGAGGGCGATCCCGGGCAGCCGGTCGTCTTCGTCACGCACTTCCCGACGCCCACCGGGCGCGCCAAGTTCGTGCCCGCGGACCTGATCAGCGCGGCGGAGCGGCCCGACGCCGAATACCCGATGGTGCTCATCACCGGGCGCCAGCTCGAGCACTGGCACACCGGCGCGATGACACGCCGCGCCGCGGTGCTCGACGCGATCGAGCCGGTGCCCACCGTGTCGATGAATCCGGCGGACATGGCCGAGCTGAAGGTCGAGCGCGGCCAGGTCGTCACCGTCGAATCGCGCCGCGGCGCGATCGCCCTCGAGGTGCGCGAGGATGCGGGCACGCCGCGCGGCGCGGTCTTCATCCCGTTCGCCTTCTACGAGGCGGCGGCCAACCTCCTCACCAACCCGGTGCTCGACCCGTTCGGCAAGATCCCGGAGTTCAAGTACTGCGCGGTGCGCGTGACGCGCGGCGGGCGCAAGCAGGCCGACCCGGGCTATGGGCGCGGCCGCACGCTGGACGAGCTGTACGGCTAGCGGCTAGCAGCGGCTAGTAGCTGAACTTCAGGTCCTTGCCGATCACGGTCAGCTCGACGTAGGAGCTGCCGTTGTGGTCGGTGGGCGAGAAGCTCACCGTGAAGCCGCCGACGTCGTAGTTCGACATGTTGTCGAGCGCGGCCATGAAGTTCTCGCGCGTGAGCTTCGGGCCGGCGCGCTTGAGCGCCTCGACGATCACCTTCGCGCCGATGTAGGCCTCGAGCGAGGTGAAGGAAAAATCCTTCCTGCCGAGCTGCTTGCCGATCGCCTCCTGGTATTCCTTGACGACCGCGACCGAGCGCTTGGTGGGCGGCGGCACGTCCTGCGCGATGGCGACGCCCGCGCCCTGCTTGCCGAGCTCCTTGCCGAGCGGGCTCGCGCCGGGGAAGGAGTTGGACACCATCTGCGCCTCGAAGCCCGCCTTCTGCGCCGCCTTGATGAAGTCCGAGGTGTGCTTGTAGAGCGTCGTGAGGATCACGACCTCGGGCTCGCCCTTCATCACGAGCTTGAGGGTGCCGCCGATGTCGGGCTTGGCGCGGTCCTTGAAGGCGCCGAGCGACACCGGCTTCAGGCTCCTTTTCTGCAGCGCGCGCTCGACCGCGGTGAGGTTCTCCTTCCCGACTGCATCGTCGTAGTAGACGATCGAGAAGCGCTTGATGCCGAAGGTGGTGTAGTGCTCGACGATCTTCTCGAGCTCGTCGGCGTAGCTCGCGCGGATGTTGTAGACGTACTTGTTGAACACGCGCATCGGGTCGGCGCCGGTGAACGGGCCGATGAAGGGCACCTTGTTCTTGGCGACGATCGGCATCGCCGGGCGCGAGAGCGTGGCGCTCGCGTAGCCGTACAGGGCGAACACGCCCTGCTCCTCGACCAGCTTCTTGGTGTTCGCCTCGGCGCGCGGCACGGTGTTGCCGTCGTCGAGCGTCGCGAGCTCGATCTTGCGGCCGTGCACGCCGCCCGCGGCGTTGACCTTGGCGAAGTAGGCGAGGGCGCCGTTGCGGATGTCGTTGCCGAGCTCGGCGTTGGCGCCGGTCAGGGGCGCGGACTGGCCGATCACGATCGTGCTCGCGCTGACGCCCGGCGTCTGCGCCCGAGCCTCCCCGGAAAACAGCGCCACGGCGAGCGCGCTTCCGGCGCAAACTCCAAGTAACGTCTTATGAAGCCTTTTCATGTGCTCCTCCCATAAGGGATTTTGGGTAGCCGCTTGACCGCAGTCAAGGCCGCCGAGGGCCAGTGTCCACGAAAATCCGCGTTCCCCCCAATACCTACCGGAAGCCCCAGCCATGCCGTCGGACATCGAAATCGCACAGGCAGCGAAGCTCCAGCGCATCTCCTCGGTCGCGCGCGAGAAGCTCGGGATCGCGGAGGAGCACCTCGAGCCCTACGGGCATTACAAGGCGAAGGTGTCCCTCAAGTACCTCGAGACGCTCAAGGGCAGGAAGGACGGCAAGCTGATCCTGGTCACGGCGATCAGCCCGACGCCGGCCGGGGAGGGCAAGACCACCACCACCGTGGGGCTGGGAGACGCGCTCAACCACATCGGCAAGAAGGCGATCATCTGCCTGCGCGAGCCCTCGCTCGGGCCGGTGTTCGGCGTGAAGGGCGGCGCCGCCGGCGGCGGCTACGCGCAGATCGTGCCGATGGAGGACATCAACCTGCACTTCACCGGCGACTTCGGCGCGATCCAGCTCGCGAACAACCTGCTCGCGGCGCTGATCGACAACCACATCAGCCACGGCAACGAGCTCGGCATCGACCTGCGGCGCATCCAGTGGAAGCGCGTGCTCGACATGAACGACCGCGCCCTGCGCGACATCGTGGTCGGCCTGGGCGGCACCGCGAACGGCTACCCGCGCGAGGACGGCTTCGACATCGTCGTCGCCTCCGAGGTGATGGCGATCTTCTGCCTCTCCACGTCGCTGGAGGACCTGAAGCAGCGGCTCGGGAACATCGTCTTCGGCTATACGCGCGACCAGAAGCCCGTGCGGGCGAAGGACCTGCAGGCGAACGGCGCGATGACGGTGCTGCTGAAGGACGCGCTCGCGCCCAACCTCGTCCAGACGCTCGAGAACAACCCGGCGTTCGTGCACGGCGGCCCGTTCGCCAACATCGCGCACGGCTGCAACTCGGTGCTCGCCACCCAGTCGGCGCTGAAGCTGGCGGATTACGTGGTGACGGAAGCCGGCTTCGGCGCGGACCTCGGCGCGGAGAAGTTCCTCGACATCAAGTGCCGCAAGACGGGCCTGCGCCCCTCGGCGGCGGTGATCGTCGCGACGATGCGCGCGCTCAAGTACCACGGCGGCGTCGACGTAAAGGAGGTGAGCAAGGAGAACCTCGCCGCGCTCGAGAAGGGCCTCGTCAACCTGGAGCGCCACGTCGAGAACGTGAGCAAGGTGTACGGCATTCCGTGCGTCGTCTCCATCAACAAGTTCACCTTCGACACCGAGGCGGAGCTGAAGCTCGTTTCGGAGCGGATGAAGAAGCTCGGCGTCCAGGTCGTGACCGCGACCCACTGGGGCGACGGCGGCAAGGGCGCGGCCGAGCTCGCGAAGATCGTGGTCGGCCTGTGCGAGCAGCCCTCCAAGCCGACGTTCGTCTACGAGGATGCCGACCCGCTCTGGGAGAAAATCAACAAGATCGCGAAGAAGGTGTACCGCGCCTCGGAAGTCACCGCCGACGCGAAGGTGCGCGCGCAGATCAAGAAGCTGCAGGACGACGGCTACGGCAACTTCCCGGTGTGCGTGGCGAAGACGCAGTCATCCTTCTCCACCGACGCCGCGCTGCGCGGCGCGCCGTCCAACCACGTCGTCAACATCCGGGAAGTGCGCCTCGCCGCGGGCGCCGAGTTCGTCGTGATGATCTGCGGCGACATCATGACCATGCCGGGGCTGCCGAAAGTGCCCTCGGCGAACAAGATCGACCTCGTGGACGGCAAAGTCGTCGGGCTTTTCTGAGCCGGCGCGCCGGCGTCAGCTTGATTTCAGCTTAGAATCCGCCTTCCATGGTGGAGATGCTCTCGTCCCCCGAGTTCTGGATCGGCCTCGGGGTCATCATCTGGGTCAACGTCATCCTCTCGGGCGACAACGCGGTCGTGATCGCGCTCGCCGCCCGCTCGCTTCCGGCCCCGCAGCAAAGGCTTGCGATCCTCTGGGGAGCGGGCGCCGCCGTGGTGCTGCGCGTGCTCCTCACCATCGTCGCGGTGAAGCTGCTCGAGTTCCCGTTCCTCAAGATCGTCGGCGGCTTCGCCCTGCTCTGGATCGCGGTCAAGCTGATCGTCCCGGAGGACGAGGGCGAGGGCGAGGTGCAGCCGAGCGCGCACCTCGTGGGCGCGATCAAGACCATCCTCATCGCCGACCTGGTGATGAGCACGGACAACGTGCTCGCCGTCGCGGCGGCCGCCAAGGGGAGCATGGTGCTGCTCACGCTCGGCCTGCTCATCAGCATCCCGCTCGTCGTGTTCGGCGCGACGATGCTCATGGTGCTCATGGAACGCTTCCCGTTCATCATCACCCTCGGCGCGGCGGTCCTCGGCTGGACGGCGGGCGATATGGGCATCACCGACCCGGCGCTCGCGGACTGGGTGAAGGACAACGCGCACTGGCTCGAATGGGGCGCGCCGATCACGAGCGCGGTCTTCGTCGTCGCCTTCGGCGAGTGGCTCGCCCGCCGCGGCGCCCCGGGCGGGGAGAAGAACCCGAGGGAAATCGAACGGCCGAACTCTTGACCGCAGTCAAGGCTCTTAAGTCGTTGTAAAAACGACAATACGACCAACCAGGAGGATGTCATGAAGTTGATCCCGCACGCTCTGAGCGCATGCCTCGGCCTCGCGGCCGCCTGCGCCGCTCCCTTCGCGCAGGCCTGGGAGCCGACCAAGACCGTCGAATTCATCGTGCCCGCGGGCACCGGAGGCGGCGCCGACCAGATGGCGCGCTTCATCCAGGGCATGATCGCCAAGCACCGCCTGATGAAGCAGCCCATGGTGGTGGTGAACAAGGGCGGCGGCGCCGGCGCCGAGGGATTCATCGACGTGAAGGAGTCGAAGGGCGACCCGCACAAGCTGATCATCACGCTCTCGAACCTGTTCACCACGCCCCTCGCGACGCACACGCCCTTCAACTGGCGCGACCTGACGCCGCTGCAGATGGAGGCGCTCGACGAGTTCGTGCTGTGGGTGAACGCCGACACGCCCTACAAGACGGCGAAGGACTACATCGAGGCGGTGAAGAAGGCGCCCGGCAAGTTCAAGATGGGCGGCACCGGCTCGAAGCAGGAGGACCAGATCATCACCGCCTCCATCGAGCAGCTCACCGGCGCGAAGTTCACCTACATCTCCTACCGCGGCGGCGGCGAGGTGGCGGTGCAGCTCGTCGGCAAGCACGTCGACTCCTCGGTGAACAACCCGATCGAGGCGGTGGCGCAGTGGCGCGCCGGCAAGCTGCGGCCGCTCTGCGTGTTCGACGACAAGCGCATGCCCTACAAGGCGAAGATCACGAAGGACATGGCCTGGGGCGACATCCCGACCTGCAAGGAGTCGGGCCTCAACGTCGAGTACCTCATGCTGCGCGGCCTGTTCATGCCGGGCGGCGTGACGCAGGACGAGGTCAACTTCTACCTCGACCTGCTGAAGAAAGTGCGCGAGACTCCGGACTGGAAGCAGTTCATGGAGACGGGCGCGTTCAACCAGACGGTGATGCAGGGCGAGGAATACAAGCAGTGGGTCGCGCGCGAAGAGGCGCGCCACGTGGACCTCATGAAGAAGGCGGGCTTCCTCGCCGGCACAAAATAGCGGCGCGCTAACGGACGGGGCCGGCGAAGACCGGCCCCGAGGGGACGGAATGCAAGACGACAAGCAGCAGGACGGCCGCTCGGCCGCGTCGGTGCGCAGCGTGGAGCTCGGCACGGCGCTCGTCATTTTCCTGTTCGGAGCGCTGGTCGCCTGGGACAGCTTCAGGCTGGGCGCGCGCTGGGGCGAAGACGGCCCGCAGGCGGGCTACTTCCCCTTCTACGTCGGCCTGCTCATCTGCATCTCGGGCGCCGGCACGTTCGTGAAGGGCCTGCGCGACGCCTCGCTCGCGGGCGAGTCGTTCGTCGAGGTGGACCAGCTGAAGCTCATCCTCACGGTCCTCGTGCCCGCGGTGATCTACGTCTCGCTCATCGCCTGGCTCGGCTTCTACGTCGCCTCGACGCTGTTCATCGCCTATTTCATGCACCGCATCGGCAAGTACTCGTGGCTGAAGGTCGCGCCGGTCGCGATCGGCGTGAGCGTCGCGTTCTTCCTGGTGTTCGAGATCTGGTTCCAGGTGCCGCTGCCCAAGGGGCCGCTCGAGTCGGCGCTGGGGTTCGGATGAGGAGGCGCTAGTGGAAGAGCTCGGCTCCCTCATCCAGGGCTTCGGCGTCGCGCTGTCGCCCTTCAACCTGATGCTGATGTTCATCGGCGTGGTGCTCGGCATCATCATCGGCGTGCTGCCCGGGCTCGGCGGCGCGAACGGCGTGGCGATCCTGCTGCCGCTCACCTTCTCGATGGCGCAGCGCCCCGGCGGCACCACCTCGGCGATCATCCTGCTCTCGTGCCTCTACTGGGGCGCGCTCTTCGGCGGCGCCATCACCTCGATCCTGTTCAACATCCCGGGCGAGCCCTGGTCGGTGGCGACGACCTTCGACGGCCATCCGCTCGCGCAGAAAGGGCGCGCCGGGAGCGCGCTCACCGCCGCGTTCACCTCGTCCTTCTTCGGCGCGCTGGTCGCGGTCATCGTCATCACCTTCCTCTCGCCGGTGGTCGCGAACTTCGCCCTCGAGTTCGGCCCGGCCGAGTTCTTCTCGGTGTATCTGCTCACGTTCTGCGCCTTCGTCGGCATGAGCGGCGGCAATGCCTTCAAGACCATCGCCTCGATGATGATCGGCTTCGCGCTCGCCGCGGTCGGCCTCGACAGCGTCACCGGCACGCTGCGCCTCACCTTCGGCTTCACCTCGCTCCTCAAGGGCTTCGACTTCCTGATCGCGGTCATCGGCCTGTTCGGCATCGGCGAGATCCTGGAGACGCTCGAGGAGGGCCTCGCCTTCAAGGGCGCCTCGGCGAAGATCAACATGAAGGTGGTGCTCGAGACGTGGAAGGAGCTGCCGCGCTACTGGCTCACCTCGATCCGCAGCGCCGCGGTCGGCTGCTTCATGGGCATCGTGCCCGGCGGCGCGACCCCGGCCTCCTTCATGAGCTACGGCATCGCGCGCCGCTTCTCGCGCGACGGCGACAAGTTCGGCAAAGGCCAGGTCGAGGGCGTGGTCGCGCCGGAGACTGCCGCGCACGCCGCCGGCACCGCGGCGCTGCTGCCGATGATCACGCTTGGCGTCCCGGGCTCGCCCACGGCCGCCGTGCTGCTCGGCGGCCTGCTGATCTGGGGCCTGCAGCCGGGGCCGCTGCTCTTCGTCGAGCAGAAGGACTTCGTCTGGGGCCTGATCGCGAGCATGTACCTCGGCAACATCGCCGGCCTCATCGTGGTGCTGACCTGCGTGCCGCTCTTCGCCGCGATCCTGCGCATCCCGTTCTCGATCATCGCGCCGGTCATCATCGTGATCTGCGCGATCGGCGCCTACACCGTGCACAACTCGATGTTCGACGTGTACATGATGGTGGTGTTCGGCATCATCGGCTACGTCTTCAAGAAGCTGCGCTACCCGCTCGCGCCGATGGTCCTCGCGCTGGTGCTCGGCGACCGCGCCGAGGAGAACTTCAGGAACGCGATCAAGGGCTCGGGCGGCGACATGGGCGTGTTCTTCTCCAACGGCCTCGTCGGCTCGCTCACCACGCTCGCGCTCGTGCTGCTCTTCTGGCCGCTCATCTCGCTGGTGGTCGCGAAGCTGCGCTCGAAAGCTCCGCGTCAGGCTTCGGGCGGCTAGAGCCGCCACAATCCCACCCCTTCGATTTACGGGAGAGGCGGGATGAACGCTGCAGCCGGGCAGGGCGCGCAGGCGCGCGGGGTATATCGCTGGGTCCAACTCGTTGCCGGCATCGTCTGCATGGCGATGATCGCCAACCTGCAGTACGGCTGGACGCTGTTCGTGAACCCGATCGACGCCAAGTACCACTGGGGCCGGCCGGCGATCCAGGTCGCGTTCACGCTGTTCGTGCTGCTCGAGACCTGGCTCGTGCCGGTCGAAGGCTACCTGGTCGATCGCTTCGGCCCGCGCATCGTCGTGCTCGTGGGCGGCATCCTGTGCGGCATCGCCTGGATGATGAACGCGTACGCCGACTCGCTCGCCTTCCTCTACGTCGCGGCGGCGATCGCCGGGCTCGGCGCCGGCGCCGTGTACGGCACCTGCGTCGGCAACGCGCTCAAGTGGTTTCCCGACCGCCGCGGCCTCGCCGCGGGGCTCACCGCGGCCGGCTTCGGCGCCGGCTCCGCGCTCACCATCATCCCGATCTCGGCGATGATCAAGTCGAGCGGCTACGAGCAGACCTTCCTCTACTTCGGCATCGGGCAGGGCGTGATCGTGGTGCTGGTGTCGCTCTTCCTCGCCGCGCCGCGGAAGGGCGAGGTGCCCGAGACCGCCAAGGTGAAGCAGACGCGCCGCCAGTTCCGGCCGATGGAGGTCCTGAAGGAGCCGGTCTTCTGGGTGATGTACGCGATGTTCGTCCTCGTCGGCGCCGGCGGCCTCATGGCCACGGCGCAGCTCGCGCCGATCGCGAAGGACTTCAAGATCGCCGACGTGCCGGTCAGCCTGGTCGGCATCACGCTGCCCGCGCTCACCTTCGCGCTCGCCATCGACCGCATCCTGAACGGCGTCACGCGGCCCTTCTTCGGCTGGGTCTCGGACCACATCGGGCGCGAGAACACGATGCTGATCGCCTTCGCGCTCGAGGCGGTCGGCATCCTCGCGCTGGCGCTGTACGGCGCGACCCCCGTGGTCTTCGTCGTCCTGACGGGGCTGGTGTTCTTCGCCTGGGGCGAGATCTACAGCCTGTTCCCGTCCACCTCGGCCGACACCTTCGGCACCGAGTACGCGACGGCGAACGCCGGCATGCTGTACACGGCGAAGGGCACGGCCTCGCTCCTCGTGCCGCTCTCGAGCGTGCTGGTCGCCGCGACGGGCAGCTGGCACGCGGTGTTCGTGGTCGCCGCGGTCATGAACGCCCTCGCGGCGCTCATGGCCTGGCTGGTGCTGAAGCCGATGAGGAGCCGCTTCCTCAGCCGAGTTTCTGCTTGAGGCGCGAGAGGGTCTCCGGGGTCAGGTTGAGGTAGGCGGCGAGCTCCTTCTTCGGGATGCGCCCGGCGAGCTCGGGGTGCTTCCTCTCGAAGCGCAGCAGCCGCCCGCGCGCGTCGAGCAGGTGCAGCGTGATGGTGTGCGCCATCACCTCGGACATGAGCTTCATCACCTCGTACTCGAAGCGTGCCTTCACGTCCGGGTGGCGCTCGAGGAAATCGACCCACAGCGGCATCGCGATCTCGGCGATGCGCACCTTGGTGACCGCGGTGATCGAGTAGGGGACCGGGGTGCGCAGGCGCCAGGCCGCATAGGAGTGGTCCATCTCGCCCTCGGCGGCGAAGCGCAGGATCATCTCGCGCCCCTGAGGGTTCGACACCACGCGCTTCAGCATCCCCTCGAGGATGAAGAACTGCTCCATCTCCTCGTCGCCCTGGCGGACGAGCGGGTCCCCCTTGCGGTAGTCGGCGAGCACGAGGAGGGGCTCGAGCTCCGCGAACTGCCCGGGCGTCATGTCCCCCAGCACCCGGTTCTTCTTCAACTGCAGCCGGATGCTGTTCTTCTGGGGATGGGCGGCCAGCGAGGTCATGAAAACACGTGTGATTTTAGACCCTTGACCTCAGTCAAGGCCGCCCGGAAGGGGGGTTCTTACCATAGCGCTCCCCTAGCAGGAGGCCATTTCCATGGGCACCGTTGAACCCCAAGTCGCCGCAGGCGAGCAGAGCCAGACGACCGACGGCTTTCAGCTCGTCATCGAGGCGCTGAAGCTGAACGGCATCGACACGATCTACGCGCTGCCCGGGATCCCGATCACGGATCTCACGCGCCGCGCCCAGGCCGACGGCCTGAGAGTCCTGTCGTTCCGCCACGAGCAGAACGCGGGTTATGCCGCCTCGATCGCCGGCTTCCTCACGCAGAAGCCCGGCATCTGCCTCACGGTGTCGGCGCCGGGCTTCCTGAACGGCCTGAACGCGCTCGCGCACGCGACGGTGAACTGCTTCCCGATGATCCTCATCAGCGGCTCGAGCGAGCGCGAGATCGTCGACCTGCAGCAGGGCGACTACGAGGAGATGGACCAGCTCGCCATCGCCAAGCCCGTCGCCAAGGCGGCGTACCGCGTCCTGCACGCCGACGACATCGGCGTCGGCATCGCGCGCGCGATCCGCGCCGCGGTGTCGGGGCGCCCGGGCGGTGTGTACCTCGACCTGCCCGCCAAGCTCTTCGCCCAGTCCATCGACGCGGCGGCGGCAAAGAGCACGCTGATCAAGGTCGTCGATCCCGCGCCGAAGCAGATTCCCGCCGCCGAGGCGGTCAAGCGCGCCGCCGAGCTGCTGAAGAGCGCGAAGAAGCCGCTCATCATCCTCGGCAAGGGCGCCGCCTACGCGCAGTGCGATGCCGAAATCGCGGCGCTCGTCGAGAAGACCGGCATTCCGTATCTGCCCATGTCCATGGCGAAGGGCCTGCTGCCGGACACGCACGAGCTGTGCGCCTCCGCCGCGCGCTCGTTCGTGTTGCCGGGCGCCGATGTCGTGATGCTGGTCGGGGCGCGGCTCAACTGGCTGCTCTCCCACGGCAAGGGCAAGACCTGGGGCGGCAAGAGCGCCAAGGACTGGGGCGGCCAGAAGTTCATCCAGATCGACATCTCGCCCACCGAGGCCGACAGCAACGTGCGCATCGACGCGCC